>Ga0310694_10000363_pt1 | contig 61497 bp, 64 predicted proteins | sample 174DNAGHGhighgp2_FD_203884 | JGI IMG/M metagenome (GOLD analysis project Ga0310694, IMG submission 203884) | Sheep rumen microbial communities from Palmerston North, Manawatu-Wanganui, New Zealand - 1742 DNA GHGhigh gp2 (v2) (version 2) | ecosystem: Host-associated > Mammals > Digestive system... | reverse complement strand
TCCTGAGCACGTCTGGACCACATAATTTTTTTCACTCTTGGCTTGCCTTTAAGGGTAGCTAAAGCTTCTTTCATGGTGGTCTCATCTGAAATTTTGCGTAAACCGACTTTTTCCAGTTTGGCCATTGGAACACGCAAGGTCATTTTATCTTTGTCAAAATTAACGACCAATAGTTCCAACTCGCTGCCGGCAATCGTCTGCTTTGCTATGTTTGTTACTTTACCAACGCCGTGTGTGGGGTAAACCACGTATTCTCCAGAGTTGAAAGTAGCAACAGGATTTTTTTTCATATTAGATTACCTCCTGATGTGTATAATTAATTTAGAAACGTGTTGACTATATCATATTTTTTGAAACAAATCTAGACCTAAAATGAAAAATTTTTAATTTTTTTTAATTTTATGGTTTCGGAAACAAGTTTGTTTGTCTTAATGCTTCCCCTATAACCATAACAGCAGATAGAGCAACATTAATAGAGCGGGCATTTTTGTTCATAGGTATAAGTAAACGCGAATCTGCTATATTATGAACGGCTTCGGGTACACCAGCGCTTTCTCTGCCCATTAATATAATATCGTTAGGTTTGAATTTAAAGGTTGTATAGGGTTGGCTTGCATGTGTTGTTAGTAAAATAATTCTTCCATATTCGTCAGGATGCTCTTGGCGGTAAGATAGAAAATCCAACCAAGAGTTATGGCGTCGGTATGAAACTATATTCAAATAGTCCATACCGGCGCGCTTCATAGCTTTTTCATTAAAGATAAATCCACAAGGTTCAATAATATCTAAAGGTAAATCTAAACACGCACCTAAACGTAGGAGGGTTCCAGTATTTTGTGGAATATCCGGTTGAAATAAAGCCAATCTCATTTTAGCTTGCTGCTTTTTTCTGTTCTGTAGTTTTTGCTTGTTGTTCTTTTTTTGCCATATAGACAGCTGCAAAATCAACAGGTGTTAACATAAGCGGCGGTAATCCAGCTTCAGATAAGTTGGAAGAAATAATTTGTCTTGCATATGGGAAGAGCATTCTTGGTATTTCGATAAAGAGAATCGGCTCTCTTTGTTCTTCAGGCATTTTAATAGTGCAAGCAGCAGCATAAGCTAATTCAAAAATAAACAAAGGTTCATTTTCTTCTTTAGCATTAATTTTAAGATTAAGTGTTACTTCATATTGTTCTTCATTTAATTTTGTTGTATCGATATTTAAATCAATATTGATTTGAGGCGGAGTGGCTAATTTTGTAAAAATTTGCGGTGCGTGTGGTATTTCTAAAGACATATCTTTAATATATTGCATATTAATAGATATTTCATTATTTGCAGATTTTTTATCCATTGTTATAATCCTTTCTCTAATCATTGTTTTTGATACTATATATAGTTTTATTTTATACGTCAAATATAATAGTTGATAATAAAGATATTTGAGCTATATTGGTTGTTAAGATAAATGAGGTGTAAAATGTCAGAATATTTGGATATTATATTTTTGTTAGTTTTGGTTGTTTTTATTTTCAGTCGGTTAAAGAATATCTTAGGAACCGGTTCTGAAGAAACGAAGGTTATAATGGTTTCAAAAGAACAATTTGAAAAAATGTATAAAGAAATGAAGAAAAATGTTGATAACAATATAGCCGAATCGGTTGATTTGGATAAACTTCCACCATTAGATAGAGAATTAGCAAAAATTCCTAATTTTAATAAGAAAGGATTTATCCAAGGTGCACAGAAAGCTTTTGAATTGATTTTATCCTCTTTTAGCAAAGGTGATGCGAAGACACTTTCCGGTTTGGTTAATAAAGAGCTTCTTAAGAAGTTTGAAAATGTTATCAACGAGCGCAAGGAACAAGGTTTGACAGCTGAAACGGATTTAATCGGTTTTGTGGAGACTGATGTAGAATCGGTTCATTTTGTTGGAGAGGATAAAGTTAATTTGGTGGTTAAATTTGTCAGTGAGCAGGTTAATCTTTTAAAAAATGCCGATGGAGAAGTCATAGAGGGTGATGAAAACTATGTGCAAAAAATTTCAGATGTTTGGACTTTTGAAAAAAGTCTAAATCCTAAAGTCAATAATTGGTTATTGTGTTCAACGAAGAAATGTTAAGACGCGGACTGATATTTTTCTTATTGTTGTTACTAACCGCTTGTCATAGCGGAGAACGCATTGGTTCGGATAAATTTTCTTTGCAAAAAAGTAGTTTTTCGGATTTGTCCGGTTGGCGAAATGATGATTTTTATTTATTTGATAAAGCAATAAAAAATGTTTGTGGTGCACTTGTTAAGAATCCGCGGCAAACTCTGAAAAGTGAGCATTTTGAATATTCTTTGAGTGAGTATAAGAATCATTGTCAGCGGATTGCGAAAATTAATGATAAAAAAGATTTAAAAGAATATATAGAAAATAATTTTGAACCTTATGCCGTGATTGCCAATGGGCGTACAGAAGGAAAGTTTACCTCATATTATGAGGCTAATATTCGTGCCAGTTATGAAAAAGATAATAAATATAAGTATCCTATTTATGGTAAGCCGAATGACTTGGTAGAAGTTAATTTACGTGATTTTGATACTAATTTGCCTAACCAACGGCTTATCGGGCGTGTTAAAAATGGTAAATTGGTTAAATATTATACTCGTCAAGAGATAGATAAAGGTTTATTAGATGCTCCGGTTGTTCTTTGGGGTGACGATGATGTTGATATATTTATTATGCAAATTCAAGGTGCGGCGGTGGCGACTTTACCAAATGGTGAAGAGGTTCGTGTCGGGTATGCGGAGAATAATGGTCATAAGTTTAGAGGTATAGGTTCTATTTTGCTTGAAAAGAAGCTCATAAAGCCTAGTGAAGCATCTATGCCAAAAATCAGAAAGTGGTTAAAAAATAATGGTAATAAAGCAAAAGCAAGTATGCTTTTGAATGATAGATTTATTTTTCATAAGATTGTTGATGCAGAAGGGCCGATAGGAGCTATGGGCTTGCCTTTATTTGCCGGTCGCAGTATGGCGGTCGATAGGCAATATATACCGCTTGGAACGATGATGTGGCTGGAAACAAAAGCCCCTGACGGTTCTAAGATAAATAAGATGGTTATGGCTGAGGATGTCGGTAGTGCCATACAAGGGGCAATTCGCGGAGATTATTTTTGGGGACATGGTGAAGATGCTTTGAATGAAGCAGGGCGCATGAATTCTTCCGGTCAGTATTATATTTTGATACCGAAAGGTGCGGAGGTTAAAATTTATGACAGATAATGAAAGTTGGTCTGATGCTGTCAAAGGTGTAAAAAGACTTAAAACAAATCGTCATGTAGATGATATTACACCTAAAGAGGTAGAATTTCGCAAAGATAAAGTGCAGACGGTAGCTTTTGATGTTTTGAAAAAAGGTAAATCCGTTAAAAAAGATGATTTTTCGCAGATGGATGGTAGTCTTGCTAAGCGTTTTAAGAGAGAGGAATTTAAGCCGTCTGCTGTGTTGGATTTGCACGGAATAACAGAAAAAGATGCTTTTGATAAGGTGTGTGATTTTATTAAAAAAGCTTATAATGAGCAGAAACGATGTGTTTTAATTGTAACCGGTAAAGGAATTGATAGTGAACTTTTTAGTACACGTGGTGTTTTAAGGAAATCCGTACCCGGTTGGCTGACTTGTTCAGAAATAAGTCCTTTAATTTTAGCTTTTAAGAATCCGTCTGAAGCACTGGGTGGGGCAGGTGCTTTATATATTTTGCTCAGGAAAAATAGCTAGTTTTCCAAGATAGATACGATTTTAAAGTCCAATTTATACAAAAAGGTATATTTCGCGAGTCAATATGACAAAATTTACAAAAAAGTGATTGAAAAATAAAAAATATAATGGTATATTAGGAGTGTAAAGGTATGTATTAGGTGTTTTGAATTATTGTAGATATTAAGTTTAGTCCGTTTGTTTGGGGTTCGGCTTACATTCTGGAATAATTCAAGATTCTTGCTCATGCCTTTTATTTTTTGAATGTTTCACAATTTAAATTATAAAAACGTATGAAAAAGATTTTGTTTTCCATTGCTGTTATGGCAATGAGTGCATTCGTAGCTAATGCACAGAATGTGGTGGCAGGTGATGTGAATAACTTTCAGGCTTGCCGCGAGTATCTCACAGCCCATCCGCAGGACATTATTGTCAATGCCGACAGCACTGTTAAAGTGTTTGTTGGGCAGGATGGCAGAGTGAAGAGAACTGCTACCGGTACAGCTCCGACACCGAATGCTCCTCAGCAGGTGCATAAGGTGAAAGACGTACAGAAGACGGTTACTGGTGTGGACCGGGTGAACAAAGATGGCTCTACGACTAGTTTCACAAAGACCACCATCAAACAGATGTCGTATGAAGATCAGCTTTCATTCATCAACGGTGAGCGCGAAGCCTACAACCTCAAGAATAGAGGTTTGGACGGCAGGCTTCAGCAGCGGTACCTTGTCTATGGACTCGGCGGAGTTCACTATGCCGACAACAAGATGGCTCCGCAGGTCACTTTGGGACTGTCGCATGCTTTCTGGCGTCAGGTAGACCTCGGGGCAGAGGTTGAATACAGCCACACCAAGTATGCTGATGCTGCTGAGACTGGTGGCTCGTATGATACCTTCGCCGCCTATTTAACGGCAAGGTGGTACTTCCTTCAGAATTCGTATCTAGGGGGTAGCTCTCGGCTTGGCTTAGGTGCAGCCGGAGGCTACATGCTTCAAAGAACCGACGGCGATGACACGGAAAAGCATTCAAAGAATTATGGTGCCAGCATGAAGATCTTCCTTGATGGGCAGTTGCATCTGACGGGAGGTCTTTACGGACTCTTCCAGGGTGGCATCAAGTGGTACCCCAGTGTATCACACCACCATGAAGGTGAAGATGGCGGCCAGAAGTTCTTTGATAAGATCGGTTGGTACGCCCAACTCGGTCTTGGCTACCGGTTCTAGCCAGTGGACTAAACAAAGAAATTGGGGGTTGAAAGGTGCGTGAGCATCTTTCTTCCTCTTTTTTTATGCGAATTTTTAATTATCCGGTTATGTTGAAATGCTGTATTTTCTCATTATATATGGTTTTGTTAGTTTATTTAATCAGGAGGTTATAATGAGTAGATTTTTATTAGGTTGTTTGGCTCTATGCGCCTTGGCTTTAATGATTGGACAGGCTGTTGCAGAGGCAAACAACCACAATTCTTCGGCAAATTCGGCAGATAGTGATGGTGTTTTGATTATTGAAACATATACTGCTTCAGCAACTACACCGGATGGCGATATGCAACCTTTACCAGATAATCCGGGAGTTGAAGTGGCGCCGGATAATTTTGTTTCATCGTCCGCTCAACCAGTTATGATGGAAGAAGATGTTTCTATCGAGCAAAGTAATAATTAATTTTTGCTATTATATAAAAACTCCCTACACAAATTAGTGCAGGGAGTTTTTTTTAGATGTTTTAGAATTTTAATAATTATTCTTTACCTTTTAAGGCCTCGCCTAAAGCTTCACCTAATGAAGAACCAGCGGCTTGTGTGTTAGAATATTCTTCTATCGCTTTCTTTTCTTCTTCAATTTCGTAAGCTTTAACGGAAACGCCTAATTTGGCATTCTTACGATCCACAGAGGTTAATTTTGCTTCCAAAATGTCACCTTCTTTATAACTTAGAGGATCGTTGTTTTCTTTGGACAAGTCTGCCTTCTTAATTGTGGCAGCAATGCCTTGAACAGTTACTTGAACACCTTTTTCATCAGCGCCAGTTACAACAGCCTTAACAATATCGCCTTTCTTCAAGGACTCTAATGTCATGGCAATGTTGTTTTCAGACATTTGCTTGATACCGAGGCTGATGCGTTCTTTTTCAACATCAACATCAATAATCTTGGCCTGAATGGTCTGACCTTTGGTGTAGTCTTTTACTGCTTCTTCACCGGATTTTTCCCAAGAAATATCAGATAAATGAATCATACCGTCAATTTCATCGGAAAGACCAATGAATAAACCAAATTCGGTAATGTTTTTGATTTTTCCTTCAATGATGGAGTTAATCGGATGTTCTTCAATATAAGCAGCCCATGGATTTGGTGTGCATTGCTTGATACCGAGACTGATACGACGTTTGTCAGCATCAACTTCCAATACTTTAACATCAACTTCTTCAGAAGTGGAAACAATCTTTCCGGGGTGTACGTTCTTGCGAGTCCAGCTCATTTCAGAAACGTGAACTAATCCCTCTATACCATCTTCAAGCTCAATAAATGCACCATAATCGGTGATGTTGGTAACTTTACCTTTGTAAATTTCACCAACTTTGTATTTATCAGCAACAGCTTGCCATGGGTCATTTTCAAGTTGTTTCATACCTAAGCTGATACGTTGTGTATCATCATTGAATTTGATAACTTGTACTTTAACAGTTTGTCCCAAAGAGAGAACTTCTGCCGGGTGATTGATTCTTTTCCAAGAAATGTCAGTAACGTGTAATAAACCATCTACACCACCTAAGTCAATGAATGCACCGTATTCTGTTAAGTTCTTAACAATACCTTCTAATACAGCACCTTCTTTGATGGTGTCAATCAATTCAGCGCGTGCGGCTGAACGTGTTTCTTCTAAGACAACACGACGGGAAACAACGATGTTACCGCGAATTTTATCCATCTTTAAGATTTGGAAAGGTTGAGAAATACCCATCAAAGGAGAAATGTCTTTAATTGGGCGAATATCAATTTGAGAGCCAGGTAAGAAAGCAATCGCACCATTTAAATCAACGGTGAAACCACCTTTTACGCGACCAAAGATAATACCATTAACGCGTTCGTTGTTATTCATCATCTTTTCAAGATCTTGCCATACTTCTTCACGGCGAGCCTTTTCACGAGATAATACGATGTTTCCATCTTTGTCTTCGTATCTGTCAACCAATACTTCTACAACATCACCGACTTTTAATTCGTCATTTTTGCCGAATTCACGTAAAGGAATACGACCTTCAGATTTTAATCCTACATCTACGGTTGCGAAGTCATCAGTTATACGGATAACGGTTCCTTTCATAACTGTACCAACAATACCTTTGTCCCCGAATTGTTCATTTAACAATTCTTCAAAATTTTCAGTCATTTCAGGAATTTTAAATTCTGCACTATTTGCCATTATTTTTTATATTTTCAAAAAATGCCAGACCCTAATATTTTAAGCGGACTTGCGCGTGTTAACAAGCCTTCATTTGACGCGCCGCAAGATGAATTGTTGTTTTTTTAAGTGAAAATGTTTGAAGAGTCAAGTAAAAAGTGTTGAAAATAGCGGTTTTTAAATAAAAAAGCCCTTCTGTTGAAGGGGTTTAACAAAGGTTAGTTAATTTACTTTTTTCTTAGGTTTTGAATGGTCATTAAGACAATTATTGTGCAAAGAGCTATCATATCGGCAAGAATGAAAAAGAAAATGCCTAAGTGAAAAGAATCAGTCCAAAGGGTAGAACTAAAATTTCCATATAGTAATTGCCCTGCTCCTGAAATGCAAAGGATACCTGCCCTGCAATTCCAAAGAGAAATTCTTTTTTCCAATCTATATTGTATCAAAAAAAATTTATCACTTTTTTGTGTTGTGCAAGAGTTATTTTATACCTTATGTGGTAGGTGCTTGTAAATAAAGTCACTGATGCAATTTGGTAATATACTGATAAACCAAGAGGCAAAATGCATTGGAAGAGGGAAGGCAATCAATCCTATGTTTTTCTTTATACGTCTAGCAATTAATTCTGCAGCAGGTTTTGCTTCCATGAAAAAAGGCATCGGGCAAGTGTTTTTATCGGTTATTCTTGAACGAACGAATCCGGGGCAGATAGTGTTAACTTGAATGTTATAAGGTAAAAGCTCAATTCTTAAGGCTTCTCCATAGGCCTTAACACAAGCTTTAGTAGCACTATAAGAAGGACAAGTTGGTAACCCATGATAACCGGCAATGGAAGAAGTTATCGCGATAATTTTGTCTTTATCTTGGCGATTTTTATATATTTCGATTGCCGGTGTAACAGTGTTTAAAACACCTATAATGTTAATATTAAAAGTATTGTAAATATTATCAGGTGTTTCTTCCGTTGTTGCAACACCGGCATTGGCGAAAACAAGGTTTAAATACGCTGTTTTTTCTGCTTCATTAATCCAGTTTTTAACTGCATTTCTATCTGTTACATCCAGGATTTTTGCATGGATTATGGCGTGACCGACCTTCTGACATTTTTCTTTCACTTCATTTAAGCGTTTTTCATTTCTGCCGCAGATAAATAAATTTTCGGTTTCTTTTTGTGAGGCATAATAAACAGCTAAGGCTTCTCCAATACCTGAGGAAGCACCGGTAAGTAAAATATTTTTGATAATCATGGTAAAATCCTTAAAATAAAGCTTTATTTATGTGTTTTTTGTTATATATTAGGGTAGATTATTTGTAAAGAGCAATCATCTATGAGGCATAATATGGTACATAATAGGATACAAAGAAAAGGAACAATGTTTATTTTTTCCGGACCATCCGGCGGTGGAAAAAGTTCTGTTATAAAGCGTGTTTTGCAAGAATTAGATGATATAGAACTTTCTGTTTCGGTTACCACAAGAGGGAAACGTGAAGGAGAGGTTGAAGGGAAGGATTATTATTTTATTGATGAAGTAAAATTTAATGAGTTAGTTAATCAAAAAGCTCTTTATGAGTATGTGGACTCTGATTTTGGTCCTAAATACGGAACACCGAAAGAACCTGTAGATGAGCTTTTAAGACAAGGAAAAGATGTTATTCTTGATTTGGATTATCCTGGTGTTCAGCAATTACGAGTTTTAGCAGGTGATAAGGTTAAGGCTATATCTTTATTGCCGCCGTCTTTGAAAATTTTGAAAGAAAGATTGGTTAATCGAGGGACAGATGCACAAGATGTTATTGCAAGACGTATGAGCATGGCTGAAAAACGTGTTAAAGAAAGCGTTTTTTATGATTATGTCGTTGTTAATGATGATTTGGATGAAGCTGTTTTAGAGGTTAAAGCAATTATTTTAGCAACACGAGCTGAACGGCAAAATCTTTTTGGTTTAGAACAATTTATTACTCGGATTACGGAAGATAAGTAAAATGGTTAAGATTTATAATTCTATTACGGAGTTGGTTGGTCATACACCTTTGTTAAGATTGGGACGGTTAATGACTAAATTTCGGTTGAATGTAGAAATTTTAGCAAAATGTGAAATGTATAATCCGTTGTATTCGGTTAAAGACAGGGTCGCTTTGGCAATGATTGAAGCTCAGGAAAAGCTTGGTGTAAATAAGGATACTGTTTTTGTTGAGGCTACATCTGGAAATACCGGAATTGGCTTGGCGGGGATATGTGCTGCAAAGGGTTATAAATTGATTGTTGTTATGCCGGAAAATATGTCTCAAGAACGTATAAAGTTAATCAAACATTTTGGTGCAGAGATTATTTTGACGCCGGCAGAAGATGGTATGAAAGGGGCTATTGCTAAAGCAGAGTTATTAAAAGAGAGAAATCCTAATGTGGTTATTTTGAGCCAATTTAGTAATGAAGCGAATCCAAATGCTCATCGTATGGGTACGGCAATGGAAATTTTGGAAGATACAGGCGGCGATTTTGATGTGATTGTGGCCGGTGTTGGTACTTCCGGAACGATTACAGGTATTACTTCCGTGCTTAAAACGTATAATCAGGATTTATATGCGGTGGCAGTAGAACCAGAAAATAGTGCAGTTTTGAGTGGTCAGCCCAAGGGAGTACATAAAATACAAGGTATCGGTGCGGGTTTTATACCTCCTTTTTTTGATAAAAGTTTAATTAATGAAATTATTAAAATAGAAGATGAAAAAGCTATAGAAACAGCTAAATTAGTTGCAAAAACAGAAGGTCTTTCTATTGGAATTTCTGCCGGAGCAGTAGTGGCGGCAGCAATTGATTTAGCTAAAAGGCAAGAGTTTATGAATAAACGAATTGTTGTTGTTTTACCAGATAGTGCGGAACGCTATTTGTCAACGGGTAATTTTTAGGATTTTAAGAAGATGATGAAACCAAATTCAATTTTAGGTTCTTATTTGATTAAACAAACAGTGTTAAGTTTTTTAGCTGTTCTTATAGTAATTTCTGCCATTGTTATGATGTTTGATATGATAGAAATTTTACGTCGTACTTCCGGAAGATATGATGTATCTCTAGGGTTTTTAATAAAATACGTGGTTGCAAAACTGCCAGAAACAATTGATAAAGTTGTTCCTTTTGTGGTTATGGTTTCAACAATGATAACTTTTTGGAAAATCAGTAAGACTAATGAATTCGTGATTATTAGGGCTTCGGGCGTTTCCATATGGGGTGTTTTGGTGCCTGTGCTTTTGGCTATATTTATGATTGGTTCCATTTGGGTGATGATTGTTAATCCTATTTCAGCCAGATTGTTTGAAGTAAAGGAAACGCTTGCTTATCGACTTTCAACAAATAATCCTAATGCTTTTTTGTTTTCTAATAAAGGTTTATGGATAAGGGAAGGCAAGGATGATAATACTGTAGCCATTCTTAATGCCGGAGGTTTGAATTTGAAAGATGGCGTATTGTGGTTGCATGATGTCAGTGTTATTGAAATAGATGAGAAGTCGCAGGTTAAGCGCAGAATAGAAGCTTTTGTTGCTACATTAGAAGATGGTAAACTGAATTTGAAGGATGTTCGTGTTTATAAATCCGGTCAAAAAGCAGAAGTTTTGAATAGTATGAGCTATCCGACAGAGATGAATATTCAGCGTATTAAAGACAATTTTATCGATCCGGAGGCTATTTCTTTTTGGAATTTACCGGATACGATAGATTTTTATGAAGCTTCAGGTTTTTCTGTGGTTCGTTATAAAATGAGATATTTAAGCTTGATTGCTTTACCATTTTTGTTGATGGCAATGGTTTTAGTGGCAGGTATTTTTGCACTTAAACCCAGTCAACGTCAAGGTGGTGTGCTATGGATGATAATTTTTGGTATTGCTACCGGTTTTACAGTTTATTTTGTGTCGCAAGTTGTTTCTGCATTTGGTTTAAATTCCTATATTCCGGTATGGTTTGCAGTTTGGACACCAGCTATTATCATTGCATCAATAAGCATTTCTGTTTATCTTCATAAAGAAGAATAATTTTCAAAGCATTATCCTAATAATTTTATTATCTCATCCGGTATCTTTGTAGGGCGCATGGACGGGAAAGTGAGGAATACCGCTGTTATTTCTATTTCTGCTAAAATGCTATCACCGCGATAAAGTTTTTGTACCATCTTAAATGATGCGCATTTTCTATCTTGTATTTCGCTGGTCATATTAAGTGCATCATCAAGTTTTGCCGGTGATTTATAGTTAATTTTACAGTCTTTAACTACAAATCCCATACCTTTTTCTTTGAGCATACTTTCTTGGTTAATGCCTAAATAACGCAAGTGTTCGGTTCTGGCGCGTTCAGCAAACTTCAGATAATTTGCATAGTAAACGATACCACCGGCATCTGTATCTTCATAGTAAACACGAATAGGGAAAGAGAAAACACCATCTTCAAATAATTTACCTTTAATTGTATCTGTTTCGTATGCCATAGCTTAAAATCCTAAATCATCCATAAAACTAAACTGACTGTTGTCTGTTTTAAATTTTTTAACACCTAAATATTTACAACCTTGCTCGGAAAGGACTCGACCACGAGGTGTTCTTTGTAAAAATCCTAATTTTAATAAATATGGTTCAATCACTTCTTCTATGGTGTCACGCTCTTCAGAGAGGGCTGCGGCAAGAGTATCTGCACCAACTGGACCACCACCATAGTTTTTGGCAATACAAGTTAAATATCGACGATCAAATTCATCTAAGCCATAAGCATCGACATCTAATAAACGTAAGGCTTTGTCTGCAACTGTTGAATCTATTTCAATATTTCCGGCAACCGCTCCAAAGTCTCGTACGCGCTTTAGTAGTCTACCGGCAATACGAGGTGTGCCTCGGGAGCGTTTAGCTATTTCCATTGCGCCATCTGTTGAAATTGGCATATTTAAGAGAGCGGCGCCTCGTAGGACAATTTTTTGTAAATCTTCATGATTATAGAAATCCATTCTTAATGGTATACCGAAACGTTCTCTTAAAGGGGTGGAAACAAGGCCAGAACGCGTTGTTGCACCAACTAATGTAAAAGGTTGTAAATCTATTTTTACGGAACGCGCAGAAGGACCTTCACCGATAATAATATCTAGTTGAAAGTCTTCCATAGCGGAATATAAAACTTCTTCTATTGCTGGATTTAAGCGATGAATTTCATCAATAAATAAAACATCACGCGCTTCTAAGTTAGTTAAAATAGCAGCTAAATCTCCTGAGCGTGTTATCATCGGAGCGGAAGTTGCTTTAAATCCAACACCTAATTCTTTTGATATAATATTTGATAATGTCGTTTTTCCTAATCCGGGAGGGCCATATAGTAAGACATGGTCTAAAACTTCACCACGACTTTTGGCGGATTCTATAAATACTTTTAAATTTTGGCAGACTTTATCTTGTCCTATAAATTCATCTAATGTAGAAGGGCGTAAATTTATAGCAGCAGGGGAATTTGCCTCATCGGTGGAAATTTTTTGTGCGCTTAAAATTCTTTCGTCATTTTTCGGCATTTAATATCTCCTATTGGTTAAATTCTTTTAAGGCTAAGCGGATTAGATTACTTAAATCTGCATCAGGATTTTTTAGGCAAACCTCAGAGGCAACACGGTAAGCATCAATTTTTTGATAACCTAAATTTGTTAAAGCAGAGGTGACATCTTCTGTTTTGGTATAAGTATTATCAGATTCTTCCGGTAAAGGTGATATTTCTTTTTTATTTTTGATTTTAGATGTATCGGCTTCTGAAGCATCATCAGAGAGTGTTTTTAAATCTGAACCATTTATATATTCTACGGGTATGGTTACAATTTTATCTTTTAACTCAGTTACCAAACGTGCGGCCAGTTTAGGTCCGACACCGGCAGCACGTAAAAATGAGCTTTTATCTTGGGCAGCAACTGCTTGGGATAATTGTGCCGGAGATAAGGCACTTAAGATACTGAGGCAAACTTTGCCGCCAACGCCTTGAATTTTAGTTAGAGTGTTAAACCATTCCTTTTCCCATGGAGATTGAAAACCAAATAAAGTTATACTGTCTTCTTTAATAACGGTTTCAATTAGTAATGAAATATAGTCACCTATTTTTAATTTTGCTAATGAGCGAGAAGACATATTTACAAGGTAGCCGACGCCGTTAACATCTATAATGCAACAATCCTCGCCGATATTATCAATAATTCCTTTTAATTTTGCTATCATCAGTTATCCTATTTTTATATATTGTACCGCTATTTTATAAAAGTTGCCTGTCATCTTCAAGATTTTTTTTATCGTTCTCCCTTTTTTTCATAATATCAATGGTTATATCAAAAAGGTGTTTAATTGTATAACCAAAAGGTGAAAAGATGAAGAAATATAAAACTTTATTACTGTTTTTAGGGTGTGTTTTGAGCTTTAATGAAGCTGAAGCGCAAAATTTAAGTGGTATGTACCAAGATTTTAAAAATGAACTAAATAAAAAATATGGGTTTGATTATAGTGTTGATGTTTCTGTTTTAGAGCAAAGATCCAGTCCGAATGGTGAAAATAATGCAGTTCAGGCTTATATCTATCCGTCTTTTTCGTGGACAACATTTGATAATCATTATGGTATAGGAACCTTAAATTTTGCTTATACTATTATTCGTTATGGAAATCATACTGCAACGGATTTGGGTAATAATTCAGGAATGGTGACTCCGATTAACGATTATCCCGATAAGCAGACAGAATTTAATGAACTGTATTATACTTATCAATTAGGCGGTCAATGGAATTGGTTGACTTTAGGTTTGGGGCAATTTCCAATTTATAATTTTGATGGTACGGAATATAATTCTAATCAGCAGGTTAATTTCTTGAATGATTCTCTGGCGCAAAATGCCTCTGCTTCATATACACAGGCAGGATTAGGTGTATATGCGCAAATTAGTCCGAATGATGAATGGAGTTTTGCAATTGGTGGACAAGACGGAACAAATGTTGATGCAACAAGTGTGAAATTTAATCATCTAAATGATGAACATTATACAACCTTTGGGTATGTGGCTTATACGCCCACAGTAAAAGGGGTTGGATCATCTGAAGTTTCCGTTTTAGTTTATAATCAGCCTTGGGTTAAAGAACAGCAAGAAACGACAAATGGATGGTCTTTGAATGTTTCGCAAAATGTTGGTGAAAAATGGAGTTTTTTTGCAAGATTAAACGAAACAAGCGGCAGTATTGAAGAAATACGTCAGTCTTGGGTTTTAGGCGGTGTTTATAATAATCCTCTTAATCGTAATAGTTTAGACCAAATAGGTTTGGCATATGCTTATAATAAGATAGATGAAAAAGCTGTTGGTGAAGCTATATCACATAAAGCTGAGCAGATAGTGGAAGCCTATTGGGCTTGGGGTATAGGCAATATGTTAACTTTAACGCCGGATATTCAGATGTATATTCATCCGGCGCTTAATCAAAAGTCTGATTATGGTTTTGCCGGTAGTATAAGAGCAACAGTCTTTTTTTAAAAACAGTGTTGTAAAAACAAGCCTTCGTTTTAAATACATTGTTTAAATACACTGCTCATCAGGAATATCTTTTAATGAATTAAATTTCTTTGTGCATTAGTTAAAATTCTTGCTGTTTCTTCTCTAAAAAATAGTCATAATCAACTAAATTTTATGAGTGCTAAATAGAGGATTTTATAAGAAATGCGCAAATTTTTTCTATTTTTATTGTTATTTATGATTACAGCGTGTCAATCTAAGCAGGTTATCGTACCAGCAGTGGTGCATAATACGACGACTAAACAAGAAATTGTTGTAGAAAAGGCTCATTTGCCTATTATAGGTGAAGTTGAGCCTATATATTTTCTTCCAATGAAATCACCTTTTTATGCCAGAATAGATACCGGTGCAACAGTTTCTTCTCTGGACTGTAAAGATGTAGAATATTTTGAACGAGATGGGGAAAAGTGGATAGCGTTTAAATTGATTAATAGAAAGAGTGGTGAGGAGCACGTTTTTGAAAAAAAAGTAGAATCATCCTACCGTGTCCGTCGCATCGGCGAAGATGAACATCGTAAATCTGTTAAAATGGATGTTAAAATGGGCGGAGAGATTTTTAGTGCGTTATTTACTATTGCTGACAGATCAAGTTTTGATTATCAAGGGCTTGTCGGACGAAATATTTTAACAGGCAGATTTATTGTTGATACATCAACATCTTATACTTTGAACTAGACTGAGGTGACTAATATGAATTTGGCTAATTTATTTACGGTAAGAAAGGTTTTAAGTTATCTTTTAGTTTTATCAATAGTGTATGCAGCGTATAGCATTTATTACAAAGTGAAATATTGGGGTTTTTCTTTAACGCCGAAAGATGTAACTGATGTTTGGCGTGTTGATGCTAAGGTTTCTTTTAAGCCTATAAGTGATAAGGTAAGAGTAGAACTGAGTGTGCCTTCCGGCAATGAAAGTTTTAATATTTTGAGTGAAGAAGTTATAGCCAATGGATATAGTATTAATCAAGATAAGAAAAATAATAGAATTGTTTTTGAGGGAAAAAATAAGAAAGGCAAGCAAAATCTTTATTATCGTCTAAGTGTTTATGAGGATGTGAAAAATACACAAATTAATAAACAAATACCAAAAAAAATGGAACGCCCGATATTGTCTGAAGAAGAACGTCAACAAATGAGCAAAATTTGGGAACTGACCGGTATGCAAGAGGGGGATAAAGTGCAAAAGGTTATTGCTGTGGTTAATCAGGAAATGGCCAATCCTTCTATGAGTTTGATGCTTCCGTTAAATCATACGCCAAAAGCTTTTGCAGAGAAAATCATTCAGATTTTGGCTTATAAGCGTATTCCGGCACGAATTGTGCGTGCTATTAAGTTAGAAGAAGGTAAAAAAACTGAGAAGCCGGATATTATGCTTGAGGCTTATTTTAATAATGCTTGGACACTCTATGATTTGGATACCGGTAAAATCGGCTTGCCGAAAAATTGGATGGTCTTTCAGCGAGGCGGTGTTTCTTTGTTGGATGTTCGTGGTGGTGAAGATTCTAAAGTAATGTTTTCTGTTTTAAAATCAGTGGCGACTCCTATGAAAATGGCAGAACATCGCGCAAAGGTTAATAATAAATTTTCTGAATATGAGTACTCTATTTATACACTTCCGCTTTTAGAGCAAAATACGTTAAAATGGTTAATGATTTTTCCTTTAGCCATTTTAGTAGTTGTTCTTTTGCGAAATGTTATAGGTGTTTCTACAATGGGAACATTTACGCCGATGCTGTTGTCTATGTCATTAGTTAAAACCGGATTTGTTCCAGGATTGATTTGCTTTTCTATCATGATATTTCTTGGTTTGCTTATGCGGGCACTAGTTGCAAAGCTTAATCTTTTGCTTGTTCCGAGAATTTCGTTTGTGGTTATTTTTGTTATTTTGCTTATTCAATTACTGACAATTATCGGGTATCGTCTAGATTCCAGCTTGGTTAGTTCGGCTATCTTTTTTCCAATCATTATTACTGCTTGGATTATTGAGCGTGCTTCTATTACATGGGAGGAAGAAGGGGCCAGAAATACGTTACAGGAAATTTTTAATACGTTACTGACGGCTATTGTTACTTATTTTGTTATTAGCAATCAAACAGTGAGACACGTTATGTTTGCTTTTAATGAACTTAATATTGTGATTATGTTTGTGGTTATGTTGCTTGGTACTTATACCGGATACAGATTGACGGAAATTACCCGTTTTGCATCGTTAGCTAATAAGGATAAATAAAATGTTTAACTGGCTAGAAACAGTTCATTTATTAAAAGAAAACGGTGTTTTAGGTATGAATGACCGTAATTATTCGGTTATTGCTAAATATAATGATCGTTCGCTTTATACTCTAGTTGATGATAAAGTAAAAACGAAACAATTGGCTAATAATATTAATATCAGCACACCAAAGATGATTGGTATTATTGAACATCAGTATGAAGTTAAAAATTTAATTGATATTGTAAAAGGTTATAAGACATTCGTGATAAAACCGGCGCATGGCAGTGGTGGTAAAGGTGTTTTAGTTATTAAAGATTTTGATGGTAAGCTTTTTTATAGTGCCTCCGGTGAAGTTTTAACATTTAAGGATGTTTATCAACATGTTTCCAATACGTTGAGCGGATTGTTTTCTTTGGGTGGACGTTATGATGTTGCTTTGATTGAGGAAACGGTTAATTTTAGTGATGTGTTTAAGAATTTCAGTTATCATGGTATTCCTGATGTGCGCGTGATTGTTTACAAAGGTTATCCGGCTATGGTCATGATGCGTCTTGCCACAAAAGAATCTGATGGAAAGGCAAATTTACACCAAGGAGGTGTCGGGGTTGGTTTAGATGTTCAAACAGGGCGAACTTTAAGGGCTGTTTTACATAATAAGCCAGTTACGATTCATCCGGATACCGGTGCAAATTTAATGGATTTGAAAGTACCTTTTTGGCGTGAACATTTGTTAATAGGCGCACTTGCTTATGATATGACAGGTCTAGGATATTTGGGTGCAGATATCGTTCTAGATAAAAATAAAGGACCGATGATGCTAGAAATTAATGCACGTCCAGGTCTGGCTATTCAAATTGCAAACGGGCGAGGGCTTAAAACACGTTTAAAAGAGATTGATGAAACATATCCAACAGGTTTGAGTGCAGAAGAACGTGTTGATTATGTCTTGAATAGTCAAAAATGAATTCCTAAATAAAGTTTAGATTTTTATTTTTAAGGAGTTTTGATATGTCTAATGTTTTAGGGAAAAGTGAAACTAAAATTCTGAATAAAAGTGAAACAAAAAATATTGCTGCAGAAGAGAAGAAAAAAATTGGAATTAGTCAAGCGAGAGGTAAAAAAATGAAACATGCATATAATGTAAAAGATGCAGAAAATGCCTTGGTTATGAAATTAAAAGATGGTGAAGTTGTTATAGAGATGTTTCCGAATGATGCACCTAATCATGTTGCTCGGATTAAAGAGCTTGTGCGTCAAGGATTTTATAACGGTTTGAAATTTCATCGTGTTATTGAAGGTTTTATGGCACAAACAGGCTGCCCTTTGGGTACAGGTACAGGCGGGAGCGGAAAGAAATTAAAGGCTGAATTTAATAAAATACCTCATAAAAGAGGAATTGTTTCTATGGCTCGGGCAATGAATCCGGATTCTGCAGACAGTCAATTTTTTATTTGTTATGCTGATTGTCCTCATCTTGATGGTCAGTATACGGTTTGGGGACAAGTTGTTTCCGGTATGGAGTTTGTTGATAATATTAAAAAGGGCGGCGGTTTTAATGGTATGGTTTATCAGCCGGACGAAATAATCAGCATTGATGTTATAGCTGATTTATAGGATATATTGACAAAAAACATTTTTTATGTATGATGAATACTATGAGTGAGGCAAGCGCTCGGAATGTCCGCCAAAGTGTTCATTGCCATAATTGTTTTTTTATATAGATTTCTTTTAGTAGCTTATCAAGCTTATCGGGCAGGCGAAGGGATAAGTTATTAGAAAGGAATTGGTTATGCAAGAGTATATAGAAGTCTTCCGTGTGGAAGCAAAATCTTTATTAAAAAGTTTTCGAAACAATGAAAATGAGGCTATTGCCAGATGCAGAACTGTGTTTGGCGACAAAACAGATTTGTCATTAATGAATATGCAACATGTTGTTGCCAAAGAGTATGGTTTTAATGATTGGAACGAGCTACAAAAGGCAGAAGATTGGCAGTTAGCTGAAGCATTGATTAAAGCAAAAAATCAAATATTTGTATCGCCTCTTTTTAAGTTTAATGGGCAACATGTTATTACTAGTTACTTAAAGGAAAAAACTAATCTTCGCAAACCGGATTATCTTGGGATTGATATGACTAATTTTACAAATAAATCCGGTTATCCTTTTTTGACTTTTGAGCATTTAGATGTATCTGATTATGATTTATCTAAGCTTGATATATTAAATGTACGATATGGTGAAGATACAAAATGGCCGGAGGATAGTGCTAAATTGCCAAAAGGGTTTAAGCCAAAAGAGTTTTTGGAATATCGTAAAAATCCCGGGCTTGGTATTCGTCAGTTGCATCAACAGAGGATAGATGGCAGAGAGCGTAATGTCGCAATTATTGATTCTTTTCGCTTAACTGATCATTTAGAGTATCATAATCAACTTAAGGGATATGAAGAAATTCATATTGATGAAAACAGTAATCGTTTGGGTCTTAATGCAGCATTTGTTTCATCGTTGGTTGGTAAAACTTGTGGAGTGGCGCCAAAGGCTAATCTTTATTACTATGCGGTGGATACAACGAATCGTACACAAATTTATTTTGCAGAAGCCATTAGAAAGGTTTGTGAGCTTCATAAAAAGCTTGTTAGTGAAGAAAAAAATGGTATCGATGCTATTTTAATCTTGAGAGGGATTTCTTTTGATGGTTTTAGCAATGAAGATGGTTATGTTGACGCTATTCAAGCGGCGCAAGAGGCGACTAATTTAGGTATTTGGTGCCGTATTGGTCCGGCTCGATTTAAGGAACACGGTATGTGGCGCGAAGAGCGTATTTATTGTAAATTTGGCGGTGATGTTGATAATCCTGATGATTATGTACTTGATAAACAGTCAGTAATGAACAGAATTCCGCGTACGGAAAAAGAGCTCTTTCGTAATTCTCTGAATTTTCCAGGCGGTGGCTGGACACATGCTCAAGAAGTATCAATGGGTGATTATGTTTTTGATCATTGTTCAGGACCTTTTATGGCAGCCTATGCTGTGGGATTATATCTTTTGGCTAAGAGTATCAGACCTGATTTAGATGCTGAAGAATATTGGCGTTTGGGAATTGAAACTGGAGATTTTCGAGAGGGAATTGGTACAATCATTAATCCGCAACGCTTAATTGCTGAATTGAGGAAATAATGATAAAAAAAAGAACTTGACGGTGTTAACGTCAGGTTCTTTTTTTAGTCATACCGACTGAAAATCATGTCGGCTTTCCAAAACGGTAGTACGGGCTGCTGCAAATGAGTTCGGTTGCATCCACCTCAATTACAGCCATTTCTGGTTTTGTGTACAGCTTTTTCATACCTTTAGTAGATTTTTTAGTTAATAATAATATATAGACGTCAGCAACTCATATAAAAAGAGCGCGGACTGGTTGGTTTTGATAGAAATATATAATAATGATAGTTTTTATGGACAGGAGGATAGTCTCTAGATTTTAGTTTGTCAATATTTTTGAGCTTGCAAAGTTAGTTGCATTTATTTATTCTTTTATAAAAAAGGGGAATTTGTATGCAGAAGATTGAAATAAAATTAGCAGATATGGTCGATGCTGAGGATATTGCGCGGATTTCGTATCAGGTTGGGAAGATGCATGATGAGGCAGTGCCTGAATATTTTAAGCCGACAGATGAGAGTGAGCATCTACGGATTGTTAAGGATATGCTTAAAAGTAGAGATAATATTGTCTTTAAGGCAATTTATGAGGGTAGAATTTGCGGTGTTTTGTTTTTAAGAATTGTAGAAAAGTTAGGTCAAGGGGCTACTTATTCTAAATATGGGGTGATTACGAATTTTGGTGTTGATGAGAATTATCGAAAAAAAGGAATAGGCACAGCTTTAATGGTTAAGGTTGAAGAATATGTTAAAGAACAGGGTTTAGAAGCACTGGATTTGAGTGTTTTTGTTTTTAATTCTAATGCGATAAAGTTCTATGAGCGATTAGGATATAAAGCTTTAGACTTGAATATGCGTAAAATTTTGAAATAATTATATCTTTTCAAAGTTAACTCGCGGGTCTACCCAGGAATAAGTTAAATCGCTGATAAGTTTTAAAATTAAACCTAATAAAGCAAAAATGTATAGTGTGCCGAAGACGACAGGGTAATCTCTGGTCATAATCGCTTCATATCCTAATAATCCCATTCCGTTTAGGCTGAAAATAATTTCTATTAGCAATGAGCCTGTGAACAGTATTTTCATCAGTAGGCCTGGTAAACCTGCAATGATTATCATCATCGCATTTCTGAATACATGGTGATAAAGAATTCTTTTTTCAGATAAACCCTTGGCGCGAGCGGTTAAAACATATTGCTTGCTTAATTCGTCCATAAAAGAGTTTTTTGTGAGCATGGTTAAAGAAGCAATACCGCCAATAACAATGCATATTACAGGTAAAGTAATGTGCCAAAAGTAATCGGCAATTTTATGGATGAACGAAAAATTTTCCCAACCATCAGAAGTAAGTCCTTTTAAGGGGAAAATTTGTAAGTACGTGCCACCGGCAAATAATACAATAAGGAAAACAGCAAATAGAAATACAGGAATAGCAGAGCCGGTAAAAATAATTGCTGAAGTTATTACGTCGTATTCTTCGCCGTCACGACGTGCTTTTTTTATACCGAGCGGTATGGCAATCAAGTAAATTAACAAAGTTGACCATAAACCCAAAGAAATGGAGACAGGCAATCGCTCTTTGATTAATTCCAGTACGGTTTTATCTTTATAATAACTTTTTCCAAAATCAAAGGAAAGATAGTCTTTTATCATTTTTATAAAACGTTCGTGGACTGGTTTATCAAAGCCAAATTGCTTTTCCAATTCTTTTACTAAATCCTCAGGGACTCCTTTTGATCCTTGATATTTGTCTTTATTTATGTTTGGTGTTCCAGATGTAATGTTACCAGTTGCAGAGGTATCCATACCTTTATATTGGGCAAGCATGTATTCAACAGGTCCTCCGGGGGCAAGTTGTATAACTGCAAAATTAATTAGCAATATACCAAATAAGGTAACAGGAATAAGCAGTAGTCTTTTTATAATATAGTTGCGCATCTTTTATTCTTTCATCCACCAAGTGAAAACATCTACGCCTGTGTCCAAATCGTTTTGAGGGAATTCAAATTTATCCCAATAAGCAATTCGGTCAGAATCTGTGTACCAATTGAAAATAACATAATGGTTAAATAATAAAACGCGGTCCAGTGCTTTTACATAAGCCGTATAAAGCTCATTTTCCTCAGTCTCTATTAGATTTTTTATTAAATCATCAATCAATGGATTTTTTATACCGATAATGTTATTACTTCCTTCTGTATCTGCAGATTGGCTTCCCCATAGGTCTTTTTGTTCTGTTCCAGGCATTGAAGTTCCGTGAAAGCCGCCGATAACGATATCAAAATCAAATTTATCCAGTTTGTTTTTGTAGGTGTTTATCTCTAGTACGCGAGTTGTGGCTTTTATGCCGATTTTACGAAGGTTTTCTATAAAAGGGAGTAATACTCGTGTAAAGGCATTGCCATTGGCGGAATTTATAATAATCTCAAATTCTAGCGGTTCACCGGTTTTGGTATTGCACATTTTTTCATTAATGAAATCATATCCGGCTTTTTTTAGTAAACTAACCGCTATTTTTAAGTTTTCACGGTCAGACAGTGAATCGTTACGAAAAATCTTTTCAACTGGTGTTGTTAAGATTTCAGGAGGTAATAAATCTTTTCTTTCTAAGAGTATTTGTCTTTCAAGATCAACAGGTAAATCTTTGGCGGCAAATTTTGTATTGGCAAAATAGCTGGATAATCTTTGATATTGATTATAGAAAAGATTTTTATTTGCCCATGGGAAATTAAATGCATAGCTTATAGCTTGTCGAACGAGAGGATCTTTAAATTTATCTTTGCGTGTATTAAAGGCAAAGAATTGTTCTGATGCCGGGCGATTATGCGTTATTGCTTGTTTTTTTATTTTCCCGCTTCTGATTAGGTCGTTTTCGTAACCGGTTGCCCATGATTTTGCAATATATTCGGTGCGTACATCGATGTTTCCTGAAAATAAAGCTTGTAAGGTGACAGTAGTATCTTGGTAGTAGTCGTATTTTATTTCTTCAAAATTAAAGTAACCCTTGCGTGTGGGTAAATCTTTTGCCCAATAGTTCGGATTAAGTTTGAAGTTAATATATTTTCCGGCCTCAAAATTTTTGACGATATAAGGTCCGCTTCCTAATGGTGGAGTAAGACTAGGTTTATCGTATTCTTTATTTTTGAAATCTTTTGCCGAAAATATTTTTAAGGAGGTTAATATGAGAGGTAATTCTCTGTTTTTTATATCTTTTTTGAAATAAAAGCGAACATGGTGTGATGATATTTTTTTGACATAGTCAACATCGGCATAATAAAATTTGTAAATGGGAGAACCTTTAGATATTAAAGAATTAAAGCTAAATACAACATCATCGGCAGTGACAGGAGAGTTATCGCTGAATTTTGCTTTAGGATTTATAAAAAAGCCGATAAAACTTTTATCTGTTGGCAGTTCAAACTTTTCAGCAAGCAAAGGATAAGCTGTTTCCGGATCATCAGCGGGTGTAAAACCCAAACTATCTAAAGAAAGAGAAACAACTTCAGCGGAGGCTGTTCCTTTGAAAATATATGGATTAAAGTTATCAAAAGTACCATAAGCCGGTAAAATAATGCGGCCTTTTTTGGGAGCTTCCGGATTTACATAATCAAAATTTTTGAAATCGGAAGCATATTTGGGGTCATCTCCGATTGATATATAGTTTTTTATTTCTATTTTAGGAGAGGCGTAGGTCTGTGTTGTAAATAAAAATAACACACATAATATTTGTAATAATTTATTTATTATTTTTGCCATTTAACCAAGCTCCGAAGGGATAGGCGTATTCGTCATAGTTATTTTCGGGTGATGAAGCTATTTCTTTTTCTAATTCTTCCAGAGAGATAACAGGTGTTTTTTTGCTTTCAGTGGCGGGTTTCTTTTCTTTTTGATGTGGTGTGATGCTACGTAAAGCCTGTTCAGTTTGTTTAAAGTCGGATATAATTGGTGCAATAGGTTCTGCTTTTTTATCATTATCAGCAGTTGGTGTTAAGATTTCTTCTCTTATTGCGCGTAAGCCATTTTCTATAATTAAAGAAGGTTGTTGTGGAGCCTCAGATGTCGGAATATCAACAGTGGGCTTTTTTTCTTCTGTTTGACTTAAAAAAGATGGAAAAGAAAGAGTTTCTTCCGCTACGGGATAGATTGTTTGTTGTATAGAGGACGCAGGCTTTTTTTCTGTTGAAGCGGGAATTTTTTGGGTGCTTAAATAATCAGCAATAGGGGTTATTGTTTCAAAAACTTTTCCTAAAGCACCACATTCAATTATATTGAAGAAAACAGAATTATTTGTTTGTAATAAATCATGAATGGTTTTATAGCGGGTATAGAATTCTAAAATGCTACCCTTTAGGAGAGGGTCTTTTAGGGCTTTTTCTTTTAAGTGTTCTGAAAATTCCGGTTGATAGTTTGTTATTTCAATAAATGTTTTGGCCATTATCCAACGTTCGCCTCCAGCTGTTTGTGTCCATAAATGCTCTAATTGTGCGCTGGATATGGAATTGCTACGTTTAATAATATCTGATAAAATTTCATTTATATCTGATATAAGAAGATTAAATTCTTGTAAAAAGAAACAATTTTTTATTTCTGCTTCGGCAGATAGTAAGGATTGTCCGATATTAGCGGTTGTTGAGGTGTTGTTTTTTAATTGTTCAAAAACATTGTACATATAACCGGTTATTCTTTTTTCTGTGAAATGACTTTTGATAATTGCGAAAATTCCCCATATTAAAGCTATTGGAAATAATGTAACCATTACACCATAAAAAAGATTATCATATCCATTTGTGGCGATGGTGTGAAAATTTATGTATTTCAAGTTAAAAATCAGCCAAAATATACTTGAAAAAGTTGTAATGAAAAAAGAAATATTTAACAAATTCGGACTCCATATTATTTTTTTATTATTTTAGTATAATGCTTGTAGTTTGCAAATAAAAAATGGATACAATTCCCTTGTTTTTTTGTTTTTAATGAGCTTTTTGAAGGTGTTTAATGCATAGGTGAAAAAAATATGGTGAATTTTTTTATTTTTATGTTATAGAGAAATAAAAGTTTAATTTTTAAAAGGATAAAAAATGAGCGAATCTACTGCTGTTGTGCTGGATTTTGAAAAAGATATTTTAGAAATTGAAGAGAAAATTGAGCACTTAAAACTTTTGGCAAAAGATGAGGATATGGATATTACGCGTGAAACTCGTCGGTTGGAGAGAAAACTTACGCAGCATATTAATCGTACATATATGAATCTGTCAGCTTGGCAAAAAGCTCAAATTGCCAGACATCCTTTGCGACCACATTGTTTGGACTATATAAAAGCTTTTATAGAAGATTTTACATTGCTTGCCGGTGATAGATGTTTTGCTGATGATGAAGCAATGGTCTGCGGTTTAGGTAAATTGGATGGAATGGCGGTTGTTGTTATCGGGCAAGAGAAAGGTAATGATGTTGATAGTCGTATTAAATATAATTTCGGTATGGCTAGACCCGAAGGATATCGCAAAGCTCAGAGAATGATGGATTTAGCCGATAGATTTAATTTACCTATAATATGCTTTGTAGATACAGCTGGTGCTTATCCGGGAGTTGATGCTGAAGCGCGTGGACAGGCGGAAGCTATTGCCACATCTATTGAAAAATGCTTGCAAGTTAAAACACCTCTTGTTTCTTTGATTATAGGTGAAGGTGGTTCCGGTGGGGCGATTGCTATTGCAACGGCAAATAGAGTTTTGATGTTGGAACATTCTATTTATTCGGTTATTTCTCCTGAGGGGTGTGCATCTATTTTGTGGCGTTCTGCGGATAAGACCAAGGAAGCAACAGAAGCTTTGCGTTTGACAGCGCAAGATTTGAAAGCTTTAGGATTAATAGATGAAATTATTAAAGAACCTTTGGGAGGAGCTCATCGTAATGCTGAGCAGACTTTTGTCGCAGTTAAAGAAGCTTTAGTTCGTCATGTTAAAGAGTTATCGGCCTTGTCTGCTGAGGAATTGAAGAAACAAAGAACGGATAAAATATTAAAAATGGGAAGAAATATTTCTGTTGATTTTTAGATATTATAGAGAGTGTTTTTCTCCTTTTGGATAGCTAAAAAGTTTTTTTAGTCGGATTATTTTTGAAGCGTAAGATTTTTTGTTAATCTTACGTTTCTTTGTTTGATATAATGTTTAGGAGGTAAATATGAAAAATTCTCAATCTAAATTTTCTAATAAAAAGTCAAGTTCAGCAAATAGTACAAAATCAGGATCTTCCAGCGTTTCCGGTTGTTGTTGCGGTTCTCATTTTCCTGAAGAATATGAAGATGTAGAAATTGTTGAAACAGAAGAAAAATAATTTTAGGAGAAATTCTATGAGAAATGCCGTAACAACGACGAATCACGCTAATCATGATTTGTCTTTTTCTCATAATCCTACGGATTTTAGAAGTTTAATGAACTATTTTTGGAATTTTGTTGATGGTTCTAATACTGATTCGTCTGATTTGGCACCGAAAATTCAAGTTTCTGAACATAAGGATGCTGTTAGTGTCATTGCGGAGATACCTGGAATTGATGAAAAAGATATTGATTTGCAAGTATCTGCGGATGGGGTGTTAAGTATCAGCGGTGAGAAGAAGAATGAATTATCGCAAAATTCTAAGGATAATTATTTTTCTGAAATATCGTATGGTATTTTTAAGAGAACGATACAATTGCCTTGGGATTTAGATTATGAAGCAACCAAAGCAGAGTATAATAATGGAATCCTAACAGTTTCTATTCCTAAATCACAGGTAGAAAAGCAAAAATTTAAGAAAATTAGTATTGCTAAGTCTTAAAATCTTTGTAAAAAAAGCTAACCGGTTGTCCTTAACTAAGGTGGCCGGTTTTTTATTTTTTTGTTGCAACAACTTTTTGGTATATACCGCCAAAATAGGTTTGTTGTGTCCAGGTACAGGTTTCGGCTTTAGGGGTTAATTCTTTGATAGATTTTTTCCATAGAGTTTCAGCAAAAGGTTGATAAAGCCGATTTACTGCACGAATAATATATTTTAACGGATTATAAGAGAGTGGTAGATGATAATCTATGAAAATTATTTTACCTTCAGGTTTTAATGCTTTCATCATATTATTCAATACGCTTGTACGTGTATATGGCGGAAGTTCATGTAAGAGCATGTAACAAATAATGGTATCGTATTCACCTTTAATTGTTTTGGCGGCATCGGCCTGAATAAGGTTAATACGTTGTTCTTTATATTTTTCTTGGCGATATTCCAATAATTGCGGAACTATATCTATAATTGTATATGAGCCAAGCATACCTATTGATGAATAGGTTTTTGTGATTTGCGATCCAAAAGTTAAACCGACTTGTAAAATATGAGAATGCGGAGAGATTTCTTTTCTTACTTCTTCTGCTAAAATACGGTGATAGCCAAGCGTTAAAAAGTTTTGTACAAAATCTTTATTTAATAATTTGTAGAGATAAGGATTCAGATATAACCAAGAGTATATATCTTTTAAGTATGCAGGGAGATTTTTTTTTGAAATTCTAGTCATTTTTCCTCTTACTCTTTGTTTAAAATATTATCAGAAATATAACCGCGTTTTGCTGCTTCTATAACTGCAGAAGTTCGGTTCTTAACATTTAGGATCTTTAGTATTACGGTAATGTGTACTTTTACGGTTCCTTCTGTCAGGTTTAACTTATAAGCAATTTGTTTGTTTGAAAGGCCTTCGGCAATACATTTTACTATATCTATTTGGCGCTCGGTTAAGCCTTTTTGAGTGTTTTCTATAGTATTAACGGTTAATTTTTCAAGGGTTTTTAAAGGAGCTATATATTCCTTCTGCTGTTGTTGCCCGGAAGAGCTTGGTTTGGTGTTATATAATAGTTCATGTGGAATATATACGCCGCCGGCTAATACCAAATTTATGGCACTTACTATTAAATTATTTGATGATGTCTTAGGAATATATCCGGCAACGCCAATATCAAGGGTTGATTGTAAAATTTCTTTATCAAATACTGCGGAGATAATGATAATTGGTGTTTCTGGGAGTGTTTTATGTATGCTTTTTATAGCGTCAAGCCAATTGGCTCCAGGCATTGCGAGATCTGTAATGATTAAATCGAAATTTTCTTCTTGTTTTATAATATTAAAAATTTCCGTATAGCTTTGGGCTGAAACAATTTCCGGTTTTTGCAAATTTTCATGCAAAATAAATTCTAAGCCTTTTAAGAAAAGTTCGTGGTCATCTGCAATTAATATTTTCATTTATTTACTCCAATCACCATTTATCATTTGCCAACAAGATATAGCCGCTGCCACTGCGGTTTCTGCGCGTAAAATGCGTGGACCGAGAGTTGCTCCTTTAGCAAATTCCAAAGTTCTTAATAAATTTAATTCATCTGGTGAAAAACCACCCTCCGGACCAATTAGTACAGCAGCTCTTTTGTTGGGATTTGCCTTGAGTTGTTCTAAGAAATTCTTGCTTTGCAGCGTTTCATCCATAAAGAACAAAATGCGCTCTGAATCCCAATTTTTTAGAAGATCTGTTAATATTTGCGGTTCGCTCATAATAGGAATATCTGTTCTGCGACATTGTTCCGCAGCTTCTATGCTTTGAGCGATATAGCGTTCAGTTTTAATATTTGTGGTATTTGTGTATTGAGTTATTGTTGGTATAATTTGGCGACAGCCGAGTTCTGTTGCCTTTTCTATAACAAAATCGGTTTTATCTTTTTTTAGAGGGGCAAAAAGTAACCAAATGTCCGGACAAAGTGTATAATCTTTTATTTTTTCTAATACTTGGATTTTTCCTGTTCTTTTGCTTAATTCTAAAATTTGACACATGAATTCTCCATTTTTATTGTCAAAACAAGTTATTTTCTCGCCTACGGTATATTTTACTACATTTTTGAGGTAATGTGTCTGTCCTTCTTCTAAAAGAACTTCTTTTGAAATAGCTAATTCTTCTTTGATATATATGCGGAAATTCTTTGCCATCTGTTAATTCTTTGTATAAAGTTATTTTATGCTATGATATTAACAGTGATGTGTTAAAGAATAGATAAGATTTTTTAATTTAATGCGAGGATTCTATGATTATCACGATTGACGGACCAGCAGCTGCCGGAAAAGGCACGCTTTCTCAAAGTTTAGCAGAAAAATATTTATTGGCTTATTTTGATACAGGTATGGTGTATCGAGCGGTTGGATTGCAGTTATTGAAAGAAAAAATAAGTTTGGATAATGTTGCAGCAGCAGAACAAAAAGCAGAACAGTTAACATTTCCATCGATGATGGAATTATCCAGAGATAAAGATTTTCGTTCTGCAGAAGGTGGGCATGCCGCATCTGTGGTTTCCAGTTATACCGGTGTACGTGCAAGACTGTTAGATATGCAACGCAATTTTGCAAAGAATCCGGTGTATGCTGATGGAACACCTGCAAAAGGGGTAATTTATGATGGTCGTGATACCGGAACAGTTATTTGTCCTCAGGCTGATATTAAGTTTTTTGTTACGGCGTCTTCGGAAGTGAGAGCAATGCGGCGATATAATGAATTTCTTGCAAAAGGTATGTCTACGGATTATGAGAAAGTTTTGGCTGATGTTAAAGCTAGAGATGAAAGGGATGCTAATCGCAAGGATGCGCCGATGAAACCGGCCGATGATGCGATTATTTTAGATACATCAGATATGTCAATCAAAGAAGTTTTTGATAAAGCTGTTGAAATTATAGAAAAGAAAAATAAGGAGAAATAGTATGCAGACAAAGCAACTGGCAGAAAATATTTATTATATTGGAACAGATGATAAAACAATAGATTTATTTGAAGGACAATATGTTGTTCCTAATGGTATTTCTTATAACTCTTATGTTATAATGGATGATAAAATTACTGTGATGGATACGGTTGATCAACGTGCTGCGGATGTTTGGTTTAAGAATTTAGAGAAAGTATTGGGAAATAAGGAGCCCGATTATTTGGTCGTTTTACATATGGAGCCGGATCATGCGTCTAACATAGAGAAATTTTTGGATAAGTATAAAAATGCAAAAGTTATTGGCAATGTAAAAACTTTTAATATGATTCCGCAGTTTTTTGAAGGGCTTGATTTAGAAAATAGAAAAGTTGTTGTTAATGAAGGCGATGAGGTTTCTTTAGGTACGCATATGCTCAAATTTATTATGGCGCCGATGGTTCATTGGCCGGAAGTGATGATGGCTTATGAGAAAAAGGAGAAAATACTGTTTTCTGCTGATGCTTTTGGTAAATTTGGAGCTTTAGATACTGAGGAGGATTGGGCTTGTGAAGCGCGTCGTTATTATTTTAATATTGTTGGTAAATATGGAGCACCTGTACAAACAGTCTTAAAAAAGACCGCCCAACTAGATATTCAAAAGATTTTTCCTTTGCATGGGCCGATGCTTATAGAAAATTTGGGTTATTATATCGGAAAATATGATACTTGGAGTAAGTATGAGCCGGAAGATAAAGGTATTTTTATTGCTTATGCTTCAATTTATGGTAATACCAGAAATGCTGCAGAGAAATTAAAAGACATCTTAGAGGCAAAGGGCGCTCCTAAAGTGACAATTACGGATTTGGCTCGCGATGATATGGCGGAAGCGGTGGAAGATGCATTTCGGTATGACAGATTAGTCTTGGCTTCACCAACATATGATGGGGATATTTTTCCTGCTATGGAAACATTTATTAATCATCTTAAGTCAAAGACTTATCAGAATCGCAAGGTAGGATTTATCGAAAACGGCTCTTGGGCTCCGATGGCAGCAAAGAAGATGAAAACGGCTTTAGAGGGGCTGAAGAATCTGACATTTATGGAGAATGTGGTTACAATCAAATCAGCTATGAAAGAATCGGATGTCGAACAGTTAAATTCTTTAGCAGAAGAACTTTTGGCTTAGATTTATTGTTCAATCCTTTATTTATAAAACCGCCTTTGGGCGGTTTTTTGTTGCAAAAATGAAAAAGTAAGCTATTATTCGTTTTCAGCGAAAAATTATTATAAAAATATATATGTCTAGTATTATGAGAAAGGATTTTTATTTCTTTCGTCACGGGCAAACGGACTTAAATGTTCGTGGTGTGTGGCAAGGTTGCAGTTCTGATGTTCTTTTAAATGCAACCGGTATCAAACAAGCCGAAGAGCTTGCTAAAAAAGTTAGTTCTTTGCAACTAACGGATTTATGTAGTTCACCATTGGTGCGTGCTGTGCAAACAGCAAATAAAATTGTTGGTAAAGATTGTAATATGTTGCCAATTTTAGTGTATCAGGATTTGCATGAATGTCAGTTTGGTGATGCAGAGGGGCTAACATTTGCTGAGAGTGAAGCAAGATACGGAAAAGATTTTGTGAACAATATTCTTTTTCCTACGATGAAAACATGGAACTTGCATTTTCCTAATGGGGAGAGCAAATGTGAGGTTTTTCATAGAGTGATGGATTGCTTATCTTTGATTATAAAAGAAAAATCATCTGATGAGCATAATCGCATAGGGGTTGTTTGTCATGCTGGTGTTATAAATGCGCTTCAATGCGGGTTAGATTTAAAAAATGTATCTTATGAAAATTGCAGTATTTTGCATTTAGCATATGATACTTTAACAGAGGAATGGACACAAGTTTTTGATTAAGATAAAGCCGCTGGATTTTATATTCAGCGGCTTTGCTTTTTTGGTGCACCCGGCGAGGTTCGAACTCGCAACCTTTGGCGTCGGAGGCCAACACTCTATCCAATTGAGCTACGGGTACATAATTACATTAGTGGATAGGCTTATATATCAAATTTTTGTAAAAATCCAGTTTTTTTTATCTTTTTTTATAAGATTTTACTTGACTTATTGGGATAATGTTTGTATGTATGAGCAAAAGTTTTTTGAGTAAAGGATAAAAAAATGGCTAAGAAATGTGAAATTTCCGGCACTGGTGTTATGAGCGGCAATAATGTCAGCCACGCAAATAATAGAACACGTCGTCGCTTTTTGCCGAATTTGCAAGTTGTTTCACTTTTAAGTGAAGCTTTGGGTAAAGTTTATAAATTGAAGATTTGCACAAAGACTCTTCGTTCTATCGAGCATAAGGGTGGTCTTGATGCATATTTGATGGCAACTCCTGATAGCAAATTAACAGAAGAAGCAAAGAAAATTAAAAAAGTTATTGCTGGTAAAGTTACAGCATAAATTTGTTTAGATTTATGTTGTTATAAGAGGTCGCGTGAGCGGCCTTTTTTAATTAAAATATCCTCGTAACCTTTAAGGCTACGAGGATATTGTTTAGAAGAAAGCTGTGTGTGGATTGACGGGTTCAGGTTGTGGTTTGTGGAATTTTTTTCCATCAAAAATCAGAAGACTGTCTTTTTGTAAATAAAGAGCTTCCCATTGATTGCATTGCAACTTTCTTTTGATATTGATAATGCAAAGAATCACCAGACCACCAGTTCCAATCATTATCCATGTGGTAAATTTTTCCGGAGCAGTGCTAAGGAAAAGAATGAGAGAAATCCATGTGCCTATTGCGAATAAGAGCATGAAAATACAGAATTGATTAATTGTCTTTCTGATAAGGCTTTGGCATTTTTTGTAGGCAGTCAAGACTTCCTCGCTTGTTGTCAATATGACATTGTCTTTCCAGCAACTCATTGTATTGAATCCAACGGTTTCTGGTGTTTGCGAAAATTCTTTAATGAAAGTTTCGCGTGCTTGGTTTAATAATTCATTTGTTTCCATAATTGTTAGAATAAAAATTAGCATAGGTCTTTATTATATGTCTGAAGTATTTAAAAGCAATTATTTTTTTTACTTGCTTTTTATGTGTGGCAGTTATATAGAAATGGTAAATGTTCGGGACGTAGTTCAGCCTGGTAGAGCGCTTGCATGGGGTGCAAGAAGTCGGAGGTTCAAATCCTCTCGTCCCGACCAATTTTCTTGTTTTTGAGGATTTTATTTTGTTTTATCCATCTGCCAGAGATGTTTATTTTGATAATGTTAAAGGAAAGCTTATTTTATTAGTTGTTTTGGGGCATCTGTTTGAATTTCAGCTTTCTGATACATTTTTTCGTTTTTTATATGTCTTTCTTTATAGTTTTGTTATGCCGACTTTCATCTTTGTTTCTGGCCTGTTTTTTAAGCCTAAAATAAAAGGCTTTGTCAGGTTTATTTTTATTTATCTCCTTTCTCAGCTGGTTTTTCTTTTAAGTTATTATTGTTTAGGAAAAAGTTTTTCTTTTTATAGTTTTTTAACGCCTGTTTGGACACTTTGGTATTTACTTTGTTTAGTTTTCTGGTATGGGATTTCTTTGTTGTTTGAACGATTGGGTTATTCTAAGTATGATATTTTAGTTTTTTCTATCGTTTTGACATTGCTAAGCGGATTTATTAATATAAGTTATTTTCTGAGTTTACAAAGAGCCTGTGCCTACTTTGTGTTTTTTGCATTGGGGATGTCTGTTAACAAGAAATGGTTGAAAAAGTGCATGCAAGCCTTTAGTGTTCAAATAATTGTAGTCTTCTTTATTTTAGGTCTGATAGTCTTGTCTTCTATTTATCAAGCAAGCTTTTTGCCAAAGATTTTTTATAATAGTTATCCGTATTCTTATTTTTCATCTTATTCGGAATGGCTGATGTTTGGTGTTCGTTTATTGCAGTTTATGCTAAGTTTTGTTTTTGGTTTATTTATTTTTAAGTTTACTTCTAATAACAAAGGCTTTTATACTTTTTGCGGGTATTACAGTTTGTGGATTTATCTGCTTCATAGTTTTGTTTTATTACATCTTCGTTAGCTTTTTTAGTTGTTTTTTTAGATGTTTACAATATTATAATTCATTATTTAATTGCGATATCAAGGAGTAAGCAATGGTTAAAAAAATTGGTGTTATCGGTGATAGTATTGCACATGGCTATTATGATGAGAATAATTTAGGTTGGTTTGCACGTTTGGGGCAAATGATACTAAAAGAATATCCAGGGGAGTATGTTTTTAATAATATGGCTCAGGCAGGTGATAATGTCGCTGATGCCACAAATAGAGCTGTATTTGAGGTTCTATCCAGAGAATGTGGACTTATTTTAGTTAATATCGGTATTAATGATTTGCGGCGTCGGAAAAATAGTGATTTGCAAATTGATCTTTCAGAAGGTGTGAGGATAGAGTATTGGAATAGATTGCTGGATATTTTGGATAAATCCGGAGCTAAGATTGTAGTTATAGATTTATTGCCGGTAGTTGAAAATAAATATACTGAAGATGCGTCATTAGTTCGTTATAATTCTGATGTAAGACGTTATAATGAAATTATAAAAAATATTTGTTCAGTACGAAAAATATTATTTTTTGAACGATTTGATAAATGGATGGAAAATGATTTAAATACACTGTATAAAGATGCAGCACATCCTAATGCAAAAGGTCATGAATTGGCGGCAAAACAAATTTTTGAATATTTGAAACACAATAACTTATTTTGAGGATTAAAAAATGGATAAGTTTCGCCTAAAAAACGGACAGGAAGTAATAATTCGTTTTGCACAAAAAGAAGACTACGAAGAATATTGTGCTTTTTTTGAAAAATTAGCTGAGGAAACGATATTTACTAATCAGTATATCGGTCGTCCGCGTCGGAGTAGAGAATCTTTTGAAGCGCAAATTAATTCAGATAATATTTTTAGACTGATTGTTGTTAATTCGTCGGCGCAAATTGTTGGAACGTGTAGTGTCGTTATAGAACGTCCGGAACATCCGTGGCTTAATAAAAATTGTGATTTCGGAATTATGTTATTGAAAGATTATACAGGTCAGGGGTTAGGCTCTTATTTAATGCAAAAAATGGAAAATTGGGCACGTGTAAACAATATGCATCGTATTGGAGCTCAGGTTAGAGCTAAAAATATTTCTGCTATTGCGCTCTATCTAAAATGTGGTTTTGAGATAGAAGGAATGGCTCGTGAAGTTGCATATATTGATAGTGAATGGCATAACCAGTATTACATTGGTAAAATTTTATAAGTCTAATCTAACCAATATTCTACAGTTGAAACGACTCGTACAGTTTTATTGATTTGCTGTGTCTCGTATGCGGATGATGTTTGTTCACGAGGTAAAATAGAGAAAACACCTTGATTGGCACGGCGAATTTTGCCAACCTTACTTCCTGCATTTTTAGCAAATTCTTCAGCGGCTTTTTTAGCATTTTGTGTGGCATTTGCTAACATTTCCGGTTTGATATCATTTAATTTTGTAAAAATATATGAAACACTGTAACCGTCATTGTTATCAAAGACGATGCCTTGTGCAATCAATCTATCAGTTTGGGGAATAGATTGTTCTACCAAATTTACATTGTTTGTTTTAACAGAAATGCTTTGAGTTAAAATAAAGCGAGAAGAAGTGACCTCATTTCCACGGTAAGGATTTGCCATTAAATCATTTGTTTCTGTGCGTTCCGGAGTAATTTCTTCTTCTTTAAAACCTTGTTTTTTTAAGAAATTTTTAATTTCTTCAGCTTGTGAAGCTATTTGGTTTTGGGCAATACGTAAATCATTTGCGGTAACAACAAACTTCAGTTTCCAAATAGCAAGATCTGCAGAAACATCTTTCTCTGCTAAACCTTTTACAGTGACGGTATTATTATTGATATGAGTTTGGTAATAGTAATATCCGGGAAAGAATCCACCCAAGGCAATGCCTGTAGCTAAAACAAAAGAGGATAGAATTTTAAGATAATGAGGCGGATGATGTGGAAAAGGTTCCAATTGATTTGTTGTCAAGATTTCTTTTGCCATTTTTAACTCCTATTCAATTTATATAAAATATCTATATTTTATATTATTCTTTGTCAAGAGGGGTATATTATGAATATTAAGAATAAATGTTTATCTGAAGTTATAAAATACCCTTAATAGCATAAAAAATTGGTGTTATTGGTTCTGATTTTGATAAGTTATATGACGGATGTTGTTTTTCTGCGAATAAATGATGCAGATAGACGATAGAAAAAAGTCGAACAGCATTAGTCAGCCCCATTTTATTGTTTTTATGACTATCTATTAATTCTAGGAGTTGATTACGTTTAATGTTTTCTCTGGTGCAAATAAATTCAAGAGCGCTCCATTCTGCTGTGGCAAGCCGCATACTTGTTTTTTTATTATCAATGCAAATTACTCTATTTATAAGTTCAGCCATTTTCTTTCTCTGTAAAATTTTATGTATATTATTTGCTTTTATTTTAAAATGCAACTTAAATTTTGTATTTTGTTTGTATTTTTGTTGAGGCGATTGATAGTTATCTGTTTTTAAATAATAAATTATTAAACTTTTCTGTGTGACTATAGGGTAAATAAATTAAGTATGGAGTTGATTATGAGATTATGGGGATTGCTTTTTGTTGTTTTTTGCTCTTTGTCAATGGCGGCTTGGGCGGATAGAGAATATCCAACATGGTTTATTGCAAAAGACAGGCCTTTGGAGGTTGAAAAAAGCGTAGAATTAAGTGAGGATGTCGATGATGAGGAACTTCAGCAAAGTGATGTTCAAAATGAGGTAAAACAAGATGTTGTTCAAGAGAAGACGGCTGTTATGGTGGAAAATGAACCAAAATTACAAGATGAAACAAAGCCTCTTGTAATGGTTAGCGATAAACTTCGTTTTGCGCGAAATAATAAAGATTTGATACTTGCTCAAAAATGGCTTCAAAAAGAATTTCGTGAAGATAACAGCAAAAATATAGTTCTTTCTCCGTTATCTTTTTATTCTGCTTCTGTCTTGTTGGCTAATGGTGTTGTTGATGAGACATTGTTTGAATTTTCTAATATGTTTCCGGTACTGCAGTTAGCCGTTGTTAATAAGCAGATGCAAACATATATTAATAGCAAAAAAGGCAGTTTATCTGTCTATCTTTCTTTATGGGGCTCAACATTTAGCAGTCATTATCAAACACTAATGCAACAAAAATTAGGTGCAGAAATTTGGGGCTTATCTGATACAACAGCTCCAATTAATGAGTGGATTAATGTGAGAACGGAAGGAATGATAACGACAATAGCGCCCGAAAAAGACGTTTCTAAAGAAGATATTATTCTTGCCAGCGCTGTTTGCTTCAAGAATAAATGGCAGATTCCTTTTGATGCAGATAGAACAAAAGATGGTGAATTTTTGAATCTTAACGGGCAAAAGAGTCCAATATTGATGATGCATAAAAAGTCAAATGTCTTATATTATGAAGATGATGTTATGCAGGCAGTGCGTTTGTTCTATAAAACAGGTGATTATATAACAATCTTATTGCCTAAAGAAGGTGTATCTTTTGAAGATTTTATCGATGAATTGAGTATTCAAGAATTTATGCCTGCATTTGAAGCAACTGAGGTTGAATTGTTTATTCCAAAATTTGATTATGAATATGAAGTTTCAAATTCTAAAGAAGTATACAAAATGATGGGTATTTCAAAGATTTTTAGCGGAAGTAATTATGACTTTGCGAAAATGGTTAATTTTGATACACCTGAATATATTTCTGATGTTTATTTCAAAGCAAGAATTACAATAGACGAGGAAAGAACAGAAGCAACAGAGGTTTCTACGGCTACAACGTCAAAAGGTGCGGCTCCAGTTGTTTCTATGGAAACATTTAGAGCAAATAGGCCTTTTATATTTATGATTAATAACGGTGATTTTATAGGCGCTATTACGCATGGCAATAATTAGATATTATATTATTCCTTTGATTGCTTCAAATATTGGGCTAAAAAACTCATCTTTATTGTGTTTTTGAGGTGTATTTATATTTGATACAGCGTTTTTGTAATATATGACAAGAAACAGGCGAATAGCTGAAGCAAATGACATTTTTTCGTCATGATTGAGGTCTATCAGTTCAAAGAGAATTTTTCTTGGTATGTTTTCTTGATGGCAAATATGTTCTATTGCCTCCCATTCTGCAGGAGCGAATCTTACGCTGGTTTTTCTGTTATAAATGGAAACGACGCGATTTGATAATGCAGGCATTTGTTTCTCCTATCTATTATAAAATTAGAACAATATATTTATACAATTAAATTTAGTATTATAGTATATTTTTTATTAATTCAATAGTATTTTTTTGTAAAATTTATTTTTTAAAGTTGTTTTGTTTTTCTTTTTCTGTTAACCGTATTATGGAGGTTATAATGTGTGTAGAGAAAATGTATTGGAAAATAAAACAGCAATTTGAAAAAATAAAATTGTTGAGTATGAAATTTTGTTTAAGAGAGAAAATTAGTCAAAGTATGGGGTTTGATATTTTCTTTTTAGTAGGAAATAAATGTTTTCATCTTTTGAAGAAGGCTGAAAACCTGTATCAGATTGAACTAAATAAGCAAGAAATAGATAAAATACTTCTTAAAAAGATTATTGATAAAGGTTTTTCTTCTGAAGAAGCTTTGTTTTTTATTAGAGCTGTAAAAGAACAGCAAAATCTATTTTATCAAGCATATAGAGATGCTTATGAAACGGTCTTAGATCGGAAAGAACATGTATTTCCATATTTTCAGCATGCTAAATTTCAATCATGGCAAAAAGGGCAGAATCTTTATGCGGATTTACAATATTTTTCTCAACAAGATATGGCGAATGATATTTCTCTAGATGATATTTCACGTTTTTTTGATGTTCTTATCTACAAACTTGAACATTCTACCGATTTAAGCGAGATAAAACAAATGGTGCAAACTGAATTATAAGGTATTTATTTCTTCAGCAATTGCTTTGGCTATATTTAATGGTTCGGTAATTTGAAAAGACTTAGGATCACTAGATAATTCCAAAGCAATACTTTTTTCAAAGAGAGATTGCACAAAGCGTAGATGCTTCTTTGTAAGCCAATCTTTACCGGTAAATATATATAGAGGTTTACCTGTACCGGAAGCTTCGCAACACATGGAAACAGAATCACCAGTAACGACAATATCGTCAGCACACGCTAAAAATCCCAGATAAGGATTGTCACTTTTATCTCCCCAGAGATAGGCATAGTGCGGGATATCTTTTAGTTTTGACATTATTAAGTTTTCAGCTTCGGTACCAGTTCTTCTGGATGTTGTTATTAGAAGGGATCCTCCTTCTTTTTGTTTAAATTGATAGACTTTTTTTGCTAAATCTTCGGCATTTTGTAACGTAAACGGATGCTTTTTTATTGCTCCGCCGATAATAAGGGTTGTTATCGGTTTAGGAAGATGGGTGAATGTATTCATCCATGTTTTATAAGCTTCATCTAATTTTTCTTTTGTAATAAAATGTGGAGAACCGGTAGTATATTTAATGTTTGGAGCTGAGTTTTTGTATTTATCATGTTCCGGAGCGTAGATTATTGTAAAATCTTTTATACCGGTGCGTCCGATGTGTAATAATTGGATGAGTTTAGTTTGCGGCGACTGTTTTTTTATCCAGCGGGCAACCGGAGCTGTGCGTCGAGAAGAAGATAAAACAATATCCGGTAAAGTTGTTTTTAGGCTTTCTTTGGTTTTATTTGTCAGACCGAGTAAAGTTTTACCTCTAATAAAATTTGGTAAAGCGGCTAGTTTTGTATATTCCAGCTCTTTATATACAATGTTAAAGATGCTTTTATCTAAATAATTAGCAATTCCTTCGGCCTGGTGTTTACTGCCTATGCGATTATCTATAAGTATCCAAATTGTTTTTTTCATAATCTAAGCGTCTTTTTTTATCGAGTTAGAGTATTTCTTAGTCTTTTGTTAAAACATATATGATAATTGAGTATATAGCAAGTTAAATTTAATTATTGTCAGGTGATAATATGTGGAAATGGTTTTTAATTATAGGTTTGTCTTTTTCTGCATTTTCTGCGCAAGCACAGATGGCTTCTCTTAATAAGGCTAAATATATGGCAGTATTAAAGGTTGTTACAAATCATAAGATGAACGACAAGGATATCGTCAAAGATTTAGATAAATTGAGAGAATCTGAGCGTTTTAAAAAAGAACTTGAAAAAATTGTTGGAAAGTTGGATAATTCCAGACCAAATGAGGCGACAAATCGCAAAATTATGCGTATTTTGGAACAAGCAGGAAAAGATATTTATAACGAATTAAAGTAAGGAGATAATGTAATGAAAAAAATATTTGTTTTGTTAGCTTTTGTTATGCTTAGCGCTTGTACAACCAAGTATATTTTAATGGATGAAAATGGAAATCCTGTTCAAGATGGTTACTATACAGAGAATATGAATCATGAAGAACAAATTGTTGATTCTGAACTTATGAAAGATCAGATTATTGAAGGACGTCTTTCTGGAAACGATGTTTTTGTGGTTAGTGAAGGCGAAGATTTTGTGACTTATCAATATAAAAATGTGCGTGTTGATGAGATTTCTCCGTTAGCTTCTTTATATTGTTCTGATGTTTATTATGGCGGTTCACCCTATTTGCGTGAAGTTTCTATGTACCACAATGGTTTTATGAGAGCGACGTTTGATTGTGTCAATCTTGCAATATAGTAATCTTTTCCTTATATTAATATAAGGAGATGATAAAAATGGCAAAGAATTTATACGATGTTTTAGGTGTAAGTAAGACTGCAACAGAAACGGAAATTAAGTCGCAATATCGCAAACTTGCGCGAAAATATCATCCAGATTTAAATAAAGATGATAAGAGTGCCGCTGAGAAATTTAAGGAAGTTTCTGCGGCATACGATATTTTAGGTGATAAAGATAAACGGCAAAAATACGATAATAATGAAATAGATGCAGAAGGAAAACCTACAGGATTCGGTGCAGGTGGTTTTGGTAATGGTGGTTTTGATACCGGAAATAATGGTTATCATACTTATTCTTCGACTGGTTTTAATGGTGCAGGTTTTGATTTTTCTTCCTTGTTTGGGGAAGATATCTTTAGCCAATTCGGGGGTGGTGGATATGGCTCTCGTATGCAAAAAGGGCAAGATATAGCATACTCTTTGGATATTGATTTTTTGGATGCCGTGAAAGGTGCAGAAAAAAATATTGTTATGAATGGTAAGCAACTAAATATTAAGATTCCGGCAGGTACAACTTCCGGTCAGGTTTTACGCCTAAAAGGACAAGGTGGTGCAGGTGCTAATAAGAATCTAAATGGCGATGCTTTGATTACTATCAGTGTTCGGCCGCATTCATATTTTAGGGCTGATGGTAAAGATATTTTATTAGATTTACCTATTTCTATGAAAGAGGCTGTATTGGGTGCAAAAGTTATCGTTCCGACAATTACCGGAAAAGTCAATGTTACAATTCCGCCTTATTCTTCCAGTGGTGAAAAATTAAGGTTAAAAGGTAAGGGAATAAAAACAAAAAGCGGCGTAGGTGATGAAATTGTTAATTTGGTTGTTATGACACCTAAAGCTAAGTCTCCAGATTTGGAAAACGTTTTAAAAAATATGAAAGATGAGCAACTGAGGACGTTTTAATGCATTTTGAGGCACTAGAAAAATTTGAATGGCTAAATGATCCCGAAAATGTTCGGTTTGATGATGATACGATGGTTGTTTATGCTAAAGAAAAGACTGATTTTTGGCAAAGTATTCATCATGGGTTTAGTAAAGATGATGGTCATTTTTTCTTTTGTAGAGAAGAAAATGATTTTGTTTTAACGGTTCATTGGCAATTTGATAATTTAGAGCAATTTTCGCAGTGTGGTCTAATGGTTAGGGCAGATGAGCGCAACTGGTTTAAGGTTTCTGTTATGAAGGATATTATGGAAAAACGTGAATTAATATCTTCTTTGACAGTTAATGGGCACTCTGATTGGTGTGGTTTTGCTTTGAATGGGGATATTTCACAGATTTGGTTTAGAATACAACGTGTTGATGATGATTATATTTTGTTTTATTCTTTTGATGGGGTTGTGTATACGCGTTTAAGAATGTTTTATTTACAAAATTATGAAGAAATAAAAGTGGGCGCATATATTGCAAATCCAAGTGAAAAGGAATTTTCTGCAAAGCTTTCAGGTATTAAGTTTGGTGTTTAAGAAAAAGCTTGCAATCTAAAAAGTTTTATATTATGAAAATATTGTTTTTGATATGGTCCCATCGTCTAGAGGCCTAGGACGCGGCCCTCTCAAGGCTGCAACACGAGTTCGAATCTCGTTGGGATCACCATTAAAATATAAAAGCACCCTAAAATGGGTGTTTTTATATTTTAAATGACGAAGTCTAGGAGATTCGAACTCGTGAAGAGAGTTCGACTACTAGCGAAAGCGAGACGGAAGTATGGCGGTGAGCGAAGCGAATGAGCGCAGAGGCGGCGAAGCAAAGCTTGTTGGGATTACAGATATTGGTGGGGTTATAAAAAAATTCTGTTAAATAAAAAATATAAAAAATATTTTTTATTCAACTATGGATTTTATTATATGATATATATAAAAATTGGACGTGGACTTGGACTAAATAATTTGATTTAATTTTTTATTTAGAGAGGAAACGAATATGGTTAGTAAAATTGTTACTTCTGTCGGGCGGTATGCTATTAAAAAAATTGGTAATAAAGCGATAAACAAAATAGTTGAAAAAATAGATGAACCTTTTGCGGCTTTTAATCGTGAAATACTGAGTATTAAGCCTCTTAATGTTGGTGAAGATGAAGAAATGGCTTGTTATCGGCAATATCCAAATGATGCCACTCGGTGCCGTGCTGTCGGCGATAGAATTAGAGAAGAATACCGTCGGACAGGAAAATATAATCCATATAGTAAAAAGAAATAATATTATAAAGGCAATGTTGAAAAATATTGCCTTTTTAGATATTTATGCTAAATTCAGTTTGAAAGGTGTAAGAATGCAAAGATTGAAAAAAGTTTTTTTATTTATTTTAGGGATAGTTATTATTCCTGTTATTTTGGGAAAATTTTTATCCTGGATTGTCGGATGTGAAGATTATCAGGGAATAAATTTCTTTGGATTAGTATTTTTCTTGATATATGTCGTTTTTCCTGTTTTGTATCGGGGAAAAATAAGAGAAAAGATTCCTAATAGGTATTTGTTTTACGTTTTGCTTTATTTGCTGTTTGCAGCATTGTTTGTGTGGATTTATTTATAATAGTTTTGCCTTTATGATTTCTTCATAACGTTCTAAAGTGGCTAGATAGTAGTCTGGCACAAGGAAAAGTTCGAGATTTATCGCATTGGTTTCACCAATGCAAAACTCCTCGTTAAGAGGAGTTTTTTTTATGCATTGGTGACCCAGGGTCTTTGAACCCAGGGTTCAAATGTCTTGCTTCGTAAGTGTTGCGTTTGTGCGCAACACTAACGTGAACGTACTTAAATAATTTGGTTTAATTTTTAATTTAGGAGAAAGAAAATGCCTAGATATGGTGATAAAACACAAAAGGAACTTGATAGTTATATTAAGGATTATAAGCTACCGGTTGGACGTGTGCGAACTGGTCTTGTAGCGCCGATTAAGGATTTGAGTCGTAATTATTTTACAATGAAAGAAAAACAATTGGATCCAAGCGATCATTTTTTTCATTGTAAGGCTAATTATGAGGCTGCTTCAAGAGGAGCATATGGAGAAACAGTTGCCGAAAAACTTGGTTATTTGAAAGAGAACTTTGATGTGTTGGTTAAAGGTGACAGCAGGGAAGCTTCAGAAACTGATTTAAGGGCAAATGCAAGAGGTCGTGCAGGCGCAAGAGCAGGAAAAACTTTGCAAGAAACATGTCCAACGCATCATACAAAATATAAATAAATCGGAGGTATAATGGGTAAACTTGCTTTTGTTATTTTTAGAGCAATGACCGTTTTTATAACAATGGTTGTCTTTTTATTCTTACTTCTTTTTATGGTGATGGATTTTGTTATTGTATTTCCAATGAACAAATATCTTTTAGTGCTCTATGGTGCAGTAATGCTTGTTTGCTTATTTTCTCTGTTGGGAACGATGTTTATAAAATTACGTAAAGTTTGTTATGTCGTATTTGTTATAAGTTTTATGCTTTATTTAGCAATGTATCATTTTAGTGAGGCAATTGCTGATGAACATGGTGCAGATAGATGTTTAGATAGTGGAAATGGTGTTTGGGACTATCAGGAGCACCGTTGTAGAACTGATTGCTGGCATTGGAGTTGGAAAACAGGCTGTGAAAAAAAATGATTTTGTTTGGTCATTGTGAATATCGGTGAAGAAATCTATGTGGCAAGGGGATTACTATGGCGGAAAAGGTTTTTGTTGGAGGATTGCTGACTCAGATAGCAGAAATTAGTGTTTATTATTTGTTCATGTGAGATTATAAGTAATTATAACCTTGCTCGTAATTTTTTATATAAGGCAGACATGGAATTTTGTAAGTTTGTTTTTTTCTTTTTATAAGTTCCGGCGTAAGCGGGATTTTCTTTTATTTTTTGGTGTTGAACCTCCAACCTCTGAGCTAAATAGGGCGAATAATCTTGCACAGATGAAGCTGTTAGAGCCAGATAACGTTTCCATTCCGGTGCATTAAGATCAACCGGAACAGGAATTTTTTTATCTGCTTGAGAGATAATCAGAAATGTTCCGATATGTTTATTTTGGTGTTTTAGAATAGGAGTTTCATCATTATGAGGGCCTAAATCCTCATGTGGTGCGCCTCTTTCCTCCAGTCCAAAGTCAAAATAATAACGTTGATTTGGCGCCTTTTTGTAGATGTGCAAAAAACCAAAAGTGGCGCGACCTTCTCCCGGTATATATAATGTGTTTGCTTCTTTTATGTTTTCTCCGTCACCACATAGTGCGCTACTATATTTGATGGCGTTATGTGGTTGTGATGTGCCATAAACAACAGATTTATTTTCTTTGTTGGTGATGGATTCATAAGGATTGCATCTTAAAGAGCCGTGGTAGACAACATCATTGCACTTTGAAATAAAGTCATCAATCTTTTTAGCATATTGCTGACGATTTTCTTTGCGCTTTTTATAGGCGCTATATACTGTATCATCATCTAAAATGATTTCAGGATGAGCACTTCTTTGTTCATAAGCCTGACGGCTGTCAAAGGCGTATGCTTCAGGTGGATAAGCACCGGCTTTATAAGCACAATCTTTTAATAAATCTTCTATAAATTTCTTATCATCATCAGTTAGTTCCGAAGGCGGAGCAGAGGGGAGTTGCTCTACAGAAATCGGGTAGGCATAAGTTAGCTTCGGCTCGTTTCCTACTGCTTTTTCAATGTCTTGTGCAAAAGAAATCGCATCTTCAGGTGTTAATATCGGGGAACGGATACCGGTCGGGGTTAATACTGTGGTATCCATGTCGGTGGCTTCGGGTGAGTTGTATAGCGACGCTTTGATACCGGTTGATTGTAATTTCTTTTTTAAGTTTTCTAACTCTTCATCTGAGCAAATTTTGTTTCTACCGGAAAAACCGATGTGAACGGCGACCGGTGTGGTCAATCCCTCAAAGTGATTTGATAATATGTCAGACGGAGTATCCATTGGTTATTACCTCAACTGCTGTACATAGCAATATTTTAGCTTATTTTAAGAAATCAGTCAATAAAATTTGAAATAAGATTTTTTTTTAAATTGTCATTGATTAAATTCTGGCTTTGTATTAAACTGAAAGGGTAGTTTGGTTTAACCGATTGATTTTGTAAAGAGCGTACAATGCCCAGAGATGTGACACATATCATTTTAGCTGACGAGGCGGCAGAAATTATCAATGATAAGGATATTGGTGATAATCCTGAAGCGTTTCATATGGGCTGTATTGCTGATGATTCTTTTCTTTATACGATGTCTCCGAAGTTGTCATCCAGATTGCACGGGATGTTTCGTGATGATACGCGTGCCATTGTATTGGAAATGGCTGATGAATTAAAAAAAGAAAATGAGCCGCTTAAAAAGGCGGAAAAAAAGGCTTTTATTGCCGGATATGTTTGCCATATGGCGGCTGATTGTACTTTTCATCCCTTAATTTACAGTATTTCCGGTTCGCATTTTAATGCATCATCCAAGCGTGAAGCGGAAATTTCCAAGGCTTGCCATCGTTGTGCGGAAACGTGGCTTGATATGTATTTTATGCGGGCTGAAAAAATGTCTTTTAAAAATTTCAGACCATTTCGTAAAATTATCAAACGGGTGGCGATGCGGGTGCGCATTGATGATTTCTTTACGGATTGTGTGCAAAGAGTTTTGAAAGCCAAAAAATATACATGGGGGGATAATTTTGACCTGCAATCGCAGTTTCATAACGGTATGACGCGCCAACTTTTTGTTGATAAGGTAACACAAAGCCAAACTATCGGTAAAATGTTGCGCAAGCTTGATACGTTTTTTAACGGTAAACTGAAGTTATATACCTCGGGGTTTTATAATGTTAACGGCGAAGTGCCGCAACTTTTAACCAAAGGGTCGTTTGTTCATCCCGTGACCGGTGAAAAAATTGATAAATCGCTTGGCGATTTAAGGCACGATGCGGTTCAAACCTCAGTTAAATTTATTAAAGCGGTTGATGAATATATTAAATCCGGAGATAAAGAGGTCTTTTTACAATCTGTTCCCAATATCAATTTGGATACCGGCATTGAAAATACCGGACGTGAGGCATTGAAAAATAAAATGGCACCGGGAGTGTTTGCCATGATGACGGGGGAAAGAAAAAAAGCTAAAAAGGCAATGAAAGAGGATAGTTTGCGTACTCAGAAATCAATAAAAAAGGAGCGGAAGCAAACTGTCAGTCCGGCGGCTATGCAACCTCAATTTAAGCCTGAGCCGATAAGCAAAGAAAAAGAACGGCTTAAAAATCCGATGCCGGAAGAGAACATTTCACTTCAAACGAGGCAGAAAAAATCTTTTAATGAACGGATTTAAAAAACTGTTTACTTTTATTTATAATCGCGTATAGTTTTGCCTAATTTTATTAGGAGTGATGATATGTATTACAGTTTGTCTGAAATTTTTGCCATCGGTATCGGACCGTCCAGTTCGCATACCGTGGGACCGATGAAGGCGGCAAAGCGTTTTGTTGACGGTTTGGGTGAGAAAATTTCAGAGGTTAAAACAGTTAAAGTTTATTTGTACGGGTCGCTTGCCTTAACCGGTATCGGACATGGTACGCTTAATGCGATTGCCTACGGGCTTTTGGGGTTGGTGGCGGATAAAATTGATTTAAGCCAAAATTACATTGAGCGGATTGTTGCCGAAAAATGCTTATTGCTCGGGGGCAAGAAAAATGTTCCTTTTGATTTTGAGACGAATTTTGTTTTGGAAAAGACAACTTTTCTTAAAGAACATTCTAACGGTATGAAATTTGCGGCTTTTGACGATAAAGATGAGGTTATTGCCGAAGAGGTTTATTTTTCCATCGGCGGGGGAACGGTGGTTAAAAAAGACGAAATAGAAAATAAAATAGAAAGACAACCGCTTGATGTGCCTTACCAGTTTTCAAGCTTTGCGGAATTAAGGGAAATTTGCGAGCGCAATCAGCTTTCCATCAGCGAGTTGGTGTTGCAAAATGAGCGAGCGCTTTATTCTGATGAAAGTACGCAAAAATATATTCGTAAAATTGCCGGAATTATGCAACAGAATATCAATGACGGGTTGCATAAACGCGGGACACTTCCCGGTAGTATTAAATTAAATCGTCGCGCACCGGATATGTATGAAAGTTTGCAACACCGCTTTGAAAACAATGTTGATGATGCCCTTTATATTTTGGACTGGGTGAATTTATGGGCGTTTGCGGTTGCCGAAGAAAATGCCTCCGGCAGTAAAATCGTGACGGCACCGACAATGGGTTCGGCCGGAATGATGCCGGCGGTCATGCGCTACTACCAAAGATTTGCGCACAAAAAGGCTTTTTATAACGAAGAAGCTGATGTTGTTTACTTAACAACGGCGGCGGCGATTTGTTCGCTCTACCGCACCAATGCTTCCATTTCCGGCGCGGAGGTCGGTTGCCAAGGGGAGGTCGGCGTGGCTTGTTCTATGGCGGCGGCCGGTCTTTGCGCGGTGATGGGCGGAAGCCTTAATCAGATAGAAAATGCGGCGGAAATCGGTATGGAACATAATTTGGGATTAACTTGTGATCCGATTAAAGGGTTGGTGCAAATTCCTTGTATTGAACGTAATGCCATGGCGGCAATTAAGGCGGTTAATGCCAGCCGCTTGGCAACGCAGGGAACGGGCGAACATAAGGTTAGTTTGGACAGTATCATTAAGACCATGTATGAAACAGGGTTGAGCTTAAAGACAGACTATAAGGAAACTTCTTTGGGCGGTTTGGCGAAGAATGTCGTTTGCTAGATGCGGTTATCATGGGGATAAAAACGGTTTTATTTGGTGATAAAATTATTGACAACTAAGGCAAAAATGATTTAGCTTTTTGTTGTCGGAGGGGAAAAACTTGAGAAGTATTAAATCTAAGATTGTTTCTATGACCTTTGCCTTGCTGTTTGCATTGGGTTTGGTTATTGTTTTTGCGGCGGTAATGGCTTTTTATAACGATAAGGAGTTGCTCATTGCCGGTAATAATACGTCTATTGCGGCCTTTGAAGGGCAGATAAATCGGGAAATTGCCGAACTTGAAAAAAATGTGTCTGACTTGGCGCTGATGGGTGAAGTATATTATCAGCAAGATAAGCAACAAGGGGTCGGCGAGTTTTCTACAAGACAGATTTTACATAACTACCCGAGCTCAATGGGGAACGGTATTTATTTTGCCCCGTATAAAGTTGACAGCAACCGGAAAATTGCCTGTATTCACGCACTGTGGAACGAAAGTAAACAAATTGAGATGCTCTATTCGTGCGTGAACTCAACATTTGATTATTTTTCGCAAAATTGGTATAAAGATTTGATGAAAGATTTTCGGCTCGGGCATAAGGTCGCTTGGGCCAGACCGTATAAAAGTACGCAGTTGGGAATCTTAATGACAACGGTCGGTGCCGCTATTTATAACCATGGCGAGTTAGTCGGTATGGCCACCGTGGATTGGGAATTGGATACCATTTTGAAATCTATTTATAAGATTAAACCGACACCGAACAGTTTTGCCTTGTTTGCCGATAAAAATAATGACTATATTATTGCTTCAACCGAGCCGGGAGTGGATAATGCTGCGGCGATGGGGTCTTCCTTAAAGACGGTTAAGTGGTATTCGGAAAAACTCGTGGAAGGCAGATCTTTTGACTATGACGGGGTTAAGTATATTCCTTACATTAAGCGGCTCAGTAACGGCATGTTTTTAATGGTTAATGTGCCGATTTATGAGCTGTTTCAAAATGCCATTTATCATTTGTTGGTTTTGTTAAGTGTGCTTTTAATCAGCATTTTTGCGATTGTATTTGTGCTGTATCAAATCTTAAAGCGCAATATCAATCAGCCGATTGCGACATTAACGGAAATTGCTCAACAAATCAGTGAAGGCGATTTGGATAAAACCATTGAGTTGGAGGAACCTTCGGAATTGGCGCAGTTGGCGGCGGCATTTAATAAGATGAAGACGGATATTAAAACGCATTTGACCGAATTGGCTAAGGTTTCTTTGGAAAAAGAAAAAATGGCTTCGGAGTTGGCGATTGCAAAGACAATTCAAGATTCCGCGTTGCCGAAAGATTTTCCGGAAAATGAATATTTTGAGCTGATAGCGTCTATGACACCGGCGCGTGAGGTCGGGGGCGATTTCTATGACTTTTTCCCGATTGATGAAAACCATTTCGGTTTGGTGATGGCTGATGTTTGCGGTAAAGGTATTACCGCGGCGCTTTATATGATGTCTGCCAAAACCGTGATTAAAAGTATGTTGGAGGCCGGATACCCGTTGAAAGAGGCAGTTTGCAGAGCAAATAATTCTCTTTGCAATAATCGGGCGCCATTGATGTTTGTGACGGCGTTTGTCGGCGTTTTGGATTTAAGAACGGGAAAAATTGAATATGTTAATGCCGGACATAACCCGCCGTTGCACCGCATCGGAAATGAATATGAATATGTTAATGTCATCAAAAATATGGTCTTAGGGGTTAAAGCCGGTTATGAATTTCAGGTCGGTGAAATTACCTTAAAGAAGGGAGAGCGCTTGTTCTTATATACGGATGGTGTGACTGAGGCACAAACCAAGGACAGTAAATTCTTCGGCGAAGACCGTTTGCTTAAAATTCTCAATGAGAAAGAGGTAGAGACCGATAAAACATTGAACTATGTTTATAAGAGTATTCAAAAGTTTATCAAAGGCGCACCGCAGTTTGATGATATTACGATGATGATTGTTGAATTTCGTCGTGAGAAATAAAGTATTATCGGGCTTTTAAGCTTAGAAATTGCCTTAAACAAGACGGAGGATGATATGCGGATGAATTTATACCAAAAAACGACGTATGAAGTTTATCAGGCAAGAGAGCATTTGGGCTATAAAATTTTTGATTTTGATAATATGTTTGCTATTCTTTGGAATGAGCAGAAACTTTACTATTGCAATATGATACATGCTGATAAATTTGGCAAAGAGGAACTAAAGACTATCAAAGAGAAATTCCCTAACACGTTTTTTGGTGTGGCTTCGGCTCATGAGGCAGATAATTTGGAAAAAGGGAATGCATCTTATTTGCTGGTGTTAAATGTGGCAGATAAATTTAAGGAAGATCAAGATTTTGAAATTTTAAAGGTAACAAATGAGAAAACAGCGGCGGATTTTGCGGATGTGATTGCTGAGGTTTACCATAAAGAAAAAGATAGAGATTTGTGGCTTAAATCTTTTAAGGAAGAGATTGCTCTTGATAATTGTTTTCGCTATGTCGGCTATATTGACGGCAAACCGGCGGGAACTGTGGAATTTTCGGAAGGGAAAGAAGCGGTTTCCGTCTGTTGGGGAGCAGTGAAAGAGGTATATAGAGGGAAAGGACTTTATAAAGCCATGCTTTATTTTGCCATCAATAACGAATTTGACCGAGGGTTTAATAAGATTGTCTTAAATTCATCAGAAATGGGGCGGGCGATTTATCTTAAAATGGGGTTTGTTCCTTTGGCTGACCGCTTTAATTATGTGGTGGATTAAATGTTTTCACCCAATCCTTAATTCTCCCCCCTCAAAGGGGTAGGAAAGTTAAAGAAATGAATTGTCAGGGGAAAAGGTAGAAAAATAAGTGTGCAAAAGAAAACCCTCGGAAAGCCGAGGGTTTTTTGTTTAGATTTTGTAAATTACTGAGCTTGTTTTACAGTAAATGTTTTAACATCAATCTTTACCGGTTCATTTATGTCTTTGTCAACTTCGCCGTTAATCTCTATTGTATCTTCCGGAGTTATTTTAACACCGTTCCAATCTTCATCATCTATCTCAATAATGATATCGCCGGTGGCATCTCTGAAAGTATATTTCTCATCACCTAAGTTGTTGACGATTTTTCCGGTTAAAACAACATTAGCATCATCATTTAAGGTTAAGGCTTCGGCAACGGTTGAAGCCGGTGTTGCGTTAGCATTCGGGCCTTCAAAACCACCGGTTACCTGAGCATTAGCGGTGCTGATAGCGGTAAACATGGCAAGTAATGTTAAAAGTGATTTTTTCATCAAATGTCTCCTCAAAAAATAGGGTTATAACATCAAAAGCTTAGGCAACGGTTTTTTTATTGTCAATTTAAAAATTTTAAAAAAAGGTATGTAAGCAGAGCGATAGTGGCAAAATTTTACTGTTTATGGATGCGGGTTTGGAGTTGAATACAGTTTAAAAGTGTTTTACTATCAATGACATAATCTTATATCAGCCGTTAAGGGGATGGAAAATGGAGCTGTTAAAAAGGATTTTTTCCGTGCATATTCATGGTACGCGTATCTTGATATATGTGCTTGGAATTAAAATAAAACTGAGAAATTATCGGAAGGAATTAAAGAAATTAAAGAAAAGGGTTAATGAGCTTGACTACGCTAATCAATGCAGAATTGCCAAGATATTGCCGGTTACTTCCATCAAAAAGATTGAAATTCATATCACAGACCATTGTAATTTGAAATGTAAGGGATGTCATCACTTTGCACCGTTGGTATCGCAGTCTTTCAGAGATTTGGAGGAATTTGAGAGGGATTTAACAAGACTTTGCGCGTTAACAAAAGGAAAGGTTGATACATTTAATATTTTGGGCGGAGAGCCTTTACTGCATCCGCAATGTATAGAATTTTTGGAAACGGCAAGACGAATTTTTCCGAAAAGCCATATCAAACTTGTTACGAACGGAATCCTGTTGCCGGAGCAAACAGACAGTTTTTATGAGAGATGTGCCGAAAGTAATGTTCTGTTGCAACCGACAAAGTATGGTGTAGAAGTAGATTGGGAAGCGGTTGAGGAAAAATGCAGGAAATTCGGGGTTGATTTTGAATTTTATGCTACAAATAATTTGATGTGGAAAGACCCGATAGATTTAACAGGCTCGCAAAGGGCGGAATATTCTTTTTTGAATTGTCAGCTCGGATGGCATGAGGTCTTTTATCTTGATCACGGTAAATTGTACCATTGTTCTAAGACAGCCTATCTTAAATTTTTCAGCGACTACTTTAAGAAGGATATTAAAGTACCGGAAACGGATTGTATTGACATTTACAAAGTTAAAGATGCGCAGGAAATTTATGATTTTATGACCAGACCGCCTCAGTTTTGTGCTTATTGCGTTAAGAAGAAAACTTTGCCTTACTACCCATGGGGATTGAGCAAAAAAGATATAACAGAGTGGGTGGATACGGACACGTTGGCTTAAAATGACAGGGACTGGTTTAAGCTTTGATATTTGCTCAATGTGTAGGGGGATGAGTGTAAATCCGGCTTGACTTTGGGATTTTTTTTATTACTATCAGCTTGAATTGATTTTATTTCGGGGTAGGGTTATGAAAAAGATATTTGTTGTTTTGTTTGTTTTTTCAATGTTTTTTGCGCCGCTTTGTCAGGCTGATGAAGATGTTGCGGCATTGACCGGTAATAATAATGTTTTTGCCGGTGATGAAAAGACTTCCTTTTTAAGCGAAGATGAAATTCCGACCGGGGCGAAGTTTTTACCATTACCGCCTAAACCCGGCGAAGATGCTTTTTATAATGATTGGCGTCGCTATGAGTGGGGCAAAACCATGCGTGATACGGAACGCGGTAAACAGGCGGCAAAAGATGCCGTGCATACGTTGGAATATTTTTCTGAGATTTATTCCGAGCCGTTCGGGTTGAAAATTTCCAAAGAAAATACACCGGAAATTTATGAACTGTTGGACAGATTGTTGGCAACAACGCGGATGTGTAACCAAAAATCTAAAGCACGCTTGATGCGTACCAGACCGTTTATGCAATTTCATGAGCCGACACCGGTGCCGGAAGATGAAGAACGCTTAAGCACAAATTCATCTTATCCTTCCGGACATACCTCTATGGGGTGGGCGATTGCGTTGGTGTTGTCTGAAATCAATCCGGCTCGCCAAGATGAGATTTTAAAACGCGGCTTTGAATATGGCGAGAGCAGGGTGATTGTCGGTTTTCATTACCAAAGTGATGTTGATGCGGCTCGGGTGATTACTTCCGCATTGGTTAATGCTATGCATACCAAAGAGGATTTTGTTTCGCAAATGCAAAAGGCAAAAGAGGAATTTTTACGCCAAAGTTTGTAGTTTGACGGTTTTAAGAAAAGTGTAAATTTTTCTTTGAGAAAACAGGCGCATTGTCAATAATTTTTGGTATGCTTAAAGCTACCAAAAATTATTTTTTTGACAATACAATGCGCCTAACAGCCTGACGGCTGTGTGCTGCCCGCACGGGGGTGCTATCCGCACGGGATCGCTACGCGCGAAGCGGTGCGAGGCGCACCTCCGTTGGAGAATATAAAAAGCTCTTTACAAAACATTATCTTAGGTTTATCCTAGCTTTGTTTGAGATTTGTTGTGGGATTTTCTATGCGGCAGAAAAAATCTAATATTCAAGATTTTAAATTGTTTACCGCTCTCTTTATAGCGCTTAATCTCGTGTTTTGCTTCTACCAAACCACGTTCTTTTGGGGTAACCATGATTGGGACTGGATTAAAGGTACCGACCAGCTTTTAGCCTTAAATACCGGTATGTTTGAAGCGCGCTATGCTAAGTTTATCCTTAATGTCTTTCTGTTCGGCGGACATATCCTCCCGATACTAAATAATGTTGTTGCTTTTGCGTTGCTCGCTTTGGGGGCGGTTTTAACGACACATTATTGGCAATTAAAAAATTTCGGCGATAAACTGCTTGTCGGTTTATTTATTACTCTTTCGCCTTATATTTTGGGCTGGCTCTATTTCCCGATTAATATTTTGGGTAATTTTGCTGCCGTAGCTCTGGTTGTCGGCGGTTTACTGCTCTTTGAAACAAAAAAATCCGTTCTTTCTTACGTTTTATCTCTCATCTGCTTTCTTTTGGCTTTGGGGGTTTATCCTTCAGTGATGGAGATGATGATTATTCTCATCTGCTTTCGTCATATTCTTTGCCAACCGCTTCAATTTAAAGAATTTATAAAGCCGTTTGTCTTGCCTTTTTTGGCGCTTGTTATCTTTAAATTGATGTTGCTGTTTTTAAGCGCACAACATCTTATTGCCGGCGATTATTACAACTTGCAGACGGTTTCTGCGACAGAATTGGTTAAACGGGTGCCGGATATCATCAAACTTGCCTTTGAGCAACTTGTTTTGCCGTTGCCGTTTATGAACGTTTCTTTTAAAATTCTTTCTTTACTGATTGTTTTGGGGGCACTTTTCTCTCTGCGCCATATTTATTCGGGGTTGTTGTTTGTTGCGGCTTTTATACTCACGGCTTTGAGCAGTTGGCTGACAGCCACCCCCGTTGATACCGCGTTTATGCCACGGGTTAATTTTTACGGCGTTAATTTCTTTATTGCCGGTGCAATGGCGGTGTTACTCTTAGAAAAAGGATTTCGCCGTAATTTGGGGCTGTTGTTTGCCGGACTTCTCATCTTGCAGAGTATTACCGCGGATTTTTATGCCGAAAAAGTATGGGCAATGGGAAAAACTGCCGAAGAAAATATGATTTCACGGATTGTCGGCAGGGTAGAAAATGAGCCGAATTTTAAGACGCGGGTGCCGGTGGTTGCCGGTGAACTTTCACTTCGGCCTCGCTATTATCATGATTTTTATTTGATAAAAAGTCCGTATCTCTTAGACCATTCGTTTATGGTGCGTCATATTCCCTCCGGTATGTTTAATTTTTATACGGCAGAAAATCTGTTTGATAAAACATCAGTTATCAGCTCTATGTCTGATGAGCTTTATCATTTCTTAAATACAGCGGATAAACCGTATCCGCATAAAAGTGCGCTTTTTGTTGATGATGATTATGTGGTTTTGCTGTTGACTAAAGACGGTATAAAAGCCATACAGGCACAGTTGCCGAAATAAAAAAATCATCCCGATACTTGATTTTGACCTTATCTCCACACTACATCTATGTGTATAAGGAGAAAAGTGATGAATATTGATAAATATACAGTTAAATCGCAGGAAGTGGTTAAAAACGCTGTGGACATGGCTATTAAGGCCGGTAACCAGTTTGTAACCCCACTGCATTTGTTGGGCGCGGTGTTGGATTTGCGTGAGCCGACAATTGAAAAATTGATAGAGGAGGCCGGTGGTAAAACTTCGCTCTTAATCAGCCGTTGCGAGGAAGAACTTAAAAAACTGCCGTCCGTCAGCGGTGAAAATGTCCAAAGCTCTATGGCGCAGGATACTTCGCGGCTGTTGCTGGAGGCGGAAAGTTTTGCCGAGAAAAACAATGATAAGTTTGTGACCGTTGAGCGTTTGTTGCAGGTTTTGGCGCAAAGTGCCGGCAATAAGGCTTCCGATTTATTAAAGGAAAACGGTATCAGCCCGATGAAGCTTAATCAGGCGGTACAAAATTATCGTAAAGGGCGGTTGGCAGACAGCGAAACCGCAGAAGATACGTTTGAGAGCTTAAAGAAATTTACCACCGATTTAACGGCGCGTGCCAAAGAGGGCAAATTAGACCCTGTTATCGGGCGTGATACGGAAATCAGGCGGACAATCCAAGTGCTTTCCAGACGGACGAAGAATAATCCGGTGCTTATCGGCGAGCCGGGTGTCGGCAAAACGGCGATTGTGGAAGGTTTGGCAATGCGTATTATCAATAACGACGTGCCGGAGAGTTTGAAACATAAGCGTTTGCTGGCGTTGGATATGGGCGCTTTGATTGCCGGTGCTAAATTCCGCGGCGAGTTTGAAGAGCGCTTAAAGGCGGTGTTAAAAGAAGTGGAAGAAGCTGCCGGGCAGATTATCCTCTTTATTGATGAAATGCACACGATTGTCGGTGCCGGCGCAAACGAAGGCTCTATGGATGCCTCAAACCTTTTAAAACCGGCATTGGCACGTGGCGAATTGCATTGTGTGGGGGCAACCACGCTTAATGAATATAAGAAGTATGTGGAAAAAGATGCGGCGCTTGCCCGACGTTTCCAACCGGTGTTTGTTGATGAGCCGGATGTGGAAGAAACTATTACCATTTTGCGTGGTATTAAGGAGAAATTTGAACTGCATCACGGGGTGAGAATTTCCGATGCGGCTTTAATCTCGGCGGCAACGCTTGCCAACCGCTATATTGCCGACCGATATATGCCGGATAAGGCGATTGACTTGATGGACGAGGCGGCTTCATCTTTAAGGATGAGTATTGACTCTAAGCCGGAAGAATTGGATATGCTGGATAGAAAAATCTTACAGCTTAAAATTGAGAAAGAGGCGCTCAAAAAAGAAACTGATAAAAACTCTAAGGACAGATTAAGTGAAGTTGATAAAGAATTGACGGAACTTGAAAAAACGGCTGCCGATTTGGCTTTGAAATGGAACGGTGAAAAAGATGCATTGCAGAAAATTACCGAGATTAAAGATAAGCTGGATAAGGCCAGAAACGAGGTGCAGATTGCCGAGCGTAACGGTTTGTACGAGCGCGCCGGAGAATTGCAATACGGGATTATCCCGAAGCTTTCCGAGGAATTGAGCGAATTGGAGAAAAATACCAAAAAAGGCGACCAACAGACGGTTCAGCCGGAAGATATTGCCAAGGTCGTTTCTAAATGGACGGGAATTCCGACCGATAAAATGCTTTCTTCCGAGCGTGAAAAATTGTTACATTTGGAAGATTGCTTAAAGAAACGGGTTATCGGGCAGGACGAGGCCGTGGCGGCGGTTGCTGATGCGGTCAGACGGTCACGTTCGGGAATTTCCAACCCCAACCAGCCGATCGGTTCGTTTATGTTTTTAGGCCCGACCGGTGTCGGTAAAACCGAGCTTAGCAAGAGCTTGGCAGAATTTCTGTTTAATGATGAAAATGCCATGCTTAGGGTAGATATGTCCGAATATATGGAAAAGCATTCGGTTGCCAGACTTATCGGTTCACCTCCGGGATATGTCGGTTATGATGAAGGCGGTATCTTAACCGAGAGTGTCAGACGCAGACCGTATCAGGTTATCTTGTTTGATGAGGTGGAAAAAGCGCATGCCGACGTGTTTAACATTCTCTTGCAGGTGTTAGATGACGGCAGGTTGACCGACAGCAAAGGGCGCACGGTTGATTTTAAGAACACGATTATCATTATGACATCTAACTTGGGCGCGGAATATTTGGTTGACCAGTCGCTCTCGTTTAATGAGCAAAGTGAGAAAGTGTTACAGACCTTAAAACAACATTTCAGACCGGAGTTTATTAACCGTATTGATGATATTGTGGTCTTTAAGCGTTTAAGCAAAGATAACATCAGCCAGATTGCCGAGTTAACGCTCAATAATATTGAAAAGAGACTTGCCGACCGCGGTATTTCGCTTGAGCTTACACAAAAGGCAAAAGATTGGGTGGTTGAAAACGGTTATGACGAGGTTTACGGTGCCAGACCGCTTAAACGGTTGCTTAAAAAAGAGCTGGAAAATAAGCTTGCTTATGCGTTGCTTGAAGGTTCAATTGCCGATAATACCAAGGTTAAGGTTGATGTCGGCAAGGACGGACTTGTCTTTAACCGATAATTAAATAACCGTAAAATAAAATGCTCTAAGATGGTTGATTTTAGGGCATTTTTTTGTGTGTCCGAAAAAATATTGCATATACTTAAAAAATGTGATATAATCAACTTATAAGAGATTACTATGCGAGGAGAAAAACAATGGTACGCACAGCTAAAGAAGAGATGAAACAGGATGCCAAAAAGGCTAATGTTTGTAAGCGTTTGGTCAGAGAATTGCACATCAGCGCTTCCGAAAGTAAGAAAATTGTGGACGGACTTATTGCTAAATACGGCGATAATGCGTTTGAGGTTATCAAAGCTTCCATGGAAAGACCGTATGATGCATTGGGAGCTTTGGGTGAAAGCGGACGTACTTCTCGCAGAACGTTAAAGTTTTTCTTGGAAAAAGATTTAACGACCGAACAGCTTAAAAAAGCGCTCGGTGCGGATAAAGTTAAAACCAACACTAAGCTTAAAGGCGAATTAAAAGCTGAGGCTAAAGTGGCTAAAACAAACAAGAAAGAATTGCCGCAAAATCTGGCCACAAGACAACAAAAATTAGATACCAAAGCAAAGACGGCTGCTGCAAAGAAAAAGGGTGTAACAGATTTGACTAAGCCTTTTGATTTCAGTGAGGGAAAAATTGATGTCATAGGCAGAAATCCGACAGTTCCGGTTTGGATGGACAAAAAAATATCGGCAGATAAAAAAGCTAATGAAACGTATGAAAAATTGATGTCCGGGAAAATTGCCGGTGAGTTGACTTTTGATGAATTGGCAAAGAATGCAGGGGTATCAAAGGCTGATTTACAGGCTTTGATTAACAAACAACAATCTATTGAAGCAAAAGGTAATCTTATTGCCTCTATAAACCCCGGAAAGACCAGACAGGCTTTTGCGCATCAGGCAGATAAAGTTCGCGGTGCTTGTCATGGTGACTGCTTATCCGGTGTGCAAAGAATGGCTGTCGGTGTTTACGGTTCTGATGCTAAATCGCCGATTAACGGTATGCGCAGGGAATGGAAAACAGACGTTGAAAGAGCCAAAGGTGATTCCGCAAACTCGGCTTGTAATGCACACGTTTTGTTTGACAAATGTAGCAATGGTTTAACTGTTACCGTGCCGAATTTGGCCTATGGCGAACGACCGGATTCTAAAGGTAATGCCAGAATGAAGGCGTTTAACAGAGATTTGCCGTCCGGTACGGTGGCCAGTACTTCTCATAAGAGAAACACTAAGGGATATGCTACAAATCAAAGTGCGTTGCACGGACATATTTGGGTTAAGGATAATAAGGGTAATTCCTGCAGTGACGGTGTACAAAAAGACGGACCGAAAGATTTTAATGCTTACGGACCGGAAGTTTATGTTACCTTGTTTAAGGACGATTATATTCCGAAAGAGTTGGCGTTGGATTTAATCAAACAGGCACAGCAACGTCAGGAAATGGAACAGCAGAGAAAACAGGCAAAAGTTGCTCAGAGATAAGAGGAGGGCACGGCAATGGGAAAAGGCGTAATGACAGATGCCGTTGTTGCATTGAAACGCGTCAGCGAACTAAAGCGACAGGGCGGTGAAAAAAATGAAGAACTGATCCGCGATATTATCAAAACTCATTTCGGGCAAATGGGTTTGGCTCTCTATAATCGTTTGAGCGCCTTTAATGTGCCACCGGAGAAAATTGTTTCCATGATGCAGGATATGGCCAGTAAAATGGAAAGATTCGGTAAAAGAATTGAAAAAGCCATTAAAGAAAAAAGGCTAAAAGCGGTACAGGCTGAAAAAGAGGCCGTTGCCCAACAACAGGCACAAATTGCGGCGGCTCAGAAGGAGGCTGTTGAACGCCAAAAACGTTTGGACGAAGCCCAAAAATTCTTTGAAGAATTGCGCGCTAAGAGGAAAAAATTGTTGGCTGATAAAGATAAACATTTGGCTAATAAGAAAAGAGCCGGCGAAGACAGACAAAAAGCCGAAAATGATGTTAATAAGTTGGATAAGGAAGATAAGCTTCTGGCCGATAAAGAAAAGAAGGAAAAAAATGCTCAGAAACGTGAAGAATACAGAAGAAAACGTGCAAAAATCAAAAGAGATAAAGATGAGCGCATGAAGTTTATTTCAGCTTGTCGCAGACGTGAACAGGAAGCCTTGCGTGAATTACAAGCCTTAGATTCACAAATTGCTTCTGCCGACAAGGATTTGAAATCGGCACAACAGAAACGTGATATGGCTAAGGTTAGCGTGGAACAGGCTAAGGATCGTTTGGCGCAGCTTAGAGGGCAAAATACACCTAAACAGCCGGAAGTTGCCGATGTCAAAACCCCGCAAGCCACACAAACACAGGTTGTTGTCAATACACAGCAACAAACGCGATAGAGGTTTAATATAACGCAATATGCGTCACTTTGAATTTATTTAAGGGTCTCATGAGATGCTGAAACAAGTTCAGCATGACGCGGTTGGTGGTTTCAGCATGACGCGGTTGGTGGTTTCAACATGACGCGGTTGGTGGTTTCAACATGACGCGGTTGGTGGTTTCAACATGACGCGGTCGGCGGTCAGCGGCGCACATCCCTTTCTTTTTAACGCTCTCTTAATTTGGTTTTAAGATTCATATTTTGCCGATAATTATGATAATCTTCCCCGTATTCTTTGCCGTATTCTAACATTGAATTAAATTCATCTTCATCTATGTTATCCATTAAATGATTTTGGTAAGCTTCTTTGCTTAAATTTTCAATATTCTCTATCGGGCGGTTATCTAAAATGAATTGTTGCATAATCCCACGACATAAACTGTCTTCCCTCTCGCCGGCATTGTTCTTATATTCTTCCCATTGCGCGCCGTTGTGCTCTTTATAGCCGTCTTTGGTTATCTGTTTGGTTAAAGTCATATACTCGTTTTTTGATAACGGTATCAATAACACTTCATCATCTGCCAATGGCTCTTGCTTGATATAATCGTTGATGGATGTTTTTTGATAGTTTCGCTCGGCTCTTTTCTCATCCGCACAGGTTTCTCTTTGTAAATGACTTAATTTCGGCTCGTATTCGCCTAAATTGATGCTGATATTGTTGTGTTCAACCGATAAACTTTGTCTTAAAATAATGTCTTGCTCATGAGCGGTAAAACCTAATTCAGCCATGCGTTTTTGATAACATTTTTCTATGCTTTCCATCATAAAACTGCCGTAACAATGGGTGAAATACATATTGCGCCGCATAATCGCACCGGCCTTTTTTACCGAAGAAACATCTTCATCTTTTACAGGCAGTCGGTCTTTAAGACATACTTCAAAAAATTCTTTGGCACATATATCCGCAGTGCGATAATAATATTCATCAGGCATCCCTTGGCCTAAATCTCTAAAATACAGACAGCCTATTATTGCCTTATCTTCGGCATTGTCCAGCTCTTTTACGACCTTTTTTATCATACCCTTGGCTGCCCACTTGTTACAACAGGCACTGCCGGGTAGGAT
>Ga0310694_10000360_pt1 | contig 61822 bp, 86 predicted proteins | sample 174DNAGHGhighgp2_FD_203884 | JGI IMG/M metagenome (GOLD analysis project Ga0310694, IMG submission 203884) | Sheep rumen microbial communities from Palmerston North, Manawatu-Wanganui, New Zealand - 1742 DNA GHGhigh gp2 (v2) (version 2) | ecosystem: Host-associated > Mammals > Digestive system... | reverse complement strand
GGTATTTTCCGGGATATATGTAACCCCCTTGAAAAAAAATCTCTTGGGGGTACTGGGGGTATAGGCGGAATTACGGCCAGTTATACGATACTGCGTCGTCGAATTCGACGAACCCGTGTATACCGGATGCGCAAGTGTCGTCGTTGTCGGCGAACGGTTGTATCGGCTTCACTGTCTTGTTAAGCCAGTATTTGAAGTCGTAGTCCCTGAAGGAGGTGACTAGGTAGCGTTTCAGGAGTCGGTGGAGTTTCGATAGCTTTATCTCCTTATGTTCCATATCGTAGAAACCGGCCACGACGGCCTCGGAGACCCTTATCTTCTTCGACATAGGGTCGTAGTGTCTCTGGGCAGAGCTTGGGACGGACAGCTTGACGATGACCTCTTCTGTGCGGCTGAAGTCACTGGCGAAGGGGTTCACGTTGAGGATGCGTATTCTGGCCTTCTTATACAGGACCATAGGCCGGTCGGGGAATCCGTGGGACTTGGTCAGTGCGGTGTTGCGCAGTTCGCCTAGGTTAGGGTAGTACAGTTCCAGTAGCGTGGATTCCACGGCCTTGAGCATATCCACGGTGGATCCGGTCGTACAGAGCTGTCTTATCAGGGACTCTATTATGACTAGGGTACCGATATGGGAACGCGTAGCGCATACAGTGTAGACCGAGTCCTGTATGTACACTACCCTGTTGGCGGCTAGGCTGGAGTCGGCGATTCGGATAGCCGCGAACGAGCCGTTGGTGCCGTTCTTGACGGTGAGCGATGGGGAGGAGCCGACCGGGTGTTCGGGGTATTCGTAGACGTAGGAGACCGATACGCTGGTGGTCTTGTCGATGGAGACCGTGTACGGCAGCTTGGATACGAAGTGGAGGTTTTCGGCGGACATCACTAGGAAATTGGCGATGTCGCAGTCTGCTATCCTGATGTCGGAGTCGGACTGTCCCTGTACGAGGATGGTAAAGGCGTCGGACCCGGTGATATTGAGGTCGGCGAAGGGTTCGACGGTGAAGCAGGTCCGGTCGGCGGCCTTGAAGGAGCAGTTCTCGAACTCGGCCTTCTTCTCGGCTTCGAGCGTTATGAAGGAGGAGTCGAGGTCGGAGACGGCGACGAAGGTGCAGTTCCTGAAGACGAAGGTGTCCGGGCTGTACTTGTCCTTGAGGCCGATGGAAAGGTTCCTGACCTTCAGGGTGAGGTTTTCTATGACGAAGGCCGGTCTGGAGTTCGCCTTGGCCTCTGCATCGGAGACAGCCGAGACGGACGCGGTCACGTTCTTGAAGTATACGTCTTCTCTCTTGGCGTACTTGTCGATGAACTGGTCGAAGGGGAGGTTGTTGTCGATGGTGACCGGGCGGTCTTCCTTGGACTTCTTGGACAGTAAGATTTTCTTCTTGGACATAGGTTACCCTTTGCACGGAGTGGGATATTTCCAGTATTGGAGGTCTTCGAGGTACTTCTTGAACGCTTCCGGGGGTAGCGGGTTGTCCCTCATCCGCCGGAACGGCAGGGAGTAGATTTCCCGCATCTTGTCGAGGATTTTCTGGGAGACGTGGTGGTTCGTTCTGGGGTCGATGTGGCCGTGGAGTTCGCCGAAGTTGCAGATGCAGTCCTCGCAGATGCATTCGGCTTGGTATTCGCAGTCGAACTCGTCCCCGTTTGGCGAATAGGTGTGGAAGCCGAGGCACGGCAGCGAGAGCAGTTCCAAGGCTTTCTTCTCTGTGTACGTCTTCATACCCTACCCAGCGTATCGGCTTGCCTCTTCCGGGGTGAGGAAGCCGTGGATTCCGGATGCGCAGTCGGCGTCGGACTCGTCGAACGGCTCCTTCGGCTTGGCGACCTTGCCGAGCTTGTAGGTGAATTTGCTGTCGTACGTGCTGCTGAGCTTCTGGAGGAAGTTTGGATGGATCTGCTTCATATCGCAGTCGAATATGGCGACTACCTTCGCCTCGGAGACCCTGTACTTCCAAGTGGACGCGTGTTTCTTGGCTTCCTTGGGGACTTCGAGCTTGAGGATGACACCCCTCGACTGGTCGACATCGAAGGGTTTCTCCCACAGCCAGCTCAGGAAAGCCTTCTTGTAGAGCGTGGTCGGGAAGTCCGGGAAGCCGATGGACTCGGTAGCTGCCATTATGGAGATCTTGCCGTTGATATTGAAGTCCTTGCAGACCGACTTGACGGCCTTGAGCGTGTTGACGCAGCTATGGTAGAAGATGGCGCGTGCGAGGACTGAATCGCGGATATTTATCCGGTTGATGCTGGACGAGTGGACGGAGAATAGGGTCGCTGCCGTGTCGGCTATATGGACGGTCGTGTTTTCGTGGAGTCTGCAGTTCTTGATGAACAGTTCCGATGACGAACCCCTTCCGCAGCGGAAGCTGACAGTCGGTTCGGTTATGTTCTGTTCCGTCAGTTTCTCAAGTTCGAGGGAGCCGCATTCGTCGGCTTGGATCCTCTTCGGCGCGAACCCCTCGCCGACGTAGGCTTGGTCGAGAGACTTGAGGGTGAGGGTATCGACTCCGTGTGCGTGGTCGAACTTGGCCGTCGTGACGCCTGAACAGTATTTCGACTCGGTTCCGACCACTTGGAGGTTGGCCGGACAGTTAGGGTAGGAGAAGAACGCCTTGGCGTCGAACTCCAAGTTCACCTGTGTCCTGTTGAAGAACGTGCAGTCCTCGAAGCGGACTTCGTAGCCGGGCTTTACCGACAAGACCATCACCGACGAAGCTATTTCTTTCGGAACGAATACGCAGTTTCTGAACACTACGACGTGGTGTCCCTGTTCGAACTTGGTGTCCGCCAGTGTGATCGTGATAGAGACTAGGTTGTGGGACCCGTCGTCCGTGAACACCTTGTCGCGGATGACCACGCCTTTGTCCTTGTCGAGCGGGGTACCGTGCGTGTTGACGAACGAGGCGAACGCGTCGCGGTTGTTTCCGACCACGGCGGTGAAGTCGCCGTCTGCAAGCAGTTCGTCGGTCAGTTCGATGGTGCTTCCGGTGAATCCGGGGTTGTCGAGACGGACCGTATCGGGTAACTTGATGACGTGGATATGCTTAACCGTGTTCTTGGACAGTTTGATTTTCTTCTTCTTGGACATATGTCATCTGCCGTAGTTGATGGCCTCTTCCGGGGTGAGGAAGCCGTGGATGCCGGACCCGCAGTCGTTGTCGGACTTGTCGAATCCGTACTTGGGCTTGACTGTTTTACCGACCTTGTACTTGAAGCTCTTGTCGTGGAGGGAGCGGACTGTCGTGAAGATGTCCGGCTCGTACGGCGTCGCCGAGAGTTTGCCGTGGTCGATGGTGTAGAACTGGGTCACGACGGCCTCGCTGACGCGAATCTTGCCGGACGTGAGGTCGACGTGACGTTCGGCGTGGCGAGGCACTTCGAGCTTGGCGATGATTTCCGCCTTGATGTGTCCTCCGTAGGCGTGGAAGAACGCACCGACCTTGGAATATGTAAACACCTTCTTGTAGAGGGTCAGCGGGTTGAAATCGCCGTAGCCGATCGACTTGGTCGGGAACAGGTTGAGGTTTTCGTGCGTATAGTTCTCTAGGTCGCGTGGGTTCTGGAAGATGCACTTGTTGCAATCCATCTTGACAATGTTGGACGCCGAGTCTGCGTAGAGCAGCTTGACTATGCTGTTGGTCACGCGGACGCGGTCGAGCTTCGACCTGATTGCGTTGAAGTGCAGTACGGAGCTATCGACGTGGATCGGCTCGTCGATTTTGCAGTTATTGAAGTACAGAGCGTTTCCGGGGTAGCCGGAGTGCATCCCAGTTATGTAGAACCTGTTGTAGGCGAGCACTTCGCCCAGTACGCCGGTTATCTTGCAGTCGGCGAACGAGACCTTGCAAGAGTTGGCAATCGAGAAATCCTTCGGCACGCCGTCCGCTTTCGCCACCTCGACGATGGGGAAGTTACTGAGCGTCAGATGAAGCAGTTCGTTATAGCCGAGACCTTCCAGACGGCAGGACGACGCCTTGGCGTCGGACACGACAATCGCAGCTTCCCTGCCGTTACAGTTGACGAAGCCCAAGTGTTTCTTGGTGCGGATGGCTGCGCCGTCGAAGAACTTGCAGCTCTTGAAGACGCAGTTCTCGTTGAGACAGAGGCTCGCGCCGGTGTGCGAATTCGGGTTAGCCTTGTCCAGCATAGTGTAGAACGTGCAGCGTTGGAACTGAATAACCCACATCGAGTCCTTGTCGCCGTCGAGGGACCCCTTGAGAAGGGTCAGATATGCGCCGGTTTCCGGGTGATGCTGCTTCGTCAGTTCTGAAACGTCGAAAAGGCAGTCGTATACGGTCAACACGTTGGCCGACACTAGGAAACCGACACCTTCCTTGGACAGGTATTCGTAATCCTTCACGAACTTGTATTCGCCGTTCTTTACGATAAAGTCGGCCAGCGACTCGTATGACTGCGGCGTGACGAGCGTGTACGTGTTGTCCTTATCGAGCCTAATCTGCTTCTTTTTCGACATATATCCTCATTTTTCTTTAAATATAGCAATCCGTGTTGCGTTTGTAACTGTTTATGCTATATTTCTTTTTGGCGTATGAACATTTTACATTTGATAACATTGGGTGCGGCGGCGTTCAACGTGGTAAGGAAGGTCCTTGGGAAGAGGGACCTTGCGGCGAACATATACGGCGACCGCATAACGTCCATCGACTCGTACAAGCTATATCGCAAGTACCACATCAATATGCAGCGGAAGTTTCTGGCTATCATAATGGGTGACAAAGTGTTGTACTCGTTCCTCACGGTCTATGTTCCGGACGTTATGGTGAGGCGAAAGGGGTTGCCGGACGGCGACTACTATTTCGACGTGGCGGCAGCCGCCCAGAAGGCCATACTGGAAGACAAGTTCGGTAACAACCGGCTCGGAAGATACCACGACCTGATGCTGGTCGATTCCATACCGGACAACGTGATGACGCCGTGCCGCAAGCGTAAGGGGTTCAAGCGAATCAAGGACGAGTTCAGCGTATACCAGCTCGCGCACTATGTGGGCGGTCGTCCGCAGCTTCGCGGATTGCTGCTGGATGTGGTCAAATTTATATACAACAAGTCTGTCCTCGACGGCGTGGTACCTAGGGACTGTGTGACGGGGCTGGACTGATGAAGCGGTTATTTCCCATTGTTGCAATAGTCCTCACGGTTGTGAACGCTGTCCGGAAGATTATGGACAAGCGTCAACTGATAACCACGCTGTACAGCAAGAACTGGGGCGGACTGTGGGGTAATAAGCTCCGGGCGATGAAAATCCCAATGGAGACCTTCATCATCGGTCTCCGTATACGGAACGGTGAAAATCCGGGGATTTTCGACGAAAAGTTCTATACTTGGTGGGAAATCCAGATTCCTAAAACGGCACCGGGCGGACACTATGAATACGGACAGAAGATAGAGGACTGGGGAAACGAGCAGATTGTCGACGGAAGGCTAGGCCATAATGTCCGCGTAGAGCTTTTCGAACAGATTCCTTGGCACGCTAAGGAGAAGGTCAAAGAAGTCCGAAAAGGTAGAGACGGCTATACGAAAATGGCCATAAGGGACATCTACTCCATACAGTATTTCGCCAAGAAGCACGGATATCCGTCGTCGTTCGTCTATGGCGTGATGAAGGATTTCGCGGTCGGACTGTACCGCCGTATGACAATGGACGGACTATATCCTCCCGACGTGTTTGTGTAGTATGAAAAGATTGATGACATTTGCCGCATTGACTATGTGCGTATTGAACATATACCGCAAGGTGACGGAACGTAACCGTATCGTTATGCACTCGCTGGTTCCGAGCTGGCGATGCAATGTCGCCCGTTTGCTTCAGAAAGACAAGGTCGCGTGCATTAACACATACATTGCATTCTGTGCCTATGACAAGAACGGAGTGTGGAAACAATTTATTACGCAGCAACACGTATACGCGCCGTTCAAACTCTTTGACAAGTATAGCAGCTGGGTTTATATTCCACTTCCGGTGGAAATTGGCCACCGGTCATCCGAGTCATTGGGTGTATACGTAGCCCACGTTCAGCTAATAAATGAGAATCATTCAAACCTTTCGACGTTGACCCCCCAAGAACCAAAAATAATCGCCAACGAGATGGGCATATCGTACAAAAGATTCTGTGCCGGTATGCACGAAATACGTGCCACCATTTACCGATGGATGTACCAACACGGTTATATACCGAAGGATGTAGTGGAGTAGCTATGACATTGTGCAAGACGTTTCAATATCTTGTGTACCTTGGGTTCGGAGTCGGAGCGATTCGCCGAGCGGTAAAGAACTATGGCAAACTGCTCGACCGCCACATCAAATCCCGAAACCAGCCGTTAACCGTAGGTGGCCGCCATTTGTCCAGACTGGTTTTGGCTTTCCAGCACAAGCGGACTAAGAAGGTTATCTACACTGACCACGCGTTCGAGGTACGATATAGCAACAAGTACGAACTTCAGTACATCAAGGACTCGTCGGAAACCACGATGAATACTGTACTAGAGAAAGTTGAGTTTCCGTCGCGCTTTTTCCACTGCGTTAGGTACGCGAAAGAGTACAACATCAAGTTCGTTACGCACATCCCACACGACAAGGAGGAATTCTTCGTCGGTGAGAACGATGCTGGTGTGCGGATCAAGCCTTCGTTTTCGGCGTATCGCATATTTAAATCGAAATTGGTGACCGGGTATTATGTGCATCCGGTTATAATTCGTGATTTCTTTAACATATTAGTAAATATCATTCGTGAACTGTACCTCAGAAACTGTAAGCGTGTGAATAGCGACACCACCAGTAAATCCCTAATGAGTATCGAATGAACCGAAACGCCAGTAAACGACTGTATATGATAGCTTGGGTGGCTTTCCTTTGGTTAGGAATAGCCAATTCGATTCGAATGCTGAAAACTCGCATATACCATTTTCCGATTCCGTGGAAACCCAATAGACGCAAATTGAAGAGCTGTTCCTTCTTTATATGTGCCAGACGATGCGGAGTAGTTAAATTTATCGGGATATACAAATGTGACCTCATTACGGAAGCCCAGCGTAACGACATAATATACAGTGTCAACAATAGTCTAGCTCTGGTATGCAACCGGTTAGGAACACTTTGGAGAGTCTTTGTTATGTGTCCGCAAGGAAAAACTAATCTTTCCAACGTGACTCCCTCCGATATGACGTTTGGGATGATGCAAACGCTTCGTCAGATGGCAATAAACAGCCTCAACGCCGAACTGCTTGTCCGTATGCCGGACTGCGGTGTAGATACACGGCCATCGGTCCGTGGTTATGTGGACTTAAAAAATGATCCGGCTCGTTAAAAATGTGCTCGTAGTAGTCGCGATGGCGGCAGCAGCCCGGAAGATATGGAAAAGGTGGTCGTTGGCGACCACCGATCCATCCAAGTTTTCCAATATAGCCAGAATCGAGTATCTGAGAGCGAGAATAAAGACTATGAGCGGTCCTACGTATAAGCGCGTCGCGATGGCCATACAGTGCGGTATGCTAATGCAAGAGGCCGGTATGGTCGACCCGAAGGCCGTGAAGCGTAGGCGCAAGATGAAGAGGAAATCTAATAAACGCAAACCTTCCCGTACTCGGATTCCGGGATGATGTCGATGTGCAGCTGGTAACAGCCTCCGGTCGTCGTCAGAACGGACGTGTTCTGCAGCAAGTTGATTTCGGAGCCGTCTTCGACCTTCCACTTGATAGGCATAGAATACTTCGTGCCGTTGATGTAGATGGCCGTAATGTCGGACGATGACTTGATGCGTTCAATGGCGGCCAAACCATCGGCGTTTCGGCTATCGACGCCTTCGCCGAACATCCCGGTGATATAGCGTCTGCGGAACAGCTGTGAGCGGTTCAGGTCAAGCGACATCTTGAATGATTTCAATTTCCGTTCGTTGTCGATGCGTTGGTGCTTCCGGTCCCATTCATACGTTTCGCTTTCCACCTCGAAAGACATCGAAACGACGGCGGCTGGGTCAATCATAACCGAGTCGCAGTTCATAAAGACAATCTCGAAATCGACAATGTTATCGATCGGCATAACCGTACTCCTTGCATACTTCAGTGACCGACGTGACATTCCAGTGCGACAGTGTATACTGTTCGGTCGGGTCGGTCGAGTTTATGATTCTGTATTTATTGCTGGGACTACCGAACGTTCGCGGCTTAAACACTTGATATTTAGCCAGATCCCACTCTGTACATTTGTCACGATGACTAATGGTAGACTCGCAGATGACCGCTACCATCTTGGTACATACCTTTTCTTTCGGTGTCTCGGTGTCCGGAAAGTAAGATTCCTTCAACCAGAACCCACCAGATAACAGCGCGACACATCCGGCGATAATGGCGATGAGCGTGAGCCAGTCACGACATTTCCACTGGTTTTTATCGTCTGCCATCCTACGGCTCCTTCGGCTTGATGGAATCTGTGCAGACTATATCAGCTCTCATATAGTCGTTGGACTTGTACATATAGGTTTCCGTCGGGTCGCTGCGCTTGACAATGCGCTTGCCGTAGAACGGGCTGTGCATCGACTCTACGATGTATTCCTTGATGGGGTAAGTCTTGCAGATACCCTTGCCAGACCTTGTTACGTGCTCTTCGCCAAACACGCCGTTCTGGGTTTCATAAAGGCAAATCGTGAACACCTCGTTTTCGCATACCGGTTTCGGAGTGGGGTCGGAGAACGCGATGATACCGGCTGTCACGGCGGCACCACAAGCTGCGCCTACGATAAATGCAAGAACAGTATTACCGGACATATTATTTTCCCCTTTGGATGTGGTTAATGATTTCGGCGGCGAAACGCTGATACGGCTCGCCGTAGTTCTGTGACGTTCCGGTCAGTTTCACATAACCGGGGAGATTCTTGACGAATTCTTCGGACTGCAGAACAAGGCGTTCGAACACTTCGGCACTGGTCATACCTCGAAGACGGAGGCGTTTCGACTGTTCGCCTTTGTCAACCGGGATGAAGAACGTGTTGCAGATGTCCAGCCGTTTCGCGAGGTTTATGCTCGGTTCAAGCGGAGGAATCTCGACAAAGACCAGATCGCCGTTTTCGTTGTCTAGGAGATATTCAGCGAAGCAGTCGGTGAGATAGGTTTCGAATCGGATATATGCCTTGTGGTAATTTTCGTCGAACAGGCGTTTCTTGATTTTACGGATGTCAAGAGTGTTGTCACTGTTGATTACATCGTTGCCGAATTCTTCGGCCAGTTTATGACGAACCTTCGGCCAGTTATAGAGTTCCTTCTTCGCGACATCGTCAGACTTGACGACACGGTAGCCGAGAGAACTGAGGTGGTTACATACGGTTGACTTACCGGCACCGATTTCGCCGGTCACTATCGCGAACTTACTTTTGCTTGCCATTGTACGCCTCGTATACCTGATAAAGGATGTCGTTGTAGGGTTTCAAGTTTTCCGGCGGAATCACCTTGTAGGAAGTCGCGTCAGACCAGCCGAACGCCATCGCGAACTTGTCATACGAGACCAGCTTCGCGACCTCGCGCAGATAGGTGGACGACACTTCGTTGAAAGCTTGCGCCGTGAGGAACACGGTTTCCTTGTGGCGGCTGATGTCGGCGAGCACGTCGTTGTAATACTGCTGCGCCAATTCGCACATCAGGTCGGATCCGTTGCGGAGACCGCGCACGATGTAGTTCGGACGTGTACCAAGGTATTCGAAGTCGACGAGCGGCGTGCCGGACGGCAGCAACGCTACATACACGTTCGGAATGTCGGCTGTGATGGTTTCGATCCACTTGATTCGCTGCTCAGCTGCGATAGTGTAGTTCTTCGACGGGTTTTCGGCAACCACGACGATGAGCTTGTCGAAAAGTCGAGCCGCCTTGTGGATAATGGCGAGATGGCCTATCGTGACCGGGTTGAACGAGCCGGGATAAATTGCAACTTTAGCCATTGGATTCCTTCTTTCTCTTATAATCTTCGATTTGTTCTCTGATCGACTTTGCGCTGCGCAACAATTCACCGGCGGCCTGTAATCCATAGTCGAAGCAGCCTTTAGGCCAGTCTTCGACATTTCCGTTGCCGTCAATATGGATTTTCTGGCCATTGAACTTGAAATAGAAGCCGGTGTAATGGTTCTTGCATATCTGGACGCGCACGTTGTCCAGCGCAGACGAGTTTTTGATTTCTCCGATGGGTTGACCGTCCGGAGAATAAAGGGTTACTGTAGGGTCGATCTCGTTGTCGATACGGATTGCGAGACGGCTAGGATTGAATACTTCCAGCTCGTAGTGCGGATGCTTCTCGTCAGTCACCGTGACAAGGTCGTCGATAAGGATGATATGGTCCTTACCCTTGTAGCTCTTGGCAAAATCTTCGGCCACCGATACCTTCGTGTAACCGTATTGACCCATCGCACCGGGCTGGAGCAGCCTTTCACGGAGTTCGTCGATGTTTTCCGGAGCATTGACCAAGTTGAGGGTCAGCAAGTTGTCCCAGAGCGTATTCGCGACCCTCTCGATTGCGTCAAGCTTCGTGTAGACGCGGCCATAGTGTTCGGCGTCGACCTTAATCGCGTCGAGGATTTTCAAGAGAAGTTCGTTGTCGATGTCGGCGAGGGTCTTCCAACCCCAAGTATAGATGAATACTCGGTAGTCTTGGTTGTCCTTTGTGCGGTCGGCAATGAGCTTTGCGATCTGGGAACAGTTGAACGTAAGGAAATTGCGCGACTTCAGGTCATCGAGAACGGTTCCCTCGATATCGATAAAAAATTTAAGCATTGTCCGTAGACTCCTTATTCGCAAGCGGTTCATCGGGCTTATAGTCTTTCTTGGCTATGTTGGCTCCGACTGGGTGGATAATGGGGTCTTCGTGATGCAGCGGATATGACGGCTTGTCTGTCGTATTATTCGTGTCCATTTAAACCTCTTTTGGTTTCAATATAGCAATTTGCAGCGATTTTGTCAATGGCGTAAATAAAGTATTGACAAGTGGGTAAAAAATTCCTATATTTAGAGTCGAGGTAATTATGAAAATCGACTTAGCAAAATATTCAACCAATAACGAGTTAAATTTGGCGATGATGTTGATTGCACAAATCAACTCGTATGGCTATGAAGCCTATGCCGTTGGTGGCTGTGTCCGCGACCTTGTTCGCTATGAACTGGGTCAAACAGATACCCCAAATATTCACGATGTGGATATTGCCACGAATATGCCCATCGAGAAATTGCAAGAAAAATTCACTACGCGTAGTAATAATGGCGAAGCTCACGGTACTATCCTAGTCTTGTTTCGCGCTGGACTCGAATTTGCTGGTTATGACCCAGTTCCATTCGAAGTAACTCAGTTCCGCACTGACGGCGACTATTCCGACGGTCGCCATCCGGACAGCGTGACTTTCGCCAAGACTTTCAAGGAAGATGCGTCTCGTCGTGACCTCACCATTAACGCATTGGGTCTCGATGGCGAGGGAAACGTAATCGACTACTTCGGTGGCGTGGACGACATCAAGAACAAGATAATCCGTACGGTCGGAAATGCTAACGACCGTTTCTCCGAGGATGCACTCCGCATTATCCGTGCGTTGCGTTTCGCAGTCGTGTTCGATTACAAGATCGATGACGAAACTAGCAGGGCTATGGGCGACGAGGCATACCGCGTCAAGAAACTGTCTGCAGAACGCATCCGTAAGGAGTTCGTGACCGTAGCCGAGAAGGGAAACTTCGCGGTATTCGCCCAGTTGATGGAAATGAACCACGTTCTTCCTTATGTTCCAGCTCTGGGCTTGATTACTCCGGACATACTGCGCGACTCCCTTCCTAAGCTGTACCGTTACAACAAGGATACTGGGGTGTGTGCATCCGTCAACAAGGACAACTTGGTTCCCTTGCTTGCGATTAAGTCATTCGACCCGGAAGAGACGTTGAAGCGTCTCTGCGCGACTCGCGACGAAGTTCGTCTGTACAAGTATTACCGTTACTTTATGGACTATCTCGAAACGATTGAGCCGTACGGTTGGACTTGGACAAAGCTGGTAGAGTTCGTCGAAGGCGACTACAAGAACGTGCTTTGGTACGGTGTACCTTTCCACTTCTCCGACGACTTCTATCAGCAGCTCGAAATCGCCAAGTTCCTTTCCCAGAACAAGCCGGACTTCAAGAAGATTTCCGAACGTCTCAAGGAATCGGGTGTCAAGGAAGGCAGCGAGTTCGGCGAGAAGTATCGCGAAATGGTCGAAGCCGAGTATACGAAAAAGGCCAATATGTTAACCAAGGAATTGATTACCACTATTGGCCGCAGTACGGTTCATTACAAGCTACACTATGTCGATTAGGAATGTTTTCGCTTCTTTGAACATAGCGAACGGAAACGTTTCGTGAGGCAGACCAAGGGTATTGCAGATGATGCGATGCCCTTTTCCATTGTTATCCGTCCACGTAGTGTCAATGCAACCGTGGGTATGGCCGCACTGCCAGATAGTTGTTTCCGGAAGCTGCTCCAAGAACTTGGTGCCGTCAAAACAGTACCAAGCCGTCTTGTAGGTATCGACGAACTGGTCCTGGATCCCAAGCTGCGTGGGGAAGAAATGGGTAAGCATAACCTTCGGAGCGGCCTTTACTAGGTCGTCCATCTTGGCTTCCTCCGACTCCCAAATCTTGATGGGGTCTTGACCCATATAGTTCCAGTGACGACCGTCATACCACTCGTTATTCCACGTACCTACCGTGTCATAGGGTCTCCCCTCGTATCGGTCGTAGGTGAAGTCGCACATACCCATCGTGCCGCCGAATCCGTCCACCACGTTACCGTCCAGCAGATGCACGTTGGGATAGGCAAGCAGCGCGATTTGGATATAGTCCAGCTTGTCTTCGGTGGTTTTCCACTTCATAAATCCATCCACGTCTCCGAACGACCCACGGACGGTCAAGTCGTGGTTTCCGAAGATGATGTAGACTTGCTTGTACTTCTCCGCTATAAATTCACAGAACGTGACGAACGTGAAGTCATCGTCGGCGATATCGCCAGCGATTGACACCGCTTCCGCCGGGAGGAAGAACTGGTTATACAATTCCTCGAACGACTTGCGGAGAACGGCCTTGTTCGTAGTAAGCGGACAGCGAGCGTCCAAGTGGAGGTCTGATATGAAGTAGGTGAGCATTATTGTCTCTGTTTATGGTCGATATATACGATTACGGCCAAGATGATAACCATAACTACGTTAGGTAGGCTCCAACAGTTGAAAAGGATGTAGCCAAGCAAGTTGGCTACAATCCATACAACTGAATACGCAAGGACAAACAGGTCCTTCTGCTTCTCGTCCTTAAACATCATCCGGGTAATCCCTAGTTTCGAATTCGTGGATGTCCTTGATACCTTCCTTGAATACCGGCTTCGCGTTGTCGAAGATGACATCCGGGAGATTGGCGATGTGGGCAGCCAGCGGATAATGCATAGCCTTTATCTTCGCACGGGTGCAGAGGAGGGTTCCTTCAGGTGCCGTACGAGCCTGATGCTTAGGCGGAAGCTTTTCGATTTCTTCGGGAGTATACGGACGCGTCGTCACGATGCGCTTGAAGTAGGTACCGCGAGCGTAGTTGAGCAGAGTGTCCTTCCAGAAGTCGTAACCTTTTTCGGCGAGCATAGCAATCTTCTGGTCGCTGTTCTTGCTGACAAGCTGTTTCGCGCTGTAGAACTTGGGCTGCTGCGCCACGTTGCTGATGGAGTTCTTGATAGCATCGCGTTCGCGCCAGATCAAGCAGTTGGCCACCTCGTCGCGGTTTGGTAAGCCGAAGACACGGGCGTCGAACGCAGGGAGCTTTCCGTTGTAGCCGGTACCGACCAGCCAGTTGTAGAACGCTACTGCTGCAGTGGACGCGGCGAGTGTAGCAATCTTCTGGCACTTGCGATTAAACATTTCCGTATCTTGGGGAAGGACGATTGTGATTTCGTCAGACTGCGTGTAGCCAATGATAGCGTGGAATTCTTGAACCAACGCCATAGTGGCCGCGTTCATAGCGTCCACAATGCGCATATCGTACGGCTTCGTGAACTGTTTGGTAAACTTGCTGAAGCAGTGGCCGTCGACACGGACAACCGGATAGAATCCAGCCGGAACGTCGGTATAGCCGTCAAGGCGCATCGGCCATCCGCCCGGAATACGGATGCAGTGGCGCGACGGCCAATACGGGTACTTTCCGGGGAAGTTGTTGCCGGTGAAGAACGACTCGTACAGCTTCATACGGTCGCCCAGAGAAAGGTTGTCCCACACAGACTGGTTATCGGATTCCGTAGGCTTTTGTTGATTTCTTGTGAATAAGTGCTTCACATTGTTGATAAGTGCTTTTAAAAGCATATTAGTCCCTCACTGCGATGGTGATTTTGATGTTGGTGCTCGCGAAAACGCCCTTGATGATCTGGGACACTACCGTCCACTTGAGCATATCGATTCCGCAGCCAATCTTGGGCATATACAGAGTGGTCAACCCGTTCATTTCCATATAGGAACGGAGCGAGTTCAAGGACTCGGTAAGCGTCTCGTAGGTCGGCTTGTAGAAGGAGCGGTACTTGGTTATAAGGTTGACGAGCACGTTCTTACGCTTCATTCGGGTACCCTTGACGGCAAGGATTTCGCCTACGCGCAGCTCGCTATCTACGCCGTACGGATTCGTGGAACATTTGTAACGACAGTATTTTTCGGCATCGAACATCTCCCGGTTGATGATGGGAGCCACGCCGCTGCCCCAGTTGAGGTCTGCAGCGATGCAGTGGGCAACGACGGTGTCGGTGTCGTCCGGCGCGTTTCGGATATCCATTTTCTGTTCTACGTAAGTCATATTGCCTCATGTGACATTGTGTTACATTGTAATACTCCAAGATGGACGTATTTAGGTTTCGTATAACGTATCGAAATGGTACTAACACGCCAGAAACCCTATAAATACTAGCTTCCCGGAGATTCGTAACATAAATATAGTTTTCTGGAGGTCATTTGTCAAGCAAAGTTGCCGAGCCAGATACATAAACTTCAATTAAATTCGATTGGAATGTTCGAAACGATGGAATGGTCTTCTTTAACAGAGAATCTTCAGTTATATTCTGGGTTCATCATTGCTTTGGGTTCATTTGTTGCCACGCTGGTAGGCTTCGTGCGACCGCTGCGTAAGTGGTTCATCGACAACTTCACCAACAAGAACGAGATGGGCAACCGGATTACGAAGATCGAGACCGAAATCGGTCAGATCAATGAGTTCATCACCGGTTTGAAGGACGACCTCTACTCCAAGTTTGAAACCGACCGCAACGAGCAACGCATTATGAAGGAAGCGACCATCGCTTCCACGCGAAACGACCTCACGGCTATTTATAACCACGCAATCGAAAAAGGCTACATCGGAGACTACGACAGAGAGAACTTCGAGAAGATGTACAAGGTTTACTCTGACCTAGGCGGCAATTCCTACATACACGAGGTCCACGACCAGATTTTGAAGATGCCGACCAGAGCCGCCGCTAATAAACGTAATACTAGGAGAACTAGTTCTAAACGGAGGTAAACTATGAGCTGCGCTTGCCATCGGCACGTAATGCCGGTTCCGCACCCACCTCCACACCCGTCGCATCCGATTCCGCATCCAGTCGGCCCCGGCTGTGGATGTTTTCCGCGACCGCATATTCATCAAGCACCGACTTTCAGAAAGCGTCCGCCTATGCCGTGCGGTCCGTTCTACTTTATTCCGAACCAGCCGCCGATTCCGTTCTTCGGCTGTTGTACGCCACCGCCTCCCCCACAGAAGGGACCGTGGGAGTACATACCCTCAAGACTCTACCCAGACCCGTTCCACCATTGCGGATGCCATTGTCACGGTCCTTGGCCTTACTTCGTCCCTAACCAGCCTTGGTTCCCGCCGCCGATGCCGTTCCCGACATACCAGTGCGCACCAGACCACGGCTGCTTGCCGCACAAGTGCTACTCGATGCCGTTCCCGGCACCTTACTGGAGGTGGTTCTAATGCCTAACTTCAAGCCGCCATTCGGACTTAACCCTTGTCCGCACTGTCTTCCGGTTCCGCCTCATCATATGAGGTTTCCGTCTTGCGCTCCGCATCCGGACTTGTTGCATCCGTTCCACTATCCGGGAATGGCTTGCCCACCTCCGCGTCCGGAACCGTACTACGGAACCTTGAAGATTGTCGAGGCCGTTCCGACTACCGACCACGAGATGACCGCCGTGCGTTATGCCGATGGCCGTTACGATATGATTGCTAACGGTTACGTTATGGAACCGGGTACGGTTACAAATAACGGTCCGCGCTGTCTGCCGTGGGACGAGGATAGGGGAAACTCCAGCAATTCAGAAGGTATGGACTGCATTAACTACGAGTTCAACAACTCTGACTGCGGTGCTACTTTTTAGGTCTTGGTGCCTCACCGAACATAGAAGCGAAATCAAGGAAGCTGTCGTCGATGGCTTCCGGTTCGTTTTGTGCGGGGAGTCGATGGATTTCTTGTACGGCAGACGGGGTCTGCATTAGTTCGCTCACGTCTTCACCGCTCTGGATTTTTTCAAGAAGTCGGTAAGGGTTCTCCCCATTGATTGTGAACGCTTCCGGACCCATATCGGTAACGAACAGCGTATCGACAAACTCGTCCAGTTCTGGGTTAGGGTCAACTGAGTATCGAGGTGCATTCTGGCGAGAGAAATTGGCTACGCGAGCCATAACCGGGTTGATACCGCCGCTGTATGGGTCAGACATTGTTGCCATCTGGTTGAATCGAGTGGTAGCGTCAACTGAACCGATGCCCGGTGTCTCTCCGTAGCCTCGTCCAAATAGCAGCACGCCCGGTGCGTCGATACCTTCGTGTAACGGTTTCTTGTTTTTCATCTGATCCATATTGTGTTGCATCCTTTAACTTGAGTTTATATAGATATAAACTACGGTTAGTTATTAGGGACTATACTATGCCAGAAATCGCTCAGATCAAGCTTAATTCCGCTTTGAAGGATGCAGTGGACGCAATGATTCACGGTACCGGACTAACTAGCAAGGATAACGGCGACAGCGTTGAAATCATCGACCTTAACCAGCAGCACTGGGGTGATGTGACATTGGCCGGAACCGATGAAGAAGGCAACCAGCTATACAAGTATGATTCGACGGTTCACGGTGACGACATCACCGGGAACTTCGACGTTGTTACTAACTACATCCACGACGATATGGCTGAATGCTGGGACTATCAAGAAGTTCCCAATGGTGTGTTCCGTGAATCGATGGAGAATATCGACCCAAAGTTGCGCAAGGCACTGGTGGAAGCATACCATCTGTGCCATAAGAGTGCTAGACTTGAAAGTGAGTCCAGTTCATCCAAGAAAAAGTGGATTAACCGTATCTATGTCGCCGCTGAACCGTACACAAAAGGTTTGAAACGTGACAACAACTGGGAAAACGTGTGGCAACTTTTCGACGTAATCAAGAAGGCTGTACCAGAAGTAAGCTTTGACGTTGGTACAACAGACGGTGGTTATGTCACTAACAGCGACGGTATGAAGTCCAAGGTGTATAACATTACTGGCCAAACTCCGGAAGGATTCCCAATTAACGGACAGCTTGTATGTTCATTCTGCGGTCCGTCGGACGACCCGGAATCTTGTTACGATATGTCACTCATTCTCAATTAAAAAGAAAAGGCGGTCAATCGACCGCCTCTCTTTTTCCGTTCTTTCAGCGACTTACTTGGTCTTCTTTGCAGAAGCCTTAGCAGCCTTAGCGGCGGCCTTGAGAGCCGTCACGGTAGCCTGAAGCTTTGCAGCCTTGGCGTTGGCCTTCTGGAGCTTTGCATCAGCCTTGGCAGCAGCCTTGGAGGCGGAAGCCTTAGCAGAAGCGAGCTGCTTGGTGAGCTTAGCGTTGTCGCTGGTGAGCTTCTTCACAGAAGCCTTGAGAGCCTTGGCGTCGCAAGCTGCGCCGCAAGAGCATACGGATTTCTTTTCGTTAGACATAGGGATTATCCTTTATTTATGTTTGACAATATCGTCACTTGGAAATATAGCATTGTTGCGTAAGATTGTCAACAGTTCGTCGAAATATTCTTTCGAATTTGTTGATAAGCTTTTTGGATGCAGCAATACGCCACGTTTCACGTCGAGTAAATTATATCTTTTGTATTCATAAAAGATGACGAACGATGCTTTTTCTAAAGAAAAAACAATGTTCATCGATTCGTCGTACATATCGCAGATCGTTCCGAACGGCTGGAAATAGTCAACCAACGCCTTTGCCACGTTGCAAGCGTCGTACAGAGACTTGAAACGGAGCTTAATGCGACCGAGCGGGCTGATATACACGTTCGATAGAGCGGTCAACGACTTAAAGAATCCATCAATGTTCGGGTATTTCCACTTGGACGGCCTTGAAAAACTGTCGTGCCACTCCGTCGTCGGAACTTTATTCACGAAATTAAACATTCGACAAAACACGACATATTCGTCGCCGTCCTTGCGGACCTTGGCTTGTAAATATTCACGGTGTCTACGAGTCAACTCTTTACCGAACTCCGCAAAGGTCGGCTCGTATTCACTCTCGGTATAGCATTGGTTTGGAGCTTCGCTAATCATATCAGCCTACAAAAGGTGCTTGGTCGGGAAAATGCTTGATAATGGCTTGCTTCGTGGCCTCGATGCACTCTTCAAGACTCTTGCTGCCGTCGATGTACTCGATGGGAGAAGAGATAAGGTGCTCGGTATCACTGTATGCCTGACGAATCTTTTCGAGACGGCCCGGTTCCTTCTTCAGAGCCGGTTCACGGTCATAGCAAGTTTCGAGCGGGGTTTCCATAAAGATGTACAAGTCCGGCTTCTTGAAGATGTTGTAGTTCGTGTACAAAGCTTCACAGAAATTGTAGATGCTTGGCGAGAAAGCCTTTGCATAAGCCAAACCAGACCAAAGATAGCGGTCGAGCATACACGGCGTGGTTTTGTATAACTGCTGCTGTGCGAGTCGGCCTTCCAAGAACAATACTTCGCGCTTTGCGTCTTGTCCTTTGTACTCGTCAGAATTGAGACGGTCAGCCTGTTCAGTTGTAAATACCGGTTCCTTCGTCCACGAGAACCAAGGCATCTGCTTAATCAACTCTTTGGAGACCGTGGTCTTTCCGGAATTGTCTACGCCTTCGAATACGATCAGACGGCTGGAACGGATAAACCCGGAACGGCAATGACTGAGGACATTGACCATCGGGAACATCTTAATGAGCTGCTGTTTGGAACGGTTAAGAATATCCACAGCATCGTCGACCGTTGCCGAGTCGAAGTCTTCCGGGGTCATCTTGATAGACAAGGTGCCTTTGAGATTGGATTTGCCGTCAAATTCCCAAGCGGTGTGGAAATCCACATAGCTGTCCCCATCGGTATAACCGCCGAGGTGGTACCCATTGTACTGGAATCCGAAATTTCCGACTCCATCGGCAAACGTATCGATTCCGAGCTTCGATAGTGATTCTTTCAGCTTTGCCCAATCATCTTTTACTAAAACTGGTGCGTTCATAGTAACCTCTTGTTTCCCGGAAATATAAAAAAGGTTGAGTTTAAACTCAACCTTTCCGCCAATTACCTTCCAAACCGTTAAATAAAGAAGAGCTTTAGGACATTATACTTGATAGTATTGGTTTCCAGAATAGGCCATACCTCGATAGTAAAGCCGTTCGGAGACTTGCTGGTACATACGAACCGGTCGGAATTGGGGTCTATCTGGCACTGAGTTGCCGGACAGATGTACTGAACCAATTCCACGTTTTCCAAGGTCTTGACTATGCCCCGATAATCGTATTCTTGGCACTTTCTGACCAGTTGCGTTTCGCAGTAGTCGTGATAGTGACCGCAGAAAATCACATTGGAACTTGTCTCAACCATCAAGTTGATGATTTTTTCTCGACTCAGCTCGTACAAGTCGTGCTTGCTCATAAAGCGATGCGACGTTGGAAGCACCGGATAATGGGTAAACACAATCGAATTGGGCAGCATCGAAGCCTTGTCGAACGGGCAGATCAACTGTCCACGACCACACTGGGTACCAGATGTTTCATCCCACACAGTCGGAATTAGCGAAACGGGCACTCCCTTGTAGATGAACGATTCGGTGTGGCCTTCAAATACCTTGTAGAGAACCTTCACATCGTCGTGGTTACCCGGAAGCACGGCATAGAGCTGTCCGAACTTCTCCTCGATAATCGCCTTGATCTTATGGTAGTTCTCTTCGTGGTTTTTGTCAGCCAAGTCACCAGTGATGATAAGGAACGAATCCTTGTTGGCGGCATCGATGACCTTACGGAAGTTTTCCTCTACGGGAAACATTCCGTTATAGTCACCGCCGAAGTGGATGTCGGTAAGCTGGGTGAACAGTACCGGATCCATATCTAACCCTTGTAGACGGTCGGCACGACCTTGCAGAGCATACTATTCGCGATAACGAACGCAGCGTCACGGGTCTTGGGGCTGTCGTCTTCGAACGAGGCCGCAGATGCACCGTCAACGAGTTCGATGTCGGCGTTCGGGAACCAAGCGCGGAAGATGACAAGCTGGCTCATATTGCAGATGTCGGTGCAAGTACCGCAGATGCGGATGCGCACCTTCTTACCGGCGAGCAATGCGGCAACGGCGTCTTGGTCGGTGGAGTCGATGTCGAAGAGAACCTTCGGCCAGTTGATGTAGCCGAAGTTGTGCTTGTCAACAATCTTGGCGCACTGGTCTTGGAGAGCCTTCATAATGGTGCTTTCAATCTGCCAGCCTTCCGTACCGTATTCGCAGTGTAACGGCAGCAACTTGCCTTCGACGGAGTCCGCATAGGATTCCTTGAAATGGGTATCGCGAGTGGCGATAACGGTTCCCTTCCACTGGCGAATTTCTTCGACCACAGCCGGGATGACCTTCTTGGCGGTATCGTTCTTGAGAACGCCGCCGATAAAATCGTTCTGCATATCGATCACCGCGAGGATGTCGACATCGTACTTCTTGTTTTCTTCGTCTGCCATTGTTAACTCCTTGTGTTAGAGCAGTATTTCGTGGATTCGGCCAATCTGAGCGCGTTCACGATAAACCTCGCGACGCTTCAAGAATGCCTCGAAAATCTTCTTATGGTGGAACGCGAGCGGAATGTTCTTCACTTCCTCGATATCGACCCACATCGCGTCCTTTGCGTCGTCGCTTGCAACCGGCTGCTGGAATGCGCGGCCAGTCAAGTCGACCATAAGGCCGATATCGTACATCCAGTAATCGTCAAACTTGTTATTGCGCGGGTCTGCCGGAGTATAGACACCGAGCTGAATTACCTCGTTCGGCTCGATGCAGTCGACCTTCGTCTCTTCCTTTACTTCACGGAGCGCAACTTTCTCGATGTCTTCGTGCGGTTCTGCAAAACCACCGGGGAAGCACCAATAGTCGTGATAAGGGAATCCACGACGACGGACAAGCAAAACCTTGTTCATATACTGCAAGATAGTCGTGGCCGTTACGGACGGCTTCGGATATTTCTTCGGCGTATAGTTCTTGAGTTCGGTTTCCTCGAACTGGTCATATTCCTTCTGACTGTCCTGACCGAGCAACCTCAAACGACCGAGTTCCATCGCGACTATGATTGGAACATCTTTACCATCGTACAGAGGATTGAATTTCATAGCACGACGGACCTCGGTCGAAGAGACACAAGGAACTTTCCAGTTTACATACTTGACCCGGAGGTCGGAATCCTTTGGTACGGGAATGGCAATATCGGACTGCGTTACTCGAATATTGCATTCGCCATACGAGCGAACGTCGGGTCGGTCAACTACGAGGAAGTTACAACGGTTGAGCAACCAGTCAGATTCGACCCATTCACGATGCTTGAGACTTACCCATTCATCGTAACCCATAACCAAATTGATGTTGATATTTTCTTCAGTGAGACCCGGATAGCCGTCACCCTTGATGGTATCGGCAATCAGCGTCTTCAATGTCGCCGCCATACGTTCCGTCTGCGGAAGGATGGTCAGCGGTTCAAGATCGCCCACAACCTTTTCAACAATCTTGAGTCGGTTGTCGAGCGGGATGGAATATTTCTTTTCGTCATTATTCGTCACGTACACGATAGCGGCGAATTCTTTAATATGGTCTAATTCTTCTTTTGGAACTTCTTTCCCGTCGAGGTCGTAAACGGTTTCCTGATGGGCAAGAGTCTGTACATAATTGACTAAGTTGCGGATGATTCCTTCGTGGCCGACGGTCATCGGGTCGAAGGCACCGCCATAAATGAACATATTAAGTTGTATCGGTTTCATACCCTAAATATAGCAAAAGCCGGTTGAGTTGTCAACCGGCTTTAATGTGAATTTTCTTTAATTTATGCTGCCGCGCCGTAGACGTGAAGTTGGCATTCTTCGAAGCTCAAGTCGTCAATCGACTTGTAGTCGAAGGTGTCCATAATGTTGTCCACGGTCTTCTGGCTATGGCACATACCCTTGCTTGCAGTGTCCGAGACCTTCGCCACGTCGACCCAAGTAGAACGGCTGTCGTTCGCGATGCGGATGGTCTTCATCACCATCGAGAGCGGTTCCTTCTTCATACCGAGAATCGTGGCGCAGAGGAACGTACCGATGCCGAAGGCAATCTTGATGCGTCCGTTGAAGTGACGTGCAATCATAATAGCCTTGTCAGCGTCGAGGCTATCCGACCAGCAAGCAACCTTCGTCGTCGGGTCGATTCCGAGACGCTTGTAGTGCGCGATAAGCAATTCGCCCCACTTAATCGGGTCGCCAGAATCGTGGCGAGCACCGTCAAACAGCTTGGCGTAATACTTATCGAAGTCACGCAAGAACGCGAGGAATCCGTAGTTGTCGGAGAGAGCAACGCCGAGGTCGCCGTGGAATTCCTTCGCCCAGTCTTCGAGGACACGCTGCTGAGCAAGGCGGAGCGGAATGTCCTTGATGCCCTGATAGGTGGCGTAGAGTTCGTGCGCGAACGTACCGATTGCCTTGGTGTCGCACTTGATGGCGAGGTACACGTTGCTCGTGCCTACGAAGGCCGGGCAATACTTCTTCATCGTGCGAACCATATATTCGTTCCATTCGTCGCTCACGCTGCGGCGGATGCCGAAGTCGGAAACGGTGAAGCGGAGACCTTCGCGCCAAGCGGCGTTCCACTTTTCAATGACGGCGTCAAGGTTGGCCTTGGCGACATCCCAGTTGATTTCTTCGTCATCGAAATAGAGGTGCTGGATAATCTGCAGCACATAGATTTCGAACCAAGATACGAGATGCTGCGGACCCCTAGAGCGGATGACGATGCAGCCCGGTTCGTTCTTGTCCTTCGTGACGGTAATGAACTTGCGGTCGAGCTGGAAGCGGCTGAGATAGTCGATGTAGTCAGCCGTGATCCAAGGCATAACCTTGGCAATTCCTTCGAGTTCCCACGGCGTGTAGCGGAGAGTGCAGAGGTGGTCGAGTTCCTTGATGATATCGTCGTACAAGTAGGAGATGTCCACTCCCTTAGTGCGGAGACGGAATTCCCATTCAGCCTGAACCGACGGATAGCGGTGGAAGTAGAACTGACACATCGAATACTTGTATGCGTCGGTCTGCGTAAGGTGTTGGATAACCCTGCGGTCCGGATGCAGACGCTTGTAGGGTTTGTTGATGGTCATAGTCGGCGTCGATTTCGGCACCTTCTTGACCACCGTGCGGTTAGGCATCTTTGCCTTAACGATTTGGTCTTTGGAAGCTTTTACTGCCATAGGTTAATCCTTTATCTTAGAATTTGAAACTTTCATCATACTAGTCGTCGCACTTCCAGTCGAGTTTCGACGACCCGTCCCTATGCTCTATCGTGCTGAGGGAACAGTTGACACCAAAGGTAGAGAAGTTGATCACCTCGGTGCGCTTCGGCCTAGTCCACACGACAAGCGCGACGATGGCGACTATCAAAAATAACAAGAACATTTTCATTTAGTTCTCCTATCAACATTAAATAACCACTTACAAACACTTTGTTAACATCATATCAACACTTTATCTACACTTTCCACTAATATAGTTGTTCCAGTACCGGTTGATCCAGTCGATGACGGCATCGGCTTCACTGTCAGACACATTAGAAAGACGCAATACTTGGCGGATGCTGTCATTTTCCGGGGTGTACCGGTGTAGCGACAAACCGCTGCAGCCCAAAACCGACCACATACCGCCAACGCTCATATGGAGGCTCGGTCTAGTAAACACAGCCGGGAACGCCGACAGAGCCGCATATATGAACTTCTTGCCATCTTTGTGGGACTCACACACGAACGCCAGACTGTTGTGCCTTGGCGGATTCGAATTGATTATCGATACGCAGTACATACGATATGTATCGCGAGCATTCCACATCATCCGCAAGATGCCGAAACAACGCTTGCACAAACGATTCATGGCGTTGTTCAGTGACAGCGCGACGATGAACCCGATCAGTATGTACATAAACGCGTTGCGCATTACTTAGTCTTGGCCTCTTCAACAAGCTTGTTTGTCGCTTGGTCCATCTTCATCCTATTCATCAAGGCGGTCAACTCAGGCTTGACGCCGTCCTTTTCGAGCTGCTTCAGACGGTCGATTTCGCCTTGGAAGATGCCGATGGCCTCGTTGACCTTCTCTTGGAGTTCGTCCACGGTGAAAACGTGGATGTGTTCCGGAACCGTGTCGATGGGTCCGAGACAGTTGTCTTGCCCGATGATATGGATGACCGCGCTAATCTTGTCTCCAGTCTTGACGAAATAGGTGTCGGTGGCAGCCGCGCCTTTGCCAAAGCGGTCTTCATAGATGTGCGGCTTCAGGACGGCTTGGAGAATAGGCACGTTGAACTTGAAAAATCCACGGTAAGCATAAGGCAAGCTCTCTTCGCCCAGCTGCAGCTGGTTCTCGATAGCCTTGGCCATCTTTTTCTTGTCAAATTTACGGAGAGCCTTCAGCTGTTCTCCGAAAAGTTCTTCGAGCGCAGCGGAAGTATAAAGGGTCTTTTTCTCAGTATTTTCAGCCATAAAATCCTCTAGGGGTTGACAAAAATATAGGAATTTGCTAAACTGTTGTCAAGTGCAAGGATGTAGATTATGAAGACAAAAGCATCAGAAAGCGCGTCGCAGCGCAAAGAGAGGGTTGCCGGGACCGGCAACGGTGCCACCTTGCGAACTAGGGTGGTACAACTCAAGTCGAAGTATTGCAGAAAAGAGAAGCACAAGGGACAGTCCATCGCAAAAGCGATGGATTTCGCTTTTAATGGACGCTCTAAACTACAAGTAGCTATATTTGCAGTATGAGAAGAAAGCAAGTTAAATACGACCTCACCGAGGTTGACGTTGGCCGCGCAATCAAGGAAGCCAACCTTTTCAAGAATATGGAATACGCCGAAGAAGTCGGCATCGGTTCATCCGGGTCTTGCGACCTAGTGTATTTCAACGACGGCGAAGTGTACGCCATCGAACTCAAGAAACAAGTGAACATCAAGGTTATGGCTCAGGCTACGCGATGGCTGGAAACCGCTTCCAGAGTGTACGTGGCGTGTCCTTGCACACTGAGCCAAGACGCTCGCCAAGTCCTCCGTACGATGGGTATCGGCTACATTATGGTTTCAGAATTCCAAGGAATCCTTGACGACAAGCCGCAGCTCCACGCCAGAATCGCACTGCAAGCGGAACCGCTTCCCGGAAACTTGGATTTCTGGCTTCCGGAACTCAAGCATATGGACAAAAAGCTTGAAGCCGGCACACAGACCGGCTCCAGATCGACATCATTTTCTCGTTTCATTGCCCGTGCGAAGGAATACTTCGCCGAACACCCGGAAGCGACATTGAAGGACATCGCAACGAAGGTTCCCAACCATTACTCGTCGTACTACTCCTGTATGGGCGCACTGAGAAAGTACGCCAAGTGGGGTATCATCGAAAAGTGCTGGAAAGACTAGAGCTTCCAAGCGACGGCGTTCACGCCTTCTTGGATAAGCTGCTTCTTCAGCGAAGCTAACGCGCAAGAACTTTCCGGTAGACGGTTTGTCTCAACCACCAGAAGCGGACCGTACTGTCTCGGCGTCGGACAGAAGATGAACGAAAAGATAAGTATCGGCAACAATACCAACGCCGTGCCGAAAGTATAGGTAGCCGCCGTAAGTATCCTAATGGTTTCCGTGCCAGCTACGACAAATCCCGATATTAACGTGGTAATCATATCGACAATCATCAGAGCCAACAGCAGCTCCTTTGCGATACCAGAGCGGTGGATCAGTTTCTGGTACGTAGCGCATTTATCCAAAACCAACGGGTCAACCACCGGTCTTGGCTGCTGCATCGGCAATCGCTGAGACGATGCCACTGTATTTGTTTGCGGTTTCTGGGGCTTCTGTAGATTCAGTTGTGTTTCTGCCATTTCGACGTTTCTCCTCTTCAACCATCTGTTTGAGAACTTCTCTGTCCATTTCTTGCTCGACTTCCGATTTCAATACATCGGTGCATTCGTCAAACAGGTCTGGCCGTTTATCAATCAGTTCGAGCTTCAGTTCGTGTGCGGCACCGGTGTAATAGTCCAAGCCTTGTTCAATCGTTATCTGGTGTTCGCCGTTGTGGAATGCCATCCCCGGAATAGCGGTGTGTTTCGTAACAGACACCTTATGGAACCGGTCCTTGACAATACGGAGAACGCCGTCGTGCTCCGGCTTCTTGTCAATGTACTCATACAAGTCATCGTTGATACATAGGTGGGTATCGGTTGACTCGTCCAAGTCGATAAGAACCATACACCAGCCTCGGATGTTCAATATATCCGGCAGCTCGTAGTACACGGTAGATATTGCTTGGGCGGCTACCAAGCAATTCTTGCTATCATACGGATACGGCGTTATGGTTTTGCCTGACCATAAAGCTGGCTGTATACGCCGTCCAAGAGTCTTGTTAGGTATTTCCAGATTCATTAGCAGCCTCGGTCTTGTCCTTGCGATATTTGTCGGCATAAGTACCGACAACCTTAACAAGGTCGTAATAATCGTAAAGTTCGCTGATATCGTGGAACAAAGTATTCGTCTGGAACTTGTTGGTAACTTCACCGACAATCTCGAACCATTTGTCTGGATGGTCTAGGGTGTCCCTGAAGTATTCCGCCTTCTTGAGGAACGCAACCTTGTCGTTAAGCTTCGAATATACCACGGCTCGCTCGCCTTTCTTGGCGATAACCAAGTCCTTGAAGATAATAGGTTCGCCAACCGTCGTCGCTCCGTCGACCGTGATGGTGTCCGGAAACCGATCTGTCGTTACGCTCAACGATTCAATCCAAGCAAAATTCTTTATTTGCTGCTTAGTGAAACCATCGGCGTCCATATCGGCGTTCCATATCTTTGCGCATTCTTGTACCGATTCGGTTCCGTAGTCGGGGTCATCGGTAATGATGCATTGGTAGCCGTCCGGAACGTTGACCACACGGAGTTCATAACCACCGTTCAGCGAGTCCATCTTTTCGGCAACATCCTTGGGAATGTACGGATTGTACGAGTCTTGTATCAAATACATCAGTATCAAGTCTCGTATCTCCGACACACCCATAAACGGTAGTGAAATCATACCGGCGTTAGGCACGTCCTTGAATTCGGTTTTGTAGACCATCTTGAAAAGGTTCCACCACTCAGTGTACAAAGGTTCGCATTCGCAACGGCCGGAGTCTGGATATTGTACCCAAACATAGTCCTCGGTCTCGCCATTCGACTTAGTAATAGGACTCATCTCGAATGTCAAATTGTCGCGCCGACGGTGTCTGCAAATTATGTACTCAAGTGCGGCCTTGGTCAGCTTCGCGCCGCCAATACCCGGTCCAATCAAGAATTGTTGCATAAAACTCCTAAAGAGGTATCTGCAGCGTCGCAAATACCTCTTAGATACATGTTTAAATCTCAGTCATATCAACTGGGTTGGTGTCGATCTGCTCGGCGGTGAGAACCATCGGAATAAGCACCTTCTTGCCAGAAGTCGGCTCGACTTCCTTGTACTTCACGTACGGGTTCATCTCGAAGTCGGAATCCTTGTCGTAGTTCTTCAAGATTTCGAGCGTGCAGCAAGCGTTTTCGACGAGACCATCTTTCGTGGACTTCGTGGAGTGAGTGAAAGAGACACTTCGTAAAATACCCTTGAACGTAGTGATGGTTTCGAGTTCGGTTCCGAAGTTGACATCGACGTAGATACCGTACTCCTTGAGGTCGCGCTTGTGGCTCCACACGCCGTTGGTATTGTCGGTAACGTCTTTGAGCTGGTCAACGCCGCATTCGTTGGTGAGTACGCGACCGATTTCGCGCACCTCGGCAGGGATGCTCACCTTGAACTTGAGCTGTGTAAGTGCCGTGTCCTTGACGACAACTGTTGCTTTGCTGTTGAGAATGCCGGTAAGGGTAAACAATGACATATCTTGATCTCCATTTGTCTGTTTCTGGAATGCGAATATAGAACTAAAAAATTTTAATTGCAAATTTTATATTTATCCATTGACAAAGTCGTCAAATTTTGTTATATTTAGGCTATGATCAAACTAATCAAGTATCGAATCGATCTCATCAAGTATACGCTCGACCACCGTCGCGCCTTGCAGAAGATTGCGAAGTCTCTCGGCTACTCATTCCCCTTCCACGACCTCGACAAAGTCGTGATGTATCTATTCCTCGGCAAACGCCTCACCCAGAAAATCCATCGCGCTTGGTCAAGCCACCATTATCGCAACGGAGACATCAAGGACAAGGTTCAGGCCGCTCTGGACTGGGAATCGGCACGGTTCACCAAGCCGGACAAACCCCTCGACGCCCACGACACTTGGCTCAAATACTACCCCGACGTAAATATGGCTCCCACCCTCAAGAAGTTAGGACTCTACCATGAAACGCATTAAGCACAGAATTTACGTGGGCGGCCCGTTCACGTTCAAGTACAGTGAAGTGACTCCCGAACTTATCCGCAGCGACTTCCGTTACGGAATCGTCGGCGAACCGTTCATCGAACAGCACAACGACATCGAAGACCTCGGAAACGTCGAATACACCGGACCGTTCTATTACTACAAGAAGGGTCTCAACTCCGAAGCCGTGGTCGAATCCGAAGTGGAAGCAATCCGCCGTTCCGACATCGTCTTCCTCGTGTTCCCCGAAGACGGCCAAGCTCCCGGAACCGTGGCCGAACTCATTTTCGCGGCGACGCTCAACAAGCGCATCGAAGTTTTCTATGTCCCCACCAAGGAACAGACCGAAGAAGACGTGTCTTCGGATAACCTCGCCACACAGATTCATCACCAATACTGGTACCCGTTCCACCAAGCGCGTATTATCAACCCGAACATCACCTTCCACAAGTGCAACAGTACCGAACACGCCAAGGACTGGTGTGCAACCCTTATCAAAACAATCCAATAGAGGACAGAAACAATGACATCGGAACAGCTCGAAATCCTCGCGACCGCATTCGGCCTCCTTCAGGGAATCCTCGTTATGCTGAACAAGCGTAGCAACTGGATTATCTACGTTATCCAGCTCGTCTTCCTTATCGCATTCTCCTACGTCAACGGACTGTACGGCGATATGGTTCAGAGCGGCATTATGGTCGGTATCTGCGCATACGCCTTTATGCAGTGGGGAAAGCCGGAATCTGCAATTTCCTACCTGAAGCCGTCCCGCGCGATTACGGTGTCCGCCTTGGTGATTGTCGGAACTCTTGTCGGTTATGCCATACTGGCACAGACCGACGACCCGCTGCCGCATCTCGACTCCTTCACGACAGTGACGACATTCGTAGCTCTTGCCTTGATGGCTCTGCGCAAGATAGAAGCCTGGATCGTCTGGTTCATCAACGACATCGCCTATATCGTCGAATACTATATGCTGCCGGACCAAGCCTTGTATCTGCTCGCTCTGTATATCATCTGGACAGTTATGGCAGTATTCTCTTTTCTCAACTGGACTCGCGAATACAACAAGCGTGGGGGTACCATATGAAAAATTACGGAACAGACCAATTCGGAATACCGTACACCAAAAGTGACATCAAGATGAATTTAATCGTAGGTATCGGTATGGCACTCACTTTTATCGGCGGATTGGTGCTAGTGACTTGCTTATGAACCATTCTTCCATAGTGGTACAATGAAAAAGAACTCCGTCTAACCGGGCGGAGTTCTTCCGTTATCCACACTAAAACTAGAATTTCTTCGCGAACTTGGTCAGATCCATATTCAGTGCGCTGATTATGGTATCGTCCATATCGTTGTAGCGGTACATACCGAGGCGGCCTACGAATGTGACGTTTTCCGGACATTCTGCAGCATACTTGGCGTACAGCTCGTTGTTCTTCGTGTCGTTGACTGAATAGAACGGCTCGTTGGTCTCGCTCATATCCGCCGGATATTCGTAGGTGACATATGTCGTGTTTGGCTTAACCGCCCACTTCGGGTCATCCTTCCACATAAAATGGCGATGCTCGATGGAACGGGTGTACTTCCGGTATTTGGTCGTATAGTTACAAACGGCAACACCTTGGTAGTTGTCGGTATCATAGGCAACCGTTTCGAACTTCAAGCTACGGTAGTCGAGCTTGCCATACTTGAAATCGAAGAACTCGTCGACACGGCCAGAATAGAAGATATGGTCGGCAATCTTGTCCAGCTCGGCGCGATTCTCAATATAGTCGATGCCAGAATAGAACGTGGCATTGCCGTACATCGCATTGATCCATTCGGAATAGCCAGCTGCCGGGATTCCTTGGTAGGTATCGTTGAAATAGTTGTTGTCGTAAATCATACGGAGTGGAATTCGCGTGATGATGTCGGGCGGCAATTTGTCGCACGGACGACCCCATTGCTTCTCGGTATAGCCTTCGATCAATGCGTTGAAAATCGTAGGACCAACCAAGGACAACGCCTTTTCCTCAAGATTCTTGTAAGTTTCCTTGATGTAAGGTGCAGTCTCTTCTTTAAGCTTTTCCGCAACGTCCCTCGGTCTATGCAAGCCGAAGATTTTCGCGAACGTGTTCATATTGAACGGAAGGTTGTACACTTCGGTTTTAAGCGTTGTACCTCTGCCGAAACACGGATCAAGACCTACTTCATATTCGGCAATCGCGACCGGGCTGTTGATGAACGGAACGAAATACGCGAACTTGTTGGCGAATTCCCAAGCAGCTTTGTCCGACGTATGAAAGATGTGCGCACCGTACTTGTGGATGATGATACCGTCACGAGTTTCGGTAGCACAGTTACCTCCGATTTCGTGTCCAGTTCGGCGTTCAACTACGCACACGGACAGTCCCATCTGTTGGAAGCGGTACGCGAGCACGGCATTGTACAACCCGGCTCCGACCAGCAAAATGTCATAATGGCCAGCAAATTGACCTTTTACCATAAAGACCTCAATCTAGCATATTTGAAAATTGATTTGGGAGTCCATCGACGCATTACCTCCACTACATCGTCAACAGACTTGAATTCTTTTTCCCAGTTCTCGTCCTCGCAATATATGACGTACTTGTCCTCATATATCTCGACTTCCATATACATCTTCTTCTTGTCCTTGAAGATGTTGAAGCCGTCCGGAGAACATTCGATCTGGATAGACCCTCTGCCGGTCGGGGAAAGTTCCCACTCCTCGAACCAGCAAAAGTTAGACGAGTACCGCATCGCGAATACCAAGTCGACCGTCCGACTCAGTACCTTGTCAGAGAACGGCGGCGCGTCGTAACCGTTCCAGTCTTGCTCAAGCTTCCTGTATTCGTCTATGCGGTGGTTCATCGTGGTCAGCCATTTGTCCATACGGCGAACCATATTGACCCACAAGGCAAGAATCACATAGGCGAGGAGCAATGCCCAGTGAAACGGAGTCATCATATCAACCATTCAGAAGAGTTTCGCGAACCTTGGTTATGGCCTTCCCAAGCAAGTTCTGGCCATTCCAGTTCTTGTCGTCGTGGAGACGGGCGTCACCCATTCCGATCTTGATTCCCCAGATGCCGTCATAGGGAGATGCTTCGACGAAAGTCTTGCCATCGAACTTCTTGTCAAGGAGACGACGCTTGATGTCTTCGTTCTGGGAATACTTGGCGAGGTTCACTTCGTACATCACGTCGAAGCGCACCTTGTCCCATTCGGAGTCAACGTAGTTCTTGACTTCTCGACCGAGGTTCTTGGCTTCCATAGGAGTAGAAGCGGCGAGAATCTTCTTTGCGGTGGCTTGGTCATCGAACTTGATGGCCTTTTCCCACATAAAAGCCTGTTCGGAACAGAAGAAATTCTGACCCTTGTAGGTGAACGGAGCACGGAAGAAGTTGCTAGGCCATTCCGTGTAGAAAAATGCGTATTTATCGGTTATGTCAATCATAGCCGAAAATATAGTATTTCCGTAATATAGATGCAACTATTCGAACGCGCTTCGGAGAAATTCGACCAGACGCTGCCACCAAGACTTCTTGGGAGCCTCTACAGGCGTCGCAGCCTTGTCGACGATTACTAGTTCGCCTTTGGGGGTTTCCTCGACGTGGTAGTCGTGCTTAGGTTCTTCCGGAGCAGTTGCTACCGGTGCGGCCTCTTCTTTAGGCGGCTCTTCCTTGGGTTCTTCCTTCGGAGGTTCCGGGTCGGACGGCTTGGTGATTTTGTCGAGCACGTCCTTGATTTGCAGCGTCATTTCGGGAGGAAGGTCATACTTGTCCTGACGGACATTGCTGTGACAGAAAATCCCACGGAACGCGACGGCCTCTTCAGCCGACCCGAACACCTCGCCGATGTACTCCTTGAACTTCAGCGGGATGTTGTGACGCTTTGACAGATATACGAGCAGACGTGCGACGGCTTCCTTCTGACGCTCCGTCATCTTCGCATAATAGTCATAGCCACGGTAGGAGACCGAGTCTACCAGCGAAACGTCGGTAGTGTAGGTGTTGCCGTAAGCGTCGAGGTACTTTCCGTCCTTGAAGCGGAGCGGACCGTAGTTCGATATCTCGATGCCGATGGACTGTTTAGACATAACCGAGTTTCCGCCTATCGCGGTGGAACCAAGGTGATAGCTCCAGTAGTCATCCGGAAACAGCCTGTAGATGAATCCTAGGCGGTCTACGACGTACTGGACGGACATATGGTTGTCGGCCTTGGTAAGGGTGGCAATGTCGCCCGGAAGCACGCCTACGGTGAAATGGAGGCAGATCTGCTTCTTTACCGTCTTTGTCTGGTAATAGTATGACTTGAACGAGGTGGAAATTGGAGTGATTGCGAAATCGTTGCCTATGCCAATCTTGGTTCCGGCGGTGAACTGTTTCGCGGTTGAATCGATCAGTTTGAGAGCGAATTTAGACTCGCGTTCCGAAATAGTTTCTGGTGTCATACCCACCTCGCATCCTTTTAAAGGAGTTTATACTGCAGAAACTAGCTCAAAACGTATAAACTCTGAATAAAGAAACTTGGTTATGCTATGCTGACTGATATCGGATGCAACTTGCTAGACGCCTTTGACAGGATTTTCGAACGGACTGGAGAAGATAACCCCAATTCGATTTTCGAAGCCAAGAAGAAACCGGCCTCGTCTGACGCCGCAGTACCGCCAATTTCGGCTGGTGATGTCGGTGACGTGTTCGGACCCGACTCTCCGTCTGGAAAGGAAAACCGTATCAAGCTCGCCCAGCTCGTTTACGGTGACGGAGAACCGTTCACCATTGAAGCAAGTGGCGACATTCCGTGGACGCTGGTGTTCAACAAGGACGGCGACCAAGTCGTTACCTTCGATGAAGGCTCAAAGACCGTCACGATCAACGCAAAGCGTGCCGCGTACAAGTCCAGCGTGGCAAAGTTCCTCGCCGAAGGCTTGAAGAACCGTAAGTACACGAATATCCACAAGAGCCAGAAGAATTCGTTCCAAGACGCAATCAACCAGATGCTTGACTATGTCAAGAAGGCCGCCGACGGCAAGGATATGAGCATCGAAGCTCTTGACAAGGCCGCCAAGGAACGTGCCGAGAAGGCGAAGGCTACTCGCGAAAAGAACAAGCAAGCCAAGCAAGAGCAGAAACCCGAAGAAAACCAGCAGCCAGCCGGTGACGAAATGGGTCAAGGCGTTCCTCCGGAGTCCAACACTACGGAACCCAAGAAAGAAGAACAGCCTAAGCAAGAACAGCCGAGCAATCAGGGTCAGAACCAGCAAGGCAACCAGCCGCAGCCGGATAATCAGCAGAATCAGCCGCAGCCTCCAGAGTCCAAGAAAGAAGAACAGCCTAAGCAAGAACAGCCGACCAATCAGGGTCAGAATCAGCAAGGCAACCAGCCGCAGCCGGAAGATAACCAGCCAAAAACCCAGCAACAGATGTACAAGGAATTTGTCGCGAAGTTCAAGGAAGATTACACTGACCGCATTCCGGCGGATTGTAATAACCCGCAGATGACCCAGAACGAAATCAACGAGAAGGCTGACGAATATTTCAATGCTATCCAGTCACCTATCCTTGACGATGCCGACGACGATACTCGTAACGCTGCTTACCGCTATATCCAAGCCGCGATTTCTCAACACGTCCGTTCACTGAACGGTAACAATAACCAGCAAGGAAACCAGAACGGTGGAGAGAACCCGGATGACAAGGACGACTTCAACTGGGGTGGAGACGACGGCGATGACGATTTGGACGGAAAGGGTGATGATAAGAATAAAAAGGATGAAAATTCATCAAGCAAATCGACGGAACCCGGTTATTTCCAGCGAATCCTAGATACAGCTGATAAATACCAGAAAACTTTCACTTGGTAACAAAAAACGCCGCTTTTAAGCGGCGTTCTTTTTATTGATTCTGTTCCGACCGAGTCTTGATAGAACTCTGCAGCGCACCGGTAATCGACAAAAATTTCTCGACAAAGCTGTCGGAGAATCGGATTACGCTATTGTCCGCATTCGGGTTCGCGTACTCGACCGGAATGGTAGCTTGGTTCTGCTTGTAATAGACATTGCTATCACCGTTTTTCGAACCCTGCTGACCCATAGACGGAACCGCATTAAACTCGCCGCTATCGCCATCGTCAACGGTGAACGCAGCTGCAATGACGGAGTTGTTCTGACGGTTTCTACTAACCGCTGTTTCGCTAAGATTAAACGGTATGCCATACTTGGCAAACGTGTTATTGAACGCTTCCTTACACTGTGTAATCTTAGCCATAGCGTTTGACTGGTCGACTTCAGGTGTCGATTTCTTAATCCAGTGTTCACGAAGCTTCGCATCGCCTTGGCGGTTAGCCTCTGCTGCAGAATCGGCTTCCTTGGACATATTCATTTTCGTCGAACCGAAATCGGATCCAGTTACAACCGGCTGAACCCGCTCTACGATTTTTTGATAATTCTCGTTTTCCGGGTCACTCATAACGTCATCGAGCGGCGTATCTTCCAGATTCAAGATATTGACATTGTTGGACACGCTGTTCTTCTTCACACCGACAACAACATTGCAGCTTCCGTCGTCGTTGTATCTGACGTTAGCTTCGAGCATCATATTCTTATGGGTGATTCCGGATCCAACCATCATCTTGGCGACAACTTGTCTGTGCATCTCGTCAAACCACGGCATAAACGACAACTGCGCAAAAATCTCGTCAGTGCTGATAATGGTATTCGGCGTATTCTCGATCTCGCTAAGCATATTGGGGAGGCCACGGATAAAGTCAAACGCGACCATATACGCGGCGCACAGCGAGCGAGCAATAGCAAATGCTTGGTCTACATTCTTGGCGACCTTGGTCGAATAATCACCGGCACCGCGATACAGAGCCAAGTATTGGATTTCAACCGGTGCGCTCGAATCCACGTTAATGGACGTGCTAGTACCAAATTCTTCGATGTCCTTGAATCCCATAATCACAACGGGACGGTCATAACCGGACACCTTGTACTCGATACCCTTGCTGCCCATAGAGTTAGGGAACTTTCCGAACCTTGCAGACACAATCGTATTCGAGAAGTAGTTGCTTGAGACTTCCTCGGCTGAAAATTCGGACAAGGTTCCCTTCAGCTTCATCTGTTCGAACATATAGTTCAGTTCGCGAGGATATTCCGGCTCGTCGCCTAGGAAAATATTCATATTACCCGGCTTGGTTTCCTCCACGTCGTGGTCGACTTCGAATGTTGACGACACCGTAGAACCAACCCAGTCGTTGATGCCAGCGAAATCTTCCAAAGTCGTCTTGGACTGTACAGAACTCAACTTCTGATTTCCGTTTTCGTCCGGTTTCGTATAACGAGTCAAGACAACATTGCCAGCGACAATACCGACACGGTAGAATAGTTCGACCGTTTCGCCGTTTTGAAGGTAGCCTACGTCGACAAGCAAGCTCGTATTCTTGTTCAGCGGAGCCGTAAGCATAGCAGATAGGCGAGGGTCGCCTGGATCACCGAGAGTTCCCTGTAGTTTAGAACGGGTTTCTATAACCACGATATCGTCGGTATCGATATGTTCGATTTCGCCATTCTTGTTGAAAAGATACTTAACGGCCTTAAACGGTTCAATGCCTTTCTGCACAAGCTTCACGAATTCTACACGGTTGTTGTTCAGCGCGTTGTCCACGATGTCCTCGGAAACCGGGAGACCCTTAATCGACATAAAGTTCTTGAACGCATCGGCGAACAGATCGTGGAGATATTTTTCGCTCTTTGTTTTCAGCTCTTCCTTCAGATCCGCGTCATTTACCTTGCGTCCAGACTTTTCGATATATGCCTTGACCAAGTTGAACAAGCGAGGAATCGACACCATCTGTCGAAGAGAGAATTTCGGGAACTGTTCATAATAGTTGACGCCGCGCTCGGACTCCATATTCTTTTCGGAAGTCATCAGCTTGATAATGACCGACCTGAGCGTCACGTTTCGTTTGTTCAATTCACCTTCTAGCCACTTCAAGTCTTCTTCAGACAAGGTTCCATCTTCGGAAACCGTAATCTGGCGAGTCGTTTTTCCGTCATTGAACCCGATGAACTCACCCTTGGGGTTGAACACAAGACGGAACATCATACCGCTATTGCCCGGACCGTTGAATGGAAGAACGAAGGGGTACTTACTGGTCGACATATGGTTGACATCCAGCGTTATACCGCAACTCTTGCATTCCGGAATTCCCAGAATTTGGTATGCGACTTTAGTAATAAGCTTTGGATTTACTGGCATAGGAACTTCTCTGTTGCTGTTTGCAGTTTATATATTTCCGATGCCAAATTAGGTCATTTTAGGATGGATCCTCGGTTTCGACAAGCCCAAACTTGACCAGAATTTCCGACCTCGGTAAGAACTCGATTGGCTCCGGATTCACCTTGTACAGATTCAGCAAGAAAATAAGCTGCTCCCTATGAGCCTCAAGGAACGAGATAAAGGAAACGTGCTGGTACTTTGCGGAGCGTCTGTCGTGGTACTGGTGCTTGATGCCGTTGTCGCCTATCGGAAGAGCATATACCGGAAGACCGGTATAGAAGCATTCCATTCCGATAAAGCCGTCCTCCCCACCCCAAGTACCGAGGAAATCGCTGTGGAAGGTCTCGTAACGGCTGTAAAGCAGCTGATTGAGCCTACGAAGATGCGTAACTGCAGCGGCGTTCATTCCGAAATTGCAAGTCCATACGACGCCCGAATCGACGAAATAGCCTTCGTTCTTGACTTCGGTCGGCTCTTTGAAGAAGATTTCCATCTTGCTCGTGTTGGTCATTCGCTGGTCTACCCAGCCGTGCATATACTCCTTACGCTGACCGATGGTAACTGCGGCACCGCCAGCAGTTCCTAGGATAGCCGCGTGGTCTTTAATCAGGTCTGGTTCAGGGAGACAGTCACCGTCGATGAAGACGATGATATCGTAGCCGTTCTTCACCATATAGTCGATGGCAACTTCGCGGACGTGACCAGTCAAGAAATGGTACTCGCCGTAGACCATCTGCGGATGACCCATATGGTCCGGCTGGTCTCTGACGACGACTTGCTCGATCAGCGAGTTTCCGGACAAAATCTTTCTGCAGTCCACCATCTCACGGGCGGACGGTCGGTCTTGCAGATACAGAACCTTGTCCGGCTTAACGGACATAGCTTCTATATGTGCGACCATCTGTTCTAGGTACTTTACCTGTTCTTTATTTGGAATTGCTAATAAGGTTTTCATTCGGATTGTATTCACTTCGGACTGTTTCGAATCCGACATCAGATTCCTGACGACGGACACGGTCGAACCGAACTCCTTCACCTAACTTGGTCTCTGGATTCTGGATTTCGTCCATAGTTCCTCCTGTTGGGGAAGGAGAGGGCCTTCCCTACTGTTTGCGTTTAGTCTTCTTGTCGCAGAAAACGTCCGCAGTGTTCTTCATCAAGTTGTACACTTGCTTAGACAACTTGAACCGTTTTTTGTTTACCAAAAGCGATTTATAGATGCTTCCGTCCTTGCTACGCCTTACCGATGCGCACCAGTCGCAGAACATCTCGACGAGCTGGAACAAGTTCATATCGTCGACTTTCTGGAAATGCTCCGGGTGATGGTCATTCACGGCGTAATGGTGATCCAGGCATTCCTTCATATTCTTCTTGGATTGCTTGTATTCTGGCGAATTGTAGACCATCTTGCCAAGGTTACGGGTATTCTTGTCAAAATCGGCCTTCTCCGGCGGAAGCAGCTTCGTCCGGTCGTGGAGATGGCCACGCTTTAAAAGTTCGGTAGAAAACTTCGACAAGTTTTGGAAAACCAAGTCGATGTGCTTAAAAGTAGCTGGGGCAGAGTCATATTCTTTATGCATAGCCTAAATATAATATAATCGATTTACAATGTCAATAGAAAAGCGTATAAAATAGAAAAAGCACCGCACGAAGGACTCGTACGGCACTTTGTTGCTATATGGATTGCTTACTTCTTCTTGCGGTTTTCTTGCCAAGCTTCGTACTTCAACGAAATTTTGTTGAAGAGACCAGCGATAGGCCAGACGAGGATTACTGTCAGCGTGGACACCAGAATGAGGATCGAGTAAGTCGAGAAGTACGGGTGAGCGTAACGGAAAACGTTCACTTCCTTCTTGGTCTTGAACTCGGCACACGTCATATTCTGGATTACCACTTGGGTTCCATCAATCTCAATGACCGTAGACGGGATATGAACTACGCCTTGAGTACGGTGGAACTTGTCGACGGTGAATTCCTTCACACATTTGCCGCCAGTCACGTCGCTGGTACAGAACCTTACCAGCCCATAAGCCGCCGGGACAGCCAAGCAAAGGTAAACAACCACACCGATAATAATCAGAACCTTTTTGGTCATTAGTCGTCCCCACCATCGGTTTCAAGACCACGGTCTTGACAGAGCTTGTTCAAGCCAGCGTTGGTATAGTCTTGGCCAGCGGCCTTGAACGACCAAGTATTTCCGGTCTTGATAAGCTGAGCCATCAACATCGCGGTTGCTCTCGGATAGTCATCCTTCAGGTCGAAGCGGAGTTCTTCGTTTCCATCCGGACGGAACTTTTCGTCGGTAGAGACCACGCGGCAATAAGCGTTCTTAACCATACCGAAGGTCTGGTGACGCTTCTTCCACTTGTAGATAGTCACCGTGATGTCAATCGTCGTGATGTGGTCGGGAATCTTGTCAAAATCGATGAAGAGGTTTTCATCATCGGAAGAACCAGATCCACCGGCGAGACTGTCGCCACCATAACGAATACCACCACTGTAATGGGTCTTGTCTTCGGCTTCCATTCCGTAGAAAATGATGTCGTCATCAGACGCACACTTTCCGTCGGGACCGAGAAGGAATGCGGACGCATCAAGGTCAACTTGCTGCGAACCGCAAGACCAGCCAAGACCAATCATGGCATACTTCACACCCTTCGAGAGAGCAATGACGTTGCCTTTCTTAGCCAATTTAACTGCCATTGTTAGCCTTCTTATTACTTGAACTGATTGATGAAGTCACCAAGGCCGCACTTCGTACCTTCGCCGACTGCCTTCATCTTCCATTCGCCGTTGTGACGGTAGATGTCAGCCATACGGATGCCGGTGGAGCCAGAGTAGTCTTCGGTAAGGTCGAAGCGGAGCTGTTCTTCGTTCTTGCCGCCAGTTGTGTCCACGAGGCGGACGTAGGCGTTGTTCACCTGACCGAAGTTCTGATTGCGTTCATCGGCCTTGTAGATGTTGACCACGACCACGAGGCGTTCGATATTTGCCGGCATCTTGGAGAAGTCAAGCTTGATGGTTTCGTCATCACCGTCGCCAGCACCAGTGAGGTTGTCGCCGCTGTGGACGATAGCACCGCTGGAGTGCTTCTTGTTGTTGAAGTAGATGACATCGGAGTCGGACGCAATCTTGCCGTTTGCCGTGAGAGCAATCACGGAAGCGTCAAGGTCAAATGCGGCACCGGAACCGGATTTCGCATCCCAGCCCAAGCCAACCAAGGCCGTCTGGGTGTTTTTGTCGAGAACGTGGTTTTCACCTTTGGAAAGATTGATGGACATTGTTGTACCTCTTTGTTAGTTGTTGTTAAGAAGTTTGGAGTTGATCTGGTTGACGACTTCGATCGGGTAGTTGGCCTTGAGGGAGTTACCGATTGCGGTAAACGTCCATTCATTGCCTTCGCGAGTCAACTTGCCGAGAACGAGAGCCGTGTCCTTTTCGTTGAACTGAGTGAGGTCATAACGACACATTTCTTCGTTATTGGCCGCGTTCACGATACGGAGGTAAGCCTTGGTAAGGTCACGGAACGACTGTCTCTTGTTTTCAGCCTGATAGATGTTCATAAAGACCACAATCGTTGCAGTTTCCTTACGAACGCCGTTCAAGTCAATGTCGATGACTTCATCATCGTGTTCGCCGTCGCTACCGGTCAAGTTGTCGCCACCGTGCTTGATGCCGCTGACTTCCTTGTTGTGATAGCAGACCATATTTTCTTCAATACGGCGACCGATCGGATAACCATCCTTGTTGAGCAACACGCAAGATGCGTCCAAGTCATACTCGCCATTTGTGCGACGAGTGATGGTTTCGGTGACTGTCTTGGTAACGAGTTCGCAGCCGAACAGCTTACGGAAAAGGTTTCCGATGGACTTTACCGGAACTTCGCGAGTCACGGTACGACTGCCTTTGGCGATTTCCCAACCCATACCGACGAAGATGTGGGTGAGGGAATCGGTGTCTTTCTTCAGCTTAATGCTGCCACCTTTACTGAGCTTAATCATTGTTACTTCCTCGTAAGAGCCAGTTTCGCCAGAGAGGCGACCGGAATGATGGTGAAGGATAACACGGCGACGATTCCCCATTCAGCGGCACCAAACGGAATGCAGCTGAACATCTTGGAAATGGTCTGGCAAACCGGGTTATTGAACTCACCGATGTTGATGATGCCAGCCTGAACAATTGCGATAATCGCAAGCACCTTCAAGAAGCCGGGGTTCTCGTTAAGGCGAGAGAAGATTGCGAAACGGTCAGAACGTACGTTGAAACCATTCCACAAGGCCGACCAGATAAAGAATGCGAAGAATGCGGTGTTCATCTGGAGTACAGAGTCAAAGCGCGTGGTGAAGAACGGAACCTTGAGGAACACGAAGCCGAGCGCGATAATCCAGAATGCCGGGATAATCACGGATCCAATCATAGACTTGTCGATGATGGAATCTTCACGGTTACGCGGCTTTTCGGACATATACTTCGGCAGAGCGGGTTCGGAACCGAGCATCATAGAGCCAAGACCGTCCATCACGAGGTTCACGAAGAGGAGGTGGACAACGGTAAGCGGCGGTTCACAGCCAAAGAGCGGAGCCAAGAGAGTCACGCCCACTGCAGCTACGTTAATCGTCAACTGGAACTTCACGAACTTCAAGATGTTGTGGAAGATGGTACGACCAAACCAAACAGCGTCCTTGATGGAGTTGAAGTTGTCGTCCAAGATAATCAAGTCACCAGCTTCCTTGGCGGCTTCGGTACCGGAACCCATTGCGAAGCCCACGTCAGCACGCTTCAAGGCCGGAGAGTCGTTCACGCCATCACCAGTCATACCGCAGACGAGACCCATTTCCTGAGACAAGCGAACCATACGAGACTTGTCGGTCGGCAAGGCACGAGCGATAACACGGATGTCCTTGAGAATCTTCTTGATGTCGTCATCGGACATTGCGGCGAGGTCGGTGGAGGACAGCACCACGTCCTTGTCACTGCGGACAAGACCGGCGTCCTTTGCGATTGCGCGAGCGGTTTCGAGACGGTCACCAGTAATCATCACGACTTGGATGCCAGCCTTCTGCATAGCTTCGATTGCGGTCTTTGCTTCCGGGCGGACATCGTCACGGATAGCGGCCACGGCTACGAGAGTCAGATTGTCGTGGATGACGTTTTCTTCGAGTTCATCTTCACAGTAGGCAAAGGCAAGCATACGCATAGCCTTGTTAGCCATTTCGTCAATCTTTGTGTTGAGAGCGGCCATATCGACATCGGCGATGTTGCCGTTCACGTCCATATACTTAGTACACTTGGCGAGAATCTTTTCGGGAGCACCCTTGTACACGAGCGTTCCGTCACTGAGCTTGGCTTGGCTGAACTTGTTAGCGGAGTTGAAGCCTTGCATCGCGACCACGCCAGCAGAGCAAGAGTGGAAATGGTCCTGACCGATGAACTTCATCAAGGCGTGTTCCGTAGCGTTGCCACCGAGGACATTACCCTTTCTGTCGAACGTAGACTGGGTGTTACGAGCGATGCAGTTAATCAACTTGTCAGAGAGACCAGTGCTGATACCCTTGCCGTCAAAGAGTTCGACCACTTCAAGGTTACCCTTGGTAATGGTACCGGTCTTATCGGAGAACTGGATATTCACTGCGCCAGCGGTTTCGATACCTTGAGCCTTGCGAACCAACACGTTGTGGTCAAGCAGCTTGGAGGTATTTTGCATCAACACGAGGGAAATCATCAACGGAAGTCCTTCAGGAACAGCGCACACGACGATAAGGATTGCAAGGTCTGCGGCCTTAATCACGGTGTTAAGAACGTGCTGCCAACCGAGGTCGAGGAAAGCGGAAGGTCCGCCAGCGTTAATAATTCCGGTTACGAGGTACAATAACACAATCAACGCTGCGGACACATAACCGAAAACGGAAATCTGATTTGCGAGCTTGGAAAGCTTGACCTTGAGCGGAGAGTCCGGTTCGTCACCGGCCATTTCTTCGGCCATCTTACCCATCATAGTCTTGAGACCGACCTTCTGCACGACCATAATGCCGTCACCGTCATAGACGATTGCGCCACGGAAGAGAGAAGACTTGTCCACGAAAGTATCGCCAGTAATTTCATCCGGAACCACGCCGTCCGGGTTTGCTTCCTTGTGGCACTCTTCGGCTTCACCGTTCAGTGCGGAGTTGTCCACACGGAGGGAACCATCGATAAGAGTACCGTCAGCCGGAATCTTGTCGCCAGACTGCAGATGAATCAAATCTCCGACGACCACGTCATCGAAGTCGATGCTCTGAGTAGAACCGTCACGAATGACCTTGGCTTGGTCTTTTTCCGTGCGAGCCTTGAGAGCGCGGTACTTGCCGTCGGAAGACACAGCGGTCTTTGCAGAAATGGTAGCGACGAGGAGAACGGCCACCATAGTACCAATCGGTTCATAGATAGTCTGTTCGATGCCAGCTTGGGGGAAGATGAAGCTTGCACCCCAGAGAGCGAGCATAAGACCAGCGATTGCGAGAAGGATACGAATCATCGGGTCGCTGAAGGACTCCTTGAATTCCGCCCAGAACGTGGTCGGTTCCGTATCAGGGATTTGGTTCGTGCCGAACTTGGCGCGAGAGTCTAAGACTTCTTGGGAAGTCAATCCGTTTTTATTCATATTGTTGTTTTCCATATAGTTTGACGGCCAACCGGCCACCGAGATGAATTATAGCATTATGCAAGCGAGTTGTCAATAGGAAAAATTAAAATTTTAAAAATAATTTATAAAAACTGTATAAAAAAGAACGCAGCCTTGCGGCTGCGTCCCCTAGCACTCCAACTTCTAAGGTACTAAAGATCGTTGAGGAAGTTGTCAACGTCAGCTTCGTTGGCCAGCTGAGCCGTTTCGCGACCATTGACGATGTCGTCAACGCGCTGTGCAGCTTGCTGTTCGAACTGCATCTTCTGTACGAGTTCGTCAACTTCACCAAACGTGGTGTTGATATCGACCATACCGGTTTCGTCGATGACAGACTTGCTCTTGTAGAGCTGAATCTTCTGACGGAGCATATCGGCCTTCATATGGACGAGGTTCTTGTTAAGCTTGAGATGCTTGAGCATCTTTTCGACACGCTTAATCATCAGGTCCATTTCATCCTTCTGGCGACCAAATTCAGCGACGAGCTTCTGCTGTTCAAGGTAGGTGGCGGCGGCGAGCTTCATATCGTCGTCTTCCTTATAGTCCTTTCCTTCCTTGATGAGCTTGTTCTTCAGCACTTCGCAGCTGGTCTTCAAACGGGTGAGGTCCTTCTGAGCCTTTTCGAAGTTGGCGTCGAATTCAAGCTTAGAAGCTTCGAGCTTCTTTGCGTTTTCGCGCTGCTTTTCCAAGGCGTCGATGGTGTCGTGTTCGATGATCTGAAGCTGGGCTTCAGCATCCACGAGCTTTTGGAGTCCGTTCTCGACCTTGATCTGGCCGATACGGAACAGTTTCTTAATGAGGTTCCAGATACCCATTGTTTTATCCTTTGATCAAAGGTTGGCAACATTGCCTTCCTCCGATATAAATTATAGCAATTTGTGTTTAAATGTGCAACATTTCGTCGGCAAAAAACTAATTTTCGTCGTATGATTTATAATTTCGTCGTAAACGTATTCAACAAGCCAGAACTGGTACGCCCAACGGACGGAAGCCACTTCCACGTTTTCGAAAGCGTACCGCTGTATCTCGACTATCCGCAGAACGAGCATCATTGGACGACGGAGTACGCTTGCACCCAAGCGGCACCCCTTATGCTGACCACGATGGGTATGAACTGGTCATCCAGCTATTTCCGCAAGGTCGACTACCACAGTCAGGACGGCAAGCACGACTTGTCCTACTACACATTCGATCGACAGTGTATAATCAGCTGCAAGTCGCTGTTCACTGGCCGCGAGATGCACGGAGCCGATATGGAATGCTTGTTCGGCGGCGCAAAGAGCATCCCAACGACCGACTACCACCAGATTTTCTGCGGAGCACACTCTTGCTGTGTTTTAGATAACCAAGCAGCCTTGACGAACAAGGTACTCATTCTGAACACCGATTCCGAGTCGATTCCGCTAATCCGTGTACTGCTGGCGTATTACAGGACCATATACTATATGGACAACCGCACACATACGTCGCTAAAGCACCACCTAAAACCGTTCTGGTTCAGCGACCCGACCCAAGTAGACTTCGCCGCACTTATGCTAGACATAAACTGGATTGCTGGAAAACTCCAGCAAAACTATCGATAGGAACGATATGAGCATTTACGTAATTGGATCCACAAAGAACATTTTCCCGGAACTAGACAAAGGCCGCGAGAAATTCCTAGTCGACGTGCCTCATTCCGGCGACAACATCGACGCTCTCAACCCTTGGTACTGCGAACTGACCGGACTTTACTATATGTGGAAGCATTCCACGGCGAAGTACGTCGGCCTAGAACACTATCGCCGATTCTTCGCGTCCCCCAAGCGCAACAAGTCGAGGATGACCATCGAGGAAGCCGAGAAGATCCTCGAAGACCACGACATCATCCTCTGCAACTACCGTCACGAGCCGGACTTCTGCGCCTACAAGTATTTCCAGCGAGCCGGTAAGGTCGACGACCTAGACCAGTTCATCGATATGCTTGACGAGAAGTTCTTCCCCCTAGGAACCCAGTTCAAGGCGTACACTTGCGAACGGTCGCTCAGACAGTGCAATATGTTCATATCTCGCCGCGAGATTATGGTGAAATACTGCGAATGGCTGTTCCCCAAGCTCGCTATGTTCGACAAGTACATCGGCATAGACGACCGTAACCTCCGCATTGACGGCTACCTCGCCGAACACATCTTCGGTCTCTGGGTTCGCCAGCAGAAGCTCAAGGTCTATGACGCAATCAAGGTAGAGATGCACTTTATGGAAGTTTCTGGTTCTAAGAAACCATAAACTGCGTTTTATGAGTATTTACGTAGTTGGTTCATCTAAAAACACCTTCCTCCCCCTTGACGGATTCCGTACCAAGTTCTTGGTAGACCAGAAGCACGAAGGGGACAACATCGACTTTCTCAACGGCTTTATGTGCGAGCTGACCGGTCTCTACTATATGTGGAAGCACTGCACGGACGACATAGTCGGACTGGAACATTACAGGCGATACCTCTGCTACAACGGAGCGCAGCCCATTCCGGAAGCTATGGCGAGGAAGCTGCTCGAAACCAACGACGTACTCTGTACCACGGTCACATACCCGTACCGGACTCCGGTTAAGAAATACCTGATTAACAACGGAAAGGCCGACGCGACGATGAACTTCATCACAGTGCTCGGCGCAATCTACGGCAAAGCTTATTCAGACCATTGCCTCAATTATATCAACGGAGACACCCACATTCTCGGCAATATGTTCATCGCCAAGAAAGAACTGGCCGACAAATACTGCGACTACCTGTTCAAGGCTATGACAATGTATATGGCGTCCGAGGCGAAACACCATAGGCCGCTGCAGCCTCGTATCTGCGGTTATCTGTCCGAGTTCCTTTTTGGAGCATGGGTCAGCTGGAATGGCAAGCGGATTCACCGACTCGGCCTCCGTATGATTTGATGTTCAAACCCCGATCTGCTATATTTCAGTCAAATTTACAAGGAAATCCAATGGCTTCCTATTGCAAGGCTATTACTGACTATTTGAACGACCAAGGCGAAAAGGTCGTTATGGGCAACGACATCAAGGTTATCGAGCTATTCGCGGGTGTAGGCGGATTCCGCATCGGTCTCGAACGTGCTTCTGAACAGTTCAAGACGGTGTGGAGCAGCCAGTGGGAGCCGTCAACCAAGAAACAAGACGCGTCCGAAATCTATGTTAAGAAGTTCGGTGCGGATGGACATTCCAACGAGGATGTCTGCACTGTCGGTGTCGACCAGATTCCAGAAGCCGATATGGTCGTGGGAGGGTTTCCGTGTCAAGATTACTCAGTGGCTTCCACTCTCAACCGCTCCGGCGGCATCGAGGGAAAGAAAGGCGTGCTCTGGTGGGAAATCTACCGCATCCTCAAGGACAGCGAGCACAAACCAAGCTACTGCATCTTCGAAAACGTAGACCGCCTTCTCAAATCTCCGGCAAAGCAGCGAGGCCGCGACTTCGCGATTATTCTCGCATCGCTCGCCAACCTCGGCTACGATGTCGAGTGGCGAGTTATCAATGCCGCCGACTACGGTATGCCGCAGCGTAGACGACGCACTTATATGGTGGCCTACAAGAACGACTGCGAACTTGCAGCAAAGATCCATAGCCAGACACCAGAAGTCGTTGTTTACTCCGGAGTTATCGGTTCCGCGTTCAAGTCTACCAAATCGACCAAGGCAAAGCTCAACACGTTCACGCTTGACGAAGACTTGGTTTCCGTATCCAACGAGTTCAACAAGGGAAAGAAGACTTCTCCGTTCTTCAGTGCCGGTGTACTCCGTGGCCGCGAGGTAACTACGGTAGATGTCGACCCCGACTATGACGGACCGCGCATAACTCTGGGCGACGTTCTCGTAGACGAGAAGGATGTGCCAGCCGAGTTCTTCATCGACGACAAGGACTTGCCTCGTTGGCAGTACCTCAAGGGTGGTAAAAGCGAAAAGCGTGTCACTGCGGAAGGATTCGAGTACAACTACACCGAAGGCCCGATGGCATTCCCGGACAGTCCGGAGAAGCCGTCAAGGACAATCATAACCGGAGAAGGCGGTTCCGCGCCTTCCAGATTCAAGCACGTCGTACTGACCCCGTCAGGCCGCTACCGTAGGCTTATGCCGATTGAGCTTGAACGACTCAATATGTTCCCGGACAACCACACCGAAGGCGTGACGAATACAAAAAGAGCGTTCCTTATGGGAAACGCTCTGGTAACTGGAATCGTATCTAAGATCGGCAAGTCGCTCGCCAGATTCGTCAACGCGTCCTAGAAATACTTGTCGCCGAAATAGAGAATAGTCCCGCAAGCCATACCAATGATAAACGCTATGGCAAGCTGCCATTTAGGAGGCAAATCGTTCATACGGTTGCCTCCTTCTTGTATTCTCTGGTTCTGTAATAGGTCTGGAACTTACGGTGTAGGTCTAGGAACAGTTCAACCACTATCTTGATGTCATACGGGGTGAGACGGTTCGCCGCGATGTCGGTAGCGAGCTTAGTCACCTTGGCTACGTTTTCAGCCTCGTGGAGAGTTTCTGGATTAAACTTGTGTTCTTCGAGTTTCGTCAATACTTCGGTGATAACAATAACCGGATTTTCTTGAGGCATTATTCCTTCTCCTCAAGTTCCGGATGCTTGTCGTTTTCGGAATCGTAGAAAATCATATAGGAGCCGCTACAACGGTTCGTAGTAAAGGTAATCTGGACTTGTTCGGCTTTAAGCTCGTGCTTGTTAAGCCACTTTACCACGTCGGCAACGCCGGTCTTGATTTGCTTATGCTTTACCATATTAACCCCCGATTGCGTCCATAATGCTATTGGCGAATTGGCCGAAACTGGCATCCCTCACCATCACGCCTTTAGGCACGGTGAACTTTTCCGAGTGGAAAATCTTCATCGGCTTGCAGACATTGACGATTTCCTTGGCCAAATGATTCACATCGTCATTCGTCGTATGCCAGCCGAGAATGTTTGTACGAGCCATCTGGGCGTCTTCTTCGGACTTATAACGAGTCGCCTCTCTCACGTCGTGGGTGCAGAACATAGTATGTTCAGTGCTGGGCTTGTCGAAGTCGCGAGCGAAGTAGCGACCCTTGTCATCTGCAAGTACATAGAACGAATCGTTCATCGCGGCAAGCGTATCATAATTGTTTCCGTTAATCATAAATACCTCTTTTTTCCGCAAATATAGCAATTTCGGTTGAAAAAGCAAAAAGCACCGAGCAAACTCGGTGCCTTTGTTGGAACAGACGAACCACCTATTCCATAATGTCCTTGATCCACTGGCGGAGCCAAGCGAACAGACGCCGAGTGTTCGGAATGGACTCATCGGCTGCGGTCTCTGCCGACCAATCCAGCGTGGTATTGTACGAACCACGGAAATCCTTTTTGGTCGAGATGATGACTTCTTCCTCGTGTGTGTTGACCGTGATGGAAATGTGTCTCGGCTCTACATCATAGGTCAAGGTAAGAATCAGACCCTCGTCGTTCTGATTGGCTTCATACTTCCAGATGTCGTTCGGAAGCTTCTCGACCATTTCGACCAAGTCCTTCGGAACATCGTATACCTTCGGAATCAACGGAGCGTTTTTCTCAACCTTGGCCTGTTCAGGACATCCATAGTTGTGGCCACAATCAAACGGATGGCCGTCGGCAGTCCATGCAGTCGGCTTGTTAGGCGGCGGAATATCCGGAGCCTTATAACGCGTTCTTTCGTCAGTAAATCTGGTAACGGTTTTCGGGTCGAACGGCGTTGCACCCGGAATGATGGACTCCTTATTGATCTGGGCATTACTTTCCATCATAGCTCTCCACTGGTACGGCGTAACCGTGGGGTCAGACGGACGCAAACCGACGTGGTATGCCGGGAGAACCGGAGTATTTCCGCGCATAATCGTATCGATACCGTCCGGAGTCAGCATATGGTTGCCGCTCATATATTCGAGCTTGTCCTTTGCCATTTCGGATTCGCAGTCCGGTTCAATGTCTGGGAGATCCTTGGCTGCATATTCCTTGGAATCCGGATTGCCGTAAGTTTCGTTCAAGTGTTCCTTGGACGCTTCCTTGGCATCTTCGACCATCTTGTCGATTCCTTTCTTCATCACGGTTTCTTCGCTAGAAGAATTGAGCTTTTCGGATTCTTTCGGAGTGGTCGGCTCGGCAATGGCTGGCTTGTTCGGATGAATCGGATTCTCGACCGGCTTTTCGGGTACACAAGCGACCAAGTCGGAAGCTTGTTTAGCTGCATACTTGAGATTGGCGATGAATACTTCAAGCTGCTTCGGGTCAACCGAGATAAGTGCCTCGCAACGGTCATCCGTTACCGTGATTTTATCGCGGTCGGTGAATCTGTTCGAATTGTCATACACGACCGACTTGAACGTGGTGTAAAGATGGTTAAGGCGAGACTTGATTTCATCGGCGAGAACGGCGGAAATCCAAATTTCATTCTTGTTGGATGCAACGGCTTCTTCGTTGGCCTTGATGACTTCGTTGACTTGCTTGTCAGTCATACTGTGTTCCTCAGCAAACTGTGTTGACGTGGTTTCCTTTTCGGGCTGCTTTTCGACGATGTCCTTGACCACCTTGTTGTAGGCTTCAAGATTCTTGCCATATTCCTTCGCAAACTCACTGGAACCGACACTGAAGAGTCTAGTATTGTGTTCAGCATCGTTTGTTCCGTTCCACGGGTCAAAACGACCTTCAAGCGGTTTAGCTGGTTTATAATTCGGGTCGCTGAACCGATCGCTAGGATAAAGGTTCAAGTCTGAATCTTTAGGAAACTGTTCGATGGCTTGGTTGGAGTTAATCCTGTCGGCACACGGCTGAGAGGAGGGGAGGTTGTCAAATGTGATTTTGACACCGGGGCATTGATGAATACTCATTTTTCATCCTTGGTATTTGGTTCGTACCAAGGAAATTATCTCATTGTTTCTTCGGTCGGAACTTCCGGAACAGATACAGCATCCAGCAACAGCAGAAAAACGCGAATCCGTAGTTCCCGTACAGCGGGTATTGCCATACTCCAGTGACTAGGTTGTTGTCAAGCACGAACAAACCGCAGCAGATATTCGCGCAGAAAGATATCAGAGCAAACAGCAGCGAAGTTCCTTCGGTGGACTTCCGCGAATAAATCTTTACGATTACTGGGATATTTACGATGGCGAACAGGAATGAACCGAGTACGCCGAGATATGGAGCAAAAGCGTGAAGAAGTTCTCTCATAGCCGTAGTTTATGACTAGAAAAGGCCGTGCCAAACGGCACGACCCATTGGTTGTATGAGTTCTAATTAGACCTTACCGGTTGAGCCGAACCCACCACGGTCTTCACCGACGAGTTCACCTTCAACGATGTTGATTGGCGGCTGGATTTCCATAACACGGAACTGGGCAATTTTCTGGCCAGCTTCGATTTTGGTATCTTCCATAGCGAATACCGGCATCTTCCACCAGTCATTCGGTCCGCAGTAGGAGTTATCGATAACTCCGACGGAGTTCGTCTGGATGATGTGCCAGTTCTTGAACGTGCTCGAACGAGGAGCCAGATGGGCTTCGTAGCCTTCAGGAAGCTTGATGGCAACGCCAAGGTGGACGAGCTTCCACTCACCCTTGGGGATTACGACGGTTTCTGCGGCATAAAGGTCGATCCAGTTACCTTTCTTCTCGATTGCAAGGCGTTTTACATCCTTGTTCAAGTATTGGACGGTAACGGTCAACGGAGCTTTTTCTTCAGCGGGATTGCACATAGTTAATCCTTTGGTTTAATTAAGTCCTTGATGGTCTGAACGATCTTGAACACCTTGCTTGTGGACTTAGGTTCGGGTTGTTTCTCGACGGCGGTAAGCTCGGCGATTCGGTTAGACACTTCGGCCTCGTTGGAGCAATGTTCCATACCATCGTCGTCGATGAGGTACTTCAGAACACAGTCAAACTTCAGGATGAATGTCTTGTCGGAAGACGCGTGATAGAGATATGCGCGACGAGAACCAGTGCGTTCGTCGTAATACCAGTAGCCGATCGGTTCGGTTGCGTGACCGTAGTAAAGGTAATCCAAGTCCGTCTTGGAATCAACCGATGTATGGCCGGGCAAGATACGACGATCATAGCGGCTCGCCATAAGGTCGATAGTCTTCTTGGTCAACGGTAGGTGAAACATCCTGAGCGGCTTGCACGTAATCGCAAACTGTTCGTTTCCCAGAGGTTCGAAAATGCAGTGGTAGCGTCCGATATAGATCTTGCTGCTCTGCACCGGGTCAAGCACGGTTTGCCGTAGGATGGTCATATCGTTGTACATATGCTGAGCCTTGTCGTGACCCTGCATATATTCGAGCATCTCGGCAACCGAAATATAGTCGTTCTTTTCGTTCATACCACAAATATAGTAATGTCGAATTTTGGATGCAATTAAAAAGCCGACCGAAGTCGGCTAATCATTAAAGTTGTACGAAATTACGGAACACGTCGCGGTTTCTGTCGTAATACTCCGTCCAAATCCGAGTGACCTTGTCAAGGGTTGCCTTGTCAGTCCGGTCCATAGCAATCTTAGAATCGTGGCTAGGCGATGCCACGACCACGTTTTCGGCACCAAGGTCTTTGGTAACCTCGTAGTCATTGCTCTTACCGGCGTAAGCTACCCAGTCGCTCAACAGATAGGATGCCCATCCGAGCAAGGTCTGGTTTCCGACAAGCGTGTTTGGTGTGTCCATACCAGTGTTGAAACCGAGAATGCGAAGCTTTCCACGGTAGGCCGAATCCTTCATACCGGCGTTGAGCACGGCAATCGGGCAGTTAGCCCAGAAACCGCCGTCAGCATAGCTCTTACCGTCCTTGACGATAACGTCAAAGTAAGTAGGCGCAGCACAGCTTGTCAAAACAGCGAACCACTTGTCCACGTCCTTGTCGCCCAAGTCCCACACCTTCTCGCGGCTCTTGCCGTTAGTAAATGTCGTGGGAATGAAGATGGGCTTCTTCCAAGCGGACATCTTTCCGGGGAACTTTTCCTTCAGCAGCTTCGTCAAGTAGGAATTGTCGTATTTCGGACACTTCGGTTCGAGACGCTTGTACCAAGAATACTTCGTAAAGATCTTGCCCACGTTACGGTAGTACAAGTCGTACAAGTCGTGCGCCGAGTACCCCTCGTTGAGGCCAGCCGCAATGATGGAACCGGTCGACGTTCCGGCGAAAGCAACCGCCAGTTCGCCGATTCTCTTTCCGGTATCTTGCTCGATACGGCACATTAAAGCGAGGGGACCGATGCCAAGAGCACCGCCACCGTTAATACTGATAGCCAAGTATGGATTCATTTTGTCTCCTAATCGTCGTCTGTGACCTGTAACTGGTCTAGTATGTTTACAATCTTGTTACAAATATCTCGCGCATTCGAGAACTTTTTCTGGTAGTCGTACAGCTTTCCGGCTTCCACGTCGCGATTGTTGTCCGGGTCGAACTGCTTCTTTGCCTGTTCTAGGCATCCGCCGACATCGATTTTGGAAAATTCGTCCAAGTTCGCTTCGAGGTCTGAAATGAGCTGGTAGTTGTTGTCGTCGATTTCGATGCGCTTTCCGCCAACCTTGATGGTATCGCTTTCGAACAGAACGGCGGCCAGTTCGTTCACCGACTTTGCCATAGCCTCGCTGACCCCAACGGATTCCACGATACCCTTGATAGCGTCGCATACGGATTCGTCCTTCGGACGATCCTTTGCAATCTTTCTGTCGGCCTTCTCGGTCGTAATCGCGTTCTTGATAAGCTGGGATTCTTCGGCGGAGGCATCCTTCGCCAGATTCTTCAGCGTGGCGATATCGCCATCGGATAGGTAGTGGCGTTCCTTGCCACGGTTGATAATTGTTGCAATAGCTTGCGAAGTTTCCATTTAGTCCACTCCGTTGTTTGCTTGCAGTTTATAATTTTACTATATTTCGGAGTATGGAACTAAGTTGTGGATTTATAATCGTGAAGAAGGACACCGGGAAGATTCTCGGATGTCACCCCACCGGACACCACGGCGGGTTATATTCGATGGATATTCCGAAAGGCCACATCGAGGACGGCGAAACTCCTCTCGACGCGGCAAAACGAGAATTGAAAGAAGAGACCGGACTCGTCATTCCGGACAATGTCGAAATTTTTGAAATAGGCCGCCGCAAGTACCAGTCGAAGAAGAGCCTACACCTATTTTCTGTCGAAATGGACTTCGATTTCGACAAGCTGCACTGCGACGCCACGTTCGAGGACAGCTTCGGCAACATCAAGCCGGAGAACGACTGGTTCGTCCTTACCAACTGTCCTGACGACTTCTTCAAGAATATGGCGAAGCACGTCAAGGAAGAAATGGAACGCCGCAATCTTCAGATTATGTCGCGTTCGACCGACTGTACCAGTCCCAAGTGAATCGCTTGGTCGACACTGAAATAGGTGTCCTTCTCCATCAGCAAGTCGGCGGTCTGTGGTTCCACCCCGGCAGACACCATAACACCTTTAAGGAGGCGGTCATACGTCTCCATTTCTTGACATAATGTCTTGAGGTCTTTCGCCGTGTACTGGGTCTCCTCTCCGAGGCCGTCGTAACGGGCGCAGTGGGTCATAATCCTCGCACTCTGGTAGGCAGTCCGTTCCTTGGCCGCCAGTGCGATGTAGATGCCCATAGAATAGGCTTTTCCGGTTATTACCGAGTGGACGGTCAACCCCTTGTTCTGGAGGATCCTAATGGCGTCTATGAGCCTAAATCCTTCTTCCAGAGAACCGCCGTCGCTATCTATGATAAGAACCACCTTTTTCGCATTATGCGGTAGGTGGCTCAGTTCCTCGATAACGGGCGAGACGCTTTCCTCGGTGATATCTCCAACAAGTCTTACAACTGGCACGGACATAGGCTACCCCCTTTCCTTTAAGTTTAGGGGGTAGGCGGCCTAAGAATGCCAGAAATCGAGCACGGAAACGTACCTGAAGGCTTCCAAAATGGAACATTCCTTGCCGCAACCGAACGGCTTGGTCGTCAAGTTGTCCAAGGCGTTGGCCAAGGTATCGCGGGTCAAGTCGTTTGGGTTGACCCCGACCCGGTACTTCAGTATGGGTGTGTCCTTCAGTTCCAGTCCGTCGTCGATGATAAGGTGCGGGTTTTCCTTAACATAGGCATCGATCTTATCCACCGGTACCTCGGCGTGGAGCGTGTGGGTGAACAGTTTCCTCTCTTGCTCGTCCTTGCCCACCGGTACGTAGATGTAATAATATTGAGTCTCGTTGCCGTAGTAGTCTCGACTCGGACCGTTGATGTAGCGGCACCCAGGCTCCGTGTAAGAAATCCTAGAACCGTCCCTAGTCACCGCATAAAGGTTGATCTTGGTCGGCGGTTTCAGCCCGGCAATCTCGTAACCTTCTTGGACAAGCCTCAATGCCGAGTCAAGGTTGCGTTCGCACGCATAGCCGAGCATACAGATGTACTCGATGATTTCCTCAAGTACGACCGTATGGCAAGACTCGTCGCATTCCCAGTAATGCTTGGCCTCGATGTCGATTGAGCCATCCGCGTTCAGCTCCGGAAACGCGGAAACGTGACGAGTTTCCTTGGTTACGGAAAGACAGTGAGTGGAGCTGGAGTTAGTTTCGAATGTTCCCGATCTGAAAGTTTCCATTAGTAGTACCACACAGCGTTAAGTTCTTTGACGGTTGAACCGTCCTTCATCGTGACATCGTGTACCGGAGCGGATTTGTAGTCGTCGTACTCGCTAGTGAAGCTGTCAGTCGAATAGTCAAGCATACGGTAGGAATACGGCGTGTAGTCCATATCGATCCACGACGTGAAATCGTCGACCGCCTCAAATTGGTCTTCGACGGCCTTGTTGAATTCCTCGTCGGACAGCCCGTCACGATGCTCGGTCATATATTTTTCATAGTCGACATCGATATCTGGGTCGAAGAAGTCGGGATGGAGCATAATCCACTTAATCATCTCGGCGGAAATCATCTTCTTCCGCCAGCCCGTATTATGCTCCTCTTCATACTTGTTCTCGTCGTCGACATACTTCTGGTAGCGTCTAACCACTTCGTCCAGTGTAATCAAAGTAGCCTGATAGGGACACTTGTAAGAACCGGAGTCGGCAAACAGCTCGCCATCGACAAACTTTTGGTAGTCGTTTTCCCCAGCTACCACCATACAGTGGCACGACGAGGAGTTAGTTTCGAAAGTACCGTTACGAAAAGTTTCCATTAGCACCACCCATATTTTGCAAACGCCACGACAGTCTTGTCGCCGACCGTCTTCGAACACGCTTCCCATTCATAATCACGTTCGAGATCCTTGAGCGACGCGTAATCGCTTTTCTTAATATACGCCTCGAACTCTTTCAGACGGAACTTCATCTCGTCCTCGTCCGGTGTCGACCCATTATGTGTCAATTCAAGGCATCTTACGAACTGGTCGATCGACATAGGCTTTGACAGTCTGTCGCGCTCGCTCGCGTTAGTTTCCCACGTGAGATACTCCTTGAACATCGTATCAGTGCTTACAATGTCTTCTTTGTTGTAGTCCCAGTAGTACAGACCGGCTTCAAATTTGTCAAAAACTTCCTTGTCTACGATAGTCATACAATGCGTAGAGCTGGAGTTGGTTTCAAATGTGCCGCATCGTAATGTTTCCATAGCATCCTCCTAACGGTTATCGTTATCCGTCTCAATATAGGAATTGCCAAATACAAAGTCAAACAGTTCGTCCGGCGAATCGCGGAACATCTTGGCAAGACGTTCGCAGTCTTCACTTTCATTGGGTGCGCTCTGGTGGTCGATATATCCAGTTGTGACTGCAGACGGGGAGTCATCGTCTTCCCACACCTTTTCAAAGCGGATCGCCGGTTTCTGGTAGTCGTAATCCTCGTTGAAATCTACAGTAACGCCGCGACGAGCGAACGCTTCCTTGATATCTCTGAATACGGACTTGCACTCGTCTTCGTCGGCACAGATGTAGTGATAGGCGATAAGAGCATAGTTCATCTTGTCAATCGGCGAATCATACCTTTCGACTTCCCATCCAAAGTCACCTTCGCCGGTGACATTAAGTACACAGTCCGTCTGGTCTGGAGCCGAATCTTCAGCAAAGGTTATGCTGTGACTCGAAGACGAATTGGTTTCAAAGGTTCCTTTTCGAAATGTTTCCATAAGTTCCTCTAAGTATGAATAAATTCCAGTGTCGACTTCGTAGTCAACAGGTCCCAAGCGGTACGGTTTTCATCGTTTTCGTCGTAACAGTCGTAAAAATAATTCGCTGAATGCGTATAGGGACACCACGACAGACCACACGCGATGCCGATGCAGTGCTTCGCCCATACACCCTTATCCAAGGCACCCTTATGGTTAGGATAGAATTCCTTATGGAAATCTTCAGGACTCTCGAAATAGTCGTGGCCGTCCATAAAGATTTCATAGCCTTCATTTTCCTTTAGACCATTCACAAATACGGGAAATTCGTACAACGAACTATTGTTACGGTATTCGTGTCTCTGGTCATTCACATCCAAGAAGTAGGCCGTGACGTGCTTCGGCGGCTCCTTGTCGAAGAACTTGTAGAGACTGCGAATCTGGTCTTCATATGCCGCAAACGACTCTTCCGGCGTGCCGGGGTAAATATCCACGGTACCGGCATTCGCCGCAAGCATATACAGATACTCGATGATGTCACGGAGGTCGCTGGTTTCGCAACCTTCGCCGCCGCAATGCCAGAAATGCTTGATCTCTATTTCCAAGTTGCCGTTTTCGGCAAGTTCCGGAAGCTCGTCAGCCGTTCTGGGATCGCTGCAGTACGTCATCGTGTGTTCGGAACTGGAATTGGTCTCGAACGAACCGTAGCGAAATGTTTCCATTACTTGCTTCCTTTCTTAACCGATTTCTTAGTCGATTTCTTAGTCGATTTCTTCGGTTGGTCAGCTATATGCATAGAACCAAATAAATTAGTCCAGAAATCAGCATCTGAATCAGCCTTCTTTTTCTTGGGCATATGAGGAACGAACCCCTTGAATATGGGGGAGATGTCCGAACCCCCAGATTTGTCCTTCCATTGCTTCACAATGTCGTCTCGGCTGGTGCTCTTGAAAATGTTGACGCTTGTTACGCTATTGCCAAGCGTGTTGAACCGGAAAAAGCAATATTCAGTGATGTCCTTCTTAGCGGCCATACATTACCATCCTTGTGTAGTCAGCTTCAGCAAGTCAGAAATGTTCTCCTTGCCGGTGAATGGGAAACGCTTATCGAGCGACGCCGTACTCATACGAGCCACAGTCATATTGGGAACGTCGATGTACATCGTACTGCAAGCGATATGGCCTTCGCTATCGAAAACGTCGGTGTCGCTGCCTTGGTACAGATAATTGAACTCGTCGTCGGACAATTTCAGAACGGTCTTGGGGTCGATCTGCTCGATACCGAGACAGTCAAACGAAATGAGCTTCGTTTCATCCTTCAAAGTGGGCAAGTATTCCTTGAGCCACTGGATCTTAGCCTTGATGTCTTCGCTGTGGTGTTCCAAGAGGCTGTGACCACGTCGCAAATCCTTATACCCAAGGATAAGCATCTTGCGGCCTTTCACGAACGGAATGTCCTTCTCGGAGAAGATACCGGCGATTACGTGGATTACCACGTTCTTTCCCAGCTCCTCGACGATTTTCAAGTCGTCTTGGTTAGCCGAATCCGTCAGAGATACGCCGATACCGTGTACGAGCTTGTCATTGACGAGCTGGAGAAGCATTTCGCGATACTTCTGCAAGTGACGCTGGTTGACGGTGATATTGGCTACAACACCTTGTTCCTTGAGCACGTTGAGAAGCCAAATCAGGTCTGGGTGAGCCAACGCGTTTCCACCCCCGATAGCGGCTTCTGTCCCTCGGTGCAGCGATCGAAATACCGCTTCCATTCCGCGCAAGTCGCCGTGCTTACCGTTTACGGTAGAATTTTCGTGGCAATATGCGCAACCGCCGTCGCACTGGTCTGTAATTTTGATATCGAAGTTCTCCGGGAAATCGAAATAGAGATGGTCTTGGTCATCCTTAACCCAAGCATATTCAGTCGGCTTCCGGTGAAATGCTTCCAAGATCGTGGCCTTCATCCGCTTAAAAAACGGAAACTGCTTCTTCTTGTCTTCCCAATGACCGGTAGCACGGTGCTTGGAACCATCCGCCCAAAGAGTTACGGAATGGTTACCGTTGATATATCGTCCCAAAACTGGGGAACCAATAAAAAATAAAAGCTTTTTCTTTTCCATAGGCTGAAATATAGCATTATGAGGCAAAACGAGCAAATATAACCAAAATAGCGAATTATGTACATATTTGAGTCCAAAACGCCTATTTTCTATTATGTGGATATGACATACAAATGTTGCTTTCCCGGCTGTAACTACGAGACTAAAAGCCGTTCGCTTATAGAATTCCATCATATCCACCCAAGGGAACTGTTCGTTCAGCATAGCTCTAGGGTTACTATTCCGTTATGTCCTACCCACCACAAGCTGATATTCCATCCGGATGCCACGTCCGGGCAGCACGCGGAAAAGTTCGACGAATCGATGATAGTGAAGACTGTAGTGAACTCGACCAAGGGAAAGTGCGTCATCTTCGAGGATATGCAAGGGAACGAGCATACGTCATACCTCGAAGAGCTACCTGACGAGAACATCCTTTTCATAGGCTGGGACTTGATTCACGGAATCTACAAGGGGTGCGCCGAAACTCTGGAGGATGCAATCCTAGACCGGGTCGAACGTGACGGAATCTTCGACTCAGGCTCGATAGTCTACTATATGCCCGGAAAAGAAGCCAAGGCGAACGAACTGCTATCGAACTACCTAGCCACCTATATGAAAAAGGCGAAGTCTGAATTCGACTCCGCCTTGGAAAAAGCCAGAAACGACTGGAAAATGCTAAAATAGAGCCTTGGCGTTCGGGTTTCCGTAGTTTGCCGCAAAGAGAGCCTTCTTAGGCTTCTCGGTCGTCTCTACGGTCGGCTGAGCGTCGATGGTGTCAAGAACGCCGTCGATGTAGGGAACCGGCGACTGTCCGGCATTGCTCATACCCTTGACCTTGGTCAGAATGTTGCGAACCTTGGAATCTTGCATAATATCCTCTTGAATGGTTATTATGCAGTTTATCATTTATTGTTCGAACTTGTCCAGTCTTGATGCTAACCATGTACTATCCGCACGGTACTGCGCCCACCGCAAAGTACAACCTAACGCTTTCTCATTAAAGCACGGACCGTCAATCAAATGACGACGCGTACTATTCAGTTCGCAACTCTTTTTAACCAAAGAGGTGACGGAAAAGGCGTTATGTGCGACTCCGCTTGATATCAGCGCGCAAAAGAAGGTAGCGACAAGCCACATTACCCACGCCGGTGATTCGTCATATTGACGCTTTTCTTCGTGGCGATTCTTGTATGCTCGGTTCGAACACACCAAGGTAAGCACACCAAGTAAGCCAAATATGCTTATAACCCCCAATTGTATAGTGAACCAAGTTTCCATAGTGAACATATTCATATCTCGTACTCCTTGCTTGCAGACGAACGGTTCTTTCCAATGAACCTGACAGCGTAAATCAGATCCATCACAGTGTAGCGGATAGCGTCGCCGGACTTCTTTCTGTGGATGCGCAGAATATCATAGATGTTGCCGAGGTCGGCAAGCGTTATGACCTTGTGCCTCATATAGCGATAGATTGGCCTGAACTTGAACGATGTAAAGTCAGTCAAGTCGCCTTCCTTCTTGAGGCTGTCCAGACGCTTTCCATATACTTCTGGTTGAGGCAAACCAATCTCAATTACTTCGTCGAAACGCTCAGAACGCTTAATAATGGCGTTATTGAGCAATTTCGGGTTGTTCATAGTCGCGATAAGGGTAAACGTACGGTGACTATCACCACCCGGACAGTTGCGGTGCAGATTAGTGAAGAACTCGATAAGCATCTGGTTAATCGTACCCCTGTCACTATTGCTTCCTACACACTTGTCGAAATCGTCCAAAAGGATAAAAACGTGCTCTTGCGGCAGTGACCGCAGTATCACGTTTATAGTGCGCTGCATATCGTAGTTCAAGCCATCATCACCGATGCAAGGCACAATGATGGCCGAAGACGTGTCATCTGATGCCAGCTTGTTCATAATGAACGATTTTCCGGTGCCGGGAATACCCACGAGCGCATAGGCGCGTGAGCAGCGGTTCTTTCCGGATGCCGCGATTCTTTCAACCAGTTCCTCGGTTTTATCGTCGAAGATACCGCTCTTGCTTTGGCTGCTGAAGTCCGCACGGTCATTGGCATAGATCGAGCCGCCGTTATAGACGCTCAGATACTTCTTGGACATATCGATGGTCGCAAACGGCAGTGCTCGAACCCAACTAATTTCACCGTCATCCTCATTATTGTGATGGAGGATGTAGAATGGCATTCCACCGGTATAAAGACGACGGATGGTTATGTCGTGACGGTCAGCTCCTCCACGAGGCGAAAGCAAGATATAGGCGTTAAACTCCTTGACCTTGATAATTAAGATTGCCGACAATTTCAGAGCGTCACGGTACAGCAGACCGTATTCGTCCATTTCCAGAGTTACAGTGCTGTAAACAAGCGTGCAATGTACGGTGTCGATATTCTTGTCGCCATACGAACGGAACTTGGGTGACACAAGTTCGATAGAGTCGCCGATGCGAACACCGACAAAGGCCGACAAGAAAAATGACGACAGTTCCACGTCCTCGACGGAATCGCAGTCGAAATCCCTAGGACGGATATGGCAATCCTTGCACTCCTTCATAATCTTGTTGACTTCGGTCGTGTCATTGAACGCGTCGGTCACCGAGACTTTGTCGGCAATCAGATCGACCATAGAATCGAGCAGAGCCACGTTTCTGGCGACCGCCGTTACCTTGTGAATGAACGAGTCGGGAGCCAGTAAAGAAATCGCGGAGTCAACCGCATAGATGTATTCGGCGGCGTCAT
>Ga0310694_10000356_pt1 | contig 62026 bp, 121 predicted proteins | sample 174DNAGHGhighgp2_FD_203884 | JGI IMG/M metagenome (GOLD analysis project Ga0310694, IMG submission 203884) | Sheep rumen microbial communities from Palmerston North, Manawatu-Wanganui, New Zealand - 1742 DNA GHGhigh gp2 (v2) (version 2) | ecosystem: Host-associated > Mammals > Digestive system... | reverse complement strand
TCACTACAGTCTTTGGATACTGACATTCTAGAGAAGAAGAGAAGATTGCCCAACCTACTCCGGCATGGATGCTGCTGAAATGTCTTAGCTCAAAGCCAAAGAAGCCTAAGATCTTCAAGACAATTTCTCTCTCTTTTGCATCTCTTTCTTCTTCAGTCATCATCATCTACCAACTTCTAGCCAAATCTACACACCTAGCAGGTCTCCAAGCATCTCAAGCTTCTCAGGAAAGCTAGCTAAAACCTCAGGACAAGTCTTAGGCAAGACCAACCAAACCCTCAAGTCAGGATCTTCCCTGACATCAACAAGCCACTCTCGAATCTTCCCTCTGCACATCTTTGCCAAGCTCAAGCTCCACTCAAACTCATTTGTGGCATCTAAGAAGATCAAGCTTGGATAATTCTCAACCAGCCACTTCTCTGCTGCTTGGTCAGCTAGCCGCTCTGCTTCTACTAGATTTCCATGTCTTCCTTTTCTCCAGACATCATAGAGCAGCTGGTCAAACTCCGAGTCAACCAAGAGCGGCATCTCACCAACACTCAAGAACCCTTCCTGGATAGTCTCAAAGCAAGTGCATGACATCCTGTGGATCAGCACATCAATGCGGTCATCTCTCCAAGGCCCAAGCAAATCCTTAGGCTTTCTCAAGCAGATCTCAAGCATCTTTGACCTGCATCTCTTTGAGACAGCCGAAGACATCCTAGCTAGAAAAAACTCACGGCTGACCTTGTCTTCTTTTTCTTCTTCAGCCATCTTTCTTCTTCTCCTTTTCTTCTTCTCTTCTTCCCTGCATCTTGAACACATCTAGCAAGATCTCCAGCTCTTCAGCACTCTTCTTCCCTAGCAGAGGATTCTTCATAGTCTTGACAGCTACATAGTCAGAGTTGCACCAAGAGAAGTCAATGATCCTCTCCAAGATAGCCGAGACAGCTTCTTCCTTAGACTTGAACCTGACATTGCATCTTCTCTGGATAGGACGACTCATGTCTTCAGGAAAAGACAGAGCATAGTCATAGCTGCATGAGATGAATGCTGTGTACTCATCTTTCAAAGAGAACATCAGAGGGCATATCGTCCATCTCACATCAGCATGCAGCTCAGACCACCTTGGACACACTTCAAGACCTAGAAGCTGCCTCAAGCATCTAGACACAACATCAAATGGAACCTTAGGCATCATCTGCTAAACCAACCATCTCCAGAAACTTGCATAGACATCACTCTAAAGTTGCTGCACAAAAGTCTCCTAAAATCTAAAAACCTAAGAATTTTCTTAGAAAATCTCTAAAATCCACATCTAGAACCCAGCGTCATGTGCGGAAAAAATCACTATTCACCTTGAAGAAGCAGCAGCTTCACCTTCAAAGCCTCCTCAGAGAAGACTGTGTTGAAGAAAGGATTCTCAACAGTCTTCTCTGAGAAAGGACCAGTGCTCCACCACAAGGTCTTAGCCTCTAAGAACATCTCTAGCAGCTCTTCAACAGAAGGAAACACACTTCCAACACAGTCATTGAAGTTCACAGTCACCGGAACTTCATCCTCTTGCCACGGACCATCATTGTCTCTCCAGCGTCGTCTCCAGAAAGTCTCGAACCCCCAGCGCTTACTCTTCACATTTGCTACTCGAAAGCCTAAGGCTTTTGCAATCCTCTCAGCCAGCTTCTCAGCATTTCTCATCTTTTCTTCTTCTTCTCCTTCTTCTCTTTTGTTTCTTTCATTCTATCATCTCTTAGGCTTTCTCGGCTCAAGAATGTCGAGCTTCAGCTCTAGCTCTTCCGGCGACAGTCCACAGAAAGGATTCGAATATCGGGTCTTCTCTCCAGGAGGAGCATCCCAAGTTCCAGGACATCGAGAGAACTCTCCCACCCCTAGCACTACCCGCAGCATCTCTTCCAGTGAGAAGTAGTTGCAAGTGAACCTTGACTTTCCATTCGAGAAGCACCAATGCTTCTTGTACCATGCATCTTCTGGCATTTCTACTAGCCGAAGTCCTACTGCTTCTGCTATCCGAGACAGCAGCTCTTTTGCTTTCTTCTTTGTCGTCTTCACAATTCCTTAGGCTTTTTAGGACACAGAACATCCAACTTCAGCTCCAGCTCTTCCAGAGACAGCTTGAAGAAAGGATTTCGATAGCGGTCCTTCAGAGAAACTCCAAACTCCCATGTTCCAGGAACTAGCAGAAAATCTTTGCTCAGCAGAACTAGATGCAGCATCTTCTCCGCAGAGAAGTAGTTGTTTGTGTATCTTGCATTGCCGATCGAGAAGCAGAAATGTCGATCTACTCGTGCAGTTCTAGGAATCTCTACTAGCTCGAATCCCATGAACTTAGCCATCCGAGCTAGCAACTCTATTGCTTTTTCTTCTGAAATCTTCATTTCCTTAGGCTTTTCCTCCTCTTCCTCTTCCTTCTTCTCCGTCTCCCTCCTCTTCCTCCTCCCAAGATAGATTGAAGAGATCAATCTTCATCTCTAATTCAACAGGATTATGAGCTTTTAGATGGCCAACAGCAATGAGCTTTCCAGCTTGATCTACAAGATGCCCGAATTCTCTAGAAGTGCCATTAGTTGACAGATGCTTGCTAGCTACACCAACAATCAAGTTGGTTTTAGGATTGAACAACAAGCTGAAATCCTCTGGGAAAACTCCAGAATATGCAAGTGGCCCAAGACCTAGATTTGGATCATTTGCTACAAAGATGATTTTCTTTTTGTTCATTTTTTCTTAGGCTTTCTGCAATCAGCATCTAGCAATGCTAGCTTCAGCTCAAGCTCTTCTCTAGATCTTGCCGGACACTCTAGCTCAGTTTTTCCACTTCTCCACGTCTCCAGAAGATTCTCTAAAGCTTCTTTCTTGCTTGATCCCTCTCCATAAACAACTATGCCCCAAGCAAACTGAGAGTAGTCAATGAGCCGATATCTGAACTTGCTAGCTGAAATCTTGGTGAGTGCAAGCTGCCAAGGACCTCTGCCTAAGAGCTTCATCATCCTCTCAACTTCTCTTCTCAAGCCACAACTCATGCTAAATCCTTAGACTTTTCAAGTTCAGGCATCAATCCGAGCTTCAGCTTTGCCATCTCAACATTCATGCATCCATAGAAGATGTTCTCAAGATGGCCACCTCCATCATTGATTTGAACATAAGAAGCTTCTGAGAACAGCTTTGCTAGAGCTCTTTCATATCCTTGCAAGCTCTTCATAGCATCTGGCAGCCACACAGACATGTTGCAAGACATAGGAAAGTTCACAAAGTCTAGACATTTCTTCAACTCTCCTGACTCAGTCACACCTAGCTGGACAGACTCTTCAAAAGACTTCTTTGTCACAAGACTGAATTGTATAGAACAGTCATTCCACTGCACTATTGCAAATCCATACCAAATGCAGATGAACTTCACAAGAGGATCTTGCAACTTCTTTACAAGATGCACATGGTATGTCATGCCATTTCTGCCAATGTATGTGAGCTTGTCATCAACAGCAATTTTCTTCTCTCTATGATGCTTCATTCTAGGTTTTTCTATCATCTTTCTTCTTTTTCTGGTGCAAGAAGATCTAGGCGCAAGCGAGCTACTTCAGGCGACATGCCGAAGAAAGGATTGTCTATTTGCAAGACTTCTGCTTCAACAGCATCTTTGTCTTCCGGCTCGGTGAACACCTGGAAGCACTCTGCACCTAAGATCTTGCAAAGAGCATTTTCCCAAGATATGCAATTTGCTGGATATCCTCTGATTCCAATAATGTTCTTGTACTTTTTGTCTCTAAGAACAAGATGAACATGAAAGCCTAAGACTTTCTTAGATGCAATGTACAAACCTAAGAAATCAGCTAAGCGCTTTGCAAGATGCTTGAGTTCACTTTCTTTCATTTCTTAGGCTTTCTCCCAATGACTATGCTTCTCTTCTAGCTCTAGCTCTCGCATGAAGTCACTTAGCAGATTCTGATAGAGAATTGCAAAAACAAGCCAAGCAGCAAAACCATATCGAATTGCACCACTAAGAAGAAAGCTTGTCCCAAGACAAATGCCTAAAGATCCAAAGACTATAGCAATCCAAGCATATGGCTTGGTCTTCTTCAAATACAAGCATTTGCAAGCTAAGAGGTCAAACTTGTCAGCTTCAGGCAATTTGACATCGACATTCAAGCAAAATCCTTCATAAGTCTTGCTGCTCAAGTAGAGATCTATCAGCTTTCTTCTTGTCTCAGCTTGGCTCTTCTTCAGTTTCTCTCTAGCATATTCCATGGCAGCATCATATCAAATCTTAGACAATGACAACTTCCATTCAACCATCAGCTGGTCAAAGTGATCCCAGTTTTCATCTGAAGTTGCATCAAACACGTGCTTTCTTGGAATTCCTTGCATGTCAATCCACAGCAACAATTCTTCTATAGTGCTAGCTGTCAAGAAACTTCTATGTTGGAAATGCCTTCGCTCCCACTTCAAGAGAAAGAACTGAGGAATTATGCGCGGCTTAGTGACTACATAGAATGGAAATGGCATTCTAGGATGCCGTGGAAGGTATGCTGCTGCTTTCTTAGCATTCTCACTCGTAAATGAAATCATGCCAGCATCATAACAAATCTTAGGCTTTTAGATGTAAAGAATCTTAGGAAATGCTGTCAAACTTCTTGCACTTCTACCACTTTGACATCAAAAACCTGAGGAGGAGAAGAAGGATCTTGATACTTTGCTATCCACTTATCGAATGCCTTCTTTGCCTTGGCAGCAGAATTCACATCAAATTCTCGCGTTGCTTCCATCTTCTTTGTGAACTCAAACTTGACAGCATATGACTTGCGTTCACCTTTTATTGCCTCTGAGTTGATGACATAAGCAGGGCGCAGCAGCTCTTTTGCTTCTTTTGTTGTCCTTCCTCTAGCAAAAACTGATTTAACCCGACAATAGGAAAATGCATCATAGCCTACTTTGGTTAAGCTTACTGGCAGATCTACTTTCATTAGATTGAGACAACCAGAGAAGGCCCAGCCACTAATGACCTTGCAACCAGCAGGAATGACAACAGAAGTTATTGATCTGTTTTGGAAGAATGCTTTCTTGCCAATCTCAACCACACCATCTGGAATGACAACATCTCCGCCTTTGCCTTTGTACTTGACAAGGATGTTGTCCTTTATCTTGAAGTCTTTGATGCTAGATGTAGGGCCTTTAGCCATAGATGATCTCCTCTTGATACAAGCAATTATATCAAAAGCCTAAGATTTTGGCAACGAATCTTAGGAAAAATCTAAGGCTGTCATTTTGCGGAAATCTCAGGCTGCTAGAAAAATGTCAAGTTTGAGTTGCAGCTCTGGAATTGTCAGGCTGTAGAAAGGATTTTCAAGCAGCTTCTCGTCGTATGACTTCACGGATCTCAACTTGAAGATTCTTGATTTGAGAATTCCTGCAAGGAGGGCTTTGGCTGTCTGGAATTCATCACGATTGCATCCATCAAGAAAGACAACAATGTCATCATCAACAGCTAGAAGCCAATAGCTTCTTCTTGAGTAGAGAGGACAATGGAAGAGCTTGAAGCCTAAGGATTTAGCTATACGATTCAAGAGACTCCTAACTTCAAAAAACTTGAGGCTGTCTAGATTCTTAGGCTTCTCTGGTTCAAGTTGCATATTGATTGGGTATAGACAAAAACTTCAGGCTGTCAATGCTCAAAAAGCCTAAGATTTCTCCTAGGCTTCCTTCTTTCATCTAGCTATAAAATGATGACTAGATGTCCAGCAAGAAGGAAAATAAAATCCTCACTCGCGCTTGTATCTTAGCCAAGTCCAAAAACATTAGATGCAAGTGAGGAAATGCTGAGGCTGTCTGAACTCAGACAAGACCTTTCTTCTGAGCCCGCCAATAAGCACGCTTCTCTTCCTGTGTGAATTCAGAGAAACGCTTGTTAGGACGATTGTAGACCTCGTATCCAGCAGGATCAAATGACTTGCAGCATCCACTGGTCTTAGGAGCTGTGCAAGTCTTCACTGGAGGCTTGACGGAGATCTTGGTTTCACAAAGAGGCTTTGCACACGATGTCTTTGCAACACCCTTAGCGGAAAGAAGCTCTTCAGCCTCCTTCTTGAGGGCAAGCTGCTTAGCAAGACGCTTCACCTTCTTAGCATGCGCCTTCTTTGCCGCTGCTGCATGGCGTGCCTTGTTCTCCTCTGCCTGGAGCTTCTTGAGAGCTGCTCCATAGACTTCCATAAGCTTCTGGTCATATGCATTCTTTGTGATTTGGTCCTTGAGCCACTTAGCACCACCACGTCCATTGATCGTGCCATCCTTGTTGATCGTGCCAATCATTCGCTTGAAGAGGCACTGTGTGATGCCAAACTCCTTAGCAGTCTCATCAGCAGTGAGAACCGGAACAGGAAGCTTCACACCATTGTACTCAGAGATGAGAATGGAGTTGACCTTGTCATGCACTGAGTTAGAGCAAGAGCAGCGAGTTCCATCCTCAAATATGATCGTAGTTGTGAGCTTGCCATATGTCTTTCCAGTAGGCTTGCCAGTCTTGTCAAGAACAGGTGCTTCAGGATCATAGTTGAAGATCACACCATTCTTAGCTGGATTTGCAAGCCAAGTGAAGTTATATGCCAGGTTTGTCACCATAGCAGCCATGATTTTGTTGAGATCCATCTTAAGTTTTTCCTTGTTGTTTGTTATGTCTAGATTATACCAAATCTTTGACTTTCAGTTGCAAATTGAAAAGCGGCTAGCTAGCATCAACTGGAGGAGCCCATGAACAACTCAACGGAGAGCTGAAGCCGAGCTAGCTGCAGGAATTCGACTCGGGCTTAGCCCATCACCGAATGGAGGCGAGCGGTGACCTTAGCCAGAGGGAGATTAGCTCCATTGCTGACAGTCTTGCTGCCGGAGATCTTGAAGCGACGAGCACCATAGATCTCATCAGCCGAGCGATAGTTTGTCACACGACCAAAGCCGGGAACATCCACGGACTGGCCAAGAGTGAGCTTGTTCACACGGGAAGTCCAGTAAGAGGCCGACTTCTGCACCTTGTTTGTCTTGTTGTTCTTCATGTCTTTTACTTTATCACTTTAGGGAATTTCTATAAATTTGCTTGGACTTTAAGCTGGTGTTACTTGGTCCTTAGGCTTTGCAATGTAAGCTTTCTTCTGCTCTGGGGTGAGCTTGTCATACTCTGCTTTTGTTATGACATCTTTGCCAGGACCTTCCTTAGATCTGAGATTTTGGAGAGCTTTCTCTCTAGCTTTAGCTTTGACATTCCTAGGCAGCTCTTTCCAGATGTTCTTGTTCAGCTGCTTCTTCAATGCTTCTCTGTCGGTCAAGGATATCGTCTGGCCATCTTCAGTCTGATATCCTTCAGTGTCATACTCGGCGGCTTTAGAGAAGTCCTGGTCAATGTTCTTCCAGCCTCTCAGAAGTCTCTGCCCCTGCTCCCAGTCAACTAGCTTCTTCAAACGGCAGTTCAACCAAGCAGAAGCTTTGTCATTTGAACTGTCATTCAAAGCAATGCAGCCATCCCAAGAAGGATCATTTGGCCACTTCCACTTCTCAAGTCTGCGAGAGTCATCACAATACCAAGCTACCTTAGCTCTAGCATCAGCAATGTTGAGAACTCTTGCAAGCCACCTGTAGCGTGACTTTGTCCTCAAGACCTTCTCATCTTTGTCACGCTCTACATGATATTGATATGTGACAATGCACATCTTCTCTTCATCAAGCTTGAAGCTGATAGCTTTCAAGATGACCATCTCATCCGGTTTCATTTCTTAGAAGCCTCTTTCTGTATAGACCTTAGACCAATGCTTTCTGTCCTTCATCATGTCTAAGATAATATCACAAGCCTAAGATTGTGTAAACTAGTTTTAGACGGCATCTAAAAGCTGAGGCTATCTTAGACTAGTCTTCAGAGAAGATGTCATCTGAGTCAAAGACATCTACCTCAAGCTTAGAGAGGTTGTCTAGATTTTTCTTAGGCTTTTGCATTGAAGCTAAGATTCTAGGATTGCTAGCTTTCTTGAGGCTGTCTAGCTTAGCTTGGATAGCTGCAACAGAAGATCTTGGCTTTGGAAGGTCCATCATTTTCTTGAGGCTGTCAAAGTGAAGGATTCTGGTAAGAGTATGCATGGCCGATTGAGAAGCTGACATAACGACCATCAAATCTTCTCAAGCGCTTCTTTCCATCTCGCTCAACTTCCCACCAATGGCCATAGCATCTCTTGAGATAGAATTCAGTCTTGTCAATTGTTGGGTCATACTTGTCAATGACTTCATGACCACCTTCCCATGGGTGATCTTCGTCAAAATGTGATCTAGCATGACAGACTCCAAACACCCGATTTGGCAGAACTTCTGTTATCCAGTAAGGATATGCATCTGACACAACACTCTTTGTAGCACCAGTGCCGGGGCATATAGTCAAATCTTCAATGATTTGCTCTTTAGCTGTCAGCTTCCTTGGCATATCAAACTATCCTCTCTTTGAAGAACAGCACAAACTTCTCTTCTTGGCCAGAACCGGCATGACAGAGTTTGAGTCCATGGTGCTTTCCAAAGCAAACTTCTCCAACTACTTTTGTCTCCGGTGGAATTCCATCAAGAGCTTTCTTGAGCTCTTCTACTGTCATGTCTTCAGGCATAGCAATTATCTTGTCTTGGCGCACTTGACAATATCACCATGGTTTGTCTTGAAGATGATTTGCTGGACATCCTCAGACATCAGAGCATCATAGACCCCAGGAGGAAGCACAACATCATCAAAGACATGGCCAAGAATGTACTCAAGCCACTCATCACCATTAGTGGTCTCCATGTCAAACTCTTTCATCTCTTGCTCGACTTCAGACTGGCTCCACTCCCCAGGAATGTCAGGATTTGTAGTGCATGTGATCTTCAGGTTCATTGCTCTCAATCTCCTTAGATTCCATTGAAGTACTGCCAAACACAGCTGAGGTTGTCGCTCTTAGAAACAGCCTCAAGATAGTCCTCGGTCTTTGGGTTGACCCACTTCATCTCAGCATTGTGGGTTTCACACCAGACTTTTGCATCCGCTTTCATTGCAGCCTTTGCAGCCGCTACAGATGGAAAAGCTTCAGCAAACATTGAAGTCAACTTCTCGTCACTTGCACGAAAAGTCACACGAATCTTTCTTGTTGCTCTAGACATGATGGTTCTCCTTTAAGTTTGTGACGAGACAATTATAACAAATCTCTCTAAGCTTGGCAACTAGATTTCTTCAACCAGCCATATAGCTCACACATCATTGTGAAGCACTCTTCAAATCCTTCTTTCTCTGTCATTCCTTTCTTTCTGAGAGCTTTTCTAGCCATGTCAATCTTCTTAGGTCTAGTGTGCTTCTTCTCAAGCCCATTGATCCACTTGAATGTCTTCTCTACTTCATCCTTCATGGATCTAGTGTCTGGACAAGAGAGATCTATGAGAGCTTTCATCTCTGGATGGTTCTTCAGCAGAACTCTTCTTGCAAACATCAGATTCTGCTCTTCAGAAGCATCCGGCTGCTTGCTCTTGCACCAAGCTATTGTGCTAGCTATTGTCATCTTAGAGTAGATCTCAAACTGTCTATCACACTCTTCTTGAGACACTGTGTCATCATCTTCAACATACTTGTTGTTAGCATATTGGAATCTTCCAAGCTCTGGCACCCAGATCTTAGCATTGTCTACATCATAAGTTCTAGGAGCCCAGCCATAAGCTCCATGTCTCCAGCCAAGTGCACCACTGCTATTGATGACTGCAACTATGAAGCCTCTGCCTCTGAACTTCCGACCTTTCTCAACTTTGACCGCTTTGAAAGTGACTGTCTCAGAAGTGGTGGGATTGGCGTAATTTGCAGGACCAAGATAGATTCCTTCAGACATGCAGTTCTCCTCTCTAAGTGGTTGACATGCAGAATTATATCAAAGAAATCTCAGTTTGGCAACTTTCCAATGTCTACTAGCATCAAGATCTCTTCATCATTCTTGTGGTATAGAGGATTAGGCTTGCAGCAATTTGGATCTCCAGGATAGCCATGCACAATGGTGTCAGCATCAAACAGAGCTTGTCTTAGCTCTTCAATTGAGTTGAAGTTCACTGCATAGAGCTTTTGGTCTTTGTTCATCAAAGCATACATCCAAGGATCTGCTCCAGAGTCATAGGCAAACTTCTTTAGATCTTGGACTTTGATCACCTGAAAGCAGCCTGAAGGGCATGGCCGGAGAATCCAGCCAAGCAACTTCATTGCTGTAGACACTATTTGTTCAGTCTCGGACATAAGCTATGTGGAAGGCTTTGTTGTAGGCACTAGCTATCTGCTCAGCTCTAGCTTTGCCAGCTTCTCCAACAAATGGACCTTTGAATGTCTCGGTCTTTGTTCCGTAGAAGTCATTCTTTTGGCCAATGTGATCGACAGGACGACGCATCACCAAATACCATGGCTCGGCAAGAATCTGAGGATCATTTCTGTCTCCAGAAGGAAGCCGTGTCTGCTTCTTCACAAAATAAGCACGCTTTGAGAGTGGAATCTGGTCAAGAATGCATTTTCTTTCAGACATTTGAGTTTTCCTTTGTTGGTTGTGATGCACTCATTATATCAAATCCTAAGATTTTGGCAACAAGTCTTAGGAAATTCTATCATAAAAATAAATTGGCCTAATCCACCGAGCAGCATGGCTCTGCATTGAATTATAACAAAACTATGCGTTTTTGGCAATTTTTGTGGAATCACTTTGTGAAGTAACAAAATATTTTGATGAAAAAAGCTAAACAAATGAATGTCTAGCTTCTTGTTGTTCACATGTTGAAGAAATAATTTGATGAAAAAATCAAGACACCTATTTGCTTGTCAAATGCTCTGCCAATTGAGCTACAGGCGAAATCTCTAGATGGTCCGCCTGAGAGGACTCGAACCTCCAACACTCTGATTCCAATAGCTTAAGTTGCTGATAGTGTCTTTCAAATGGAGCATCAGAACGGACTTGAACCGTCAACCTCTTCCATGGCAAGGAAGCTCTCTGCCAATTGAGATACTGACGCATTAACTGGAGCATCAGATCGGTGCCGCCCCGACTTAAACCAGCTTGGAAGGCTGGCGCCTAGCTGTTAGGCTACTGATGCATTGTCAAGACACAAAGTTTGCATTTCTCATTATAGCGTCTGAAACACAGAAAGAAGACTTGAACAGTTAACGGGGTTCGGACCCGCACTACGGCTGCTCGAACCGTTTCATTGATTCATTGTTAGTGAATTATGTTTACCATTTGTTTTAGCATTGCAGTGTTGTGTCTTTTAAGAAATTTTACTATCTTAGATATTTGGTTGTCCTGACTGGATTCGAACCAGTGAATGCAACTGTATCAGAGTTGTGCCGTAACCAGACTTGGCGACAGGACAATAGATGAAAAGTCAAGATGCATGCGATTGCTTGCTTATATTGGATTCGAACCAATGTCTCTAGCATTGCTGCTAGCGCTTTAACCAACTAAGCTAAATGCCCGAATGGTGGACACTATCATGATATTTGCAGTGATGCATCTTTGAATGGCGGAGATCCCGAGGCTCGAACTCGGAAGCGACTTTCACCGCGACGGATTAGCAATCCGTTTCCTTACCAATTCGGAACAGATCTCCAGAAATCATTTTTTACAAATCCTACCTTTTCTCCACCCATTTGGGATTGGATCAGTCTTCAAAATTGATTTGCTTTCTCTTGTCAAATCATTACAAATCCACATTTTACCATACTAAGAATTCTTCGAACCTGTTTTATTTATTGACATTTTTCTTCTCGTTTCATCTGTATAAACATGTCCATACATTGGATTTCTTTCTCCAGCAAAATAACCAGGATGACTTATATGCCACAACTTTGCAGAAGAACTAAATTTCTTTCTAAACTCTTCTAATTCTTTTAGAGACATTTTAAGAATTCTAAGTTTATTTGCATTCTGGCTATGTAATCGTATTTGAACGATTTCATCCGGAGATTTGTTTTTGAAATAATGGTTTATTCCAGTATTATTAGGATTTTTGTTAACATAATCCCAACCACCATCTCCACCAACTTTTATGTTGTACGTGTCTGGTCTAGCACAGAACTCTTCTGTCACAACCATCTTCTCAAGAAGATTCATCTCTTCTCTGCTCTTGAGATCAATCAAGATCTTGAACTCAAAATTTTCAAGACCATGTTTCTTGATAGCTCGTTTTAGATATTTGCCAGAGCCAAAGTAGTTGTCTTCAATGTTGAATGTCTCATGCTTCCCAATGTATATCTTGCCATTGACTAGATTTGTTGTCTAGTAGATGAGATAGTGCTTTTGCTTGTTGTTCTCTTCTTTCATTGTTTTACCTTTATTATAGTGGCATTAGCGTGTCACTATTCTTATTTACCTCAAAATATATTGTACCCAAATCTGTTGGCGCTAACCATGAGTGAGGGTACAAACCTGGAAGAGAAGATCCGATTCGAACGGATGGATGGCTCATCACCACCGCTGAGGTTCAAGCTCAGTGCAATAGACCACTCTGCCACTTCTCCAAATGATGGTTGGCACTGAGAATTTCGAAATCCCGACCCGCTGCGTGTAAAGCAGCCGCTCTTGCCTCTGAGCTAAGCGCCAAACATAGAAATAAATCAAGACCCGATAACCTAGACCATGTGATCTGGATTGGAGTCGAACCAATGTAAACCGTTATGAGTTTGCTGCGAGGGTCTTTCAAAAAGTCAAGGCACATTCATTACTGGACTCGAACCAGCATCTCTAGCATAGTTGCTAGTGCTCTGCCAATTGAGCTAATTGCCCTAAATGGTGGACAACAATCATGTTGCTGCTAGTGCCTTTCAAATGGTACCTCATAGTGGTAATGCTCCACTTTCATCAGACTGAGAATCTGAGGGACTGCTTCTATCCGAATGAGGCATTGAAATTCGGATCCAGCGAGAGTCGAACTCGCCTCAGCAGATCGACAGTCTGCGGTCCTAGCCGATGAACGATGGATCCTAAATGGTGATTGGGGTAGGACTCGCACCTACGCTGTTTCTAATGTGGCAGATTTACAGTCTGCGGCCTTCGCTACTCGGCGACACCCAACCATTGGCGACTCCACGGAGGCTCGAACTCCGATTCTCTGGATGAAAACCAGGATTCCTGACCAGTTAGAAGATAGAGTCAAAACCTCTCTGCACTAGCACTTACCATCATGCCATTCAGTTGACTGTTGAGAACAATGACATTCTTGAATTGTTGTTGCATTGGAGTAGCAAGTGTCCACACCCTGCTGTGCAGAAAGAAAGGATCAAGATACATTTGATACGTTGCTCTAGCGACTGAGCTACGGTCCCAAGCTTGGAGGGACCGATGGGACTTCAACCCATGACACACGGCTTTGAATGCAAGTAGAGTTGCTGTATGTATCTTTCAAATGGTACCTCGGGTGGTATTCGAAACCACGTCTGTCAGATTAAGAGTCTGCGATAATAACCGCTATACGACCGAGGCATTTAGTTCAAAGAAGCAAGACACGCTTGTTGCGAATTTGCAGTTCGATTTTTAGTTGCTGTGTGTGTCTTTCTCAATGGTTCTCCAGGGTGGACTTGAACCACCGACTCCCAACTTATAAGGATGGTACTCTCACCACTGAGTTACTGGAGAATCTTCTCAGATTCTTGCAGGTGAGAATCAACCCAAACTGATATGATGCCAACTGAATGGCACATTGGATGAGTCACATTTAAATGAAAGGCCGAGGGTTTCAGTCACTGAGGGCACTCATTCCGAAGAAAGGCTGCGGCGCGTTCCTCAGCAGAAGAGACCATGAACATCGTGCACGATGCAAGTCCCACCCACAACTTCTTGCAGCTATGGCGTACTGTATCCGCCACTACGGGGTATGTAGTTTCCACCAGCTAGTTTAAGTTTAGCAAACTAGCAAACTTTGGAGCCGCAAGTAGGATTTGCACCCACGAAGCTTTCGCGACTGCTTACAAAGCAGTTCCTTTTGTCTACTCAGGAATTGCGGCATCAAAAATCTCATCACATCTATGCATCTGACTGGGACTTGAATATGTGTTTGAATTATTTTATATAAACAAGTTTTATATAAGTTCGATATTCAAGCTCCGAAGAGCATTCTCCGGCTATTTGACTAGGCGTCACTATCCCATTTATCATTCATCCTCCACAAACTGCATTCTCTAGATCTAGAGCAGTTGCTTCATCAGGTAGATTTTATTTCAGGTGCGCACCATTGCTGGCAGTCGTTGAAACATTAAGCGCACTAGGTTTGACTCCCTATCTGCATAGGCATGATGATGAAATCAACAAGACTCGTTGCATGCTCTTTTCCTTCTGACATGCGAAGAAGTTTGTCCAGCACACAGGCAGGCTCGATCATATTGACTTTGCAGTTGCGAGTCTTTTGAAAATGTGTTGTTGTCTTGGAAGTCATGCTATCCACAGCATATTAGGATATGTTGCATGCCTTTTCTCCATGGTGTCATATGCTTGCGTTGTTTTACATGCATCTTCATTCAAACAAAAAACCCTTCATGCATGTTGTCATTGAGTACCTCACTACAATGAAGCGTTGAGCATCTCACTGGCAAAGTCCTTCAAAATATCAAGACCCAAAGACCTCTTTCGAGGTTTGCGGGATTTGAACCCACTCGTTTCAGCTATTCAGGCTAATTCTTTATCCATATTTGAGTTGCAGTTGCAGGTCTTTCAAAATTCGCTGGTAGCGAGGGAGGGAGTTGAACACCTCGTCCATGAGGTTATGGGCCTCATATGCTAACCGTCGTACAATACCTCGCTGGTCGGAATGGTGGGATTCGAACCCACGATCTTCGGTTCCCAAAACCGGCGCGTAAACCAGGCTCCGCTACATTCCGTTAGCAAGACGCGTTTAGCTTGTATTCATTAACAGTGAATTGCTTTAAGTTTGCTGTGTGCGTCTTTCAAATCATTTACAAATTCTTCCTTTTCTCCAACCATCTGGAATAGGATCGGTCTTCAAGATTGATTTGCTTTCTCTTGTCAAATCGTTACAAATCCACATCTTCCCATATTGGTTGTTTTTTGTTCCAAGATGAGCTAACCTCATTTTTTGCTTTGACCACTCATTATGAGATTTACCAAGCATCCCACATTTAAATGGATCTTCTTTATAAGCTCGCTTCAATCCAAGTGAATGAATTCTCTTTCTCTCATCACTAAACTTAGTTCCAACAATTGCTTCAGAAATCTTCTTTTGTCTATGAAGTCTTTTTTCTAAAGGCATTAAACTCCATCTTACATGGTCCCATCCACCATCTCCACCAACCTTAATGTTGTAGACATCTTCTCTTGCACAGAACTCTTCTGTCACAACCATCTTCTCAAGAAGATTCATCTCTTCTCTATTCTTAAGATCGATTAAGATTTTGAACTCAAAGTTCTCAAGACCATGTTTGTTGATAGCATTCAGAAGATATTTTCCACTACCAAAGTAGTTGTCTTCAATATTGAATGTCTCATGCTTCCCAATATAAATTTTACCATTGGCTAGATTTGTGATCTAGTAGATGAGATAGTGCTTTTGCTTGTTTTTAGTCATTTCTTTCTTCACTTTCTTGTCATTCGCGTGACAATTTTATTTACAAAAGAATGTACCCAAATCTGTTGGCGCGAACCATGAGTGAGGGTACAAATGGTGGACCGACCGGGAGCTGAACCCGGACTCGCTGCGTGCAAAGCAGCAGTGCTACCGCTATCACTATCGGCCCATTTCAAATTCTTTGGCTCCCAGCGCAGGTACCGCCCCTGCCTAACCCGAGTTAACAGCTCGGTGCCTACACTAGCCAGCCCGCTGGGAATAAATTGAAATGTTCTTCTGTCACGGCTTTTTGAAGAACTTCTCACGACGAAGTTGTATGTATTTCTCAACTTCATACCGTACCATTCAATGTGTGTGAGATAAAACCAAACAAGACTCGTTTTGGCAATTCTCTTTAATGTCTGAACCTCCAAGAAGACGTATTCACCCATTGAATAATTTTTTAATTTAACTTTGCAGTTACGAGTCTTTCAAATCAAAGAATGATGTCATAAGAGGATTTAGGGTTTGCCTCTAACTATCTTCATCTGCAGCCATTCATGCTTCTTGCCATTGCTGCTTAGCTGTCACAGCAACTTCTGCTAGCAAGAGGAGATTCATTTGTCACTCCATCCACCTACTCAATGTACCGAGGGGTTCAGTGGCATTGTCATCTGCAGATTTGGCCAACCTGCAGACTTCAATGGCATGAGCATCTTCCAATGACCTTTGTACTTTCATGCTTGAGCTCTAGGCCGGCTCTCGCACTACTATCCATTGATCACCACAGCAGACCATTGCATCTATCTATAGCAATCATTCTGGCATATGCATCATTCAAAATTCTTTGTCATTCCCAATGAAAACTTCACTTCTCTAGAATCATCAACCAATCCATCATCCTCACATAAATGAGAAGCTATCAAACTTCATGGGCCAGTGCTTGAGGAGCTAAAGGAGTAGAAAACTCTGTCAAGCAAGTTTCTTCTCTCACCAATCATCATCTTTCTCTGTCTCTGTATTTTTTCCAACGATCACCAAGCATCAAGCCAATCATCTTGGCTGTATAGCTTGAGACCCGCACCAGGCCTAATGGTCTTCTTTTAACGTGAGCCTGGTCTCACGTCGCCTACGAGACAAGATCTTCTTGCAAAGCATCTATGTCTCGCATCTTGGCGAAATCTTCATCATCAAATCATTTCTTCAATTGTCAAAGAGCTATGTGATGTCTCACACCCATCACGCTGACAATCATATCAAACTAGAAGATTCTTGGCAACCACAATCTTGCGGTTTTCTCAATCTGGAAGTTTCAACGACTGCCATCCAAACTACTATATACTACGTTTCTTAGGAAAACTGAGGCTGTCACATCCAAAATTGCATGTTTTTTGCAAGATTCAGACTCCAAGGACAAGCTTTCAGATGCATTCCATGGTTAGGGAGAGCAACAATCTTTGCAAAGGTCTTGCTGTCAACTTGCTGATATCTCATTGAGCTTGCAACCCAAGGACGTCTTGCTACACAACGTTCAAGAGCATCTCTCAAATTCAGCCCATAGATGATTTCATCCGGTGGAGGCTCTGAGCTAGTTGCAAGCTTGTAGAGGCTGATGTCAGTGTAGTGAGAGAATCCAAACATTGATCTAGACCACCAGATCTTCCACGTCTTGATTTTCTTCTTGAGATTCTTTATCTTGCTAGCTTTCATGAGGCTGTCTCCTTCAGTTAATGGCCATAGCTGCAATAGATCCATCTTCAGTCTTGAATACACTAGACAACTTCATTCCAAGTCGAGATTCATAGTCTTCTTTTGGATGTATCTCAGCAATCCAAGTCTTTCCATCAAACATCTCAAACGAGAGAGTTCCATCACCAGCAAGCTCGATGTGTCTAGCAACTCTAGCTCTTCCACCAAGCTCTAAGACAAGTTTAGATGCAGAAAGCAGTTTGCTCATTGTTAGTCCTCGCAATTTGGATAGTACACAGTGTCGGTCTTTCCTTCACCAAGCTTTAGCATCTCTTTGCCAAGATTCCTGAGAATTGCAGCTGTCACAACCATGAGATCTTTAACATCATCTTTTGTGATGCTGTCAGGATCAGAGAAGAGATCAGCAAGTGACTGCTCATCCATCCTGTTCTTCCGAGGCATGTAGTTCCAGACACATGTCTCATGAGGATCAATGCCACTCTTAGGATCATCCTCTTTCTTGTAAGCCAAGAAGATCTGGATCGGAAGGTTGTAGGTGAAGTAGATCTCTCCAAGGTCTAGCTTCTTAGAGACTCTCTTCGCTGCAGCTTCTTCTTCTGCTGTTGCATGCTTGAACTCAAGTATTTTGCTATTCATTGTCAGCCCTCCTTGATTTCAAGATCATGTTCACTGATGTTCCACTCAGAGCCATAGCTGTAGTCTTCAGTGTGAGCAGACCACTTGTCAAAATCAACAACTAGCTCCATTCCAGCCGCATCATCAACATATGACTCCATGTCATTCTTGATGACATTGATTGCTTCCTCTCGGGTGTTGCACACATCAACCACAACAGCTTTTCCATCTGCCGTCTCTGAGGTGTCAACTGCCGTCACAATGAACAACTTCTTAGACATTTGTTTCTCCTTTAGGTTTGTGATGGTGAAATTATATCAAACAGATTTTGTCTTGGCAACCTTCTTCTTCATGAACTTCTCAATCGGCTTTACATATCCATCAATAACAAGAAGACGATAGATTTCAGCTGGAAAGACATATAAACCACCAACTCCTTCAAGATAAGCAAGAAGTCTATTAGCATAGTCTGGAAGCTTGAATTCTTCAAATACCTGAGGCTGTTGGAAGCCAAGAATGCTTGCATGAAGAATTGCTTCTTCTTTTGAGCCAAACACTCTAGTAGTGCTTCTGTACATCTCCGAGTAATCAGCTTTCCAATCAGCTTCTTTCTTGTAGATGCATCTAGACACAGAGCAAGCCCAAGATTTCTTTCTAGATTTAGGATCTACTCCAACAATTGATGCACTTCTTTCAGAAAAATAGCACCCTTTAGTTGGATAGACAAAGCAGTATTCAGACTGAAGATTGAGGCTGTCTTTGTGGAAGTTCTTGATCAACTTGCTAGAGTATGGAATTGTGTCAAGAGCAAACTTTGGATCAGAGTCACCAAGATTTAGATCAATGTATGCCTTCACGTGTGACTTTGGGTTCTCACGATATTCTCTTATTTCTCTTTCAATATTCTCATTGGTCTCTTTAGCACGCTTGGCTATTGCACCATTGGAGGGATCTTTCTCTTTTGAGAAGTCAATCTTTCCTTTCTTGACAATTGCATCTTTCAAGCCATAGCAGCAGCTGTTAGGATAGAGCTCGGCAAGTGTCTTGAACTCGCCTCGATCTAGCTCATCACTTCCATAGTGGTAGCAGCCACACCAGACTTGGACCGGCTTCTCAGCATCAAGAATCCACCAACGATAGAGTCTGAAGTCCTTGAGAACCTTAGGGCGCTTTGTGTGGTCATAGATGAAGAGCTGCTTAGCAATCTCTCTAGCATTTGCTTCAGCTTCTTCAATGGTCTTGAACTCAAACTTTGATTGAAGCTTGGCATTCAGGAGTGGATCTAGCTTCTCAGAGACCATGTTGTAGGCAAAAGTGTAAGTCTTGCCATTGCAGTCTTTGTCTCGAAGCATCATGAGATAGAACTTAGAAGACATCTAGTGGTTTCCTTTCTTTAGGTGGTTGACGAATTGAATTATATCAAAGCCAACCAACTGTGGCAATCACTCATCGTCTTCATCATCTTGCTTGCGAAGACCAAGAGTCTTCAAAACAAAGTCACTCTCGGTCCAGACAAAGTCATTTATTGCTGTCTTAGAAGGTGTGGAGTCACAGAATGCTGTCTCAACAAGCTCTTGCAAGCCATCAAGCTTCTGTGCTTGCCTGATCTCATCAACTATTGCCTTTGCCGGCCCCCAAAAGTTGAAAGTGTCGACATTGAACTCTTGTGTGAACTGCATTTCTGATTCTCCTTTTAATAGTGATGAGGAGATTATATCAAACTGGTTTCAACCTGGCAATCTTGGCTTCAAGCTTGTCAATCTCGTCTTGCTTCTCTCTTGCTCTGCGAACTGCTTGCTCTTTGTCATTCTTCAGATGTCGGATGTTGTCTTGCATCTGGATCCTCTGAGCATCTCTCTCATCTAGAAAGAGTCCTTCTCTTGACCTAAGCTCTTCGATGTAACGCTCTTTCATTTGGCAGTCATTAGACTTCTCTAAGAACTGGCAAGTCAAGTGAAGCTCCCCATCTCTGAATCTCTTCACCTCAAGATGGTCAACATGAGAAATAGGACCTCTTTTGCACTCGCTAAGAGCTCCACTGTCAAGAACACTTACTCTCTTGAAGAGTCCAAGCTCTATTGCATCCATAAGAGCGTGTGCTGCCTTCTTGAAGTCAGACAGCACATCACTCGGACTTGGATCTTCTGTCTTGATCTCATCAGCCATTGATGAAGAGCTTTCCAAGTTGTTCATCGGTGAGATTAGCAACGGTGTAGCGCAGAGCTTCACCAATCTCTGCATAAGGGATCTTCTGGTGCTTGTTGCGAGCACTGTTCACAATTGAGACGGAGCGTGCCTTGAGGTACTTTGGCCCATGTTGGAGAAGCTCATCAACGAGACCTCTCTTCTTCAGCTCTGTAGTGCCATCATCCCAGAGCTTCACATTCGAGTTTCCAAGATAGATGCAGTGGACATCTTCATCTCCCATGTTTCCAGCACGGTCCTCATGAGGCTTGTAGAGAGAATCTTCAAGCTCTTCAATCTTCTCATCAAGCTTTTCAAGTGTGTTATCGTCATCATTGTCAATTCCACCAAGACCTTCATCCCAGAACTTCCAGACACACTCATTGCCATTCCAATAGAGCATTGCAGTGTAGCCCTCACCTCCACCACAAAGAACTCCAACAAGCTCAGATATCTCAGGGATGTCCTTGAGATTCCAGCGGGTCAGGTTTACACGCTTGATCTCTTTCAGCTCGGGCGCCTCTTCTTTGATGAGAGGAAGCGGCTTGCCTTTGACGGGTACATAGAATTCACCAAACTTCACAAGAATCGTAGCATAGCCATTGTGATCCTTCTTGGCATTCTTGAATGGAACTTCATGATCAGTCATTGTATTTCTTCTTTTAGTTAGTTGATGATGAAGACATTATATCAAATCTCTCAATCTTTGGCAACAACCCCAGCACAATGCAGATCTTTCCAGAGAGTCAGAAGTTCTTTGTCTCTAGATATAGCTATCTCATGCCAAACTTTGCTAGTATCCAGTCCTAGAAGAACATAGTAAGTCAGAACTTTGACAGTCTTCAACTTCTCTAGAACATCATTAGAAGGTCGGTTTGGGTGGCCAAACACCCCTTCTAGCTGAGAGATTGCATATGTTCTGTAAGCTAGTTGCTTCCAGCTAGTGTCATTAGGGAAGAACCTGTTGTGGTATTCGGTTGTTGTCATGCATAACCTCAACCAAACATCTTCTCTTCTTCTCTAGTCATCTTCTTGAAGTAGCAAGAGTCATGACGTCCCATTGCTTTGATTTCAGCTCTTGTCTCAGCAGCATAAGACTTAGCTTCATCTTTGTTGTCAAATGTTTTGTTGAGGCCATCATCCACAAACACAGCATACTTAGCCATTGTCATTCTCCTTTAGGTTTATGATACCACAATTCTATCAAAGAAAAGAAGTCTTGGCAACCCAATCAATAGTCAATCAAAGGAATGTCAGCATACTTGATCATCTTGCTGATAGTGTCTGAGAGAAACATCATCTGCTCTTTGCTCTTCTTGATAGCTTCAAGATTCAAGTCATACTTCTCTTTGCAAGTCTTAGGATCAAGCTTCAAGATCCAGTCATACACAAAGTCACGAACTTTTATCTTCTTTGTTGTGTCATCAAGAATCTTAGACTTAACAAATGTCCAGAATGAGTTTCCAATGTCTTTTGGAGAAAGCTCATCTGTCATATCCTGGAAGAGAATGTCAGCTGCTTGAACTAGCTTGTGCATGAGTTTAGTTGTCATGATTATAAGCTATGGACTTAGTGCTATTTAGATTCTTTCTTTGGTGACCAAAGCCGCCCAAACTTCCATCCATTCTAAAGTCGTTCATTCTATTCAGATTCTAACACTGTTTCTTCTTTAATGCCATTATTCATCCATTTGCATCCAGCGTATGAAGTTCCGCGTCTCCAACCTGGTGGAATAGGCTAATCTTTGCTAAACATTCTATTCCGAATCCCATCCGTTATCTTGATTGTTCCTTTTACTTTATGGTTTCCATATTCCCAATCGGCTGATGGCAATGGAGTATTTGGTGAAACAATTCTAACTTCATCAGTAAGTTTGTTTGATATTCGGATCTTTCCTTTAGTACCTTTTCCTGGAGCTAATGGCAATCTACCAATTTTCCAGCCTAGTGGAATTGAAGTTGGATCAATAAATCGTTGAATTACACCATTGTTGACAACAATCTTTCCAGTATTATGATATATAAAGTTCTTTCTTCTCGTTGGCTTCTTTTTTGGAAGTCCACTTGGAAGCTATGGTTTGCTATATCGCCAAAATACCTTGTTAATTTGATGATGTGAGGTCATTTTTGTTGGGACTAATTTGTTGGCAAACACATATTGGAATCCAAAGTTATGACAGAGATTCCATAACTCATCAACTTCTTTCTTAGTCCACTAATGACATTCTCTTTTATTAAATGATAGATTCCAATTTTTGAATTGCCTTACCAATGCATATGGATTTTTACCTTTAAATCCATCATGATCTCGAACATACTCAAATCCAAATTGATTATAGTCATCCCTAAACTAGACCATTTGTTCATATGTATATTTCTTGTCATGTTTTCCATGTAGAGCTTCAATCTTCAATCTTTCAAGCTCTTCTATTTGAGTCTTCGTGAAAGTTGGTAGATTGATGCATTTTCTAACATGGTGTTTTGCTCTTCCAATAAAACACCAAACAGCATTGACTGCTTTAATAAGATTAGACTCATCTTTAATTGCTCTGAAATATCGACAAAGATATACATGAATCATGATATGCCAGTAATATGGCAGCCGAATGATATTAGATTTTGAATTGTCTGGTTCAACTTTAGCCTGTTTATAAAACCAAAGTGGAGTTATATGGTGTTCTTCAGTATAAAGTGAATGGTCATTAATGCATTCATCGATTGAATGGTATTCAACTGGATATTGTCTATAAAATGACACTACATTCAAGTAAGCGTCTTTCCAGATAGACTCTGGCATTTCAAAGATTGTTTTCATTATGTGTCCTAGCAATTTATATTTACAATGAGATCCCCATGAAATCTGCTAGGACACAATGGGGATCTCAAACTACTTATTAGTAGCCAATAAACTTATGCTCTTTCATATCATATTGCCAATGTCGAGGATCGGATAAGTCAAGTGGTTTTTTAACTCGCATAAAACTATCGCACAACATTTCTTGAGAATCGAAAGTATCAATAGCATAAGGTTCTTTTCCCTTCCAGCATCTAGCGCAGACAATGTGTCCACCTTTTCTGCAATGCTCATTTTTAGCTTTTGGATTTCCAACTAGACCTACTAGAAATGTTCCCTGGCCACTATAGAGCTCTAGGAATTCAGCTAAAGTGATTCCAGCACTCTCTTCATCAAGACCCATAGCGGCATCTATGAACTTGGCTTGAGCAAATGCTGGATCTTCCATCATCTCTGGAGGAAGCTCTTCAGAGTAGTCTTCTACTATGTCAAACCAAGGATCAAATGTCTCTTTTATCTTGTTGAGATCTACTCCAGTGTCTCTTATCAAGCCTTTGCCTCGCTTCCAAGACAGACCAAGCTCTTTGCACACTAGCTCGTATCTCATTCCAATTGCAGCACATATAGCTCGAATAGAGCAATCCGGAAGATGTTGCTTCCATGGATTCATGTTGAAATATCTAATAGGCTTCTCTAGCATGATAGTACTTACAAAAAGTGGAGGCTGCCTTTCGACAACCTCCACTCATCATCACCTAACAGGAGACCACTCAGTCCCAAGTTCCATTGCCTTCCATCTCACGGAAAGCTTCACGACGATATTCGGCCTGCTCACTGGAGATTCCATCCCCACCACCAAGAATGTCATCCTCCTCATCATTCTTGTCTTCATCATCCTCATCGTCATCATCCATCAAATCATCATCCTCATCAGGATTCTTGAGGCTGTCATCCTCGGCTATCTCAGTCTCATCCTTGAAGGTATCACCAGCAGGAACTTCAACTCCAGCCTCCTTGTCCTGTGCTGCGGCTGCAAGAATCTCGTCATCAGTCAGAAGCTTCTCCTCGGCTTCAGCCGGCAGCTCTTCAGGAACAATTGGCGCTTCAACGGAATCTTGAGGCTGTGCATCCTCAACCTTCTCCACCCGAGGCTTCCGAGGCTTGCGCTCCTTCTTCTCAGGAGTAGGCTTTGCAGCCTTGATCCTCACACCAATCTCAAAGTCATAGCCAATAGAGATAGGAGCACCATTTTCAACATCAATAGTGTAGCCCATCTTCTGGAGCTTCTTGATCTTCCGAGCAAGCTTGTCGCCATCAAGCTCCTCAAGAATCTTAGCATTGTTCTTCACATAGCGACGAATAGCAGACAGAGTCTTCCACTCATTGCGCTCGGCCTCAATCTTCTCCTGGACCGAGACCTTCTTGGCCTCAAGATTCTTCACAGCCTTCTTCGCTTCACGAGGCTTGCGCTCTGCCTTCTTCGCTTCACGAGCAGCGAGGCGCGCTGCCTTCTTCTCAGCACGCTCCTTAGCACGAAGCTTCTGAGCAGCCTTGCGCTCCTTCTCCTTCAAGAGACGAGCAGCCTTCTTGGTTTTCTGCTCCTCACGCTTAGCCTTAGCAGCAGCCTTCTTCTCAGCTTCCTTCTGCTTCTTGGCTTCACGCTTAGCAAGACGAGCGGCCTTCTTTGCAGCGCGCTCCTCCTGGAGCTTCAGCTTGCGAGCTTCACGCTCTTCCTTAGTGAGACGAGGCTTGCGAACGGCCTTCTTCTCACCACGAATCTTACGGGACTTCTTCATTTCTTTGTTCTTCTTCATTTTGTTTTCTCCTTTAGTTAGGTTTTTGTTTGATGTCTTGCGACGTTGTGAATTTTATCAAAGCTTTTGCATCTTGGCAACTTACTTCCTTAGGTTTTCTGAAAATTCATTGATTTTCTTCTCGGTGTTGTCAAAGTCATACTTCATCTCTTCATCATCAAGGCAGATTGGAATATCACCTACCTCATCATAGAGAAGATCGATCTCATTGCCAAGATGCATCATGAGCTCTTCAGTGCCATACATTCCCCAAAGAGAAGAAATCCGCGTCCACTCACGGCGCTTCTCATCCCACTTCTCAATGATGTAGCCATACACATGGCCATCCCACCAGTCCTGGTAGAGTCTCCGCTCAATCTTCTCGAACTCAATGAGCTTCTCTTTAGTCCAGTAAGACGGATCCTTGCTCACCATCTTCTTGCAGCGCTCAGCAGTAGTGAAGAACCAAATTGGCTCATGCTCATGGTTGCAGTCAAACTTCCACTTGTGGAGAGCATTCTTAGGAATGAGAGACTCATCTTCAGCCTTCTCAAACACGAGGTCTTCATTGTCACAAGGCTCACGAGGATCAGTCTCACGAACAATCCTAGCACGATAGTCAGCAAGACGAACTTTGTCAGAGTCTTTGAGATAGATTCGAGGATCATTGAAAAGCTTTGCCATTGTTTTCTCCTTTAGTGGTGGTTGATGAGACAATTATATCAAATCAACTCATCTTTGGCAACTGGCTTCAACTAGCTTTCTCACAAGCAACTCCAAAGCTTGTTATTCCATTTGCAGCTTTGACTTCTTCAAGAGTTCCAGCATAAGTGAAACTCCCGGTGAAGTCATCATACAGCGGCACCATGTCTGGATGCAGCACAAGAGCTTTGTCTCCAGGCGACTCTATGAGATCATGGCCAAAGTCCCCACCCCACTTCATGTTGTTCTTGACTTCTAAGCGTTGTGCATAGTACTTGAAGAACTTGATGTCAAATGCATACTCAACAGCTTTCTTCATGTCATCATGGACATTAGATATCTTGAACAATGTTCCAAGCTTTGACTTGATTATGTCATCTTTGCTGTAGAGTGTCACGATTTTCATTTGCTAGTTCCTTGCTGTTAGTGATGGCAGAATCATATCAAAAGCTTGAGGCGGTGGCAATCAGAGATGGAGCTTCATCTTGTATCCAAACTTTGAGTTTGAGAACAAAGCCAATCTGACAACTTCAGTCACCATGCTGTCAAGCATCAGCTTGTTGTCTGGATTCTTCCTAGCAAGAATGCATAAGATCCTAGTAGCATCCAAAATGCTCATAGTTGTTGGAGGCCACTTCTTCCCACAGATGAACATGTCTATCTTCAAGCCTCTGAAGATGTTCTTCCGGCTTTCAAGCATCTTGAGCATTCCAGAAGGGACATTTGTGTAAGAGAGGCTCATGAGATGTCCATAGTTGTGCTCCTGGACTAATGCTAGATTCAAGAGCAGATGTGCATAGACATGCTCATCATGGGTCATCAAGACAAGATTCTTGAGTTGGTTGTTTCCACCTAGCTGCTTTGGCTTTATGTGGTGGATTTCAAGCTTCTCGTCACTTTGGACTTCATATAGCTTTCTCTTGGTGTCTATGCCTCGCATTTTCTTCTTTGCAGAAGACACAAAACGATTATAAGCTGTTCGATACTTGACCATTGAAATAGATGAGGTCCTCTCTGGAGCCTCAACCGTTAGGGATTGTCACAGAGAGGACCAATTTAGTTGTTCGCAACGTGAGGAAATCACTTCTGAGGAAGCCAAACAAGCTTCAGAGCTTCATTCTGGCGGAAGAGCTTCCTGAGTTTGTACTCCGTCTCAGAAGCAACATAGTTGAGCTGGCGAGGAGTCTTGGCAATATTGAGGGCATTGATTCCCCAGAAGGTCTTGATCATAGCAGCCTCCTTGCGGATGGCATACTTGAGGACCTCAAAGAGTGTGGACTTCTTAGAAGCCTCGACATCAGACTTCTGGCAGAACACAGCATTGGCAACCAGCATCGTGGTGAGGTTGTTGAGGTTGTTGAGTGTGGTAGACTTCATCATAGATTTTCTCCTTAGTTAGTGGTTAGTTGACAGGCAGAATTTTATCAAAGCTTCTTGACTTTGGCAACCTCTCAAGCAGCAATCTTGAAATAATTCTTCAAGATCTTGAGTGCATCACCCCAAGTGGTCTTGCCATTGGCCAAGAATCCGGGAATGTTGTTCTGCTTCATAGGATCACGGGCATCAACTGGAGTAATGTAGTCAAAGTAGTAGTCAGCTCCATTCTTCTTGGAGAGGCCGTGGTGTCTTGCCCAACTCTTGAACTCCATTTGATTGCTATAGACCAAAGTGCAGCCAAATGCTTGCTGTGGATAAGAAGGTGAATATCGATAGTAGCGTGAATCCATTGTTTTCTCCTTTAGTGGTGGTTGATGAGACAATTATATCAAATTAACTCATCTTTGGCAACTACCTCTCACTTGTCATTGCGATGTCCATGCTCATAGATGAGAGCATGGATTTTAGCTGAATACTTCTTCTCACGCTGCATCTTGCAGACCTTGCCATTGTAGAGAGCAATGTCCATCTCACGGTGTCTTGAAGTGACATTCTTGTCAAGCTTCTTCTGGCGGATGAGCTTGTTCCAAACCAAGACCTCTTCATAAGCATCCATGAACTGAGTGACTGCAATGAGCATCTCTTGGTCATTCTTGATCTGAGAAGCAGCGAGCTCAAGCTCTTCCACTGGATGCACGCTTCTCTTCTTCGCAGTCTCAAGCATCAAGTCAACCTGCTTGTTGCACATCTCAAGAACCTCAGGTGTGATCTCTCCAAGGTCACGCTGGATCTTGAGGTCATTGATCTTCGTGTTAGACTTTAGAGCCTCTTTGATCTTCTCTTCAGAGGTCAGTTCTGTGTCTTTCTTAGCATTCTTAGCCATTTGTTTGTCTCCTTTAGGTTTGTGATGGTGAAATTATATCAAATGCTTCAAGCTTTGGCAACCATCTTGTTGAAGAATTCAACACCATTGACTGTAGCATACCAGATGATTGCACCATCTTCTGGATCCCGACGGAATCCAGCATATCCAGCCTGCCTCAAGAGGGTGAATGGTCCAGCATTCCAACCACGAGACTTCTTGTCAAGATCAACTCCCCAGACTTTCTTCACATACCAAGCTCGACCAGCGCCCATCTTCTTCTTGGAAAGCTTGACCATCTCTCGAAGAAGCTGCATGTATTTTGGCATCTTAGAAGCTCTAGCAAATGTGATGTGCTTGACATAGTTGTTAGTTGGATTCAAGCCACCGGTGCAGTCTATAGTCTCAAGAAACTCATCATATCCATCTCGATCAAATATCTTGACCTTGATGTAGCCTTTGAACTTGAGATATGTGAAGCAACGCTTTATCTCCTCAAGAAGCTGGCTGTGCTCAGTGCATTCTTCTTGGGTTTCCCACTTGATGTTGATTATCTGAGCAAGCGGATTGAGATCAAACTCATGCCACTTTGCACGACATGCATCTTCAATTCTTGACTCATTGACTGCTGCCTGGTCAAACAATGGATATCCCGCTCCACGATATGTTGGAGCAGCAACCCCATGAAACTTTGATTTGAACTCTGGTATAGTCATTTGAGTTTTCTTTCAATGGTTGGTGATGAGACAATTCTATCAAAGACTCTTGGCTTTGGCAACTATGACTACTTCTCAGCAAGAGCTTTCAATGCTCTAGGAATAGCTTGCTCAACAAGAAATTTCCGAGTGTGGCCTTCCCAACCACCTTCAGAAGCATATTCAGCATTTAGCCCATCAATGTCATACTTCTTGTTGATGAAGTCTTCAGTGAATGAGAACAAGAAATGGTCTGCACCATTAAGCAGATTTCCAGCAGCACCATTCACGTCATGGACATTCCTGCCAGAGTATGCAAGACACTGCTCATACAAGTTCTTGCACTTCATGAGCAAGTTGAAGTCATCTTTTGAAATCTTGTCCCAAAGAACACAACTCTTGTGGGACTCATCCATGTCTATATGGCCAAACTTGAACATAGCTTCATCTTAGTGGTGATAGACATTTGATGGATGCCATTTGTATGTCGGATTTGTTGACAATTGCACACCTATGTTAGATCCATGATGTTTTTTGCAACGGCATTCAATACTGTCTTTGGCAATATTTTCCTCAGGCCTAAGAACACGATGTACATAGCATACCATTAAGATAATTGCTGCAACACACAATGCAGCTATCCAAGAGTTAATAGTCATAATGATGTCTTCCATGATTTCTTCCTTTGTTGTTGGCCAACTTGAATATAAGCTGATCTCAAATGATGTTGAAGAGGAACTCATTCTTCCAGTAAGAGAAGCCATTGTCAGCAAGCTCCTTAGCAATGCGCTCTACTTCAGTGTAGTGAACCTCAATTGAAGCAGCTTCAAAGAATCCTTCAACAGACTCAATGAAGTCCTCAACTGAACTGTCAAAGTAAGCAAGAGGATTCTTCTTTGTGCCAATGTTCTTGAGCTTCATGACAGTCATGCGCCATCCAGATTTCTTAGCAGTGTTCTTCATTAGAATGTCTCTCTTTTAGGTTTGAGATAAAGACATTATAACAAAGATCTTAGACTTTGGCAATCTTGCCCCAAAGCTCTTCTTCAAGAACTTTGCCGGTTGTCTGCAGCCACTTGCCTAATGCTTTACGGCTAGAGAATTGGAGCTTGATAACTTGGGCCCAAGCAAGATCTAGCTTTGACAGCTTCCACTTCTTTTGAGCAAACTCTGCTACAAGCGGCTCAAGCAGAGGATCTATCTTGAAGCGTATAGGAAGTCGATGAGCATTAGATATTCGAAGAAATTCACGATCATGTGATTGTGTATTGCAAAACACATAGCCGAGTTTGGCCATGTGGTCAATGAGTCTCCGCTTCCTCTTAAGTCTTGACATGCTCATGAATGAATCTCCTCATCATCTTCATCATCTTCATCATCTTCATCAAGATTGAAGCCATCAGACAACTCTGGAATCAGAGGAGCATGCAACATCTCCCATATTAGCCAGCAAATGAAAATGACTACAGCAAGCAAGACTCCAATAATCCACCACATAATTTAAGCTCCTTTGACATAATCCGATGATTATCATAACAAATCATTTGCTTCTTGGCAATGGCATTCCACCAAACCACTTGAGATTTTGATCTCCGGATTGATCTCTTTCAATGACAAAATCCATACATGAAAGCTCTTGAAAGACTCTCTCAGGAATAGGAGCTCCAGCAGGAAGAGAATGAAGCTCAGAGGAAATCACTTGAAGACTCGCCCGAAATAGTTGAAGATCTACTTTGCTCAACATCTTTCATACAAGCCTTTCTTGTTTAAGTTTATACAGATAAATCGTGTGGTTGCCAATCCAACATCGATTAATTAACATTATATACCAGTTTTAGGCTTTTGGCAACTATATGCTATTAAAAGATTTTAGAGCAATCCTCCCTAAAGAAGACTGCTCTTTATTCTTAAGCTCTTAGCCGCTCCCTGGCGGCATCCTGGAATTACCCAGGGCTTATCCTTCAGTCAATTCAATTTGCTGAAGCTTCAGAACTTCACAAGCCGCAGTGAAAGTCTGAGCGTTTACACATCCACAAAGATCAGTTCTGACTGTTATCTTTACATTTGGATACTTAGCTCGAAGCAACACCGCATTAGCCATCACACAGATTCCAAGATCATAGCCACAAAGAACAATTTCTTCTGGTTCCATCTCAAAATCTTCATTTATGAGATCTACAAGATCATAGCTTCCAAATGTAGGCTTGTTGACAAATGTTGCATTTCCAAGCAAGACTTCCATCAAAGGATCAACAACCTGCCAACCTTCTGTTCCCTCAGCACAGTGCTCAACTGGAAGCTTCTGGCCTTCAAGAGTTGTCAAATATCCCTTGACAGGTTCATTAGTTGTCTTGTTGTATGTTGTAGTCTTGTGGGTGTCACGAGTTGCATATATTTTGCAATTTGGATCATTTGCACACTTTTTTGCAAATTCAATCACTTTAGGAACATTGTCTTCCACTGGATATCCGAATGGAAGCTTTCCATTCTTCACAAAGTCATTCTGAACATCTACAAACACTATTGCTTTCATTTACTGTTCTCCTTCAATGTTTATGCAAATAATAACATACTCATGCGCTTTTGGCAACTAATTCATCTTTCCAAGATTCTAAACTCTTGACAGCTTTTTCATATTCCTGGCCTCTATGCTTCTCATCAAGCTTAGCCCAATCTGCTAGAACAGTTTCAATAGCTCGTATAATTGTCTTGTCCATTGTCAATTCAAATGTGCTACTACTCTCTGATCTCTTCCAGCTTTAGCATCAGCCATTGCTTCATTGTAGCCATTTCGATAACCCATGCTGTAGAAAAGCCGAAGAGCAGCTCTCAAACTAGTTCTTTGAGATTCAGGATTTCCTGCATGCTTGAGAACTAGCTCAACAGTCTTCTTTAGATCTTGCTCTTCTGCCAGAGACATCATACTCCAAAGTTTGCTCTAATCTTGTCTGGATAGTGAGCAAAATCTGGACCAGGAACTCTTACAATCTCAAGCTTGAACTTGTTCTTGACAAGCTTCTCTAAAATCAATGCTTCCTCAACAGTGCTCACTGGACCAGTAGACCGGATGTAGTCATCAACTTTGGCATAAGTGATTCCAAGTCGATCCTCATCAGAGAGTGGCTGAAGACCATCAACAGGAATCTTGTTGACAAGGTTTTCAGGAACTCCTAGCCAAGCAGCTATTGCCTTGACTTCAGTTTTTGTAAGCTTCTGTATAGGTCCATAAGATCCACAGTCATCACCAAACAATGTGTCATTGCCCAGAACACTCTCAGACCTGTTGCAAGTGTTGACCATCACACCACCAAGGCACTGAGCCACTCCATAGAGAGTGGTCATCCTCAAGCGAGCAGGCATGTTTGTCTTGCAGACATCAGTGATCTCAACACAGTTGTTCTCAATGCCGTCTTTTAGAGAAGCAAATGCATCACCAATGTCAATTGTCAGACGTCTGATTCCGAGCCATGCAAATGCACTGTTGACATCATCCATATCCTTCTGGCCATCACAAGGCAAAGAGACACCAACAACTCGATTCTTTCCAAATATCTTGCAAGCCAGAGCTGCAACGCATGTAGAGTCGATACCACCAGAGATTCCAATGACATAAGTCTTAGGCTTGACTTCGCGGTCCCAAGCCTTCCAATGAGCTTCAATCTCCTTGAAAGCAAGTTCAGGAGTGAAGTTGTAGAATCCATTCATAGGTGTGTTGTATGTCATAGTGCTTCAATGTATCAAAGTTCAATGATCTTTTCCTCAGATGCACAGTAGAGCATCGTGAAAGCAGACAAGAGGATAGCTGGAACCTTTGGAGACTGGTGCTTTGCTAAGTTCATGATTTTCCCACTGAACTCTTTCATGTCTTCCCAATGCAGTCCAATCACTTCATGAGGATCAAGCTTCCGTTCCCGTTGCTCGTATCCGCACTTGTCAAGGTTGAGATAGAAGTAGTGCATCCTGTTAGTCATGAAAGCCGGATTAGGATTTGTAGCTCCTAGATACTGGAGACACTTCAGCTCAACTCGAATTCCAGTCTCTTCCTCAAGCTCTCTGAGAGCAGCTTCATGAGGAGTTTCGCCTTTCTCAACCATTCCACAAGGAAACTCTTCAATGTCGTGGTTGCTTCCATATCGGAACTGCTTCTCAATCAAGAACTCATCACCACGCTTGACAATGATGCAAACCCAGTCAGGAGCTTTCACAAGAATCGGCTCAAGACCAGTCACAGTCTTCTGTCCTTTGACAACATCAAAGATTGGTGTGTGGAGCAGAAGATTCTTCTCTCGATCATTAACTCGTCCAGCTGCTTTGTTTGCTTCAACTGTTGCAAGTGCCCAATCAAGATACTCAGTTGGCAGGTGCTTTCTCCAAGTCTCCCTCTCATCAGAAGCAGACGTCTCAGCAAAGCCATCATAGATTTTCATGACCTTGAGCTTGCCATCAAACTCTGGAGTCTCAGCAACCAGCTTCTTGACATCGATTGGATGGTGGTTCCTCTCAACTGCAATGAGACCTGCACTCTGCTTGAGAATGTCCTTCCAAGCAAACCAAGTCTTGAAGTTGTCTAGAGAGTCTCCACCAATGATTGGATAGAACTCTTTCTTCTCATCAATTCCCTCACATGCATTCATGTACTCAAGCTTGATTCTCAAGAGAGTGTCAATGAACCGCCAGCTCTTGACAGCATGCTCTTCAAGTTCAGGGCTCAGCTGGATCATGTCTTTCCTGTTGAGCTCTGTCTTGTCAATAAAGACCGGATACAAGCCTTCCGTCAAAGCACGGATGATGGAGAACTTTTCTCTAGAGCTCAGCCAAGGAAGCTTGTCTCCACGATGATAGTCAACAATTGTAGGAGCAATGATGACTTTGTCAACTAGCTTCTGTTCAAGAGCTTCCTTCACAATCTCACGATGAGCGAGCGTGAAAGGATCCGCCGAACACCCAAAGATTCCTATTTTCTCTTTTGTCATGATGCCTCCAATTCTATCAAAGTTTGATTGTCTTGGCAACTTCACCATCACTGCTGTTGTTGAGGCCAGTGATGAAGAGCTGCTGGTCATTGATCTTGTTGATCTCTACGACAAGACCAGTGTCGTAGACAATCTTTGCACCAACAATCCCAAGCTCATCTGGAAGCTGTCCCATCATGCATCTGAGATTGTAGTTTGTGAGCGAGATAGACTTGCTCATTTGTCTAGCTTTCCTCTTTCATTGAAGTACAGCATAGCTAGAGACACCGGCCAGACGCATGCTAGTGAAGCTGCAACTACTATTGACCCAAGCCAACTTCCTTTCATCTCAGGCTTTGTGTCATGCAACCAGCATGCAAACACAATCCAAGAGCAAAAAGCAAACATCAAGTAGAGACTCAGAGCAACTATCTCAAGAAAATTCATGACTTAGACCTTCCTCTCATGGCGCAGACGCCAGTCAATGCAACGCTTCAGGTATTCAACATATTCATTGTCACGGCACATTCCCTTGCCTTCTACATCAGAGATCTTTGCAACTGGTGCACCATTGCACTCAACCATCTTGTGGACAATGTTCAGCGCTGGAACACCACAGTCATTAGCAAGCCATGTTCCAATGCCAAAAGCTGTGAAGCAGATTGGAGCATATTGGTCAAAGTACTTCTTGATCTTCGTAGCTTTCTCGAAGTCAAGCGAATCCGAGAAGAGGAGTGTCTTGCTCTCACGAGCAATAGCTCCGGTCTTCTTGAAGTGAGCTAACATCTTCTCACCCCAAGCAATTGGATCCCCAGAGTCATGCCGAACACCAGTGAACAGCTTTGCAAAAGTCTTGTCAAAGTCAAGCAAGAAGCAATCTGTTGTGATGCAGTCAGTCAGAGCAATTCCATTGTCAGTCTTGAACTCCTTGACCCAAGCTTTCATAGCAAGACGATTGGCATAAGCAGGATTGTACTCATGATGTCCTTGCATCAGCTGGAACATCTCATGAGCCATAGTTCCAACTGGCTTAACTCCATACTTCCTGGCAAGAGCAACATTCGAAGTTCCAACAAAGCCAGGAATCTTCTGGTCAACGATGAAGTTGATCAGCCAGTCCTGCATCTTCTTCGAGTAGCGGCGGCGAAGACCAAACTCCGAGAAAGCTCCAACATCATACTTTCCAGTTTTGAGATCTTCAAACTTCTGCATTGTGCGCTTCTGGAACTCAATGTCAAGCTTTCCAGGTCCATAAGTGAAAGCGAAATAGACCTCATTCACAATGGCAAGAATTGGAATCTCATATTGCGAGACATTCACTTGGAAGCCGTGGCACTCGATAGCAAGACCACAGTCATTGTAAGCTTGGATGTTTCCTTCATTGATGAATATCTCGCTGCGGCGAGGCTGCCATCCACGAAGATAGTCAATAAAGTCTTCGGTCAGCCAAGGAAGATTTGTCTGCAAGTACTTGAGCTGCTCTTCAGTGAATCTCAAAGTGCAGTAGTGGTCAATCTGAGCACGGATCTCAGCAATCATCTCAGGTGTGAACTTGACACCAGGATTCCTGCACTTGAATGCCCAGACAACTTTGTCCTTATTGAACTGGTGCAGAAACACCTGCCACATGTTCAGCTTGTACTGGTCAGTCTCATCTAGCGATGTTATGATAGGGTCTAACTTCATAGCTTTGTTATTCTCCTTTGCTTGCAACTATTATATCATTTCTTTGAGATGTTGGCAATCATCTCACCAATGCTTTCTCGGAACAAGCTTCATGAGAAACTTGCACATTCTCTTGTAGTCTTTGATTCTCTCTGGCTTCTTCTTTGTTCCAAGGTCATTTGAGTAGAATCCAACAGCATTCTCAAATATCAGAGAGTTAAGATCTTTAGAGTGGAAGTCTTCAACAGTGAACTTAGCATGTGGATAGCAGTCTTCTTGGTAGTCAGCAATCTTTCGATCAATGTTCTTCAAGCCTTGCCATCCATTCTCAATCAAAGATCTAGCTTGAGTTGAAGTGAATGCCAATACCATGTAGAAAGACTCTCTTCCATGGCCGCAGCAAGAGAAGAGAGTTCTCACGCCAGGAACAGAGTTTATGAGATCAAGAAGAGGAATGAGCTCTATGTCTACATCTCCAGGATATTCTAGAGACAGAATGAGCTTTCCTCTAGCTTGCTCTGCTGTCCAATAGGTGGCATTGCCCCTGCTAGTGCTTGTCTTCCTCAGCTTGTTCTTCTTCTCTAAAGTTGCTTTTGTCATGCAATCAATTATAACATCACTATTTCAAGCTGGCAACAAATTGGTCCTCCTGATGGGATTCGAACCCACAAAATTCTCATTTTGGGTGAGACACGTATGCCAATTCCATCACCGTGACATTTATTCAACTTTCCAAAGCAACTTCATCTTCTCATTATATCTCCAATATTCACAATGGAGATGCTCAATGATTTCTTGTTGCCGTTTCAAATCTTTCTTTCGAAGAACATTATTTTCAATGTCTGCATAATGAACTGGTTCATCATACTCAAGTACAACATTCTTCTCTTTGTCATAAGCATCTACAAAATAACCAATACCAGTATAGAACTCTCCACCATTCATTGCATGCTAAATATTCCAACCATGTTCTTTTGCAATTTGCTCAAGAACTGAAATTGCATTTGGATTATAATTAGCTTTACGTTTATTAACTGGTAATGAATTCAACCAATTGCACATTGCAATTCTTTGCTTTTGTTTTGTTTCTTCAGAAAGATGCTTACCATAACAACCATTGTCAATTCTTCCAGTTATAGGATTTATTTTTCGATTTTTAACATTTTTAGCAATACGCTCATCTGTAGCTTTAGTAAGGCCTTTTGACCATCCCTAATTGTTTGGATGTATTTTTGAATGTACTCTTAACTAAGCTCGTGTAGTAAAATGCTATCCGCATTTATCACATATCCAACCTTCAGAACGTGCAATTCCACCAAAACCATTACGAGATTTAAGTTGTTCTTTTGATGGATAATGCTAACACTTTTTAGCATTAAAACTACATTTACAATGTGCTGAACAAAATCTTCCAGATCCATAAGAGCCATCATGCTCTTTACCACAACTTGGATTTTCGCATTTCATTTTATTTTTCACTTTTCTGTCATTGCAGTGACTTTTATATTTATCTAATAAAAAATATATTGTACCCAAATCTGTTGGCTGCAACCATGAGTAAGGGTACAAATTGGTGCCAAGAACGGGATTCGAACCCGTACGCCATAAACTAGGCGGGGGATTTTAAGTCCCCTGCGGCTGCCGATTACGCCATCTTGGCATGTTTGGCTGTCCCTGGAGGATTCGAACCTCCACGCTGGGTATCAAAAACCCGTATGCTGCCATTACATCAAGGGACATCAGTTGGTGCGCCAAGCGAGACTCGAACTCGCGACCCGCACATTAAAAGTGTGCTACTCTACCAACTGAGTTATTGGCGCACTCATCATGACTATATTCTATCCTAGCTCTATAGCTTCGGCAACCTCATGCCTAGGACTGAATACATCATCTAGATTCTTGATGCCAAGCTCTTTCATCTTTGCACGAAGCTTCTCAAGAACACGCTGCTCGATCTTGAGAACTGCCATCTTTGTCAATGGCCTCTCCTCTGTCTCAGGATTCCAGATGCAGAGACGTGTCTGCTCTACAGTGAGTGGAACTCCTTTCTTGTGCATCTCAAGATACACTTTGCGCTGCTCTTCAAGAGGAAGATCTTTGTTCTCATCACGAGGCCTTCCAAGCTTCTTTCTAGGCAGTCCAAGCTTAGTGAAGCCGGGTTTTCCTCGATCTTCATATCTCCCAATGAATCGGATTGTTGGCTTATTGTATTTGCTGCTCATGTTTCTTTTCTCTAGAAGTTTCATTGCAGAGTGTTCTAGCCATTCAAACTCCTAGGCAGCTTTCTTGCTGCCTAGTTGGGAATCGAACCCAATCTTCTCTGCAAAGTCTAGCATCTTGCTAGAAAAGATGTTGTCAAAGGCTCTCAACAAGAAGCTTGATGTCATAGTTGACCGAAGTCCAGCCATCAAGATCTTCCATCATCTTAGGAAGGGTCTTGAAAGTTGGAATGAGCATCTTGTTCTTCCCAGCAACATAGAGATTGTCACCATAGTTACGAAGCTTCTCTGCTGACCTTGCAATAGGACGAGCACGCTTGACAAGAGCCCTTACAGCTTTCTTGATTTCAGCTATCTGCTTAGCCAAACACTGATACTTAGTTGTGAACTCCTTGCGAGACAATGTCTTCTTGCTCTTCCTGATTTTCTTGTTCTTCTTTTTCATGGTTTCTTCTTCTTCTCCTTTAGGTTTAGATGTTGATGTGCAGAATTTTATCAAAAGTTTTGAGTTTAGGCAACCCATCTCTCCATCTGGTAGGCGGTCCTAGAGAATCCAAGCTTCTTGTACAGAGCTTGAGCTGCCTTGTTCTTGACACTGACCCGAAGATCCATGCTGTCTAAGCCTGCTTCTCTTGTCTTGTAGATAGCCATCTCTAGAAACTCTGAAGCAACTCCTTTGCATCTCCACTCAGGCTTCACATACAAGCCTTCACACGTGCTCCACCCAAGGCTCTCTTTCTTGGCTACAATGCAGAATCCAACTAGCGTCTTGGATGCCGAGTCTCTAGCAGTGAAGATCCACGTTGCATCTTTGAACTCCTCCTTGATCTCTTTCAAGGTAGGCTCAGTTCTGAACTCACCAATGACAAACACCCCACGCTCTTTGTCTCTAGCTTGCTTGTCACTGATGTCATCCAGCCATCTGCGCTCCTGCTCACGAAGCTTGTCTAGCATAGAGTCAAGCTCTCTCCAGTCAGAGGAAGAGAGCTTTGACTTAGCTTCAAGCTTGATGACTAACTGCTTGAGTGCTGCCATCTCAGATGTCTCCAATCAGCTCATGGATGTCATCAAGAGCACTTTGAGCTTCATAGTTATGCTGGAAGAATTCACTTCTGTCTCCATTGTCATGATGTGCAAAGTACTTGAGCAGAATCTGCTTGATCCCATTCTTGAGAGCATTGTAGTCACACTCTTCCGAGTAGTCGATAGTGTCAGGCATGGTGTTTCTCCTTTAGCTAGTGGTTTGTTGATAAGATGATTATATCAAAAATCCGAGGCTATGGCAACCTCTTCATCACTCGCTTGGTTGACACCGCCCATGTGAGAGGCTTTGTAGCCCAAGTGAAAGGTGGTTCAACATTCTCTGTTCCATCAATTCTCGCTCCAACTACCTCAACACGAGACTTGTTGATGATCTTCCTGAGATGCGTATGTGAGAGACGACCAAAGATCCTGTCAAAGAATATGAGCTCATCACCTACCTTGATGTCATCACCAAAGGCATCTTTAACTGACTCAAGTGGTTTCTTCTTTTTCTTCTTGCTGTTCATGGCTTTCTGGTTGCTCAGAAGTTGTCAAAAACTTGAGGCTGTGGCAACCTCAGGCTGCAGGCCTCTCAAAGCATTCTGCCAAGAACTTGAGACCATACTTGAGGCAAGCAGCTTTCCGGCGAAGCCTCTTGTCTTCTCCGGTGATCTTCTTGTTCATCTGAGTTGCAAGGTCAATCATCTTGCTGCGATTCGTTGTGACCATTCCTACACACCCAGGGAGTCCGGCATTTGCCTTCTGGACAATGTCATATATGCGCTGCTCATCCTTGTTGGTTGGTGTCTCAAGAAGAACATAAGACTCAAGAGGAAGCAGAGGATCAAGCGAGCCATTCATGAGGTAGTTCACAAACCTCTTCTTGCCAAGCTCAGATGTAGCGCCAGCATTCTGGAGGATGATCGAATCATCCACTTCATGCTGCTTAGATTCAAGAGCTTGAGCTCTCCTCCTCTCAGCATCTTCCTCCATCTGCTTCTTAGTAGCTTCCTGAGGAGTGATCTCAAGAGCAAAGCAGATGACACGATAGTCATTAGACCGATCACGGCCACCAACAACACGAATGTATTTTCCGCCAATGCCCTTGATCTTCTCTTTGTAGTGGTCTACCTCGCTCTTGAGAACACCATAGAGGGCATGGGTTGACGTATAATCAAATGTCGTCTGCACATACTTGCGATAGTGGTTGCAGTCAAAGCCAGTTATCAGACGGCAGATCTCATTGCAAGACTTAGTGGTTGGTGTGACTTTAGCCATTGTTTTCTCCTTTAGTGGTGGTTGATGAGACAATTATATCAAAGCTTCTTCACTTTGGCAACCTCTCACCAGCCAACTTCAAACCATACACAGTTAGGACTTTTCTGAGTCTCACAGTATGAGAATCCATTCTTCTTGAGCTCTTCAGCAACCGCCCTGCGCAGACGCAGTTCTGGCTTGCTATATCCAGGTGCTAGTGCATCGACATTAAGAGAAAATCCTTTGCCTCCACAGCTAGAAGCATCTCTGATATATCTTTCAATCTGATCCATTGCATACTTGAAGAGAGGAGAGGTGCGTTCATCCTTTAAGCTAGAGTTGGCAATCTTGCGGGCTTCATCAGCAGTTATCATGGTATCTCCTTTGTAGTTGGTGGTGCAGCAATTATATCAAACTGAAATCATCTTGGCAATCTATGCCAGATGAATCTTGATTCAGAACTTGGCAGACAATGCTGGGCTGACTTGAATTCACGACTATCAAAATCACATCCAGCCATAGCTAGCAAAGCTAGTACTATCCATTTCTTCATCTCTAGCCTTCTTTTGCCTTAGAGACTTGCAGCGGCTTTCAGTGTGGTTGGCTTACCACCAATCATGTATTCACTCTTCTCAATGACATCACCATCAAAGCCAGCCAGACATTTTGCTTCACGCATCCACCTGCGTGCATCCTTTAGCGGAACAAGTGATGCCCAACGAGGATTCTCAGTAAGATAGAAGCTGTCAACTACGCGCTTTCCATTGATGCGCCTACGAAAGTAGGTGAACGTAAGATAGAGGTGCTTGCCCATGTCATTAGTGAGACGAATCTTGACTGACTTGTTCTTCATCATTTTCTCCTTCAGTGGTGGTTGATGAGACAATTATATCAAGACTTATTCACTTTGGCAATTGCTTTCACTAGGAATTCTGCGCATCTCATCACAGTCATGCTTGCAATATTCATCTTCTGCTTCTTCAAGAGAGTTGCAGACCATGACCGGAACTCCATCTTTAAAGAGCTGCCATCTCTCAGCCATTCTCATACTCCTCTCTGGATATCAGCTCAAGCTGAGGCTTTCCATAGACATCAATTTTTGCAAGCCTAAGCTCTTCCTTCAAGTTCCTGACAGCATCTTCAGCCGTATGTGCAGAGACATAAGCGGTCTTAAAAGGCTTTTCTTCATCAAACAGCTTGGTTGGTGTGTTCCATCCACAATAGACAATCTTCCAACTCTTTATGTTTCCATCTTTGTCAATCGCAAGGTCCATACATGTCCTCCATTTCTTTCACAACATCATTCCAATTCATGACAACAAAGTCACTTGTGTCAAAGCTCTTCTTGTTCTCCATGCTCCATCCATAGAGCTCTTCTTCTATCCAATGCCTCAGAGCATCAGTGTCAGCCACATAGTCAAGATCAACAGAGACTTCTGCTTGAGTTCCATTCTTGTCTATGCAAATTGCATCTATCTTCATGGTAGCATCTCCTTGAGAGCTTTCTTCAAAGCTTGTCTTGTCATAGCTTTGTCCTTCTTAGTCTTGAAGACTCTTGAGGTCATGCTCTTTGGAGCTTTGAATCTTGGAAGCTTTGGTGGTTTAGTTCTCACAGCAAGTCTAATCATACTAAAGCTCCCAAGACTTGGCAATCTACTGCCAGAGAGTGCAGCCAACAACCTGGAACTGGTAGCTGCAGCGAGAAGGCTTGTAGCCACTGCGATCACGACGACAAGCTTTGTCATATGCCTGGTCGGTCAACTGCTCAGCATACGCCTTAGCCTGAGAGAATGCATCTTTCTTGCACTCCTCTTCAGTAGCTCCAACACCCCAGAAGCTCTTCCGCCGTATGCCGCCGGTGTTGCCATTCATGACTCCAAAACCATACTGGTGTCGTTCCATTGTATTCTCCTTTTTAAGTGGTTGATGAGACAATTATATCAAAGCTTCTGAAGTTTGGCAATCAGACAACGCAATAGTTGTCATTGACAATTGTGCTGTTCCGGTTCTTCCTGCACTCTGGACACATGAAGTGGTCATATCCTAAGACAGAGACATTGTCACATGCATCTACGGCTTCTAGTGTCCAACCAGCATCAGCATCAACTTCTTGCTTCAGTTTGTCAGCAGTCACAACTAGATTTGCTTTCCTTGCAAGCTCAAATTGGATTTTGTCATTTGGGGCTGTGACAATGTTTGGAACAGAGTAAGTCGGACAGATGAATCCTACACCAATTCCTTGGGTGAAGATTGTCCTAGCTACACTCTTGAAGTAGCCAGTGCTGCCAAGCTTAGTTGCAAGAATCACACCATTTGCAATGACATTCTCAACTATAGTCTTGCTATTCAGCTTGATGTTGAATCTGAGAGCAGCAGTTTGGTCAGCACTGACAATTGTCACTTCAGCTAAAGCATCCAAGTAGTTGTCTAAGCCTTTGTCTTTGAACTCAGCTCTCAAGACAGGAAACAGAAACTGCTTGACACTTAGATCTTCTTCAGTGTCATCACTAGCATTGAAGAACTTAGTGTAGAAGTCTAGATGCGTTTGGCAAAGACCATAGTTCCTGACTGGAAGAATTGGCTTTCCGCCTTTTCGCGAACGAAACTTCCTCCACTCTCCAACTAGTGTACCATCTCCACCATAGAGAACTGCAATGTCTTTGTTCTCTATGGCGAATTTGTCTAGTGCATCTTTAAAGAGTTTCTCGTTCTCCATAGCAAGAGAATTATATCAATTCTGCATTGCCTTGGCAACAGTGTTAGTCCTGCTAGCTGCAAGATCTTCCGCTATCTTCTGGCAGACTTTGCATTGGCAAGTGCACTTGCCTTCTTCCGCAAGCTGGACTTTCTTCATTGCATCTAAGCATGGAAAAGTGAAGATCATGCCACATGCAAGAATCAAGCCGATGTAGCCCTTGAATGTGAACATTTCCCACATGGCTTCTATCCAATCAACAATGAATGCTCCAGTTATGATCCGCTTGAAGCTTGAATCAAGGAGATTCAGCCAAAATGACATGATGATGAAAATAGCTGCTCCAAACAAGGCAACAATGAGACAAGAGATTCCGAATGCTTCGAGTATTGTGGTCATCTAGGTTTTCCTTTCTTTGTTGTCAGACAAGAACACTTGCTACAAGCTTGCTGACAAGCTTTCCATCAGCAGCTCCCTTGGTCTTAGCCATGACTCCTTTCATGACTTTGCCCATCTCCTTCTTGGTGTGAAGCCCAGGACCAAGTTCAAAGAGAACCTCTCCAATGACAGCTTTCAGCTCTTCCTCGGACATCTGCTTTGGCAGAAGCTCCATGAGATATCTGCGATCAACATTGATCTTCCCTACTTCAAAGTCACGCCCGGCTTTGTTGAAAGAGTCAGCACTCTGGTCAAGCTCCTTCAAGTTCTTCTTCACTGCTGCAAGAACAGCTTCATCAGTGATTTCCTTGCCAGCATTGACTGTAGCATTCTTCACTGATGCAATCAAGCCACGAAGCAAGAGAACCTTCTGCTGGTCCTTAGCCTTCATGGCATCCTTCATGTCATTGTAGATCTTGTCATATAGATTTGCCATAGCAACTACTATTATAACAAAATCTAGTGATCTTGGCAATCAGAACTTCTTCACTTCATTCCAGAACCACCAGCCAAATGCACCAAAGCCAAGCCAAGGAACAAACATGACTAGCCATGCCAAGCCAAACAGAAGAGCAACTTTCTTCTGGTCCATCTTAGGCCAAGCTGCTTTCACTTTGTGGAAGAACTCACTTATTGGATCCATAGTACTTCTCCTCATGCCTGAAATGGCAATGCTCATCAATTATCTCTACAATGCTCTTCAAATTCTCAAGATCTTCACTGTCAATGCAGTCAATCAACCTTGAACCTACACTTCTCAAGTCATACTCTTCTTGAGTGCTTGGATCTTTGAACACTACATTAGCAATTGTATAGCAGCACTCTTTTCCATCTCGTCCAACTTCACATTTCTCAATTGCCCATTGCGTGTCATCTCTATGAGTCACTAGCTCTTGGATATGGCCAGATCTTGTCTCTTTCCAGCCATCTAGAATAGAGACATGAGTCACAAGCATGACTCTTCCAAATCTGACTGTCTTGTCTCTGAGATCTGCTGCATTTGTCTTGACTTCAAGCTTCTTGCTTTTCTTCATAGTCTTGCTCTTCCTCCTAGAGACACATCAATAGCTTCTTTCAATGATGGAGTCACTTCTAGCTCATTGACTTCTATTCTGCTTTCATGATATCCTTGATTCAGCACTCTCAAAGAGATTGAGTCAGAAATTGGAGTTGTGTAAGTGATCACTAGGGAGTGAGTCATTCTAGGACCTTTGTCTTCAGGATCAAAGTAAGCTGGATTAGCTTGGAAGACATGCTCAACCTTAAGCAAGATTATGTCATGCTCTAGAGCTGCTCTTCCAAACTTCTCGATTGGCCAAAGCCTCTCAAAGCATTCATAGCTGATGTCATGAATTTCACATAGAAGCCTCTTAGCTTCTTCAGATTCAGCTTCAGCTATGAGAGTGAATTCAGCAGCGGTCAGCATCAGTAGCTAGTTGTCCAGTATCCTGGAGTTATGACATAGCGTTCGGTGCCTACATATATTCCAGCTCTATAGATAGGACGCTCTCCATACACCGGTGGAACCCAAACTCTTTGAGGGGCAGCTTGGATGACTACTGGAGGAGGTGGAGGAGCTAGAAGACTTCCAACTAAGCCTACACCGACACCGGTCCAAAATGCACCATGTGGATGGTGTCTATGATGAGGAGGAGGTGGAGGAGGTGGAGCATGATGAATTCTTGGACCATGCATTGGAGGTCTTGGAGCTGGACCACGATGAGCAACTGCAGCTAGACAAAAAGCTGCAACTAGAATTGTCAGAACTATTTTCTTCATTTCATTGCCTTTCTTTTTCACTGTTCATCATTTGATGCAAATATCACACCAGCTCTGGTACAAAGTTCATTCCAGACATTCATTGGCCAGTAGATGTTGATTTCTCGGTGCTGCACCGAATAGCTGTCATTCTTTCCAGCACCAGCACTTCCAACAACAAAGAGCTTTATGCCATTCTCTGGTTGAGGCTTAGCATATATGACATTGTCAAGATTCACAATCTCACCTTTATAGCTAATAATATGACTGTTCATACTTCTACTTTCTTGTTTCTTTGTCAATATTTATGCGTATCTAAAATTCTCTCATGCCCCGGCTTGAAGAACTCTTTGAAAGGAAAGTGTTTCTTCTCAATATATTCTATCTCTTTCTTAGAGCCAATTGCAACCAGTTCATCAACTACTGCTACTTCATCATCCTGAGAGTTTCCATAGATCAAATGAGGTCTGCTTTTGCTTGTTGTCTCTAGCTTGACAAAATCAACATTGTAAGGATGAAGATAAGTGTCACAAGACTTGCAGCAGCAAACTACCTCAGCATTCTGAGGCATCTCAACTAAGTGCATTATGAGTTGCTTGACGGTCATAAACTATATTATATCAAATCTCTAGCATCTTGAGCTTTTTAGAGAAATCAGATTCAGCTTTCTCATCTAAAGCTTGATAAGCTTTTGTGAACTTCAACCGACAAGCTAGCTTTGAGATCATGATCCCAAGGGCCATGTTGAACCTGATTTCAGCATCACAAATCGATCGATAGTGTCCAGCTATATCAGACAAAGCTACAGTCAAGCAAGCTCTTGTAGCAGATACAGTCAAGATGTTGTGCTTCAAGCAAAGATCTCCAATTGTCAAGAATATCTGAGCTTGAATATCTAGCCACTTCTCACCAGAAGTTGATTCTGGTGCTAGAGACGGAAGAGCTTGGAGAATCTTAGAAAATGTCTCACTTGCTAGCTTTTTGGCTCTGTCATGACCTACAACAGTCATCCAGATCATGAATGTCTCAGGTCCAGATATCAACTTGTCAACAATCTCTTTCGTCTCTGAAAGAGCTCCTCCTCCACAAACATATGCAGAAGAGACATGACCTCCTCCATAAGGGTATTTAGCTGAAGCTGAATTCCAGCCTCCAAGTCTCTTTTTAGCAGAATTCATCCACTTGCTCATGACTTTATTCATTGGTCTGTAGCCTGGGTGTGTCATTGCTTGTTGCTCCTCTTAACTTCATCTTTCCACTCGAGCACACATCTCAAGCGATCATATGCATTGAACCATCTATGTCTCTCTCCAGATGTCTTGCTCTCAAACGCTCTAGTCTTGCAAGTATCAAGAACAACTGGATCTGTGACTATCTCATCCAGAGCACTAGTCTCTCCAATCAATCTCCAAAGACGCTTTTCATAGACTTCATAGTTTCCAAGTCGATATGCTTCTTGATTCTCTTCTGAGCAAAGTGCTTCAAACGCTTTCAGAATTCCTTCTGGAGTCAAGTCTTCCGCTATCTTTCCAGATTCTAGCTCTTTTTTGAGAATAGCTGCAAAATAGTCATCCTTGTCCTTGTCTTTGAAATGTCTCAAGAAGTTGAAAACTTTCTGGTTTCTTCTTGCTATCTTGAGAATCTCTCTTCCAAGATCAGTTATCCGATATCTGATAGATCTGTTGTTGCCACCATTGTCAATCTCTTTGATGTAGCCTGAACGCACAACATTCTGAAAAGACATTCTTCCACGGCTAAGAGGAAGATCTTTCATAGTCTTCTCCCAGACTTCTTTGTAAGTGTGGAGCTCTCCATCTTTGAAGACTTCTATCATTCGTGTGTATACCATATCCATGTTAGCCCTCAGAACTCCTGGATGGTTCCTCACTATTATTCTGTCAATTGGAGTTGCATCATATGGAAGAGTCTTATAGATCATGCCTGGAACTTCTCCTTGTAGTCTAGTTTCAGCCAGTTAGGAGCAACAAATGTGCTGCCAAGCTCTTTGTGAGAGACAAATATAGAGTCAGCCATGTCAAGCTTCAGCATCAATTCTGGGATAGACTCAGCCATAGGAATCAAAGCAACTCCTTTAGGAAACTCCCCAAAGAAAGTTCCACAAAGTGATTCCAGAACTAGCCTATCACACAGCTCCGGACTTATGTCTTTCCAAGACAAGTCTCTTCCACCTGTCTTGAACATGACTTTGGTTCCGTATATAGTGATTCGATCTTTGTCAGGCTTGAGCATCACCCAATGTGCTTTGCCATTCTTGACAAAGTATACTTGACGCTGTTCATCTATCCTGAGATCTGTGCATTCCGTCAACTCAAGCAGCTTGGCTATTGCCTTCTGTCCATCACTGGATTCTTGAGGCTGTCTGGATTTCTCAGGCTGCAGCTTCTTGAAGAACTTATCAAAGATTGATAGCATCGACATGTTGCGGATTGATTCCTAGCATAGTTGCAATATCTACACCATATTTTTGAGACACTTCATGCAGACCTTCAAGTGAAACCGATCCAGGCTGCTTCATCTCATCAAATTCTCTCCTAGTGTAGAGTGGCTCTATGCCTTCTATTGTGCAGTGAAGACGGTATTCATCATAGCTCTCACATTGCCAAAAAAGACGACCATTGGCTATGTCGTCACTAAAGTCATCTGCAGGCTGAGGCCTTATCTTCACCAAATCGCTAGGATCTTTCACAAGTCATATTATATCATGTCTCAGGATTCTTGAGGCTGTCTAGATTCTCATGAAGCCATTCACTAGCAAGCTTTGCATTGTCTATCATCTGGGTGACATTTGGATCACTAGCAAGCTGAGGGATCTTGCTAGCTATTGTTGCAAGCAACATCAATGTAGCATCAAGATAGTTGACTGCAGTCTTGACATCCATCTTAGCTTTCTCTTCTTCTGCAGTCTTGACATCCATCTTAGCTTTCTCTTCTTCTGCAGTCTCTTTCTGAGAAGCTATCTCAGCTAGCATCTTGTCTCTCAAGTACTCATACTGCATTCTTGCATTCAGCACCTGAGGATTGTCAGAGTCTTCTGGCACTTTTTGGAGGGAGACACCAAGCTTCCAAAAGTCACATATCTCGTCCTGTGTCATAGCCATAGCTTAGTGTCTCCCTCTCTGTCTCACCAACTCACTTTGTGAAGTCAAGCACAGCACCATTCACCGCAAGACGAGTGATGGTTCCAAGATTCAAAGTCCGCCACTGGTGGATCGGATTTCCGGCTTCATCGCGACAGAACTCCTCAACACGCATCATGCCATTTGCATGGAGGGTCTCATTCGCCTTAGAAGTGATGAGAGGGTGCATCCCATTCACGGTTGCCTCAAGCTTCTTGGACTTGTGAAGAACCATGCGGCGGGTGGTCCCATCCTTCTTGATGAAGTCAACCTTGCAGAAACGGTTCTTGTTGTCCGCAAGGAGATTCCGGCAGATTTCAATCTTCTGTTCACGTGTCATTTGATTGTTTCCTTTCGTTTAGTGGTGGTTGATGAGACAATTATATCAAACTCAAGCCGTCTTGGCAACTTCATTCCAAATCTCAGCTTTGGTCTTCGCATGAAGAATGTTGTACACAAAATCAATAATTCCACCAGGTGTAGCAGTAAGCTTAGAATTGCAGTAAAGATTCAAGAGATAGCGGCATGCTTCAGCCCTATCAACATCAGTGGCCTTCTGAGCTTCCTCTTCAGCTTTCCTCTTAGCTTCTTCCTGAGCTTTGAGCTTGGCTTTGTAAGCTTCCTCACCACCAGCTTCGAGGATCTTTATCTTCATTGCCAGCTCATCATTCTTGTATTCAGGATGGCGCTTCTCCCAGTTATTCATAGGACATGCTCCACTGCCATTAGCCATAGCTGAGCAACCAATGCAGTAGCCATCTGTCCTCTCACAGAGACAACCCTTCCGCTTCATGTCTTCAAGCTCAAGAATTGCTAGCTCACGAGTAGCTGGATAGCCCATGTCATCTCTGAGAGCTTTGAGCATTCCTTGGATTTGAGGTTCAGTGAAGTTTGCCATTTGAATTCTCTTTAGTGGTTTGTTGATGAGACAATTATATCAAAACACATTGAACTTGGCAACTAAAAAAGATGGCCACACCTAAGTGCAGCCATCTTAAAGCACCAGTCAATCAAGTGAACTTATATGTCAGAGCAATCACAGCAGGCACGAGCATCCTTGAATGCAACTGGAGTTGCAGTGCCCCACCCAGTCTTAGCCTGTGATGTTGTGAGATTTGTTCCAACCTTGTCAGCCACACTTGCATCCCACACAAGTGTCCACTTGCCATAAGCAGCTGTATAAGCACACTTGTAGTAAGTGTTGTTGCAGAGATTCCACACCATGTTTCCACAGTCAACAGTTGGATCAGCACATGGACTTCCAGCTGCAGTCATTGCTGAAGCAGGAAGTTGGCCAGCACAATATCCGGAGATTGCACCAACAGTTATCTTGCCATCATGGTTTCCACAGAGGCCAAATCCAGCAAATGTCATCTTAGCAACATTGCTGCCGCAAGTGAATCCTGCTGTGAATGCCATCTCTGCCTTTGCACGATCCTCTGCCTTGCACCCAATGCGGTTGAGCTGTATGAGCTCGGTTGTTCCAGCATCAAGTGACATAGGACGGCCGGTGTCATAGTCAAAGAATGCTATGCTTGCTGTGTCCTTCCAGTCATTGCATTCGCATCCATCATCACCACACACACCAGCTCCTGTTGGAGTCGTGCCATATACAACACCAACAAGCTTGCGGATTGCAGGGCCACGGAATGAGACCATGTTGCACTCCTCACATGCATTCTTGGCGGTGTTGATAGAACTACAACTGTCTGTCGTGCGGACCATCACCTTCACACGATAGCCGAACGGGCAGTCAGTACAAGAAGCACTTGCAAAGCCAGCAGCAGCTGCAATTGCAAATGCCATAATCATTTTCTTCATTTTCTTTTTCTTTCTTGTTTGTTTTTGTTTGCAGCCTTGCAATTCTGAGAAAACCGCTCATTCATGCTTAGCTTAAAATGTCTTTAGAAATCCATGTTTTGGAAATCGTCTCGAATAATTTATAAAACATTGTTATTTACATAATAATATTTTTTTAGAGAATAGTGAGCATATTTGGACTTATAGGATCTTAGGCTCTAGAAATGTCAAGCTTCAACCAAAGTCCATCTTCACTTGTGACACCTTCAAAGTCTAGGATGTTCTTGAAGAGATCATCCCAGGCTTCTCTCAAGGTCCTGCCTTCTCCAAACCGGATGTCTTTGCCACAGTGACAGTGCTCACCCTTGTACTTTGTCAAGTTGTAGATCTCAATCAGATATGGGGAACAATTTGGAAATGTTCCAGACCTCCACATGTCTTCACTTCTTGGATCTAGCTCATAGTCAATTTTCAAGTTTGTTTTGCAAAGCTTGCAGTACTTCTCAACAAGCCGTTGGCTGCGGCACTTGAAGAACCTGAGGCTGAGGCGATCACACAGGGTCTTAGCTGACATAAGGCTTAAAATAAGAAAGGACCTCAGGCCATCTGTTGCCAGACTCGGACTTGCCTTTGGCCCTTAGGTGTCGAGATGCACCATGAATGAATGGCGTGGGTGACTGGAGTCGAACCAGCATGGGAAATCCCGGCGGCTTAGAAGGCCGCTGCCTTATCCATTCGGCGCACACCCACAGTTAAACTATTTTACCCAGCATGAGGACAATGAGGATCTTCTCCCCGCTTGAGAGCAAGTCTGCACTTCTCTTTGTTCTCACACTCTCCACAATATTCTATCTGGTCACTTGCCATTTGAGTTTCTCCTCTGTTAGGATCACCACAGTCTCAAAAGCTTGAGGCTGTGGCAATCCAAAGGCTGTCACTTAGGCGTGAATGAGCTTCCCCTTCCAGAGATAGACATTCATCGGGACAAACTTCTGCTTCTCTTCATCCCAACGGCGAAGATGTGACTGACCAAAGGCAATTCGCACACCAGTAGTGCCTTCAGGGATTGCAACACCCTTTCCACACATCACAGGATATTCAAGACCGCGCTTGCCCATGTTGTAGAACTTGTAGCTTGAACCAGAGTTGTAGCTTGACTTAGCCATCTTAGACCTTTCAGTTAGTTAGTGAGTTGTTTATAGTTTAGATTCTATCAAAGCCTGGACCTCTTGGCAACTTTCCTCTTTATTTTCATCCAATCACCAAGAGGTCCAGGCAGAGTGCATCACCCATTGATCAGAGAACCACTCACTCTGATCTGGTCATAGACCGTAGTCTTCACGCACTCAGGTGGGAGCTTCCCAAACTTCGCTTCAATCACATCCTTCAGCAAGGTGTCCCGATGACCTTCACTGAGAGTAGAGCTGAATCCCTTGTCCTGAATTCGAGCCACACCATTCGTCTTGTGGAACTCAATGATCTTCCCTTTGAGGCGGTTGATAGTGTCCTCAGCGGCAGCCTTAGCCTGCTGGGCCTCAACATACTGCTTATAGATAGGGAGGAGCTCCTCGGTGATGAGGACATTGGAGACGGCGGTATCGGTTTTCTTAGCCATTGCTTTATTCCTTTCGGTTTAGTGGTTGTTGTTCGTGGTTTACGCTGTCAATTATATCAAGACTTCTTGTTCTTGGCAACTACTCCCAAGAGATTATCAAGCTTGTGTTGCCATAGCCATTAGGCGAGCACCAGCTTTTTGAGTATGCATGAAACCCCTCACTGTTGTAGTGCCTAATTGCAGTGTCAATAGAAGGTCCACCATACTTCTCACCAAGCACATCCTCTTTCAGGCAATAGAAGTTTGGTGATATCTTAGACTCTCCACGCTTAGAAGCTTTAGCTATCAAGCCATCAATATATTCACGAAGTGGACTGTCATTGAACTCTTTGTCTTCAGTAGCCTCTCTAGAGGCACGAGCATTAGCTGTCTGGATGCGAAGTTGGTTTATGTCCATTGATTGTTCTCCTTCAGTGGTTAATGACAGGAGAAATTATATCAAAGCTTCTTGGACTTGGCAACTAGATCTATTCTTGCTGGAATGACTTTCTCCAGATTGCACTTGTCACAACAAGCCCCATCCTTGACTGGGGCAGCATTGTTGCCATGTCCTTCAAAAGTCTCTCCACAAATGCAGCAAGTCTTCTTCATTTGACTCTCCTAGATTGTTGTTGGCAACCAAGCTCCTTAGCGGAGCTTGGCGAGAATCCCATTCTTGCGAAGCTTAGGATAGACAATGTCCATCACATAATTGATCTCATCACAATCAGTCAGACCAATCCAGGACCAAGGAATGGAGCGGCGAATGGACTCCTTAGTGGGCTGCTCCTCTGGATAGGAGCGCTGCCAGACCCCATGCTTAGTGGACGCGGCAATGGTCTTCTGGACCTGAGCGGCAAGGGTGGTGAGCTCGGACTGGCGGGATTCGGTAATCTTATTCATTGTTTGTTTCCTTTCGTTTGTGGTTGGTGGTTGACGGTTGAAATTATATCAAAGCTTCTTGGATTTGGCAATTCAGTTTTTAGCAAAGTTCTGGATTTTTCTCCAAGTAGTCGGCCATCTTTGGATTGTATTTCTTAGCCAAGGTCTTGAGTTCTTCAAGCTCCGTCTTAGGCAAAGGAGCTTGGCGATACATTGACTTCAAGAAGTTGAAGCAAGCACGAGATGTGGATGATTTGGTGGTTTTTGTGGTTTGGTTGTTTTTCATGCTTGGAATTATATCAAAACTATTTAGATTTGGCAACCTGGAATCACTACAGGCAGCTCAAACCGACTCAACAACAGTTTCTCCAGGCCAGTCTTCCATTGCCTTCTGGAATCCGGCTACCATGCCTTCAGAGAGTCCATGTTGGTTCTGGAAATGTCCTACACATCTATAGACACGGAACTCTGCACCAAACTCTTCAGCAATCTTCTTGTATGCTTCTACAAACTTCCTCTTTGTGAACGTATTTGCAACACATACGTCAAGCCCATTCTCAAGGGCAGTTCTCACCATGCTGACACACCATGAGATCGCCTTAGGCATGTTCTCTTTGCTCCACTGGTAGCGACCATCCTTCATGTGGAACATGTCATTTTCCACGAGCAGAACTCCAGGAAACATGCGCTGAGCAGCGCTCGACTTCCCCGCTCCTGGCTCACCTCTGAAGAGATTCAATCTCATAGCACTTCTAATTCTAACAAAACTTCTTTGGCTTGGCAATAGGCACACCATTCAAATCTGCCCACAAAATGAGTTCTTCTGGATTGTCTGAGTAGGCAATGTCAACATAACTTTCTCCTGGCTGCCACCCAACAGTACAATAGTTCACTGACCTGATTCTCCACCACTCAGAGTCAGACATCTTCTCTAGCCAAGGTCGGTGAATCCTTGGGTCATACTTGAACTGTGGATAGACTGCCATCCTTGTCAACAAGAGTGCCCACAGCAAGGATGGTCATCATCCCAATCACACTCACGAATCATGTCATCGATCTCATCAACATTCATCCGTTGAAGGCATTCACGACAAACCATCTCCCAGTCAAGAAGTCCATCTTCAATGAAGCTAATGATCTTGTTACGTGAATTCTTAGGCATTGTTGAATCCTTTCAAGTGGTTGTGCAGAAAATTATATCAAGACTTTCCACTTTTAGCAACTCACCACTTGTTGCAACTTCATCTACTTGCTATCCAAATCAGAATGAGACCAATGATAATCAACACAAGGTCAAGTGCAAGTCCTATCCAGAATGGACAGAGAACCCAAATCCAAGACCATGAAGCAACAGGTGGAACAGCTAGAAGCTTGAGAACAATGAAAATAATTCCAACAACACCAAGACAACTGAGACCAGTAGACTTTGCAGATCTTGACATGACTTCTCCTTAATTTAGTGAAACTGCTATATCAAAGCTAGATGAACCTGGAAATAGTCATCTTAGAGAACTTCCCATCTTGCAACTTCTTCTCCACTAGGATCAACTACAACCAGCTCATCGCCATAGTCTTGGACTGTTCCTTCATGCTCTGCTGCAGTTCCTTCAACATCTCGCATGAGCTCTTCACGGCTCTTGTAAGTGTATCTCTTGGTGCCATACCCGGAAGCATAGAATGAGACATTCAGTGGTTTAGGATCAGCCATTTCTTTCTTCCTCTCTTAGTGATTGTTGACATCTAGAATTATATCAAAGCTCCGACATCTTGGCAATCTTGTTCAAGTCAAACCAGATTCTCATCTCAGCTGGACTCTTCCAAGTGTGAAAGACTCTTCGATCAGCTCTGAGTATTTCTTTCAAGATTGACTTCAAGTCAAGTGCGGCTATAGAGCCTCGATCTCTAGTGCTGAGCCACCAGCAATATTCTGGCCAAAAAGGATCTGGAGATCTTCCTCGTTCAAGTCTCCAGCTATCACGAAAAGTGCAATATGTTCTGATGAAGAGCTCAATCTCATCATCTTTGAGCATGTCTTTGTAAGCTAGCTTTGCCATAGCACTTGCTATTCTATCAAATCTTCGGCATCATTAGCAATGTCAAATCCATGAACCTTTGCCCAGAGAAGAAGCTCTTCTGGCGAGTCTCCAAATGCAATGTCACGGATCTCATCATAGACATCAGCGCCTTGAACACAGATCTCTTTGCCCTTCAACCACCAGAAAGAAGGCTTGATCTTGCTTTTCTCCTTCTCGACAAAGCAATCATAGACGAAGCTGTCGAGATTGCTGTAGCCCAGAATCATGATGTCTTCTCTGCCTTAGCAACAATGCTGGCATCAAGATAAGGATTGAAGTCAATGAACATAGTGTCAATGTAAGAAGATGTCAGCACTCTCTCAACATTCATCTCTTCAACAGAGACTTCCTTAGCTAGAATGCAGAGAGCAAGACGACGATAATGCTCAAACAGTGCCTTAGCAGCTTTCTTGTGCTTCTCATCTGTCCGGTCATCTTGCCAAATCAGATAGAACTGCTCCATCTTGAAGAGTGCAGTTCTCATCTTCTCAGGCTTGTAGAATCTCTCAAGCTTTGTCTCTTGATTGAAAGATGTTCCTGGTCTTGGTGCTGGAACTCTCTCATGAATCTCAACAATTGGAGATTTGCATGTCCTCAAATCATTCATAGTGTTCACCTATCTTGTCAATAATAACAAAAAATGCAGATTTTGGCAACCTGCATCCAAAAACTATCAAATTTTTATGTTTAGCTTAGATATAGTATTCTTTCAAAGCAATCTCAGCCTGGTAGAGACCATCTATTCCTAAGTCAACTCCATCTGCATATACATGCTCAAAGTCAAGATTAGCTGGATTGAACTTCTCATCAAATGACTCTACAACCTATTTGACGGCATCAGCAACAGTCTCAACTTCTCCGGTGAACTCAAATTTCCCATCTTTGAGAACATTAGAATACTCAAGCTTTATCTGCATGTCTTGTCTATATCATCCTTCAATGAGAATTATTTACTAGGAAGCTTGAGGCTGTCTAGGCTCTCACTGCTAAAAGAGCCAGCCTCAGAATTCCGCTTTTCGCGTAGAGGCTAGCTCTGGCTCACTAACTAGTCAAAAATCTCAGGATATGACTTTTTGGACGAGAGCAATCTTCTCTTTGAGCTTAGAGTTCTCTTCTCTGAGAATCTGGACCTGCTCATCCAAGTATTCATTTGTGTGCTTAGCCATCTGAAGCTCTACTCTAGCTTTCTCAAGCTGGTCTTCAAGACTGGCTTCAACTGCGTCCTTCTCAACAAGAGAAACATGCTTGACCGGCTCTTGTCCACACTTCTTCTGCCAGTATTCAGCTTCTTTCTTTCCCTGCTTTGTCAACATCCACGCTCCAGGAAACACATTGATGACAAAGTTCTTCCTCTTCAGAGTCTGGAGCATTGTCCGAAGAGAGCTAGTATTCTTGGTTCCTCCATACTGGATGAAGTTCAATCCACTTACTTGGATCATGAAAGGATCTAAGTCAGAAGCTTCATGATTCAACATGAATACTAAGAGGTAGCTCTCTTTCTTGAGATCATCAAATGTCATTTTCTTCTCCATAGTTGTCTCATCCTTTTTGGTCAGCAATGATTCGATCAATCTCTGCAGTCCACTCATACGGTGCTTTCACCGATGGATCAGCTGCTCGCTTGAGCTCGAGCGCCTTGAGCTGGTTTGCAATCCTCAGCTGCTTTGCAATAGCTGGCAACTGGTGGGCAATTGACATGCATGCATTCAATTGAGCTTGTGTTTGTGGCATTGTCAATTTCCTTTCACTTAGTGGTTTGTTGATGAGACAATTATATCAAGACTTGTCAGCATTGGCAATTGACTGTCCAATAGATGCCTTCAGAGAAATCTTCACTTACACTGTCAAATGTCCCTTTGATCTCTTCAAGTGTCTCACCAAAACCTTCTGGACCATCTGGATCTTCAACCCTCACTTTGTCAACACGAGTTCTTTGCTTCTTTGCAACATTAGCAATCTCTTCAAGTCTCTTGGAAAGCATCTTGAATGTGTCAGCATAAGTCATCAAAGACTTAGGAGTCAAAGTAGATTTTGCCATGACAATCCTTTCAATTAGTTGTTGGTGAAGCAATTATATCAAATCAAAGAAGATTTGGCAATCATGTCACTTTTGTCCATCTATCCAGTCAAACAGGTCCATCTGCTGAGGATTCTTCTCTTTTTCTTCTTTTTCATCCTCTTCATCATCATCAAGATCTTCTGGTCGGACATCATCTACACTCTCAATGTCTTCTAAGCCCTCTAGAAAGATGATGCCATCACTGAACTCTGTGAGGTCATCCATAGCTTCAAGCCGCTCCCAAGTCTTGACTGATGGGTCATCATAGAAGATCTGATACCACAAGACATAAGCATCTTTTATGCTTTGAAGCTCACCTTCAGCTGTAGCAGTTCCACGAACTTCGCTGAATCCAGTGAATGTAACTGGCAAATCTTCTTGCTCACACAGCTCTTTGTGCAACTTGAACTGATCTTCATCATCATAGGTGAACTCAAACTGGCACATCTCTGTGTCATCATGGTTCTCCCATGAGTCTTCACCATCTAGTCCAAAGAGCTCATCTACATAGCTTCCAAAGTCTTCATCATCATTGTCAAGATCCGGCTCATGGCTCAGCTTGCTGCCATAGCTCTTGCCCGTGTTGTGCCACTTAGAAGGCTCCCACTTCGGCTCTTCATACTTGATCTCCCACTTCCTGTCACAAGGAATCTTGTCTAATGCATCCAAACAGAGCTGCTCAGAGTCATTCATCTCAGATATGCTAGCATCTTCTTTGTCGGTGTGAGCATTCATTCCTCCACCATTCTTGCAGTTCACACAGCAGATTCCAAGCTGCTTGACGATCTGCACCGTGTCTGTGAATGGCTCATGCTTCCAGTTGGTCACACCATGGCCTTTGTAGATAGGCTCGATGATCTTGAAGAATTCATCAGTGAACATTGGAACACCAGAAGAAGTCTTTGTAGCACGGTTTCCACCTGGAGAGTCCCAAGAGAGAACATAACTGACATTGTCAAAGAATGACTTGTCAAGAGCTCTGGAACCCTGCATGCCGGTCTCTTCCTCAACAAAGAGTGCACACTTGCACCTCTTGACTTTTCTCATGACACTGAGGCAGATTGCCACACCAGCTTTGCAGTCAGCACCAATTCCCATGCCATTGATGAAGAGACGATCTCCATCAATCTGGACTGGAAGAAGCTCTTTTCTCTGGATGTAAGGAAGATACTTTCTGTGGACAGTGTCAAGATGAGAGCAAAGACAAGGAACCCAATCCTTGCCATCACAGTCACCTTTTCTCAAGTAGAGGTTTCCTTTGCCATCTTGATCTACTCGAATTCCTACAATCTTGCACCACTTCTTGATGCAGTCAATGAAGAAATCTTCCTTGCCAGAGATGGTAGGAACTGAAAGTATGTGCTTTGCAAATAGTGTGTTCATAGCTGTTCATCTCCTATTTACGCACAGAATTATATCAAAGCAATGAGGTCTTGGCAACCTATCACCACTTCTCACTTGGCTCGCCAGGAGTCCAGGTCATCTCAGCAGGATCATCACCCCATTTGCTAGGCAGACACGGAGCCATGCTCTTAGCAAGAGCTGCAGCTTCAGGATAGAGCTGATCTCTGAGCTCCTGAGAGTGGAGAAGTGAACTGATATAGCCAATCAACTTCTTCTCTGACACTATCTGCTGCTTCCACTGGTCAACACCAACATTGATGTTCAGCACAAACTTGTCTTGGAGATCAAGCTTCCATTTCCACTTCTCATGGACATGACCACAGAGATGGATGTGGAGATGCTCCTTGTCAAAGCCTTTCAATGTCCAAGTTCCCTTGTCAGTAGAAGGATAATGTGACACTGAAGTGTTCTTGAAAGGTCCAAGGTCAAGAATCAGCTGCTTGGCATGGGTGTGGCCAATGTTAGAGTCATCATGGTTTCCTTCAATCAGAAACACCTGAGCATTTATCTTGCTCAGCCACTCCTTGGCAGGAATCTTGAGACCTTCATCACCAATGCCATGGCGATCCTTGCCTTTCAAGTAGAAGTCACCAACATGGATTATCATGTCATTAGGATCTCTAGCTTGCTGGTTGCAAGACCGCACATAAGCTTCGGCCATCTTCATCCCAGACTTGAAAGGCCGCCCAGCATATTGGATGATTGCTGTGCTGTTCAGATGGAAATCACTTGTCCAAAATCTAGCCATAGGTCTTTGTTGTCCTTTCAGCTAACATTATATCAAAAACCTAAGAATTTGGCAATCACTTCCCTAGAAGCCTATGCTTGACCCGCTTTGGAGAGTAGCCATGAGATCTCTTGGAAGCCATGTATTCATAGTCAGATTCGGAGAAGGACTTGCCATCATAGCGGTTTCCTCGAGCACACTTCTTTGCAAGCTCAACTCCATCTTCTGATGCTTTAGCTTTGGCTCGAATCTGGCGATGCGAGATCTTCTTGATGGCTTTGCCTTGCTTTGTATCAGACCAAGTGTGGTTCAAGCCTTTGTACTTTCGATAAGAGCGACTCATGATGCTAGATATTCTATCAAGAGCAAGTGGCCTTGGCAACTAGACTCTAGGGGTAAATAACAGAAACAACAATGAAAGACTAAGATATGGCAAGAAAAGTGTGCTCAATTGTGTGGGATGGCCTGAAAGAAGGTCCTAAGTACAGCGGAAAAGATCCAGAGCTCAAGAAGATGACTGAAGAGTTTCTCTCAAAGCACAGCTCAATGCAAGATCCTGAGAAGTTTGGTGAAGAGATGCGAGACTTTGCAGAAGAGAGAGGATATGAAGTTGAGGACAATGTGTATCTTGACAGCAGAATGAATGAGTCAATGTCTGAGGCTGTAGAGAAGAAGTTTCTTGAGGCTCTGAAAGCTGGCAAGGTCAAGTTCTCTTTCAAGAAAGTTGATGGCTCAACACGTGAGGCTGTCGGAACTCTGAAGGCCGACCTGATGGATGGAGCTAAGGCTACTGACAAGAAAGTTGAGGATGGCAAGAAGAAGCACTTCGTCCCACCAACAATAATCGTCTACTGGGATCTTGAGGCTAAGGGATTTCGCTCTTTCAGAAAAGAGAACTTCATCAAGTATGAGGCTGTCAAGGAAGACAAAGAAGATAAGAAAGATAGCTGAGAACCACAGCTGAAAGCTTGAGGCTGCTGAAAATCCCTAGGTGGTTGAGACCTAGGGATTTCGGATTTATATGAATGATTGGCTTAGACCTTTAAGCCATAGCGTTTGAGTGAGTCGACTAATTCGGTTTTGAGCTTAGAGATAAGCTTTGAGTCGCGATCCGAGCCAGAGAAGAAATCGCCATAGGTGGTGTTGTAGCGATTGTAGAGAATTGCAATTCCAAGAACTTTCTCGAGATTATCTTTTGCTTCTTCGAGCCAGTTGATGTTGACTGTAGCTTTCTTGTTCTGAGACTCAAGCTTCTGGTTTTCTTCGAGTATCCGGACCAAGCGATAGATGATGTCTGAGATTTTGTGCTTGATCAAGTCATTAGGACAGTCGCAGCCTCCGAGGAACCAAGTGGCTTGAGGAAGATCTTCGACCTTGACTTTCTTTGAGAAGAGAGTTTGGTCAATTTCTTTTTGGTAAGCGGCTTTAGAATCTTTGCAAGGCTTGTAGAGCGAACCATCCTTGGATTTCTTCCAACCTTTGGTTGTGTAGGTGGTTGAAGCGGTTGTGTGGATGTATTTCATTTGATTTCCTTTCGTTTGTGGTTTGGTTTTTTGTTTCGAGTTGGTTTAGTTCTCGGAACACTTGGAATTATATCAAAGCTATCAAGCTTTGGCAACCAAGCCACTCAAGCATTCTCTTGCATTGAATGCTCCGTCTCAAGACTTCCAGTGTTGTAGCCACGCTCAAAGGCATCATCAACATCAGCTCTAGCTTTAGCAAGCTCTTCTTTCACATCTTCAAGCTCATTCCAGAGCATCTGGCAAGCCATGATCAAAGTCATGAGACTGTTCATTGTTGAATCAGCTTCAGCACCATTGACACACTTGTTGACAACAATCTTCTGGATGGATTCACTGAGAATGCTTCTCAACTTCTCTTCCTTGACATGTTGTCCACGAGTCTTCTCGTTCAAGTTGTTTGGCAGAACTTCAATCTTCATAGCAAGCAGAATTATATCAAGACTTCTCAACTATGGCAACATACCTCTTGCTCTCATTCATGTGGCAGGTCTTGACAACATCTCCAACGAGAACCCAAATGACCTTAGTTCGTCGTCCAAGCATGTATCTGGCATGCTCTAAGTTGTGGTTGAGAAGGGCCAGAACTTGCCCTTTAGCATTAGCAAGCTTAGCAGGCATAGCATCTCGAAGCTCTTTAGCTAGATACTTCAGAGGATCATGGTGCTGAAGTGCATCAGTTCTCTCTTTGAATCGCTTGACAGCATGTGCAGTGACATGGTAGTACTTGCTAGTGCCTTTGATCTTGACTTCAAGAGATCCATCATCTAGAATCTTGAGGACCGGGAGCAAGTCTTCTTCGCTTGGTGTTTCTTCTCTATTCAGCTTCTCAAGCCACTTCTTCCTGAAGTGAGAGTACCAATAGAGATCTTCAACGGTCATGGAGAAAGATTCTTCTTTTGAGAGAATCTCATCACGTCTTGCTAAAGACCTCAACTCATCCATTGTCATGGTTGTCACGCTAAGAATTATATCAAGCTAGATCACTTAGGCAATCTAGAAAGCTTGAGTTGTCTATAGAAAATCATAGCCTGCTACGGAAAGGGGAAAGGAGACCCATAGCTTCGCAGGCTAGAGAGGGAACCACCCACTCTCATGCTTCCTACCATCATCCAACCACTTGCTGCATTTCTTTCCTGCAGCTCGGATGAAATCAACTTCCTTTCTTCTGCCTCTCTGGAGAGAGTGACCTCTCAAATCATCGGTTCTCCAGCTTAGAGACTTCAGCTGGCTCATCTTTCATCTGGCTGACAATCTTTCCAGTTGATCGCATCTGGTCATTCCAACGTGCAACCGAGCAAAGATCAGAGTTTGAGTTCTTGTGGATTCGAGGACGTCCATTCACCATGAAGTCATTTCCTCTGTCCCAATTCTCATCTTTGATGACCACTTTAGGTGAGATGTCTTTCACTTGGCAAGGAGTGTCACCAAATATCTCTTTGAGAAGCTGGTTGCGAGGGCTATTGAACTTCTCTTCCCATTCAGCATCAGTCAAAGTTGTTTCAGCTTTCATCTAAATCATTTCCTTTCATCCATTTGGTTGTGCACTCATTATATCATATCAAAAGTCTTGCAACTTGGCAACTTTGATTCTCACTCCCAATGATATCCGCTAGCTGCACAGCAAAGCCAGCAGAAGACAAATAGCATTCCAAAGAATGCTGCTGAGCCAAAGACATCACCAATTGCTCTCTTGATCTTTGCTCTCTTAGCTTCAGCTCTCAAGCGACGTTGACGCATCTCCCAAGTCTCCATAGTTTCCTCTCTTTCTGAATTCAGTCAAGCTCATTCAAGCGAGCCATGCTTCTTGCCCAATGCTCTTCGGCAAATGGTCCAGCAACAATCTGGAACTTTGTCTTAGAGTCATCTTCCCAGCGGATTGCATACCACTGTCCAGAGATTTGGATTGTCTCCATGTCACTTTCCTTCACGGACAAGAACAGTGTTGTTCATTGACAGCAGATAGATGTTCCCATCTGGAGAGATGATCTGGATCTGCTCACCTTCATAGTCACACCACTGCTTGATCTCAATCTTCTTTGTTGTCCCATCAGGCCACTTTGTCAAAGCATAGTGGTAAGTGAAGTTGGTGTCAAACATGTCAAGATTTCCACACCCAGCAAGACCAAGTGCAAGAATCGGCAGGATCAAGAGCTTCTTCATTTGTTTGTTTCCTTTCACTTTGTGGTGGTTATGTTGTCATTATATCAAGCTATAGAAATCTTGGCAACTATGCAAGAAGATGAAATGAAAAATCCCCAGAGAGACTGAGGATTAGAAAGGAAAGGTGAGATAGGCAGTGTGAATCAGATTTCAGCAGAAGACACAAACTGGAATCCAGAGAGCGAAGTGTAGAGTGAGATGTACTTTTGGAGGGTCTCTGGAGAGATGTTAGAATAAGTCTTTGTGACTGTGGTGTTAGTTTTTGGATTGAGATAGGTTGTGAGATAGTTTTTCATTTGGTTTCTCCTTAGTGGTTGATGCCGGAATTATATCAAATGCACTTGAGCTTGGCAACTTGGAATCACCACTCGAGTC
>Ga0310694_10000353_pt1 | contig 62049 bp, 56 predicted proteins | sample 174DNAGHGhighgp2_FD_203884 | JGI IMG/M metagenome (GOLD analysis project Ga0310694, IMG submission 203884) | Sheep rumen microbial communities from Palmerston North, Manawatu-Wanganui, New Zealand - 1742 DNA GHGhigh gp2 (v2) (version 2) | ecosystem: Host-associated > Mammals > Digestive system... | reverse complement strand
CGTCTGGCGATATGATAGGGGCGCGGTTAATGCGGGCGCTCAAACGACAAGTGCCGGATGTTAAAATTATCGGTATCGGTGGCGAAAATATGGAGAAAGAGGGATTGAAATCGCTGTTTGATATTTCGGATTTGGCGATTATGGGCTTGGCGGAAGTGATACCGAGTATTCCGAAGGTTTTAAGACATATCAAAGAGACCGTGGCAGATGTTGAAAAAAATCAGCCTGATGCGGTGATAACGATAGACAGTTGGAGTTTTTCGGCACGGGTGCATAAGGCGATTAGAGCGAAACATATCAAGGTGTTGCAGATGCATTATGTGGCGCCGCAAGTTTGGGCGTGGAAAAAGGGCAGGGCCAAGACGATGTATAAATACATTGACCACCTGTTGACGCTGTTTCCGAATGAGCCGAAGTATTTTACGCCGTATCGGTTGCCGACGGACTTTGTGGGGCATCCAGTGGTGGAAAGCTCGATGATTAATGCCAAAGCGGAGGATTTTTTAACAAAATACAAAATCGGGGCAGAGGAAAAGGTGGTGCTGTTGCTTCCCGGTTCAAGGCATAATGAAGTGGCACGGCTGTTGCCGGTGTTTTTAGAGGTGGCTGATGACTTAAAGCAAAAGCATCCGGAGCTTAAGTTTGTAATACCGACGGTTAAAACTGTGGCTAAGCGCGTCAAAGAAATGCTTAAAGCAAAGGGCAAAGAGGATATATCGGTTTTAGAAAGCCAAGAGGACAGGTATGCGGCAAGTCAGGCGGCAGTGATGGCAATTGCGGCGTCAGGCACGGTGGCGCTTGAATTGGCGGTGGTAAAAGTGCCGCATTTGGTGGCGTATAAAGTGCCGGCACTAACGGCGTTTTTGGCACGGCTTATTACGGATATTAAATATGTAAATCTGACCAATATCTTGTTAGACAAGGCGATTATTCCCGAAATGATACAAGAAAATTGCACCAAAGAGAAGTTAGCGGCGGTGGCGGAAGAATTGCTTGATAAAAAGAGTGCGCTATCTTTAACCGAACAAAAAGGGTTTAAGGAACTTCAAAAAGCGCTTGGAATGGGCGAACTTAAGCCCAGCGAAAAAGCGGCGAAAATCATCTTGAATTTGATTAAAAAAGAGGCGTAAGAAATTGATTTGGTGGCTTAAAAAACAACTGCTCAGGTTGAAGCTTTATGCGTTTGAGAATTTTCAAAACGAGGCGGAAAGTCTGATTATTTGGTATGCGGTTGTTTATGCTTTGGGGGCGGCGTTTTATCTGACACTCCCATGGGAAATGCCGATATGGGTGATTGTAACCGCTTTTGAAATTGTGTTGGTGTTGCTTTATCTTTGGCGACAAAAGTATGGGGCATTTAAGCTCTTAACATATGTTTTAGTGTTTATTATAGGGGTGAGTTTTGCCAAAGCCAATGCGCTATATCATCAAAGAAAGATTGAAACTAAAATACCTGAAATCAGTTATTTATTTGGTAAAGTTAAAGATATAGATAAGAATTACAGGGGGCGCACGCGACTGCTCTTGAGTGATGTTAATAACTTTGAAGCGGATTTGAAGGGGAAATTTAAGGTCACAATCAATCAGCAGTTGGATTGGCTTGAAGAGGGAAAATGTGTGGAGTTGGTGGCGGAATTTCCAAATGATTTGAGTGCTAATCCGCTGAAGCAATATGATACGGCGCGAACCAATTTCTATCAGGAAATCAGCGCGGCAGGGTTTGCCAGCAGTCCGGTGTTTGAGAAAGATTGTGAAGAGCCTCAAGGGAAAATTGAGGCCTATGTGACACGGGCGCGAAATGCGGTTAAACGGGCGGCAGATGCGTATGCAACAGCATCGGTGGCGGCGATTATTCGGGCGCTCAGTATCGGGGATAAAAGTGCTATCAGTGAAACGCAGGCGCTTGATTATCGGCGTGCCGGTTTGGCGCATTTGTTGGCGATTTCGGGAATGCATTTGGGTTTGATTGCGCTGTTTATGTTGTTTTTGATTCGCGTTTTGCTGTTGCCGTTCGGAGAGGGGCGGTTTGATTGGCGGAAGCCTGCTGCGGTTGGCGCATTTATGGCCGTGTTGGGATACTTTTTAATCTCGGGACAAAGTGTATCTTGCCGGCGGGCGTTTATTATGACAACGCTAATTTTGTTTGCTGTTCTTATCAATCGGCGGGCGATATCTTTAAGGCTGTGGGCGTTGGCGCTCATTATTGTGGTAACGATTGCGCCCTCGGCGGTTATCAGTGCCGGTTTTTTAATGTCATTTGCGGCGGTGTTGGGGATTACGGCATTTTATGAGCGGTATAGCGAGGCGATTAACGATTGGTGGTCAAAACGGCATTGGTATGGCAGGTTAGGGGCGTATTTCTTGGGGGTTATCCTGACCGATTTGGCGGCAAGTTTGATGACGCTACCGTATACGATTTATTATTTTCATCAGTTTTCGCTTTATACCAGTTTGGCAAATCTGTTGGCGGCGCCGGTGGTGGCGTTTTGGGTGATGCCGACGCTGCTTGTTTTTCTTATCAGTATTCCTTTAGGAGTGGCTGCTTGGGGGATTAAGCCTTTAGCGGCGGGTGTTCGGTTGATTAACGAGATTGCTGGTTGGGTAAGTGGGCTTGAGGGCGCAAACTGGGGTGAAAATCTCTCGCAAATGCCGGAGTGGAGTATTGTCCTTATAACGTTTGGTTTGTTATGGCTGTGCATTTGGGGGGCTAAGTGGCGGCGTTTGGGGCTTATTTTGATTGTTATCGGTTTTATCGGGTTTATCAGGGTAGAAAAGGCGGAGTTTCTCTTTGATAAAGGAGGTAAAACGTTTGCTTGTTTGGGAAACAGCGGAAAATATTTACAGACGCCGTGGCATAAAAATCGGTTTTTAAATAAAGTTTGGAATGTGGTGGAAGATAAAGATGATGAGAGTTTGAAATGTGACAAAGAAAAATGTGTTTGTCATGGGGATATTGAATTCGGGTTGAGGTATGTTCGCTATAAGGGAAAGAGAGTAGACCTTCAAGAGAGCGGATATATCAATCATAAACGCGGTGTGGTGTATGTCAGACAAGAAAAAGGGCGGATATGGCACTGAGCAGTTGTTGGTTGGGAAATTCTTTAGAGTAATTTGAAGATCCCTTATCCTCGCTAAAGCTCGGAGGGATGACTGTTAGGGATATAGTCACCCCCACCTTAATCCTCCCCCCTCAAGGGGGAGGAGACTTAAGAGGCAAGCCCCCATCAAGGGGGAGATGGTTTCACCCCCACCTTACTTGCTCCGTAAGGCTCGCGTTTCACGCTTGCCAACTACGCTTCGGGTGTTTTAGTTTTCACCCTCTCTGTCAGCTCCGCTGACATCTCCCCCGTCAAGGGGGAGAAATAGCTTTCGGTAAAAAACGTTTCCCAAACGTTTTTTAGCCTGCAAGTCCTCCCCCTCTGGATTACTCACCGCACTTATATGCGGTTCGTAAGGGGGAGGAGACTTTAAAACGCAAGGCTTGTTATGTAGGGAGAGACTGAAGAGCGAGTTTCGTTGGGGGATAGATAGGGATTGCCGCGGCACGATGTGCCTCGCAATGACGTCGGGAGGGGATAAAAAAACGCTCGGTTTCACGAGGAAACAGAGCGCTTTCTTTGAAGGTTTAGGCTAAGATTTTTCAAAGCGGAGCTTATAAATGAGCAAGTCTTCTGCCGTGGCATAGCCTTTGGTCTTAAACAGTTTTAAGGCTCTGGGGTGAAGGGGCTTTGGTGCCTGAATGAGGTAGCGTCTTAGGGCGCAATGATCACCGCTCTTGATAATAAGACATTCGTAAGCGGCGGTTTCTTCTTCATCAGAAGGAATGCTGCAAATGAGAGCAGTATCTAAGGCGTTTAAGAGGCTGATGACCAGTTCGTTTGCAACGTTTCTCAGGAAAGGACGGAGTTCTTCTTCCTCGTTTCCGATAAAGATACCGTGCAGTGAGATGTAAAAACGAATCTCGTTTAGGTTACCGCGATCTAAGAGCACCTTGAAATTTTCATACGACAGATAGTGCGTGGTCAGATAAGTCATAATTTCCTCATGGTTGCCACGCTCAATCAAAGCTCGTTCTTCATAAGATGCCAGATACTTGCACGTCTTGACATAGTCAAGAATTTCCGCATGCTTGTGCGATTCAATCAATCTTAAAAACTTCATACGTTAATAATTTAAATAGACTTAAATAAAACTTTGAAGAAGGTAGCTCTTTTGGAGATAAGAGTCAAGAGCGAAGTGAAATTTGGGGAATAAAAAAGCCGCTTTGGTCAGCGGCTTTGCTCATAAATTGGTGATCTAAGCTTTGTTTTTTTTGGTTGTTGTCTTTGCTTTAGCAGTTTTGGTTTCTTCTTTGGCGATATCCTGTTCGGCTTTTTCTTTGGCAACATCGGCGCGTTGTTTCATTTCGCCAACCACATTTTTGGTTTTATCAATAGTTTTTTTGCCGAATTTAATCAGTTCATCGGCGTTGGCTTCTACCTTGGCAATATAATCTTCTTGCTTTTCTTCAATGTTGTGAGATAATTTATTCATCCAACCGGCTAATTTTTTAGCGTTTTCGTTTTGGTTTTCTTCGGCCGATTTATTTGCCCAATCTTCAAGCTTTTTGGCGCCTTTATTGGTTAAGTTTAACATAGAACCGGCCAACTTGCCGATACTTTTGGCGATGTTTTTCTTTTCTTCTGTCATGGTGTCCTCTTAATCTGGTTTAAGTTTCTTTTAATATAAGCATAAAAATTAAAAAAACATTTAACAAATCGGGGAAAATATTTTTTTTTAGTTTTAAATTTATTTTAAGGAGTGATATGGTAACTTATATTGTTGTGTAACCGATAATGAGGAACTTTTATGAGATTGAAGCGTTATTTATGGTCTTTGATTTTAGGTACAGTATTGGTGCTTAATGCCGCGTCAGCTTTTGCCTTGAATACGGTTAAAAATATCCGCACCGGTGTGCAATCCGACGGTATCCGTATTGTGTTTGACGGTAGCGAGAAGTTTGATTATGATGCTTTTTTATTGGATAATCCTTATCGGTTGGTGATTGATGTTAAAAATGCTCAGTTTAGCGGTAATCCGACTGTTGCCGCGAACGCGCTCATCAAGAGTTTTCGCTTGGGCGAACTTTCTGGGGGGAAGGGCAAAAGACTCGTTTTTGAGTTGAGAGATAATGCCGTCATTAAGCGGAAATTTGCGATTGAGCCGGAAAAAGGAAAGACAAATTGGCGTTTGGTGGTGGATTTGACTACATCAGACGGTACGGCGCCAACGCGGACAGCTTCAAAACCGGTTGCTACTGCGCCGGCTAAGACGGTTGCTACGACACAGGCTTCGACTAAGCCGGTTGCTAAGGCAACACCCTCTAATTATCAGCCAAAAGATCCGAAACGCAAAAAAATCGTTGTGCTTGATCCGGGGCATGGCGGTAAGGACCCTGGGGCTATCGGACGCTCTTGGCGGACATATGAAAAAAATATCACTCTTTCAATGGGCAAGGAACTTAAAAAGCAATTGGAAGCTAAGGGATTTAAAGTCTATATGACCCGTTCAACCGATATCTTTATTCCACTCCGCAAGCGTGTGGCGATTGCCAGAAGTTACCACGCTGACCTCTTTATCAGCTTGCACGCAGACAGCACCTATAATCGTAATGCACAAGGACTTTCTATCTATACGCTTTCGGAAACCGCATCCGACAAAGAGGCAGCGGCATTGGCCGAGCGTGAAAACAAAGCCGATATTATTGACGGCATGGATTTCTCGGATAACTCACCGGAGATTAACGATGTGCTGATTTCTCTGTCGCAAAATGACAGTCGCAACAAATCTTCTAAGTTTGCCTCTTATGTGGTTGGTGAGATGAAAAAGCAAGTAAAGCTTGTGAATAATACGCATAAATTTGCCGGATTTGCCGTCTTGAAAGCACCGGATATTCCGTCGGTTTTGGTGGAATTAGGGTATCTTTCTAACTATACGGAAGAAACATATTTGCGTCAGCCGAAATATCGGAGTAAGTTGGCGGCTTCTATTACGCGCGCTGTGGTGAGGTATTTTAGTGATCCGGAAATTTCTTCCTCTATTTAGGGTGTGCTAAAACGCCCTCATGATTGCAGATTTGCTCCTTTATTTACCAGTTTGTAAACTGCAGTCGCAAATCTGCTTCCAGCAGGGCATTTTATCCCACCCATTGCAAAAACAGCTTTTAAGAGCTGTTTTTTAAGTTTAAATAGGGGTGTGCTAAAACGCCCTCATGATTGCAGATTTGCTCCTTTATTTACCAGTTTGTAAACTGCAGTCGCAAATCTGCTTCCAGCAGGGCATTTTATCTCACCCATTGCAAAAACAGCTTTTAAGAGCTGTTTTTTAGTTTAAATATGGGGAGACGTAAATCTCTGTTAAAAGTTATCCATAAGGTGAGCGCACCTCTTTTAGTGCGAGCGAGCCTTGTGGGTAACTTTTGTTAGTGAGGGGGAAAATTAAAAGTGTCGCGCAAGAATTTTTTGCTTCTCAAAAAATTCTTTTTGACTTTGCGCGACACGAGAGCGACTTTGTCGCCGCTTGTGCAGCGGGCAGACCTGCGCGGTCGGCGGTGGCAGCGCCACCTGCTAGAAACTAAAGCCTCTTAACAACTCCTCGGTTGTCATCGGTTGTTTGCCTTCCCGTTGTATTTTTGTGATTTTGATAGAGCTGTCTTTGGTGGCGATAATCAGTGCGGATTTACCTTCTAATATCTCGCCGGCTGTTCCTTGTTTATCGCTTTTTTCGGCACTATACACCTTAAACCGCTCGCCGTTATGCATAAAATACATCGCCGGATACGGATTAAATGCGCGAATCTTGTTTATTAACTGTTGGCTCGGTTGGTTGAAATCAATCAAACTCTCGCTCTTATCTACTTTTTCGGCATAAGTCACAAGACTTTCGTCTTGTTTTTGCGGGGTTATCGTAGTTAGTTTATTAAGTGTATCTATCAATAACTCGGCACCGATTTCTGATAACTTATCGTGCAATTCACCGCCGGTTAATGTTTCGGTTATTTCAATCTCTCTTTGGCTTAATATATCACCGGCGTCTAATGCCAATGCCATTTGCATAATCGTAATGCCGCTTTTTTTATCTCCGGCTTCAATGGCTCTTTGTATGGGGGCTGCTCCACGCCATCTCGGCAATAATGAAGCATGCACATTGATACAACCATGCTTGAACATGTCTAATACCGGTTGGGGCAATAATAAACCATAGGCGGCAACAATGCCTAAATCTGCACCATATTGCCGCATAACGGCTTGCTCGTCTTCACTCCTCAGGCTTTTAGGCGTATGAACAGGGATTCCCATTTCTTCTGCAAACAAATGCACCGGAGTCTTGTTTATCTTTTTGCCTCTGCCGCTCTCTTTTGGGGCGCGCGTATATACCGCAACCACCTCGTGATGTTGACAAAGCGCTTTTAATACCGGAACGGAAAAATCCGGCGTACCCATAAAAACGATTCTCATTAATCAGCCAATCCTAAACGTTTGTAATCTACCTTGACTTTGATGTCTTTGGCGTAGTTGTCTAACGCTGCTTGAGACATATCGTTAAAGATGCTGCCGGTTATACGATTTGCTACATCAGTGGCGGTTTCTTCGGTCATCTCGTCTTTGTAGTTGATGGTTTCTACCGGAACGGCAATGATAAAGGTGTTACCGGCATGCTCAAAGAGTTTGGCTTCACCATCATTTAAGGTGAACAATTCGGTGATTTCCGAAGGGGCTAAGTTGGCAAAGCTCTCATTGCGGCTGACAGGTTGTGAACGATAAGCTTCAAAGTCGCGAGCGCTTGCTGCTTTGGCGATATCTGTGCCGTCTTCTATATCGGCCATGATATTATCAGCCGTTTCTTTGGCCAATGCGTCTTTTTCCTGAACTGTCCAAAGATTGATAATATCATTTCTGATATCGGCTATTTCCGGTAAATGCGAATCGATAATCTCGGTAACATTAATTACGGCGATACCGTTGTCAAATTCTTCTGCCGAAGTCGGCTCATTTATACCATAAGAGAATACCAGTTCATTAAAGTCTAAATTGTTGCCTAAATCGGTGGCATATTCCGGAACTTCCGTAATTGGTGTATCTTCGGAAATATTTTTGATGATTAATATGGTGGCGCCCATGGCATCTGCGGCTTCTTTTAAGGTCTTGCCGCCGTTTATCATATCATCTAAATCGGCTTTGGCCTCGCGTATGGCGTCATACATATTCTCATTGGACAATTCTTCCATAATTTGTTTTTTTACCTCTTCAAAGACGGCCTCTTTTGCCGGAAGAATTTGAGTGATTTTGATAATCTGCCATGTGTCGGCCACTTCAACCAATTTGGTTTCGTTTAATTTCATTTCAAAAGCGGTGTTGCTCAAATCTTCTGCCAACTCATCGGCGGCAACAACACCTAAAGTCGGCTCATCGGCGTTTTCGGCTTTGTTGTCTTGAGCAACGGTCTTGAATTCTTTACCGCTGTTTAAGTCTGCTAAAGCTTTTTCGGCAGTTTCTTTATTTAAAAACACCATTTGCAAGACTTCGCGCTTTTCCGGTGTGTCTAATTCTTTTTTGTGGGTTTTGAAATAATCTTCAACCTGCTCATCAGAGGCGGCATATTTTTTCAAAATCAGGTCGTTTGGCAAGTATAAAACTTCTGCCGTGCGGGTTTCCGGTATCGTGAAGTTCTCTGCAAAATCACTATAATATTGGCTGATCTCGTCTTCGCTGATTTTGCGTTCAATCTTGATGTCATTGGGGGTGATGACCGTATATTTGAAGCGCTTGCGTTGATTATCCATCTTATGTACCGCATTCTTTAGAGTATTTGGAACATTGAAAACACCAACCAAATCAGTAATGAGGAGTTTTCTTGCCATTGCACGTTCAATCATGGCAACATATTCCGTTTCGCTCATACCGGCAGAGGACAAATAACGCTTAAAGATATCCGGATTAAACTGGCCGGTTAACGGATTCATAAATTCCGGACGGGAAAATACAACTTGTTGCACAAAAGCTTTGGGGAAGTGAATGTTGTATTTTGCCATGGTTTCATCAATCACGCCGTCTTCAATAAATTGTTTAATCACGCTTTCGGTGATTTCGGCGCGTAATTCATCGGAGATTTCGTAATCATCACCGGCTAAGTTTTTTAATGCATTGGTTTCTTTTTGCAGGCGATAAGCAAATTCGCTTTGCACAGTTTTTTTATGTCCAACCTTAATAACGGTTTGGTTTTGTGAAGCGGAACCGATATAGCCGGTTACCCCGAAAAGTGAAATAAAACTAACGGCAACAGCCGCGGATAAAATCTTGAAAAACCAGTTGTCTTTTGCTTTTGCTAATTGTGTTATCATCTTATATTCCCCAAAAAATAACTTTTAAGTCTTTGAGGATTATATGCCTTAATTTTATTTATGCAAATGCTATCTATGAGATGTGCAATATTTTTTATTTCGGTCGGGGGGGGCTCGGATAGCACCGGTCATGATTGTGTCGGCGCTCGCTTATTTACTAATTTTGTAAACTGCGCTCGCGGCGCCACTTCCAGCACCGGCACTCTCCGAGCCCATTGTAAAAATCGTCTTTGACGATTTTTCGGTTTTAAAGGCGTTTTATGTCACCCTCTCTGTCGCCTCCGGCGACATCTCCCCCGTCAAGGTGGAGATAGGGGGGAGAGCCTGTTTTAAAGCTTCTGTTGAAGGGCATATAGCGGTTATAAGTTTTGAAAATAGTTTCTGAACTGTTTGATGGCCTCAGTTACTTTTTGCATATTGGTTGTATCGGTTTTTAGTTCGGTGGCTTTTTCCATAAGTTCTTCTAAGACAGCATATTTGCTTTTTATTTTGACGAGGTTATGGAGTGGAATAATGACAAAGTGTATATGTCCGTCGGGTTTTTCATAAAACATGTAGGCAACTTTTGGGCAGTCAAATATTTTTAAGATGGCTTTTTTGCAATGTGAGAGCAGTGTGCTTAGTTCTTGCAATTCATCGGTTGTTAGATCCATATAATTAGAAACGTGGCGCAAGGGGGATAAAACAACCATTCCGGGGTAGGCAATCTCAAAATCTTGGCTTAAATCCCATAATTTTGATTGGTAAATCCGCCCGTCTTTAAATTTGCTGTTATTCGTCACGATGCATCCGGCGCAGGGCGTGTCTATCTCTTCATTAAATATGGTGGTCAATTTCATGTGGTGTTTCCTTTATGATGTTTTAAGGAAGTATAGAGATGGAAAGTTAAGATAAAGTTATCCATAACCGCGCAGAGCCTTCTCCAGTTCAAGCGCGGGCTGAAGGGGAACTTTTTAGTGATAATGTAAAAAATGCCGCGCAAAAATTTTTTGGATGACCAAAAAATTTTTTCAGTGCTTAAGGCGCGGCATGAACAGCCTGTCGGCTGTGTGCTGCGCGCACGGCGGTCTTACGCAGACGGCGGCACTGCCTGTGCGGGGGCACTACCCGTGCGGGGGCAGAACTTGTCCTGCACCTTAACTTTTTTGCTTATAAATTGATTTTTTCGCTTTTATATTTAAATCCGTATGCTAGACTCGCCTGAGTTTATGTAATTTTATGAGGTATAAAATGGTTAGAAAAACTTTGATTGCCGGTAACTGGAAGATGAACGGTCTTTTGGATGATGGCATAGCTCTGGCAAAAGGTGTCGGTGCGGAATTTAAAAAAACTGGTCGCAGAGATTGCGAAGTTTTGGTTTGCCCGCCGTTTACGCTTTTGACTTCTGTTAAAAAAGCAATTAAAGGCACACGTGTGCAACTCGGTGCACAAGATTGCCACTTTGAGAAGAAGGGCGCACATACCGGTGATGTCAGTCCGGTTATGCTTAAAGATTTAGGGTGCCAATATGTGATTGTCGGACACTCGGAACGCAGAACCAACCACGGCGAATCGAATGAGCTTATTTCTAAGAAGGCCGCGGCGGCCATTGAGGCTGGGCTTAAGGTCATTATCTGTATCGGCGAAACCGAACAAGAACGCGATGCCGGTAAAACCATTGATGTTTGCACTAAACAAATTATGGGCTCGGTTCCTCAAAACGCAACCGATAAAAATACCGTGATTGCATACGAACCGGTTTGGGCTATCGGCACAGGTAAAACCCCGACAACCAAAGATGTGGAAGATGTGCATGCGGCTATTCGTAAAGTTTTGGCTAAGAAGTGCGGCAGAGCCGTTGCTAACAAAATGCGTATTCTTTACGGCGGCAGTATGAAACCGACTAATGCTAAAGAATTGTTGGCTTTACCTGATGTTGACGGTGGCTTAATCGGCGGTGCCAGCCTTAAAGTGGCAGATTTTGCGGCAATTATTGAAGCAAGTAAATAAACTAATAAATAAAGGAAGAAAAATATGGGATCAGTATTGTTTGTTATTCATTTGATGGTTGCCATTTTGTTGGTGGTGCTCATCTTGATGCAGAGAAATTCGGGAAATGCGTTGTCAGGTCTGGGTGGCGGTAACGGTGCAGACAGCTTTCTTTCCGCACGTGGTAAGGGTAACCTGTTAACCCGCACAACGGCGATTTTGGCAACGATTTTCTTTATTACCTCAATGTCTTTGGCTCTTTATTATAAGGGTGAGACACGTAAGGCCGAATCAATTACCGATGTGGCTCCGTTAACACAAACCGCACCTACGGTTCCGACGGTTCCTGATGCAACGGCAGAAGTTCCGGCAACACCTGCAGAACCGGCAGCTCCGGTAGCAGAAGTTCCGGCGACACCTGCAGAACCGGCAGCTCCGATAGCAGAAGTTCCGGCGGCACCTGCAGAATCGGAAGCTCCGGCAGCACCGGAAGTGCCAGCGGCACCTGCACAACCGGCAGCAGCGGAATAAGGCGATGAGAAAGAGTTATTAAAATAAAAGGCACCTTAATCAAGGAGGTGCCTTTTTCACTTTGAAACATGAGAAAAAGGAATAAAAAATGTCTGAACTAAATCCAAAAACAAAATTTATTTTTATTACCGGCGGTGTGGTTTCTTCACTTGGAAAAGGGCTTGCCTCGGCATCTCTTGCCTCTATCTTGCAATGCAGAGGTTTTAAGGTGCGGTTAAGAAAGTCTGATCCTTATTTAAACGTTGATCCGGGAACAATGAGCCCGTTTCAACACGGTGAAGTGTTTGTGACCGATGACGGCACCGAAGCGGATTTGGATTTGGGACACTATGAACGTTTTTCGGGCGTGGCGGCAACCAAAAGCGACAGTACCACAACCGGTAAAATCTATCAAAGAGTGATTGATAAAGAGCGCCACGGCGATTATCTCGGAGCAACAATTCAGGTTATTCCGCATGTGACAAATGAAATTAAGAACTTTTTGACCAGCGATTTGACTGATGAAGATTTTGTGCTTTGCGAAATCGGCGGAACGGTTGGTGATATTGAAGGTCAGCCGTATTTGGAAGCCGTGCGTCAGTTGGCATACGAGTTGGGACGCGACCGCACGATGTTCTTGCATTTGACATTGCTACCGTATATTCCGGCAGCCGGTGAGCTCAAAACCAAGCCGACACAACATTCGGTTAAAAAGTTGCAAGAATATGGTATTCAGCCGGATATGTTGCTTTGTCGTTCGCAAATGCCGATACCGGAGAATGAGCGTAAGAAAATCGCGTTGTTCTGTAATATTAAAGAAGAAAATGTGATTGCCGCGTTAGATGTCAGCAATATTTATCAAGTGCCGTTGGCTTATTCACATGAAGGTATGGACAAAGCCGTTTGCCGCTACTTTAATCTCCCGTGTCCTGATGCAGACTTAAGCAAGTGGGAAAAAATTGTGGAAACCCTGAAAGCGCCGGAAGGCGAGGTGAGAATCGCCGTGGTCGGTAAATATGTGAAGTTATTGGAGGCTTATAAATCTTTGGGAGAAGCATTAACACACGGTGGTATTGCCAATAAATATAAGGTTAAAATTAAATGGATTGATGCGGAAATTTTGGAAACGGAAAGCCCTGACGAGTGGCTCTCGGATGTGAGCGGTATTTTGGTGCCGGGCGGTTTCGGGTTGCGCGGAACGGCAGGTAAGATTGCGGCGGTTAAATATGCACGTGAACACAAGGTTCCGTTCTTTGGTATCTGTTTTGGTATGCAGATGGCGGTGATTGAAACCATGCGTAATGTCTTGGGAATTAAAAACGCCAACACTACCGAATTGGATGAAAATTGCGAGCCGGTTATCGGGTTGATGACCGAGTGGGATAAAGACGGGGCTAAGCAAATCCGCCATAAAGACGGTGATTTGGGCGGCACAATGCGTTTGGGGGCTTATGAGGCTGTGTTAAAAGAAGGCTCTAAGGTTGCATCAATTTACGGCACAACCAAGATTTCAGAGCGGCATCGTCATCGTTATGAAGTTAACATCAAATATAAGAGTCAGTTGGCGCAAGGCGGAATGCTTATTACCGGAACGTCTCCTGACGGTAAGTTGCCGGAGATTGTGGAACGTCCTGACCATCCGTGGTTTATCGGTGTGCAATTCCACCCTGAACTTAAGTCTAAACCGTTTGCACCGCACCCGTTGTTTGTGGCATTTGTGGAAGCGGCTATTAAACAAAGCAGACTGGTTTAAGGTTTTTGTTGCAAAATTTCTTTGTGAGGTTTAAAGTCTTAACAAAGGTTATTTTTAGGAGTTTTAAATGGTAAAAAGAGTGAGCAGTGATGCAAGAGCAAACTCAGCGGCAACCGTAAAAGCTGCCGCGCGTGCAAAGGCCAAAATTGTTGCGCAAAATGAAGGTGGTCGGCACGCTAATAACGGATTATCGGAAAAAGTTACGTTTAAGCAGCTTATTGTCGGTGTGGTGATTTTGTGCTGTGCATTTCTACTGTTGGTGGCAAGTGTGGCAGATATTAAAGGGTTGTTAGGTTTTGCTCCTACTCATTATGAGCCGTTCTTACCCCAAAATGTTCTTGTTGTGTTTGAGGCAACAAGCAAAAAGCCGGTTGACTATGAAATCTACTATACAGTTGAGCGTGAAACTTGGTATAATGAAGATAATAAGGTTACGGTTAAAGGTAAACCCGGTGCGCATCAATATGTGGCAACTTTGCCGGTGGAGAGAATCTATAATATAAGAATTGATTTTGGTGAAAATCCGGGAGCAATATTGGTAACAGATATACGTTTGATGGGAACTCAGGCGGCGCTGTTGGACAACTTTGAAAATTATAACTACAATCAGATTGAAAAGCACCACATTACGCCAAAGGGGCAGCTCTTCTTTATTTCTGAAGAAAAAGATCCGTATATGATTTATAAGGATGATCTCCCCTTCTAATTTTTAAGGGTGAAATTTTGGTATCTGATTGCGAATGGAAGCCGGATTGGTATAAATCCATGTACTTCAATGTACACTAGGATTTATACCACCGGACATTCGCTTCCATCTACACAAAATTTTCCGCCTTAAATATGTCGGAGCGTGAGTGCAGTGGATATAAAATCCATGTACTTTGATTTATACCGAAATATCCACTTAAAATTTGTGCGAACACACCTGCATAATTTGAGAGGTGTCAGGTGTGGAGTGTTTTTTTTTATAATCGGTAGGTTTCAGGTGATTGTTTAAAGGGTTGACTTTTAGAAATTTTTTCATATGATGACACATATTTGTTATCATTAGGTTTAATTAAATACGTATCGTTATGGTAAAATTTATGGGTGTCGGATATTTCCTCAAAAAGTGGAAAACCGGCAAGTTTTGGGCAAAGGCAGGCATGAATGTCCTGCTCGCGCTAATTGTTTGTATCAGTGCGGCGTTATGTGTGGAAAGCTTTTATTTTAACAGTCTGTTGGGCGGGTATCAGCTTTCAGCGCGTGTCGGGTTTGAAGTATTGGCTTTCTTGGCGATAACGCTTTATGCCGAGTTCGTGTTTGAAATTGTGTTTAGCAAATGGTCGCTTTGGGCTGGTGTCGGCACAATGTATATGCTTTGCATATTCTTACTGTTTATGGTGTTGGGACTGATTACATTTATTGTGACCTTGTGGATTTGCGTGGCACAGTGGTGGACAAACGGTTTGTTCAGTATTAGCTTTTTTCCGGTTTTGTGGGCTGTGGCACTGTTTGGGGTATATATTGTCCGCAGAATTGTATCGGCATAGCTAAAGATTGTAAGTTTTTAAGGAGAGGGAGGGAACTTCCTCTCTTTTTTGTTAACCGCTTCTTAATAAAAGAGATGTTGACTTTTGCTAAATTTGTATTATAAACTATACTATATGTTTAATTTTTTGAGGTAAAAAATAATAGACGCTTATGAGTCCCGTTTATACTTATGTAATCAATTTACTGTTGGTTTTATTTCTTGTTTTTTGTAATGCTTTTTTTGTTATATCCGAGTTTGCAATTGTAAAAATCCGCCGCACCAAGTTAGAAGAACTGGCGCATGCGGGCAATAAACGCGCCAAAATCGCCCTTACAATCAGCGAACATCTCAATACTTATTTGAGTGCCACACAGCTTGGTATTACATTGGCCTCATTGGGTTTAGGTTGGCTCGGCGAACCGGCGGTTTCTCGTTTGTTGGAAAATCTTTTCAATGGTCTTTTAAGCAATAATCCGGTGCTGTTGCACTCTATCTCGTTTGGTATTGCGTTTACGTTTATTACCTTATTGCATGTGGTGCTTGGCGAATTGGTGCCAAAGTCTATGGCTATTCAAAATACCGAAAAATATGTGCTCTTGATTGCTATACCGCTTTATACGTTTAATAAAATCTGCACGCCGATTATTTGGTGTTTTGACCATGTGTCAATCTGGATTTTGAAGTTGATGCATATTCAAAAAGCCGATGAAAATGAAGATGCCCACTCCGAAGAAGAGATTAAACTTATTATCGATGCCTCGCAAAAAGGCGGGGTGATTGATGATACCGAAAGCGAAATTATCCAAAATGCGATTTGTTTCTCGGAGATTTTTGCCCATGAGATTATGATCCCGCGTCAGGATATGGTTTGTATCTATCAGGATAGCAGTTATGATGAAGTAATGGAATTGGTCAAAGAAAATAAGCATACGCGTTTTCCGCTTTGTGCCGGTGATAAAGACCAAATCTTGGGTATGATTCATATTCGTGATTTGTTGGAGCTTAAAGATGATGCCACACATAAAGATGTGTTGCATAAAATTGTCAGAAAAATTCTGTTTGTGCCGGAAAATAAGTCCATCTCTGAAATCTTACATGAAATGATGAAAAAAGGAACGCATTTGGCTATTGTTGTTGATGAATACGGCGGCACGGCAGGTCTTTTGTCTATGGAAGATATTTTGGAGGAGTTGGTGGGTGATATTCGCGATGAGCACGATGAAGTGCCTGAAGAGCCGGTGAAGAAAATTAACGAAAAAGTCTGCGAGTTTGACGGTGTCTATTTGGTGGAAGATGCGTGTGAAGTGCTTGATATTCCATATATTGAGCATGAAGAGACCACAATGGGCGGATATGTGTTTAATTTACTCGGTCGTGAGCCGGTGGTTGGTGACAAAGCCGAAGATGAGTATTGTGTGTTTGAGGTTACAGAGATTGACAATATGCGCATTACGAAGGTGAAAGTTACTTTAAAAGAACGTCCTCAAGAAGTTTCGGAAGAATGATTTTAAGGGAAAATTTTGTGAACTAATTCGCAGAAGGAAGCCTGTTCCTAAATGCTCACTTACCTCTTAAGTAAGCTCCGCTTTAGGGCAGGACTTCCGCGGTTATTTCGCAAAATTTTCCGCTTAAAATCCGTCGGGACTGCAGTATCGTTTTTTTAGATTTTCGCTTATTGTTATTTATCAGCTTTGTAAACCGCGGTTGCTAACCTGCTTCCAGCAGGGCATTTTCTCAAGCCCATTGCTAGATTGTTTAATATAAAATTTTCCGCTTAATCCGTTGGGACTGCAGTATCGTTTTTCTTATGTCAACCCTTGAACGAGGAACGAGTGAAATTAGGGATCTTCAAATTATTCAGAAGTTCCCTCATCCTCGCTACCGCTCGGAGGGATGACAAGTAGTGTTTATCCTTCTTGATGGAGGATAAACAGTTATTGTTAAAGGTAAAAAATGTTTCCTAAATGTTTTTATTTTGTAAGCTCTCGCAAAGGGGAAAATTTATGTTACTTTTTGGGGGATAGGTGGCGCTTGAGGCTTGAAAGTGGCGTGCAGTTGTTTTATACTCCATTCCGTTTTATGTTCCATTAAACTTATTTTTGGAGGTCATGATGAAAAAATTATATTTAGCTCTTTTGGCAACATTGGTTGCTGCAAACGCCAATGCTTTTGATTTAACCGCTGCGGCTAATCAGGTATCTCAATCTGCTGATGCGGCAACGGCTCAAGTTGAAGCTGCTAAAGCTGCTCCGGCTAAAGCTGAAGCTGATGCTAAAGTTGCGGTTGAGGCTAAAAAGGCAGAATTAGATGCCGCTGTTGAAGCAAAGAAGGCTGAAGCAGCCGCTAAAAAGGCTGAAGATGATGCAAAGGCCGCTGAGCAAAAGAAGGCGGTTGATGACGCAAAGAACAGCTTGAACAATCTTAAGAATGCTTTTAGCAAATAGTTTGGGATTGTTGCATGGTTTAATTAACCGCGCGCAGTCATGTTAAACAGTTTATAAAGGGCGCAGAAATGCGCTCTTTTTTGTTTGCGGTATAAAAGTTATCCATAAGGTTTGTGCGTCCTCTCACGCAAATAAACCTTGTGGGTAACTTTTTTAAGGGATAATGTAAAGAAATGCCGCGCAAAAATTTTTTGCAAACAAAAAATTTTATAGCTTATAGCGCGGCATGAACAGCCTGTCGGCTGTGTGCTACGCGCACAGCGGCACTACCCGTGCAGGGGCAGGACTTGTCCTGCACCTTTTCTTGGGGATAAGGTTTAAAAATCCATCAAAATACTTGAAATTATACTTTAATGCGGCAAATATATGCTATATCGGATTTTATTTGGAAAGGAAAAATTATGCCTAAAATTGCTGTTGCCGGGGTGAAGGAAAGTCTTGGTCATGAGTTTTTAACAATGCTTGCAGAAAGCGGAATTTCTGCTTCCGATGTTATCGCACTTGAAGCTAAAGCGCCGTTGGGAACGCTTGTTTCTTATGGTGAAGATGATGAATTGGATGTTTTGGCATTGGAAAATTACGAATATAAAAATGTGGACGTTTTGGTCTTTGCCGGCACCAAAGAACAGGGTAAACGCTATATTAAAAAGGCAGTTAGTGCAGGGGTTAGAGTTATTGATTTATCAGGCGCAACTTTTACCGACAGTTCTGCACCGCTTGTTATCCAAGAGCTTAACGGTGATGTATTAAAAGATAATCCGCAGGTTATCGGGGTGCCGTCGGCTCAAGTTTATCAAACCTTATTACCGCTTAGTGAAGTGATTAAAAAACATCAGCTTAAACGATTGGTGATTACCTTTTTCTGCTCGACATCATATTATGGGCATGAAGCAATGGATGAGCTGTTTTCGCAAACAAGAAAAATCTACTCCAACGAATCTTTGGCAAATGATGAGAGCGTGTTCAAAAAGCAGGTGGCGTTTAATGTGTTGCCGCAAGTGGGCGAATTTATCGGTGATGAAACTTCACTTGAGTGGGAGATAAATGCAGAGATTAAAAAGCTGTTGCCGAGTGAGATTAAAGTGCATGCCAACTGCGCTTTTGTGCCGACGTTTATCGGTGATGCGGCGTTTGTTAATGCGGAATTTGCTGATGAGGTTGATGCTGATGAAATAAGAAATCAAATTAAGAGCGTTAAAAACGTGGTGGTGTTTGATAAGACCGTTGACGGTGGCTATGTGAGTGTGGATGATGTGCAAGGTGAGGACAGCATCTATATCTCACGCGTAAGGCAAGATGTATCGGTTGAAAACGGTATCAGTTTTTGGACAGTGGCAGATAACTTAAGGGCAGGGTCCGCGCGGGCAGCGTTTACCGTTTTGGGGCATTTTATGGTTAAACACTAAAGTACCGAGCTATAAAGGAAGATATGATGAAAAAGGCACTAAAGATTTTACTTATCGCAATCGCGTTATTGGCATTCGGGGTTGATGCAGGCTATACAGCGACGGTCAAACCGGCGGTTAAATCGGCACAGGTGGTGGCTTCGGCTCAATCTAAAGCAGAGACGGAAGTTAAAACCGAGGAAAATGCCAATGAGTTTGATTTGAAACAAATCAGTGCCAAAGTTATTTCTATTGAAAAAAACATTGCTGAGGATAACGTTGAAGGGTTGTCGTTTGATGATGTTATGGATTATCTGAGCGATGCAATTATCTGGTTAGAGGAAGAAGTTCGTAAGCTTGAGAAGGAAACTGCTTATGCGCAGGAAGCTTTGGCCGCTTTTGCAGAAGTGCCGGCAGAAGGTGAAGAAGATGAAGCTATTGCCGAAATGCGTGAGAAATATAATACAGCGTTTAATCTTTCTAAGAACAAATTAACGGAAGCCAAATTAGTATTGACGGAGACACTGCATGTGAAGTCTTTGGCTGATGAAGCACATAAGCGTATGAGTATCGGTAAGTTAATCGGTGAGAAAAACATGATTATTGCACCGAGAACCTTTTTCTTAGCAACGCGCGATGCGGCAGTATTCTTTTGGCAATTGACAATTTCACCGGTGCAATGGTTTAAAAACTTAAGCGACGAGGGAAGAACGGAATTTTTCAGTCGGATTTGGTATGTATTGTTGGTCTTTGGCGTGGCGTTGACATTCGGTTTGTGGCTCAGGCTCTACATTATGCGGCGTTGGGGGTATGCGCGCACGGTTGACCAACCGCGTTACGGGCAAAAAGTTTCCGTGGCGATTATTACGGCGTTGGCGTATGGCGTTATTCCGTCGCTTCTTCTCGGTGGGTGTTTGGTTTGGGAAATTGCTAATCCGGAGCTTTCAAACAGTCTGTTTGGTGTGATGTTATGGCATTTGTTATTTACGTCGTTGTGGGTGACACTTTCTATGGCGGCAACGCGTGTGGTATTGGCGCCGTGGCATGGTAAATGGCGGTTGTTTAATATTACCGATATGCGTGCTAATCGCGTGTTTAAGGCTATTTCCGGTGCGCTTATTTTATTGGGCATTGTGGCGTTTTTTGCGCATGTGGCAATGGCTGAAGAGTATTTTGTAGCAAGTGATGCGTTAAAACTGTTTTTTAATGTCTGCGATGACATTGTAAAGGCGTTTAGTATTATTTGGATAACGGCAAGTGTATTCGGTGAAATCAGAGAAAATTTGCCGGAAGAAGAAGATTTGAACGAAGAACAGCTTGAAGGTGTTAGTCGCGGGGCAAAAGTTATTCTTTTGATTTCTTTATTTGCGTTGGTAACATTGAGTGTATCTCTATTAGGCTATCCGGATTTGGCAACTGATGTGTTTAATAAATTTTTGGTCAGTGTGTTCTTGTTAGGTATTTTTTCCGTTGTCCGGATGTTTATTTATGATGTGTTACGGCGCAGTGTGATCTTTTGTTTCTCAACCTTTAGATTACGGCGCAAATTGCTGTCTAAAGCGGATTTTCTGATGAGTTTACTCGTTACACCGGTTTTGGCATTATGTTTGCTTTATTTATTGTTGTTGTTATGGGGTGTGCCGTCGAGTTCTATGCTCTATGCGATTAAAAAGCTTGTTTTCGGCTTTAAGGTGGGCGGTATAGAAATTTCGTTGATTGCGATTATTACCGGTTTGTTGACATTTATCATCTCAATCAGTGTGGTGAGGATGTTGAAAAATCGGCTTTCCAACAATTTGTTGACGCGCATCAATATGGACGAAGGGATAAAGCACTCGTTGGTTTCCGGTGTGTCGTTTATCGGCTTTATCATATCGGCGATATTGGCGATTGTGGCGATGGGTGTTGACCTTTCTAACCTTGCAGTTATCGCCGGTGCACTTTCCGTCGGTATCGGTTTCGGTTTACAGGATGTGATTAAAAACCTTGTTTCTGGTATTATCTTGTTATTTGAGCGGCCGTTTAAGGTGGGGGATTGGGTTATCCTTGCCGGTGAAGAGGGCAAGATTAAGCAAATTAATATCCGCTCTACCGAGCTTGAAACGTGGACCAAGCGGAGTGTGATTATTCCGAATGCGACGCTTATTTCGTCATCGCTCGTGAATTTGACGCACGGGGATAACTGGCAACGGCAGAGCATTATTGTCGGGGTATCTTATGACTCGGATGTGGAATTGGTGACGAAGTTGTTGATAGAGTGTGCTAAAGGGCATCGGCGTGTGGCAAAAGTGCCGGCACCGGTTGTTGTGTTTAAGGACTTTGGTGCGTCTTCGCTTGATTTTGAGTTGCGTTTTTATGTGCCAGATGTCAGAACCGACTTTATTGTTAGCAGTGATTTAAGGTATTCTATCTTAAAGACGTTCCGCGAAAACGGTGTGGATATTGCATATCCGCAGATTGTGGTACATCCGGGGAATTAAGGGAAAATTTTGTGATATGACTCGCGGATGGATGCCCCACTTCGTCGCGTCACATACTTCTATGTATGCTCGTGCTCCTTGGGGGACATCCACGGTCCTCTCGCAAAATTTTCTCCTTAATTCTGTCGGGAGGTGAGTCACGTTGAGCTTTTATTCACTCAGAATTTTCCACCTTAAAAGTGTTGAGGAGGGGATATGGGCTCCCGCGGTTACTAAAGCAAAATTTTCCGCCTTAAAGTGCGAGCTGCACCTGCATCACTTAATTTTGTTGAGGGGGAAGTTATCCATAAGCGAGCGCGCATTTGCACGCTGGCGAGCTTGTGGGTAACTTTTATTGATGATGAAAGTAAAAGGGCGCGCAAAAAATTTAAGGCGAAGTTGTTACCTCGCCTTAAATTTTTATGTTTTGTTTGCGTGACGTTTATCGCTAACGCGTTTTCACCCTCTCTGTCAGCCTTCGCTGACATTCTTGCTCCGTAAGGCTTGCGTTTCACGCTTGCCAACTACGCTACGGGCAAGTTGTTGTAACATTTGCGCTTTTGACACTTTCGTGTTAGCGCAAATTAACAACAGCTATAGCTTTCGGTAAAAACTGTCCACCGGACAGTTTTTAGCCTGCAAGCCCCCGTCAAGGGGGAGATGAGGCTTACACCTTAGGCCGCTTTTTCGTCGAAGTTATACAACTCCTCAACACTTACTTTCTTTTCCGTGCTCTGAACTTGTCCTAACACATGATCCATAACCTTTTCTTCATAAACCTGTGTTCTCAAGTTCTCAACCGCTTTCTTGTTCTTGATATAAAAATCAAAAATAGCCTTGGCTTGCATCGGATACTTTTGTGCTTCGTTCATAATCGCCTGATTGATGTCTTCTTGAGTTACCTCAATCTTGGCGTCCTTTCCGACCTCTGCCAACAACAAACCTAATTTGACGCGGCGAACGGCAATCTCTTTGTATTCTTTCAACAAATCTGATTCTTTCTTTTTCTTCTCGTCTTCGTCTAACTGGTTATTCTTCTTAGCGGTCTCATATTGCTTGACAATCCCGTCGTATTCCATATTAACCAACTTCTCCGGAACGTCAAACTTATAGGCCTTGTCTAATGCGTCTAACAACGCACGTTTGGCTTTCATCTTAGAGGCATTCTCATAATCTTTGGCAATGTGAGTCTTGACGTTTTCTTTTAATTTATCAAGATTTTCAGCGCCCATTGATTTTGCAAATTCGTCATTTATCTCAGCTTTCTTAACTTCGCGAATCTCTTTAATGGTGGTGACAAACAAAGCCTCTTTACCGGCTAAATCTTTGGCGTGATAGTTTTCAGGGAAAGTTGCTTTGACATTTACAACTTCGCCAGCTTTCTTACCGATTAACTGATCTTCGTATCCGGGGATGAAAGAATTGGAGCCAAGCTCTAACGGATAGGCCTCGCCTTTGCCCCCTTGAAATTCAACGCCGTCTATGGAGCCGACAAAATCTATTACGGCAATATCGCCTTTTTTGGTTTTGCGGTCTTCTTCAACCTTAACCGAATCGCGGTGACTCTCTGCCATATAATTTAATGCCTTGGTGACTTCTTCTTCCGGCACATCGGCGGTGACTTTTTCAATCTTTATTTTGGAGAAATCCTGCAACTTAATTTCCGGCATAATGTCCATTGAAACGCTGAACTCTATGTCTTTGCCTTCTTCAAACTTCTCAATCTTGACATCAGGGGTGAACACCGGACGAAGGTCTTTTTCTTTTAATACCTCATTGACACCGTCACGCAACAAATCATCCAAAGCCTCGGAAGTGGCTTGTCCTTTATACTTCTTCTCAACCATTTGAAAAGGAACTTTGCCGGCTCTGAAACCTGCCATACTGACGTTTTGGGCAATTTGATGTAACTTCTTTTCAACTGCCGCGGCAAAGTCTTTAGCGCTGATGGTTACGGTATATTCTCTTGCTAATTTTTCGGATTTTGTTTCTTTAATTTTCATTTGCTCAATCTCTTTTCAATAAAAAGCCACCTTAAAAAAGATGGTGCGGATAAAGAGACTCGAACTCTTACAGCTTGCGCCACCAGATCCTAAGTCTGGCGTGTCTACCAATTTCACCATATCCGCGGTTAAAAACAGTTTTCCCGAAGTATATACAACATTTTTATAGAATCAAGAAAAAAATGATTTATTTTAGTAACAAGACAATGATTGCAATTATCAACAAAATAGCAATCAAAATCTCTAACATCAAACAACGCTTCTTGTATTTCTTCATTTTTGCCACTTTGGGATTATAGTCCTTAAAAATCTTCGTTTTTTGTAAACCGAGATAATGGAAATACGTCCACCATAAATTAGAATATTTCGGTGTATTGTTCCACGGCTTAGTGCTTGCAAAGTGAATAATTTTCGGATTGATAAGTGAATCATAGAGTTCTTCTCTTGAAGCATCACTGACAAAATCCGGCTTAACAAGTAAGTCAATCAAATACGGATAAGAAATATAATTAAGCGGAATAAACCCAACCTTACCACCGCAGGCAATATTGACAATATCTTGATCATTCCACCGTTTAATAATCGTATCATCCTTTATAACTTCAAGCATCTTATCTTCAAGATTATCTTCTCTGATTTTTTTCAAATTCATCACCCATATACCACCGCTGATATACTTATCATGAAGCATTGCATAATGTTCCGGTTTAAGGTGTGACAATTCGTCCGGACTATACTTAGAAAGAACTCCCTTCACACCGGCAATATACTTATCCGTTAAATCCACATCCCATAACTCGGAAATATCATCTGTGAAAATTACATCCACATCCGAATAAATTATCTTGTCATATTGCGGAAAAAACTTGGCACCGAAACACCGAATAATCGTATCTAATGTAAATTTTGAATTTGACCAATGAGTATTAAAACTTCCGCTTGCCCATTCATCTTTTAAAAAGCCATCTGTATTAATAAATTGTAATGCCGCATTATTCTTTTTAGCAACTATATCTTGCAATAATTTTTGCTTTTCAGTCGTGATATCTGAGTGTAGCACATACATATCCCAAAACACGCCATTTTTGGTCTTGTTCAACAGCGAATAAAAGGCAACCGCCGCCGGCTCCACATAGTTATTGTCAAAAGTAAAAAAAATCGGATAGTGATTCATGATATTGTCCTTATTAATCTACATTTCATAAGTTTCATATCTTCTTACAAAATATGTGCCATATTTTATGTTGGTTTTATTCTGAATAGGCTTTTGATAAGTACATAAATCTATTTTTTGCTGAATAAAATTCATTCCTGCTTGTATTGAATAATCAATACCGGCTGATATGCGCGGGTTTATTTCAATCAAATGATATTTTCCATTTTGATAAATAAACTCGCAGTTGCCGATACCGCAAAAATTAATCAGCCGCACTATTTGTAAAACTATATTTTCTAAAAAAGTATTTTGTTGAATTTGAATTACTACACCACATCCGTTTTTATTTCTTACTAGTTCTTGGCGAACCAAGGCGTTAAAATAATTGGTTTGAGGGTCATAAAGAAACTCTACTGTGAAAAAATCTCCCTCCAGATACTCTTGCCAGATGTAATTTTCAAATCCTTTATGTCGTAAAATATCCAGTTCAAATTTATCTGTAATCTTTTGACAACCTATACTGGCACGCCCCGAGTTGGGTTTAACAAAAACCGGAAATTTGTTAATTTCTTCGGTATTTTTTTTAGTGATTGTATATATTTGGGGTAAATGTTTTTTTATAAGTTCAAAAGTTTGATATTTATCTCGGCATATTTGGATTGATTCCTTGTTAGAAACAAATACAGTAACACCGATGGCATCAAAAACATCAAGATGTTGCGCAAAATACAGAACTTCTTCGTCAATAATCGGAATAACAATCTCAATCTTTTCTTTTTTTATAATTTCTATAAGTTGATTGAAGTATTTATGCATTTCATAAATACTGGCAACTTGGTAAAAATGATTTACTTCTTTAGAAGAAACTACATACTCTTTAGGGTATATATCTGTTCCAACAAGGTAATTTTCTGAGTTTTGACGTAAGTATTTACAGATACTGGAACTGTTATTTGTACCTAGAGCCGTTAATAAAATTCTCATTAACTTTATCCTTTCATCTGTGATGTATCGGTGCTAGATGTGCTTAAATTATCCGATTGATGTATCATAGGCAATTTCCTTTAAAAACGTGTCATAATCGCGGATGTAGTCTTTTTCATCATAATGCTCACTTGCCAGCACCATCACCACACAGTCATCGGAAAAATTGGTAAACTCACGCCAAATATTGTTCTTAAGATACAATCCTTGCTCGGGAGAGTCTAAGTGCACGGTCTCGCGTTCATGTCCGTTATCCAAGATGAAGTCGCACGAACCTGACGTGCAGATAACGACCTGTTCCAATGCTCTGTGTGCATGTTTACCACGCACACTGTCGTGGTCCGTAGCCCAAATATAATAGACGCGCTTAATCTCAAACGGAAAGTCTTCTCCTTTTTCAAGTGCCACGAGTTTACCATTGTGGTCCCCCCTCACCCGAAAATTCAATAAACAATAGTCAATCATAAAAAAAGCCTTTCACTGCACACGGATAAAATATGTATCTGTTTTTTGTGTTTGCTGTCTTGGAGTGTGACATAAACGAACATTTTTGTCACAAGGGGAGAGATGTTTTTTACTTTCAAATTGAGATTGAGTAATACATTGAAAATAAACAATAACTAAGTTTTTCACAAATTGCGTTTTGAACAAAAAACTGGTTGACTTTAACGTTGATTTATGTCACACTCTGTAACTAGCGAGGAGTAAGGGTTGGTGTGTGTCTGAGTAAAGGACAGAATGAGGTAATTTATGATTGACTATTGCTTATTGAATTTCAGGGTGAGGGGGGATCACAGCGGTAAGCTGGTGGCGCTGGAAAAAGGCGAGGATTTTCCCTTTGAGATTAAGCGCGTTTATTATATTTGGGCAACCGATCACGACAGTGTGCGTGGTAAACATGCACACAGAGCATTGGAACAGGTCGTTATCTGCACATCAGGTTCGTGCGATTTTATTTTGGATAACGGACATGAACGCGAGACCGTGCACTTAGACTCTCCCGAGCAAGGATTGTATCTTAAGAACAATATTTGGCGTGAGTTTACCAATTTTTCCGATGACTGTGTGGTGATGGTGCTGGCAAGTGAGCATTATGACGAAAAAGACTACATCCGCGACTATGACACGTTTTTAAAGGAGATTGCCTATGATACATCAATCGGCTGATGTGCAAAGTCAAAATATCGGTGAAGGAAGAAATGCATGAAGTCTTATTATTTGATTGATTTTAAGAGTTATGGAGATTCACGCGGTCTGTTGACCGTTTTTCAAAAGGATTCAAATATTCCGTTTGAGTTAAAGAGGGTTTTTTACAGCAATCAAGTTCCCACTGATGCAAAAAGAGCATGTCATGCAAACAGAAATTCTGAGTTTGTGTTGGTTTCGGTTGCCGGGAGTTGCACAGTCTTGGCAGATGATGGCAAAAATCGTGCAGAGTTTGTGTTAGATTCACCGCAGAAAGGGCTGTATTGTGGTAAAATGGTATGGAAAGAAATGTATAATTTTTCGCCGGATAATGTTTTGTTGGTTTTGACGAGCACCGAATATGATGCAAATGAGTATATCAAAGATTATGAGCAGTTTAAGCAGGAGGTCGCCTAATGATACATCATTTATCCGATGTTCAAAGTAAAAAAATCGGAGAGAATACCAATGTGTGGCAATTTTGTGTGGTATTGCCTGGGGCGGAGATTGGTAAAAATTGTAATGTTTGTTCAAACTGTTTTATTGAAAATGATGTTAAAATCGGTGATAATGTCACAATTAAAAACGGTGTCAGTATTTATGATGGTATAACGATTGAAGATAATGTTTTTATCGGGCCGAATGTTTCTTTTTGTAATGATAAATATCCGCGTTCAAAACATTATCCGGAAGCTTTTTTGAAAACCACAATCAAAAAAGGAGCATCTATCGGTTCTAATGCGACCATACTTCCGGGGGTGACAATCGGCGAAAATGCGATGGTTGCAGCAGGCGCCGTGGTTGTAACTGATGTTCTTCCAAATACACTTTATTTTTCAAAAGAAAAAATCAAAAAGGTTAAATAATGAAGTGGTTTTTTAAGCGCAAATCAAAAGTGATGCCGCAATCAAATTTAAAGTCTGAAGGTAATCCGATTTTACATCAATTGGCGTTATTTATCGGTAAAGGGAAAATAGAGTTTGGAGATAAGGTGCATATAGGGTATTTTCCGTCGCCTTATTTTTATTCAACGTATGCACATTTGGAAGCACGCAATCAATCGGCAAAAATTTTCATCGGGGATAACACGTTTATCAGCAATAATGCTTGTATCATTTCTGATAAGACAGAAATATTTATCGGCACGGACTGCCGAATTGGGGCAAATTTTTGTTGTTTTGATTCCGATTTTCACGGTATTTTGCCCGAACACCGAGATAATCCGCAATTTGTTCAAGCCGCTCCGGTTAAAATCGGTAATCACGTTTTTATCGGACAAAATGTAACGATTTTAAAAGGAGTTTCAATAGGGGATAATGTGGTTATCGGGAGCGGAGCCGTTGTGACCAAAAGTTTTCCTGATAATGTGATTCTCGGCGGCAATCCGGCAAAGGTTATTAAGGAGATAAAAGATGAGTAAAATAACATTTGTTTGTCCCAGTTATAACCATGAAAAATATGTTAAAGAATTTTTGAACAGTTTGATTGCTCAAACAAATCCCGATTGGGAATTGTTGATATTTGATGACTGTTCTTCCGATAAAACGATGGAATTAATAAAATCCGTTCAAGATAAACGTATTCATCTGATTGAAAACACTTATAATAAAGGTATGGCGTATGCCGTATCTAAGGGGATTGAAACAGCTAAATCGGAATTTGCCGTTTTTATAGCATCTGATGATATATTTTATCCTGAATATGTGGCAACAGTTTTGAATATATTTGAAAAGAATCCCGATATTATTGCTTGCTATACGCCGTTACAGTACATGAACGAGCAAGGAAAAATCCTTGATGGTATTTTAACTCTTCCGTCAGAAAAATCTCAAGAAGAGATCTTTGCGGATATGTTCATTAATGAAAATTTATTGCCATCTCCGGCAATGGTATTTAAAAGATCTGCTTTTAAGTCTTATTTACCTTTAGATGTTGGGATGATTCAATATACCGATTGGCAAATGCACTTTTTTTTAATGAACCAGGGGAAAATCAAGTTATTAGAAAAACCATTGGTTAAGTATCGTATATCAGAAGGCAGTGCTTGTGCCAGATCACCGAATGTTTTGCTCCGTGAGGAAATTGAAACGAAAAAGCTGATGGATACGGTGGTTAATCTTATCGGAGAGGATAAGGAAATCTTTTTAAAATACTTCGGGGTATATCCGCTTATTAAAGAAAATGAAATTGAGCCTAAGACTATTCCCTACTGGTTGGGGCGGTTGGCTTTAACATCTTCTGTTGCAAACAAGCGTAAATGGGGTTTGCAGACGATTATGGACTTTATCGGGGTAGAAGAAAATATGGTACTTTTGCATAGGTTATACGGATTTTCTTATAAAGATTATATGGGCTATGCGGCGGTGGTTAATGAGAAAATGCCGGATATTAAAAAGTATAAAAGCAAAATCAAAAAGATGCAGAAGATTATTATCGGTTTGATTGTGCTTTGTTTGATATTGGGAGGATGCTTATGGCTTTAAAACATATTCCGATTTTTTTTACATTTGATAATAAGTATGCCGAGCCGGCGGCGGTGGCGTTTTATTCGCTGTTAAACAAGACCAAAGACGGAGTGTTTTGGGATATGTATGTGCTACACTCGGATATTACGGATGAAAAACAGAAAATGTTGCAAGATATTGTCGGGCGGTTTGATAAAGGGCAGTTGACGTTTATTGATACCAAAGACTTTTTGCAGGACGAGTGGAAGCAAGGCAATTATGACGGGCATAATCAACGGACACAGTTTTGCAGGGAAACGATTTTAAAATGTTTTCCGATGTCATTTTTCCCGCAATATGATAAGATTATTTATTCTGATGTTGATGTTATATTTACCGATGATATTTCCGAATTATGGGATATGGATTTAGCTGATAATTATTTGGCAGCGGTTAAAAGCCCATTTATGAAGTATTCCAATGATGAATTTTCGCATATGAAACCGGAGCATTATGAGCAATTAAAAGATTCATATTTTGCCGGAGGTATTTGGGTGATGAACTTAAAGAAAGTCCGCGAGGATGGTATTGAACAGAAAATGTGGGATATTATGAAAGATGATACCATTATAAAGCGTTGGCCGGATCAAGATATTATGAATATTGCCTTTTTAGGAAAGGTTACATTTTTGCCGCTTAATTATATCTCGTATCCGTATATGGCGGAGCTTTTGATAAAACCTCAATTTCAAAGCCATTATACGCGGGAAGAACTTTATGATTCACTCATTAACCCGAAAATTATTCACTTTGCAAACACTAAGCCGTGGAACAATACACCGAAATATTCTAATTTATGGTGGACGTATTTCCATTATTTAGGTTTACAAAAAACGAAGATTTTTAAGGACTATAATCCGCAAGTTCAAAAAATGAAGAAGTATAAAAAGCGGTGTTCTATCTTAGAGATTGTATGTGCGGTATTGGTAATGATTGTCATAACATTGATGTTAAGATGATAAGTATTTTCTGAGATTATCAGGGTAAATTTCTGTAGGGTTAATCGTTTGCAGTGGTGTTGAGAAGGGTAGAGATTGCGCCACAGCGTTCGCAATGATGCCTTTGAGATAGGGATAGGGCGTAAGATGCAGAAACAGCTTGACGAAGTAATCGGAGTGATGATAAATAATGATATTATGTCAAATTGTTTCAGAATAACGAAGGGACTGTGGAGATGATAAAATTTCTTGATTTAGGGAAGGTGAATAATCGGTTTAGAGCCGAGATGGATGCTAAAATTGCAAATATCCTTGACAAAGGGTGGTATTTGCAAGGGGAGGAAAATGAAAAGTTTAATGCTGATTTTGCTCAATACTGTGGGGTGAAGTATGCGCTTGGCGTTGCCAACGGTTTAGATGCGCTTCGCTTGATTATCAAGGCATCCGGATTTGGGGCGGGTGATGAGATTATCGTGCCGGCAAATACTTACATTGCGACAATCTTGGCGATTTCCGATAATGGCTGTACGCCGGTGTTGGTGGAGCCGGATATTAACACTTATAACATCAATCCGGATTTGATTGAGGCGGCAATTACGCCAAAGACAAAAGCGATTATGGTGGTGCATTTATACGGACAGGCCGTTCAAATGGAAAAAGTTTGGGCGATTGCCAAAAAACATAACCTCAAAGTTTTTGAGGATTGTGCGCAGGCGCATGGGGCATGTTATCAAGGCAAACGTGTCGGAAATCTCTCTGATGCGGCGGCGTTTTCGTTTTATCCGGGGAAGAACTTAGGCGCGTTAGGTGATGCCGGTGCGGTTGTTTCAAATGATAAAGAGTTGATTGATAAGGTCAAAGCGTTGGCAAACTATGGTTCGGACAGGAAATATCATCATATCTATCAAGGGCTTAACTCGCGTTTGGATGAAATACAGGCGGCGATTTTGGATGTTAAGCTGCCGCATTTGGATGCGGATAATGCACGTCGGCGCGAGATTGCAAAGTATTACCGCGAGCATATCACTAACCCGAAGATTATTTTGCCGAAGGTGTATGAGGAAACGGCGCACGTATGGCATGTGTTTGCGGTGCGCACCGAAGAACGCGACAGATTTCAGCAATATTTGTCGGATAACGGTGTGCAGACGATTATTCATTACCCGACACCACCGCATAAGCAGGAGGCATATAAAGAGTGGAATAATCGCTCTTATCCTATCACCGAGGAAATTCATAAGACGATTATATCGCTCCCGATGTCACCGGTGATGACTGATGAAGAGATTAAAGAAGTTGTGGAGATAGTGAATGCGTGGTAACGAGCCTTTGGTGTCGGTTATAATGCCGACATATAATCATGAAAAGTTTGTTGAAGAGGCCATTCGTTCAGTGATGGCGGAAACGTATCAAAATATTGAATTGATTGTTATTGATGATGGGTCAAAAGATGATACTTACCAAAAGGTTTTAGCGCTTAAAGAAGAATGTGAAAAAAGGTTTGTCAGAGTTGTGACAGAAAAGCAAGAAAATCAGGGCACAAGTGTTACCTGTAATCGGCTGGTGAATATGGCTGAAGGGAAGTATGTGTGTTTGCTTGCCTCCGATGATAAGGTCAAACCCGATAAAATGGCGGCAGAGGTGCAATTTTTGGAAGCACATCCGGATTATGTGTTGGTGACCGGTGATAATGAGTTTATTGACGCTCAGTCACAGGTGGTCGGCTGTGATGAACATTGCAATCCGGTGCCGCTTAATGAGGCTAAATATAAGACCTTTGGAGAATATCTCAAAGCAAAATATAATTTTGTGAATTTTAATAGCGATGAGTTTGGAAGCTATGCAACGCTGGCTAAAACGAACTATATTCCGAACGGGTGCATGTGGCGGATGGATGCCATAAAAAAAAGCGGCGGTTGGACCAATGAGGCTTTGCTTGAAGATTGGTATATCAATATGCAGTTGGCTAAACTCGGTCGGATGAAATATTTGGATAAGGTGCTGTTTTGTTATCGGCAACACGGAGCCAATACATTTCAGCGCCGTGACCATATGCGAAAGATTGCCTACAGAGCGCGAGTGCGTGAGCAGAAATTGGTTAATCTGCCGGAAAATGCTTGCTTTAAGGCGGCATTTGAAGCGGCAAATCTGTATCAGGAAATGAAGTTTAATTGTTGTGGCGTTAAGGTTTATAAAGAAGTGGATTTGGCGCATAAAAAGAAAGTTTTGGAAGTATTCGGGCATAAGTTTGTGTTAAGCCAGAAGCCACGCTAAAGGCAGTTTGGTTCATTGAGTTTGCCCGATAAAAGTGATATAATTTTTCTTCGGTTTTTAATTTTTTACGGAGAAAAAAATGTCGGTTATCGGGTATATCAGAGTGAGTTCTAACAAGCAAACGCTTGCTCATCAACGTTTTGAAATAGAAAATTTTGCAAAGAATGAAAAGATTAATATTGATTATTGGGTGGAAGAGAAAATATCATCCCGACGTGCGCTCAAATATCGAAAATTGGGTGCGCTTTTGGAAGAGGTAAAAGATGGAGATGTATTGGTTGCCTGCGAGATTTCCAGGCTTGGGCGGTCGCTTTTGGAAGTGATGCGGATTTTAGAAACGTGTTTGAATAAAAATTGCAAGGTGTGGACCTTAAAAGAAAACTATCGTCTGGGTAATGATATTCAAAGTAAAGTCTTGGCTTTTGCTTTCGGACTTGCCGCCGAAATTGAGCGGAAGTTGATTTCAGATCGCACGAAAGCCTCGCTTGCCAATCTTAAAGCGAGTGGAAAAAAATTAGGACGACCACTTAATGCCGAATCGAAAAAGCTTAAATTGGCGCGTAATCAACAGCGGATTGAAAAGATGTTGGAAAAAGGTGTGTCACAGACCGAAATTGCGCTTAAACTCGGTGTGCAGAGAAGTACGGTCAGGCGGTTTGTGAATAGGGTGTTGCGAGGCGGTTAATCTTCTTCGTCGGTTTCGGAGAAGATTTCGATTAAGCCCTTTTTATACATCCATAAATTGATGATGCCTAAGATGATGCTTAAAGAGCCGAAGACATATAAGATGTAATACCAATTGAGTTCACCGACTTTCATCAATGTGTCGGCGGCGTAAAGTTTGATGAAGACAATGGCCGTGGCGGTGATGATGCATGAAAGGATGTAGGCGGTTGTCCATACGCGCTTTAATATGAAATGGGGTAAGAGCCAGGCGGTTAGGGCGTATATAAAAAAGAGCGCGATAAAGAGATATGTTTCCATGGTGATATTCCTCCGATAGGGAGGGATATAGTTGTTTTTGTTGGGATTTCAAGAGGGGGAGTAAGATACAAAAGTTATCCATAAGGTTTGTGTGCCGTTACACACTAGCAAACCTTGTGGGTAACTTTTTTAAGGAAGAATATAAAAAATGCCGCGCAAAAATTTTTTGTTCTACAAAAAATTTTTATTGCTTATGGCGCGGCATTTAAGCGACTTCGTCGCCGACTGCGCGTCGGGCGGTCCTGCGCGGACGGCGGGGCACTTGTGCCCGATTATTTTCCGTAGTTCTCTTTAAGGTAGTTTAACCCGTCTTGGGTCAGGCTCAACAGAATCCAATAACTCCCCGTTATGACGCTTCCTTCTTGTGGCCATGTGGTGGCATTCCTTAAGGCTTGTTTGAAGTCTTCTCTCGGACTAAAAGTATAAACATACGATGTCGTATCCGTAAAATCTCTCGGCGCATAGTAATTCCACATCACACCGCTTGCCATTCCCGGAACATACGCGACACTTAATAAATCATCACTCTTATACCGGTAATCATCGTGATAATACCTTTCTCGGGTTGCCATGGCACCGCCTTGCACCATAATATATCGGTTCATTTGATTAAATAACGGGGCTTGTTCAAACCGTTTGATAATCCGCTTATATATCCTTAACTCGCTCTCAAAACCTAATTTCCAGACTTTTTGTGCTTCAAATAACGTATTGGTGTTAAGTATGATGCAAATGAAAACTGTCAGGTTGGCGATATTCTTTAATGTTTTATGTTTACTCTTTAATATTAATGTATAGGCGGCAGCCATGCCATACATGAAACCGAAGAAATCAATGCGCGGGGAAAACTCCGTTTCTTTAAGTGAAGTGGATAAAAACAGTGTGATTAAGCCACCGGCAAAAGTGGCAATATATAATAAGATGCTAAGCGGTTTGTTTTTGCTCCTTAAGATAACGGCTATACCGATGAGGGCGATTATAATAAGGGCTGACTTATATGGTGCGGTGATAAAGGGGAGAGTGGCGGTGAACTCTAAAAATAAATCTTTTAAGACAAGCAGAGACTTTTCTCCCCATGTATTTATCGGAGCGGTTTGCAAATTGTAGTAGTTGGCATTTAAGGCGCCGGTTAGGCTTAAAATGATTAAACAAAGTTTGTATAAAATGACGGCGGTGATGATATTGGTGACCGTCCAGCGATAATCAAACCACAGTTTTTTTATGGTTTTCTTTTCATACACAACAGCTATTAAAAGGCGTGCCATAAAAGCCGTGGCAATCAGGTTTATGACCGGCGGATAGCCGCCTAAGGCCGCCGTAATAAGCAATATGGCAACAATGCTCCGGTGTATGGAAAAAGTCTTTTCTTTTTCAGAGATAATTAATGCGCCGATGATAAAAGCGTTCCAACTCAAGACCGGCATGATTAGAAATGCAAAATACATAAAGGATAATATGTATGGGGTGATACTTAAGAACAGGGCAAACAATATATATGGAGTCTTTTTATGCGGAATCTGCCAATAGCGTGCTAACAGGGCGATACCGAAGCTAAAGCCGGCAAAACCTAAGACGTTATTGATGACAGGTAAGATTTCGCCTTGGCTTAACAGGTTTATGGCGATGAACTGGGTAAAACGTCCTTCAAATAAGCCAGCGTTTAACGGGACGCCGTCTTTTAAATAACGCCAATCGTGGTCGCCGAATAAAAATGCGATACCGTGATATAAGAAAATCAGGTTTAGGGCGATAAATGCGGCAAAAAATGCACTCCAGAAAACGCTGTCAGCTTTGTTTAAGCGGCGGCGGAGAATTGCCTCAAGGTCAAATTTTGATATTTTTTGGTATAAATCTTTCATATTTTGAGGCTAATATCCGGCGGCTTTCAAGTCAACGGTGCAAAAAATCTATGCACAATTTGTTTAAGTGTTTGTTTTTGCATTAAATATTTTTAAACAGGATTTTTTCCAAATCTATTGACTTCTGTGACATGGGGTGTTATAAATTTGTGTATCGTGGAAAAATGTATAAGAAAAATTGAATTTTCTACGATGATATCTTTTAGGTTTAAAATTTTGTTGAATGTCAAAAATTCCCACACCGATGTTGATTCTGGTCCTTCAATGTCGGTGTGGTTTTTTTATGGGCGTTTGGCAAAAGGGGGAAGAGATGACTAAAGCGCAAAGTTTGCGGAAAAAAGATGTGGCGGTGTTAAATAAAGTGTTTGATAAAATACGAGCCGGTTGTTCGCTTTATGGTTCTCTTTCATCGGTGGGGTTGACGTCGCGCGAGTTTTATCAACTGATGACGGAATGTCCGAAAATTAAGGAAGATTTTATGTTGGCGCTTTCTGATTATGCGGACCGATGCACCGATGATATTAAAGCATTGGCAGAAAGTCTTAAAGCCGGAGAAATTGATAATTCCACGGCAAAGCTGTTGATTGAAACGATTAAATGGTTGGCGCAAAAAGCTTGTCCGGAGCCGATTTCTTCGTTTGCCGATGATGAGGCTGAAAAGCTCTCGGAGATTGTGGTGAAGTTTGTGGGGTAGAGGGGGAAGTTATCCATCAAGCGGTTGGTACATTAAAATGCCAAAACCGCTTGTGGGTAACTTTTTTGTAGGGAATAAGTTATGCCGCGTAAAAATTTTTGTTTTACAAAAATTTTTAGTTTCTAAACGCGGCATAAAAGCGACTGCGTCGCCGACCTGCGCGGTCGGGCGCCACTACGCGTGGAGCGGTGCGAGCCGCACGGGCACACTTGAGGAGATTATATGCAAAAGTTGGAGATTGATATCGCGGAGCCGTTTCGTGAGTTACTGACGGTTCATAAACGCTATAAACTCTTTTATGGCGGGCGTGCCGGCGGTAAATCTTTTGCGTTTGCCGATGCACTCCTTATCCTTGCGACCTCACGTAAGCTTTTAATCGCTTGTGTGCGCGAGGTGCAAAACTCAATTAAAGATTCGGTCTATAAACTCATTGCCGATCGTATTGCCTACCATAATTTGAATGCAACTTATCGCCTCTATGATGATAAAATTGTGAACCTTGCAAACGGTTCAAAGTTTATCTTTAAAGGAATTATGGAACATAATGCGCAAAATATCAAATCGCTTGAAGGCGTGAATATTTGTTGGGTGGAAGAGGCTCAAAAACTTTCCGCACACGCGTGGGAAATCTTAAACCCGACTATTCGGCATACCGGTTCGGAAATTTGGCTCTCTATGAACCGCGAGGAAGATATGGATCCGGTGTGGAAGGCACTGGCTCTTAAACCTGATGAAGATACCCTTGTTCGTAAGGTGAATTTTTATGATAATCCGTATTGCCCTTTAGAGATGAAAAAATTGGCACTTAAAACAAAAGCGGAAAATTTTAATGAGTATTTGCATATTTGGGAAGGTGAGCCGCGGGCGGAAAGTGCGGATAATCTTATTGCCAGAGCTGATGTCTATCGGGCAATGAATACTGTTGATGTGGTTGTTTCCGGAACCTCCCCGCTGATAATGGGGGTTGATGTGGCGCGTTTCGGTGATGATAAAACCGCAATCTGTCTGCGTGCCGGACGTGAAGTGAAAATGCTTGAAACGTATTCTAAATTTGATGTTGTTCAGGTGGCGCATTTAATTGTCGGATGGATTGCTAAATATCAGCCGGTGCGTGTGGCTATTGATGTCGGGGGATTAGGGGCCGGTGTTTATGATGTGCTTTCATCGGACGGTTTTAGAGAAATTTTGGTGCCGGTTAATTTCGGTGAACGGGCGGAAAATAGCGAACGGTTTGTGAACCGCAGAGCGGAAATGTGGGGAAGACTTAAAGATTGGTTGGTTTCGCCGCTACCGGTTAAGCTCCCTTTACTTGATGGCTTGGCGGAAGACTTAACCGCGCCGAAATTTTCGTTTGACAGTCTTGGGCGTTTGCAACTTGAAGCAAAGGCGGAGATTAAAAAACGTATCGGGCGTTCAACGGACTTTGGTGATGCGTTGGCGCTCACTTTTGCGTTGTTACACGAAGAGTATTTGCTGAAAAATTCATTAGCGCAAAGGCGTCGTGAATTTGTCTGCGATGATGTGTTTGTGTGAGTGTTTTTGAGGAAGATAAAAGTGTCGCGCAAAAATTTTTTTGTGCTTATGGCGCGACACTTATGCGACTGCGTCGCGTGGCTTAACTCACGGTGCCGCTCAAGCCGCGGGGGCTGGGCACTTGTGCCCGTTGTGTAATTTTTTATAGGAGGTTTTAATGAGTTCTGTGTTTAAATCACCTAAGGTGGTGAATATTCAACCGACCGAAGTTGTTCCTGAAGTGGTTGATAATTCGGAGGTTGTTTATGAGCTAGAGAAAAAGCGTAAGAAAAAAATGGGGGCGGTTTCGCAACTGCTTTCTCATGATAATACATACGGCGGTTTCTTAAACGATTCCGGCGGTAAACGTACTTTGGGAGAATAAAGAGATATGAAAAAGGTAGATGAAAAAAGTAAAGAGAAATTGGCGGAAGTTATACTCAAAAAATGGGCATTGATGAAGCAAGAACGTGCCAAATATGAACCGATGTGGAATAAGGCGGCAGAACTTTGTTCTATCAATTCCGATTTATTTCAAGTTGATAATCACGGACGGGTCAAACAGGCGGTTTTTGATTCAACGGCACGTTATGCGCTTGCTAACTTTTGTGCCAGTATGAAATCGGTGATTATTCCGACGACTTCACGCTGGCACCGCTTAAAACCTGCGGATGCTAAATTAGATGATGACGGTGAAGTCAAAAAATATTTGGAATATGCAACCGATATTTTGTTTCGCACCCGTTACAGTTCACAGTCTAATTTTGCATTGGAAAGTGATATGCTGTTTCAACAATTAGGTCTTTACGGGCATGCGGTGTGGATGGTAGATGATGATATCGGAAAGGGGATTGTTTATCGCACTATTCCGGCGCGTGAAGCCTATATTAAACGGAATGACCGCGGACAGCTTGAGGCCGTATTCAGAGAATATGAATTAGGTGCCGCGGAAGCACGTTCTAAATTCGGTGAGGATTTGCCTTTGGAAATCAGACAGGCGGCAGAGCGCACACCGGATCGCACATTTAAGTTTTTGCATGCAGTGTTTTTAAAAGATAATTATATGGCGCTTAAAAAGGACTTTAAGGGGATGAAGTTTGCCAGTGTGCATCTTGACCTTAAATCCAAAAAAGTTTTGCGTGAAGGAGGCTACCGTGTTTGTCCGTATATGGCGCCGAGGTTTAACGGCATTGCCGGTTCATCTTATGGTGACAGTCCGGCGTTGCAGGCGTTTTATGATATGCTGACGGCAAATGAAATGGGCAAAACAATTCTCCGCACCGGTCAGCTTCAAGCTAACCCACCTATTTTGACGGCGATGGGGCTTGTTGATGCTAATAAACTCGGTGCGGCCGGAGCCATTATTCGCGGCGGTCTTGACAGCCAAGGACGACCGGCGGCGATGTCTATGCAATATGGAAATAATCTTGCTATCAGCGTTGAAATGCAACGTGAAGTCAGGGCTGCTATTGAGCGTGCGTTTTTGGTGCCGCTATTCCAATCTTTGACGCAGACTAAGCAGATGACGGCAACCGAAGTGGAAAAGCGCGAGATGGAAAAATCTATGTTGTTGGCGCCGATGTGTGAGCGTATTTCATCAGAATGGCTGGCCGGTAATGTGGAGCGTGAATTGGATATTCTTGCTCAATACGGTCTTTTGGATGAAGTGCCGGAAGCGTTGATGAAAAAGGGGTCAATCCTGATAGAGTTTGAAGGGCCGCAAGTGCATATGCAACAATCAACGGCGATTGTGGGACTTTATCAAACCATGCAAGCGGCGACTTCTATGGCGCAAATCAATCCTAAAATTTTGGATATTTTTGATACGGAAAAAGCTCTCAGAAAGATTGCTGATTATAACGGCGTTTCCTCTGATGTGGTGCGAACTCAAGAAGATATGGAAGCACTTCAAGTTCGGGCGACATTAGAAAATGCGCAGGCATTATCGGCAAGTGCTCCGTATCCGTTAAATGCGATGATGAATATTGAGGAAAAGTAGAAAGCGTTTTTTGGAGGTGTTGATGTTGTTAGATAATCTTAAACGTGAGGCGCGATTAGCCAAAGCGTTTCAAAAAGTGTTTTGTCCTAAAGGTGAACTTACCGAAGAGGCAAAAATCGTTCTTTCATTTTGGCGTGATGAAGCCGGAGCGCGTGGCGAACTGGGGCGTAACGGTATTCCCTATTTTTATGATGCGAACAATCGTTTTGATGCTTCAGCGGCGGCGTTTCTTTTAGGAAAAAGGAGGATGTTTGATTTGACCATCAAGTATCTTTCGCTTGACGAGAGGGAAATCTTTAAATTGGGGAAGGATGATTTGACTGACCAAATATCTGTCTAGGTGGCTTTGGGGGCGTGCTAAAGCACGGTCAAATCGCTGTGAGGAAGCCACTCATCGGCGCGTCACGTAGGTCTAACTACGCTCGTGCGCCTCGGTGGGCTCACAGCGATAGCACCGCACTTTATCCCACCCATTGCTTATTTGTTTGATAGTCGGTGATAGCATTCTCCGAGCCCATTGCAAAAATCGTCTTTTCAGACGATTTTTAAGTTTGGCTTAATTTTTCCACCCTCTCTGTCAGCTTCGCTGACATTCTTGCTTCGTAAGGCTCGCGCTTTATGCGCTTGCCAACTACGCTTCGGGCAAGTTGTTGTAACATTTGCGCTTTTGACACTTTCGTGTTAGCGCAAATTAACAACAGCTATAGCTTTCGGTAAAAACTGTCCACCGGACAGTTTTTATACCTCATAGCCCCCGTCAAGGGGGAGAGGATTTTTTTTACTTTTATCATTATTTCTGGAGATAAAAATGGATCATTCTATAAAGCCGGAAGGGCAGACAACTTCCGATAACTTTTCTTTGTCTGATAATCAAAATAATGTCGGTTCTGAACCACAATCCGATTGGGGAGAATTAAATTTTGATGATAGGCAATATATTGGCAAAAAGGGTATGAAAACTCCTGCCGATTTGCTTAAATCGTATCGCGAATTGGAGAAATCTTATTCGGCGAAAATAAGTCTTCCTAAGGACGGCGATGAAAAGGCGTTAACTAAATTTTATTCCCATTTGGGAATGCCTGATAACACCGAACAATATGAAGTCAAATTTAACGATGCCGATGAGCCGTTAAAAGAGGCGTTTAAGCAGGTTTGTTTTGACAATCATATTTTACCGAAATCAGCGCAGGCACTCTATGATTGGTTTGTTACAAATCGTGATGAAGAAATGAAGCAAGAGGAAACATCTTGGCTTGAAAATTCGTCACGTGAAGCAGAAGCGCAAATCAATCTTTGGGGTGGGGATGCTGATAAAAATCTGGAGTTGATGAAACGCGGTATCCGAGTTTTTGCCGAAGAAGGGGATGATGAAAGTGTTAATGCCCTTGAAAAGGCGCTCGGAACCAAACGGATGATGAATGTGTTTTGCCGTTTGGGTGAGGCGGTTTCGGAAGATAATCCGATTAGTTTCGGGGCAAAATCGAATCCGAAAGAATTTGATGCGGTCGCATATTTTGACAGCCTGTTTAAGAAGTAGGTGTTTTCTTAAAAATTGTTGATTGGTTTAATTTTTGAAAGGATTGATAATGTTTAGCACATTAAAAGAAGTTGCGGTTGGCTTATCCCAAAAGCAAGAGCATTTGGTCAACAGCTTAACCGAAGAATCTCCGATTTTGGATAATATGCGTTTTGAACGTTCTTCGCACGGACTTTGGAATGCTTACGAAGAAGTTTCTTCTATCTCGGGCGCAGGCTTTGTGGATATGAACCAACCGTTACCGGAGATGCAAATTGATTCTAACTTAAAAAAGGTTGACCTCTCTATTTTGGGCGGTGAAATCTTTTTGCCTGAAGATAAGGCTTCCGTTTTGGGGGTCGGTGAATATTTTGCCAAGAAAGTTCCTATCCTCTTAAAACAAGCCGGACAAACGGCTGAGCAAAAAATTATTTATGATAATTTCTTGCCGTATGCTATCGGTAACGGCAAAGCGGTTAGTGCCGGCGGCGCAAGCAGTTGCTATTCTATGGTGGCGGTGCGTTTTGTGGAAGGTGAAGTTGCCGGACTTTATTCGGATCGCGCCCTTCAATCAGATGCGCTTTTGGATACCACCCATATTAACGGTGGCACACTCTATAAAAATGCCAACGGTGTATTGGGATATGGCGTGCGTATTAAAGGTTATATCGGGGTGCAACTGGCTAACCCTGATGCGGTTTCGGCCATTGTTAACATCAACGGTTCAAATATTCCGACAGCAGCGCAAATTGATAATATGTTGATTGATGCCAAAGCAACACCTTATTCAACATTTATTTTCTGCCATCCGAAAGTGTTGTCATTTTTGAACACCTATAAGGGGAATATTCTCCATACTGCCGAAGATGATTGGAACCTCAATCGCTCGTTTATGGCATGGAACGGTATTCGCTTTATTACCTCTTATAACTTTAAGAACGGCACAGAAAGTGCTGTTTCTTTGGCTTAATCTTTTTTGAAAGGATTGATAAGATGTTAAATAACACGATTAAAGTTTATGGTGAAGATTTAGTTGTCACTGATTTTTCTGAAGTGCCGGAAGGCGGTTTGACCGGTGGTACCATAAGAATTGGGGATACTCAGGGCGCTTTAGTGGTTAATGTGTTTGCAAAAGGTGATGTCAGTCTTTCTTCTAATGTTTCGGTTGCATTATGGCATTCGGACAGCGAAGACGGCTCATATGATTCTTTATTTACACAATCAATTTCAAGCGGTGTAACGGCTAAAGATGGTGAGCTTCTTGATACGTTAACCTTTACGGCTGATGCAAAATCTTTTCTTAAAGCAACGGTTATCAGTGCGCAAACAAATACCGGTGGGGTAAGAGTTTGCCTTGGTTATTGGCCGAGATAATTCGTATGAGGGCAGGGTGGCGGAGTTTTTCTGCCACCTTTTTTTTGAGGATTTCAAAGGTGCCGAGCATGATTTTTTACTATGTAAAAAATCATTTTGTGCAATGCTCGGCACCTGAACAGCCTGACGGCTGTGTGCTTCACGCACGGTGCCACTTACGCCGTGGAGGCGGGGCACTTGTGCCCTATGATTGGAGGAAAAATGTCTAAAATTGAAATTATTAACCGAGCGCTTTTAAAACTCGGGGAGCCGCCGGTTTCATCCTTAAACGATGCGGCATTCGGTAAGTCTTATGATATGATTTATGAAGATATTAAAAAACTTTTGCTTTCAGCTTATCCGTGGCGGTTTGCAACAGTTATAAAACAACTGCCGAAACTTCAGGAAAAATTTGGTAAGCGTTTTATGTATCGGTTGCCTCATGATTGTTTACTTTTGCTTAAGGTGATTAATGCCGATGCTCATATTGCGCTTAACGGATATGAAATTGCCGGTCATTCCATTGTGTTGGAAGAAGAGACATTGGTTGCTGCCGAATATGTCAAAAATCAAGATGATGATAATTTGTTTTCGCCTCTTTTTAAGGAAGCATTGGCGGCCAAAATTGCAGCGGAACTTGCCATGCGTTTAAAACATTCGGCCAACTTTAAGCAGGTGTTTGAAAACGAATTTTATAATCTGATTGTGCAGGCTGAACTTAATAATGAAATTGCCAAGTGTGCTGAAAATCTACCGGATAATTCGTGGGTATCCGTCAAGCAATCATATTCTTTTTAAGGAGTGAAAAATGAGTATTAAACCGCTTAAAGTGCAATTTAACGGTGGTGAGTTAAGTCCGTGGCTTAACGGGCGTGTGGATATTGCCAAGTTTGATAAAACCGCAAAACTTTGTCGCAATTTTATTCCGCTGGCGGAGGGATCGCTTAAACGGCGCGGCGGCACAAAATTTGCCGCAAAAACCCGAACCGAAAGTGCACTTTTGTTTCAAATCAGAGCAACGCCGGCAGAAGCGCAGGTGCTTATCAATGATGTCAGGCAACGTATGCTTAAAGTTGCGCGCGGCGATAGTGTCAGTTATGAAGTTTTTTTGGACGGGTATGCGCCGATTATCGGGCAAATGACGGTTGTTCAAGATACGGTGCTTAATATCAATCTGGTTTCTAAAACCGAAACAAAAACATTGATGATTAGCGCAACACCTCAGAACGCGATGATAAAAATTGCCGGAGTGGAACGTTCTTCTTATACGGGATTTAAAAATGAAACCGTTTCGTATATGGTTACTTGTGAGGGATACACGTTAATTAATGATCGTGTGGTTTTAGATGATGATAAAAATATTACAGTTCAATTAGTGCCGGCAGAAGATGATGAAACCAGTATTGAATACGGTGATTGGGGTGTGCCGAAAGAGTTTGTCTGCTGTTCGGTTTACGGACATCCGTATACACGTTTGAAATGTTTTATGATTCGTTTTTCTAACGGCTATTTACCGGTGCTATTTGACTATAATAAAGCTTCGCCTGATGCTAATGATTTTAAGCCGGAGTTGTTTGTTTATACCGAAGATGTCGGGTATAATGCCGTGGTGTATAAAGATGCGGCGCATCCTTATGAACTTGCGGTTGTTAAATGGGGAAGTGATGCCATTCGTTACTATACGCTTGATGATGAACTCATCTGGGGAATTGATAATTATGCAATGTATTATACCGGTTGGCCGATTGGCGAATATTTCCTAAATGTGGCGGTTTATGCCACATATGAAGGCGGTGTTTCGGGGATTGCCGTCAGAGCGTATTTTAAGGGCGAATTGGTGTGGACATTGAAAGGAAGAAATAATGGTTAGCGCAAGAAGTTTTTTGGTCGGTTTCAGATATAGTCATAAGGTTTCTTATGTGGTGGAATTCAGTCATCTTACAATAAGACTTTATCGACAACGTGAATTGATGACTGAAGACGGAATTGCTCCGAGTGTGGTGATACCGTCGCTTACAGAAGAGGAAGATGATGAACCGTTAACTCTTGATGTCGGGGTGGTTACACCGGAGATTTTTGACGAAGATGATTTAGATAACGGGTTTGAAATAGAAACGCCTTATACCTTTGATGATTTGTGGGATGATGAAGAGTTGTGTTTTAAGTTGCAAACGATTCAACATTCTGATGTGATGTATATTTTTAGCGAAACGCATCCGATTATGACCTTAAAGAGATATGCCAATGATGATTGGCGGCTTGAAGAATTGGAGTTAAAGGGCGGTCCGTTTTTGGCGATGAATACAACAGATACCATGTTGACGGCAAGCGGTGTTGAAGGAACGGTCAATATTGTTTCTGATGCGAATATGTTTGCGGATACGGATGTGGGACGGCTTATCCGCATTAGGGCATATGATGACAGTTGTCTAATGTGGGCTGCCGGAATTAACATTACCGGAAATACAATTTATGTTTCGGATAATAAATATTATTTGGCGATGGGAAGCGGGGCTTCGGGAACACGTAAACCGGTGCATACCGAAGGGATACGCTCGGACGGAAATGTCAGGTGGAAATTTGTCGGAACAGGTATCGGTATTGTCAAAATTGATGAAGTGACTGATGCCAAACATGTAACGGCAACGGTGATTGAACGTTTGCCCGAAGGAGTAGTCAGCGGCACGGTTTATTGGGAAATGGGGCTTATTCACCAAGGGACTTTGTATCCGAAATCAGGGGCGTTTTTCCGCAATCGATTTGCCTTTTTAATTAATACCGAAACCGGTCCTAAAGTTTGTCTTTCTACATCAGGTGACTATAATAACTTTGCGGATTTGGAATTTGGGGAAGCAACTGCAGAAACAGCAATTACGGTGCCTGTTATCAACACTGAATTTAACGAGGGAAAATGGCTCTTTGCCGGAGATGTTTTATTTGTGGGAACGGGAGCTTCGGAGTTTTATATTGACTCGATTGCCGCCTCAAATCCGATGTCTAATGATAATATCAAAATTGCGCAAATTTCAAATGTCGGGAGCAAGGCAATCATGCCTGTTAAAATCGGGGCGCATATTTTGTTTGCCGACAGGTATGGTTTATCACTTCGGGATTTGGCATATAATTACTATAATGACGGGTATGATCAGACGGATTTATCGCTTTTGGGAAAGCATTTGTTTACTGCCAAAATTACGGCGATGTGTTACCAAGAAACGCCGGATAAAATTTTGTGGTGTTTGACGGCTGACGGAAAAGTGGCGGCATTGACGTTTTCTCCGGAGCAGGAAGTAGCGGCCTTGTCACGTCATGATTTTTCAGGATTTGTGGAAAGCCTGACGGTTATTCCCAATTTTGAAAATTGCTATGATGAAGTGTGGTTTGAAATCAAACGTGTGATTGGAAGTCAGACCGTTCGGACGGTGGAATATCTGGAAACCGGAATGCCTATTGAACGTTCTTTAAATGTGTATCAGGCAAAGACTTTGACGGCGCAACAGCAGGCTGAAAATGATTACGTTAAAGAGAGGTGTTGTTATCTGGACAGTGCGGTTTTGTTTATAAGAGAAAAAGGAAATACCGCAGATGAGGTGGAAGGATTATCGCATCTTGAGGGGGAGATTGTTTCTATATTTGCCGACGGGGCTGTTTATCCGCCGCAAATGGTGATTAACGGAAAAGTCAAAATTCCGCAAACTGTGGTGCGGGTGTTGGTCGGAAAACCGATTATCAGTCAATATATTCCGCAAAGTTTTTATATCAACAGTGAGACCGGAAGCGGTATTGGTGATGCGGAACGGATCAACCATGTTGTTTTGATGTTGTATCTGACGGGGGGCGGAAAAATCGGGACAGATGTTAATCATTTAAGCGAAATTTTGTATCGCGATACCGATGCTAAAATCGGGGTTCCGACAGCGCTATTCAGTGGGATAAAAAATGTGCTGTTTAACGGTAAAACAAATGATGAGGCTGCAGAAATTTTGATAGAAAACGACAGCCCGTTGCCGATGAATATTTTGGCGATTATTCCGGTGATTAACTGAGGATAACGACAATGATTACAAAGTATCAGACAGGTGATGCGGCGTTGGTTTTGCCGCAGCCGATGCAGGCAGATGAAGCAAAAGAATTTGCCGATTTTTTTGATACGATTGAGGCGTATTCGCTTATTGATGAAAAGACCGGAGCTGTGGCGGCGGTATTCGGATTTCGCTTATGTGATGAAATATCGGCAGAAGGATTTGCGCTTTTGAGTGCCATATCAATACGTTTGCTTAAACAATTAGTGCAGTTTCTTAAAATTTTTATCAGGCAAAAAATGATTGAGACAAATGTGAAAATCTTGAGAGCAACGGTTAAGAAAAATTTTGCCGGAGGACATAAGTTTCTGTATCTTTTGGGATTTAAGCATGTGGCGGTGTTACCGGATTTTTATGACGGTGAAGATTATCAACTTTTTGAAAGGAGAATAAAATGAGTGCATTATTGGCGGCGGCAGGTATAAATTTTGCTTCGCGATTTTTACAAGGAATTGGGGATAGTAATCAGGCGAAAACGGCTTCGCAAGTTTATGCCGGTCAAGCGGATATTTATCGGAAAAATGCGGCGCGTGTGCGGTTGCTCGGTGCGTATAATGAAGATATGTTGCGTGCGCAAAACAGGGCTTATACGGCCAAGGCCAGAGCTACAGCCGGAGAGGCCGGAATGGGGGATAGCGAAACTTTTGCTTCGGCTTTGGCGCACACTGCCGCAGGACTTGAACAAAATGTGCTAAATGCCCGATATCAAACCGAAAGTGAAGCGATGAATTATCTTTATCAGGCGGCGATTGCTGATGAAAATGCCAGACAGATGAAAAAGAAGAGCCGACATCGTTTTCAAAATGCGCTCGTGAGCGGAATATACGGGGCGTTGAATGTCTATAACAGCGGATTAAACGGAGGGTATATCAATGGCTAATAAACAAAGTGTACCGGTAACAAATCTTTTGGGAGCAAATGCAAAGAAAGAAGTAAACGGTGTGGCGATGGCGCAAGGGGATAAACAGGTGCTACCTGATGATGAGGATTTGATTGCGGCAGGAGTGGCGACTGATGTGACCAATCAAATGCTTAAATTTAAGCAAAAAACTGATGAACAAAGCGCGCGTTTGAATGCGGCGGCAACGCTTCAGATGTATCGTCAGCAGTTGGGTGAAATGCAAAATCAGGAGGCATTTGATAACCTGTTTAAGGAGCAGGAAACCTTGCTTAAAAACGGTATCGGCGTCAGTAAAAACGAGAGAGATTTTTGGCGCGATAACGGGGCAAAAATTATGGAACTTAATCGGCGCGATGTGGAAAATTTGCGTCGTGAGAAAATGACGGAATTCTGTAAAAACAGTTTGTTGCAAATGCTTGCGGATAACCAAAATATGTTGGCGGTGCAACCGATGAACGAGGGCAATAATTTGCTTAAAACCGGTGTTGAGGAAATTGCAAATTCGCCGTTTTTAACAGATACGGAAAAAGAGCAATATCGTAATGATTATCTTAAAACCGGAATTTTGAATTTATCTCTTCTTGCACCTGATGATGCCATGCAGGCGGCAGAGAATTATTTTCCTGATGATGAAGAGATAAGAAAGAAAATAACAGAGGTTAGAGGTCTTTGTTTGAAAGCAGAGGAACGTGCACAAAAAGAAAAAAATGATGCACAATATGTTGCTGATGTTAATCGGTCAATAAAACTTTGGCAACAAAAGGAAACAGGGGCTATTGATGAGGCGGCGTATTATGTTTTAAGACAGCAATATCCGGCAGATAATTTTGGGGGTGAAGGCGAGACTAAATCTCAAACACCGCTTTCTGATGTATATCGTTTGCTTAAAGAAAAAAATTCAGGTGAGAGGCTTAATGGGCATGAAATGCGCAAGGTCGGTAATTCGCTTATCAGTGCGTATAAACAGCATAAAATCGGATTGACAGAGGCGATTGATTGGCAAAATCAAATGATTGATGCAACCGGTTTTGAGAAGCCTGTTTTTGATGCGGTTGATAATATCTTTGGTGCGGATACTACCGTGCATACGGTTGATGCGGATAATTTTATGGAAAATAAAGCTAAGCGTGCAATGGAATTTTATCAATCTTATGCGGCGGAAAAAGAAAAACGTGTTGCCGAGTTTGGGGCTGAAGGCGGTGTGTTAACGCCCGCGATTGAAAGAAAATTATGTTTGGATGCGCTTAATAAAGCTAAAGAAAATCTTGGGTTTAAGGACGGTGAAAAGGTTTCGTTTGATGAGATAAATCAGGCAATGCAAGCGGTTTATTACGGTAATCGAACCGATGAGATTTGGCAACGATTTTATCAGGAAATGCCGTATGCCGAAGATAAAGTGGCCGTTATGAGAAGGCTTGCTGCAACTGCACAGCGAAAGGAACTTATGTTACCGCGATTTGACAACTATGAGGAGGTGCTGAAGGCGCATCTGAATAGTGGCGACAAATTCTACTTTCGAGGTCGGCTTGCCATGTGGTCTTGATTTTAAGGGAAAATTTGAGCGCCTGATTGCGAATGGAAGCCGAATTGGTGCAAATCCACGTAGGCTCATCTACGCTAGGATTTGCACCACCGGACATTCGCTTCCATTCATCTCAAATTTTCCGCTTAAAATAATATCGGGAGGTGAGTAAGTGGCATTCCACCCATTGCCGGATTAATATATGGCAAATGTATTGCTAGATTTTTTGATTTGTAACGTTTTTAGAGAGGTTTGATGATGTTTGAAGATAAGCAAAATGATGTTAACAATACGGTGGCTGAAAACTTGGCTGGTGTGTCCGGTCTTGAGGCGCCGGCTAACATGACTTTTTTAGAGACTGAGCAGAATTTGAAATTGATTAAGCCTGATGCGGATTTGATTGATAATACACAACCGTTTTCAAGCTTTGCTGCGGCCGGCCATTGGCTTAAAGAAGCGTTTGATGTCAGAAACTATTGGGAGGCCTCCCAGCGTATCGGTGAAGAAGTTGCCGGTTTACAGTGGGCAATAGAGGATAGTCATGAGCCGTTTGATAAAGCAAAATTCGGTAAAGAAGTTTTGAAATCCGGTGCCAGACATTTGGGGAGTGACGGACTAAGAACTATGGGAAATCTCTTAAAAATGACCGGTGAAAATTTTAAGCAAAATCGTGGTGGACCGGAGATGATTGAAAAGCTTCGTTATGGGGCAGGGGAAAATATTGTGCGTTTGGGGGAAACATTAAAGGGGTATGCCGATAATGTTGCCGAAGCGGATATTTTGGCACCGGATTTTGATGGTGATGATGTATCGCCAAAGTTTGTGCAATTGGCTGACAGTATCGGTGCCGGTGCATCGCAAGTGCTCTCGATGGGGTTGGTTTCGCGCTTTATCGGGCCAAAAGCAACGTATGCACTGTTTACAATGGGCGGTGCCGGTGAAATGTTTGATGAAGCTTTTGATAAAACCGGTGATGTTAATGCGGCGACAGGTCTTGCTTTGGCTAATGCCGGCGTGACGTATGGGATTGACAGGTGGTTTAATCCGCTTCCGAAAACAATTGCAAAAAATGCGCGTGTGACTGCCGGTGAAATTGCCAAGGAGGCGGTCGGGGCACCTTTGCGCGAAGCCGGAAGTGAAGTGTTGCAACAAATGCTTGCGGAAAATTTGGTGCGTCGGGTCGGAATTGATGATACGCAGGATTTGTTTGAGGGATTGATTGAAAGTGCTGTGGGGGCTATGGCCGGCAGTTCGGTTTTAACCGGTGCAAACGGCGGTTTTTATGCGGCTTCAAAAACTTATGATACGGCGCGGCGTAAAATTTTGGAAAAAGGGGTTGCACCGGCAGAGCTTGAAATGGCCGAAAAAGGGATGATGCAGGTTTTAAGGGAACATCCGGAAGCCTTTCAAAAGGTGTTGGATACGCACTTTAAGATGAATATTATGGAGTTTGAAAAGGCAGCAAAGGAAGCACAAAGTGCGACAGAACGCGCGCGTGCTGATGAGGCGGCAAAAGGATTTCCAAAAGTTTATGATGAACTTTACAACCGTGCCAAAGTTGCATTTGGGGATGAAACAAAAGCTAAAACTGCAGCAAGTGTGTTAAGTGCAGGTGCAGTCAGTTTATTTAAGCGACAATCAAATTTGACGGTAAAAGATATGGTGGCACAATTTTTGCCGGAATTTAAGCAAATGAGCTATGCTGATTTTTTACGCCAAACATCTTCTGAGGCAGCGGTGTCATATATGTTTGGCGGACAAAATGCTAAGCATGCCGATTTAGCCAAAATGTCCGGTGCGATGATTGAGTTAAGGCAACCGGAGCCCGATGTTAATTTGATCTGGCAAAAGACCGGTTGGCATATGGGAGTTGACAATAAAATGCGGTTTGAAATCAGCGATAAAGAGGCGCGATTAAAACTGTGGTCGCCTGATGAACTAACGGTTGCTTCGGAAAAGTTATTTTCTAAAGAAATAAATGAACTTAATGAGATTAAAGCTAAAACAGCGGCGTTTTTGGATAAATATACGGGGTCGATGTTTGCGGATTATTATAAGGAATTTTGGGAATATCTTAAGACAAGAGTTAATACCAAGTATGTGCTTGATGACAGTTCAGAAAAAGGATATGTGACAGACTACTACAAAGTGCTTGATGAGGCTAATCTGATTAAGCGGGAAATTGAAGCAGAATATTTGGATAAATTGTGGGATAAGTTTGTGCACACTGAGCGCGATTTCAGCGAGGAAGAATACAAAGACATTCGGATGATGTGGGAAAGTCGGCGCTATAATCATTTTTTACAAAATTTTGTTAATGTTAACGGAGGAATGCCGGATGAGCTTGAAGCCTTTTCTCTATGGGAGCATCTGAAGTATCCTGTTGATATGAGAAAATTGAAGCTGACGAGAAGGAGTATGAAAGAAGGGCTTGATGCGCTGGCTAATGAAATTAACGATGATTGGTTTGATAAACCGGAATTTCAACAGCGCTTAAGAGAAATCAGAGAAGAATTTCTTGCCAAGAATGCTGAAAGACGAAAAAGCATTAAGTCTTTTGGTTTGCCGGATGAACCGGCGTTGTATCGGGATATTAAAATTGATGATGGGTATAAAACTTATGTGCTTTATCAGGGTGATGTCAGCAAAAATTTTGATGATAAAGATTACAGATCAAAGGCGTATATGGAGGCTTTTAATGGGCAGACGTTTGGTGAAGAGTTTTTAAGGCAAGATAAATTTTCGCATCTGTCCAGAGCCGAGAAAGAGGTTTTGAGTGAATTTCTCATACAGGTGGAATTTTTGTATCGCGTCAACAGTCGTGTTGAGCAGCTGCAGAAGACTTTTGCTGAAAAACTTAAAGTGAAAAATGCCGATGATTTAGAAAATTTGAAAAACGGTTGGGTCAGTCCGGAACAACAGATGAAGTTGCAACAGCGCGTGCTTTTGGAAAACGGGACGGCAATGAAGTTGAAAGATTTGCTTATCCATGATGAATTGTATGCAAATTATCCGGAGGTTGCGGATACTAATGTTGAATTTAAGGTGTTACGCGATGAGGCGCCGTATCACTTTTATCATGATATAAACAAAGGACATGTCTTAGAAATTGATGCGCGCTCGCTTAACTATACCGGATTAAAGGAAACACTCTTAAAAGGGGCGGAATTTGCTATTCAGGATATTGAGGGGTTTGATTATTCGCTTGCAGATGTCGACAGGCGTAATTTTATGGATAGGCAAGTATTTTTGGCGCGTCAGGAATTGAGCGATGTGGTTACCGATGAGATTAGAAATTTCTTGGAAATCTTTCCGGTGACAAAAAATGTTAAAGATGTGGTAAAAATGCAGAGTATGCCGATAGTGCTTGCAGGTCTTGGTGAATCCAGAGCGGTTGACGGCAAAATTGAAAGTTTGAAGCAAGGTCGTTATGCCGAGGTGGATTTTAAGCGCTTGGAGGATTTGATTGATAACTATTTTGCCGATGCTTACAGCGAAGACGAAGTGCAGTTGGTCAATTTAGCTAAAGCTCGTTTGCAGAAAATAAAAAATCGCTATGCGCAAAATGTGACGATGTTGGCTCGGGCTAATGGCGGGTATAATGCGACATGGATGCCGTGGGGCGGTATAACTTCGCAAGCAGCTGTTGATGAGCGGGCGCTTATCAGGCGCTTGGATTATACCGATGAACAACGCCGTGATATACCTTATTGGGCAGACTATGTGCCGGATATGATGTATACTTATGATGAATTTCTAGATCGCGCCAAAACAGATGAGAAAGACTATCGAAAAGTCGTGAAGCAAATTGCCGAGGGAGCGTATGAATATGGGAATAAGACAATCAATTTGTTTGAAAATGCCGATGCGGAAACAATTGTGCATGAAAGTTTTCACTATTTTTGGGATATGCTTAATCGTCAAGAATTGAGGCACAACACCAATGCCGTGGAATTTAGAGAGGCTATGGCTGATTTGCGACAGGAATTTATCAAGTTGTATCGGATTGAGCAGTATAATGGAAAATATTATGCCGTAGAGCGGGCAACAAATGTGGTCGCACCGGAAATGCCCGTCGGCTACGAAAGTGTCAAAGCTGTGGCTGATGCCGGTATGCAAGAAATGTTTGTCGGGACATTCTTGGCCAAGATGAACAGGCAAGGGTGGCCTGATGAGCAATTAGGAATGGCGATGGATTTTTATGAAAATTGGCTCAAAGAAATGACCGGAAGGTTGGGAATTACCGCTAAAAGTTCAGGAACTGCCGGACAGAAAATATTACAGTTTTTGAAGAGGAAGAAATAAAGAATTGCTGTTAAATAAATGTTAAGGGAGTGTGGTGCAAACTCGTTATATACGGAGGTGTCATGACTGAACTTAGAAAGTCTACGCCACAACAACCGCTCTTACAAGAAGAGGTGTTGAGGTTTGTTAAAGAAAATCCCGATGAAGTGTTTGAGGTAGCTAAAATTAAAATTCCGGTGAAGCAAACCAAGGCACGTCATCAACAATGGGTAAACACGGTAACGATTGCACGAGACGGACGACGGATAAAAGAAACGTCGCAGACCGTGCCGGAAGGGTATGGGGTGGATACCAGAGTATGTGTGGACGGTTCGCTTGATCAATATGCCAAGAAACCGGCGCGGGTTAAATCGGATTATACTTTTGATGATGGTAGATCGTTTGATGAGCTTGATATCGGGGAGACGGCTCAAGCGCATACGAAAAGGCAAGAAGTGCGGCAAGCGTTTGTGGCAACAGAAGATTTGTGGCTTAAAGCGTCGTGGGGGCAGGTGCAGTTTGTGGCAAAAGGCGGAATTATCACGATTTTAAACGATGAGGCAATCGGTAACAACAATCCTTGTGATATGGTGATTTATACTCAAAATGGTATGGGGCGTGTGGTCTTGACAAAGCCGGCACGCGTTATTCGTTATGATCTGAAAGACAGAGGAATTCCGATTAAAGCAGGGGTGGCTCGGTTCTTAAAAATTGCGGCGCATGAAGATATGAAAAGCCCTTATATCAGCAAGTGGAATGATTTTCGGTTGTGGGTCAAAGCCGAGATACGAGAAGTTCACAAAAGGATTAAAGATTTTTTTTCAGATAATCACAAAAAGGGAAATTGTCAAAAAAATCGTCTGCGCGTTGACAAGGAGAGATAAATAAACGATTGATTACAGCTAATCTTTGGGTAGCTGACGCATAAACGGTTCTAAGTCATAATTGTTGATACGGGTTATGAAGTCTGTGAATTTTTTATCCATATTTTCAAGCGTGAGGAGATGTGTGCCGCTTTTTATAGCATCTAACTGGAGCGAGTTGACAGTGTGATGATAGTGTGTGGTATCTTTGTAATAGGCAATATTATAAACAAAATCCTCATCATAAAACCAATAGATTTTAACATTTTTGAGCTTAGAGGTTTTTTTGACAAGGTAGGCGTAGGGTTTGAGCATATCTTTTAAGATCTCTTTACGTTTTGCCCATCTCATGGCACTGTAGGGTGGAATGATTAGCGAAAAAGTTGTTTCTTGATGTTTAAACAACGGCAAAATTTCAGTATCTATCACTTTTTTATAAGCGGCGTATTCGTAGCTGTAATCGGTATTTTGCATGCGGAGCTCAGCGATGGCGGATTGGATTTGCTCATCTTCCTGATAAACTTTAAGCCAATTTTGAAATCCGCCGAAGCGACGTGCGTTGATTTCGGTATTCAGCCAAGCGTTCGGGCGGTCAAGATTATCCTCTATAAAATCGCATTTTTTGCTTCTGAATATACATTTAAAGGCTTTGTCTGAGGTATAAACTTTAACTTTGCCCAAGAGATTGTTTTGTTCGTATAATTCGGGCGCAAAAGAAAAATTGGTTTTACGAACCTGAAAAAATATGTAATCCAAAGACATAATAATGTGTTTTATCTCTCTGGTTTGAAGCGCAAAATTCAACATTTTGTATCGTTCGTAAAAGCTGCTTCCGGCCGTGGATAAGTTGGCAAAGTTTGAGCCCAATTTTTCCGAGGCTTCGTTTGCTGAAGTGTTTTCAAGCATAGAGGTGCCCATAATGATGCTGTCAAAGTTTTCGTATTTTATTAAACCATAATTTTGAATACGAAAATTTTGGTAGATTTTACCTTTATGAAACCAATGCTTGTGAAACAACATATACGGATCTGATATATAAACAGCTAATGCTGCCGGTATTAACACGGAAAGGACGGTAATGATAAAAGACTTGATAACGGATTTATACACGGCAATACCTCATTAAAAATTAAAATAAATAAATTCCGTATAGGGAACAATAATGATTTTTGTCAATAAGGCGATTGAAATAACCGCTAATCCCATACCGATAACATGGGCGTATTTTTTTGATAGAGTAACAGTGGTTAGCTTGCGCCATATTTCAATTGAATTGGGCAGAATTGTGCAAAGAATGACAACGACCAATAATCGTGCAAAGGTGGTAGAGTGTGCGTGAAAACCGACGAGGTTTTCTTTTAGATGCCAAAAGTGTTCGGCATGATTTGAAGTGATGTTGACCATTGCTGATAAAACTTTTTTTGCATCGGTAAAGGACACGGCGCGGAAAAATACCCATGCGATGTTGATAAAATTAAAGGTGATAAACCAAGCCAAAAACTTATTTAATCGGAGATGCGTTTTTTGCCATAAGCGATAGATGACGGAAGCCAAGCCGTGAAGGGCTCCCCAGATGACAAAAGTCCATGCCGCACCGTGCCACAGACCACCGATGAGAAAAACGAGAAAGACATTCAAACAGGCGCGGGGCTCTCCTTTACGGTTGCCTCCGAACGGAATGTAAAGGTAATCTCTTAAAAAGCGCGATAAGGTGATATGCCAACGATTCCAAAAGTCTTTAATACTTAGAGCTTTATAGGGACTATTGAAGTTTACGGGAAGTTTGATATTAAACATCAGTGCCGCGCCGATGGCCATATCGCAGTAGCCGCTGAAATCAAAGTAGATTTGAACGGTGTATGATAAGGAGGAAAACCAACCACCCCAAAAAGTGAGCGAGGGCAGTTCATCAAAACCGATGGTGGCATATTTGGCAAAGTTGTCGGCAATGATGATTTTTTTTGTTAACCCGATGATGAAGATGATAATGCCTAAGAAAATGTTTTTATAATTTTTTGCAAGATTTTGCTTGTTCATAAATTGCGGCATCATCTCATAATGTGCAACAATCGGGCCGGCGATCAGTTGCGGAAAGAAAGATACAAATAACGCATAGGATAAAAAGTCATATTCTTTGGTAAGCTTTTTATAGCAATCAACAAGATAAGCAATTTGTTGAAAAGTAAAAAATGATATGGCAAGCGGCAGAACAATGTGTTGCAAAGGAATATCGGTCTTAAACAGGTTGTTAATATTTTCTATTAGAAAATCGGTGTATTTGAAATAGCCAAGCGCGACAACGTTTAATGTGATGCCTAAAATCAAAAGAGCTTTTTTGTTTAGGCGCGTTTCTTTTGAGGAAATCGTGGAGCCGATGGTAAAATTTACGGCCATGGATATTAAAATGAGCGGCAGATAATAAATGTTCCAATAAGCATAGAAAAACAAGGATGCGGCAACTAACCATAATCTTGCACCCATTATCACTCTTTTTTGGATGAGATAATAATAGATACATATTGTTACGGGCAAGAAGAAAAGGATAAACGAAACGGAGTTAAATAACATGGAAATTTAGTCTCTACTTTTTGTGGCAGTTTCAGGTATTTATAGAAAATAAATTTTGCTATAACAACGATAAAAAAGCAATTATACACAAACCGGAAAGTTGCTAAAGTCGATGCTTTGGGGCCGAGCAAAGAAAATAAGATGCGTATTACTTACTTTTTTGCTGTTGGGATAATGCTAAAGAAGTTTGGTTAAGATGGAATTCTGTTTTTTTAGTTTCGGTGGTTTTGGGTGCGGTTCTTTTTTGTTCAAAATCACGAACGGCACAGGCGTTTGACATCTGTTTATCAGCCAAAGTACGTTTATTGTCTATTTCCTCTGTCGGGGCGTCCGGCGGATATTTGCCTTTTTGCGTTTTGAGTTCTTCGGCTAAGGTTTCTTCTTTATTTACCGGATAAAATGTTTTGTCGTTATTGTTGTAGTTACAAACGACTTTGCTACCGTCTTGTTCTTTTTCAATCAATGCGTCAGTATAATAAATTTGTTTATCGTTATTGGGGTTGAGTTCGGCATTGAGCATTAAATCTTTTAACGTATTGTCGGCATCCGGTGCGCGATTGACGATTTTTTCGTATTGTGTTCTGATGTATTCATCTTTGGCTTTATTGGATTTTAAGCCGCGTTTTTCAAGATAAGCATCAATGGCGAGCAAACCGTCATTTGAGGGATGGCGTCCATCTTCGTTTTCGCATATAAAGTTTTGAATTTCTTTTTTGTCTGGATAAATGAACGATTGACATTCTTCCGGTAAATCAATATGCATACCGTAGCCGATGTCTATATCTTTTAATTGTTCAGACATAGCAATCTTTCCGTCTTTTACGGCTTGGATTTGCTCAACGATAGAACTGTTGTTTTCTGAGGTAAATTCTTGAAATTCTCCTGATTTATATGAGGGGAGGCTATGTTCATCCCAGCTTTCTGCGGCAACTTTGGAAATAGCAATGAGTGTATCTTTCTTAGTTAAATCAGAGCCGTTTTTTTCAACACATTCGCGTAAATTAGGATACATGTCTAATAATTCATCGGTTTTGATCTTTGTGTCTTTATATTCAAAATATTCCGCACCGGTCTTTTTGCATTGATCATAAATGTTAACAAGGGCTAAATTTTCTGCCACATGTGCTGATTTTTCGTCTACATAATTTAGTGTCAGGTTTGTTTCTGCATTGCCTTTAGGCATATTGTCAATACCTTTATTTTCACGGTTGTAATGAGATAACTCGTGAAAGTAAACCGCCAGTTTTGCAGCAGTATTACCGTTTAAGTATTCTGCGGCGTAATTATTATGAACATCCTTTAATTTGTCTGCGAGTTCGGGAGATAGGTTATAATCAGGCATAATGATGTTGTCACCGTTTTGGTGAGCTAAATCTCTGTATTTTTGTAAATCTTCTGGAGTGTTGATTTGTCTTTGCTCGCGAATAACGGTTGGTTTTTTAGGTGTTTGGTTAGTTTGTTCTTCTTGATAGGGATTTGTTTGGGCTAAAAAAGGACCGACAGCAGTGCCATCAACGGGAATGATGCGATTATCCTCCGTAACCGGCTCGCTTAATTGTTTATTGATACGAGTTGCATCATCCAATTGTTCTTTATTATCAGCCATAATATTACTCCCGTATGTTCTTATATTTTATCTGATTTTCGGATGATTGTCAAATTATTTATGAAATATGAAGAAAGTGCTTGCAATTTATTTTTTATGACGTATTATCACGCTGTCCTTGCCGTAGGGGAAATTCTTACGGCTATACATTTAATTTTAATTTGTTGAGAATCCATAAGGAGTTTTAATTTATGACGAAATACGAAAGTATGTTAATTGCTCGTCAAGATCTTGGTCAATCTCAAGTTAACGACATTGTCGCAACTTTGTCTGAAGCTATTAAAAAAGAAGGCGGCGAAGTTGTTAATGTTGATAACTGGGGATTAAAGAGCTTGGCTTATCGCATTAAAAAGAACCGTAAAGGTTACTATGTTGTTTTAAACATTTCAGCTCCGGCACAAGCTATCTTTGAATATGAGCGTTTGGCTCGTTTGAACGAAGATATTATCCGCTTTATGACCGTTAAAGTTGATGAATTTGCCTCTAGCCAACAGGAAGATACTGTTGCCGAGGAAGCTAATTAAGGAGTATGATAATGGCTAAACAAGGATTTTTTAAGAAGAAAAACGGTGGCGAAAACGCTCAAATCAGAATCGACTACAAAGATGTAAAGTTTTTGTCCCGCTATATTTCCGAAAAAGGCAAAATTATGCCTAGTCGTATTACTAACGTATCTGCTAAAACGCAAAGAGAAATTGCTCGTGCTATCAAACGTGCGCGCTTTGTTGCTCTGTTGCCTTATGTGGCTAACTAAGGAGACGGCAAATGGAAATCATTTTATTGGAACATATTGCTAAATTAGGTAAAATGGGCGATAAGGTTAATGTTAAGAGCGGCTATGCTCGTAACTACCTCTTGCCGCAAAACAAGGCTCTTCGTGCAACTGAAGCTAATATTGCTTATTTTGAAAAGCAACGTGCAGAATTGGAAGCTCACAACAAGGCTTTGTTTGATGACGCTAATAAAAAAGCCGAAGAACTCAAGGGCTTTACTGCAGTGCTTATTCGTCAAGCTGCTGAAACCGGTCAATTATACGGTTCAGTTACAATCCGCGATATTGCTGCTGCCATTAACGAGTCCGGTGTGGCTTTGGAACGTCGTTTTGTTTCTTTGGATAAGCCGATTAAATACTTAGGTGTTTATCCGGTTTCTTTAAGTCTTCATCCTGAAGTTTCGCAAACAATTTTGGTAAATGTTGCCAGAACCGCTGACGAAGCAAAGAAACAGGCTAAGGCTTATAACAACGAAGGAACTGCCGAGAAGAAAGAGACTGCTCCGAAGGCTGTTAAGGCTGAAGAGGTAAAGGCTGAGGCAGAAGCCACTCCTGCAACTGAGGCTGAAGAAAAACCGGCACCGAAGAAGCGCGGACGTCCGAAGAAAGAGGCTGTTGCCGAATAAAGGCTTTTAAGGGAAAATTTGAGTGCCTGATTGCGAATGGAAGCCGGATTGGCAAAAATTCATTTACTATTTTGTAAACTAAAATTTTTGCCACCGGACATTCGCTTCCATTCATCTCAAATTTTCCGCTTAAAATAGTATCGAGGATTCTATCAAAACCCATTGTAAAGACCACCTAGAAATAGGTGGTCTTTTAGTTTAAATTTTTTGAATGGGGTATAGGAAAAGCCTGCTCGTTATGAGCAGGCTTTATGGTAACTCGTTAGAGTAAAGAACATTTCAGACCAAATGGCGGCAGTGAGCCTCTTAAAGTGCGATAAAGAGGGCTGTGGCTGCGGCTACAACGAGGACAATGACGCAACAACCCGTCGGGTGATTGCATGTCCTCTCCCAAGTGGGGTAGGGTGAGAATGTCATAATTTTTGAATTTAAGTGGTTAATAATAGAGATACATAAACTTAGCATTTATGGGGAGAGTGTAGGCGTATTTTTAGAGAAGTCAAGGGGAATGCGGTCACAAAATAATGCGAAATGTTGCATTGGGCGGGGGGAGGTTTGATTTGATTTTTCAATAAAAATACATTCTGTAGAAATTGTTAGATTCTGAAAAAGCAGTATCTCGTTATAATAATGATTGTTCACCTATAGGTTTAGCAACAAATTTTATGACGATACGACGCGATGCATCAGTAAATAAGCCGATTTCAACGGGAAGTGCAGTGGGAGATTTTGCATTAACTACTATTCCGGGAATTGGCAAAGCGGTGAAACTTATTAATACACCGCCGCAAATTGGTGCACATATAGCACATGGGATAAATGCTTATCAAGAAAGTTGTGGTAATCGTAAGAAAAAATAAAGAAATAATAATTATTATATAAAGCATATAAAATTGAAAGGAGCAAAACTTATGAAATTGTTATCAAAAGAAGCCTTGGTATTGGGAGGAGTTTATGGAGTTATTGATGCTCCTTTTACTTATATGCAGTTAGAATTGGTTACAGATGTTTTCTTCATAGTTTTTATTATTTGTGCATTGATGCTTTGTTTTAATAGAACGCCTAAATTTCTATTATATACGATACAGAATTATCCGAGAACCTGTTATTATTTATCATCAGTCGGTTGGATACCATATTTCTCCTTTATTGTCCTTTTGGGTATTGTCGGGAATTATTATTGTTTGGGGTATGCAAACGATTTATTAAAGCAGCAGATTGTTTATTTAGGGATTTTTAATTTGTTTGCCGCAGTCATATCGTTTGGAGTTGCTTTTATTAGAGCTAGCTGTAAAAAGAGTGGTTTGGGTAAAGGGAATAAATAAAAGTTATCCATAAGGTGAGCGAGCATTTCTTAGCTCAGGCGAACCTTGTGGGTAACTTTTTTGAGGAGTAATATTATTAATACGGCTTAATACGGCGCGCAAAAGAAAAATGACAGGGTTTATACCTTGTCATTTTTCTTTTGTTTTGTCTTTGCGCGCCTTAGCGACTTCGTCGCGTGCTACACGCACGGTGCCACTCACGCCGTGGAGGCGAGGTGCTAAGCACCTATTGATCAAGGAACGAACGCAGTTTCTTGCTTCGGCTCGGGTGTTTTAACTTTCTCAATGCCTTGGCCTCAATCTGTCTGATACGCTCACGCGTTACGTTAAACTGCTGTCCGACCTCTTCCAACGTGTGATCCGTGTTCATACCGATACCAAACCGCATTCTTAACACTCTTTCTTCTCTCGGGGTTAGCGATGATAAAATTCTGGTGCAGGTTTCTTTTAGATTGGTGTGTATTGCGCTATCTACCGGTTGTAATGCGTTTTCATCTGCAATAAAATCACCTAAAGATGAATCTTCTTCATCGCCGACCGGCGCTTCCAAACTTACCGGTTCTTTGGCTATCTTCATTACTTTGCGGATTTTATCTACCGGCATAGATAATCTCTTGGCTAATTCCTCCGGTATCGGCTCACGGCCGGTTTCTAATGCCATTTGACGAGAAGTGCGAACCAACTTGTTGATTGTTTCAATCATGTGAACCGGAATACGAATGGTTCTGGCTTGGTCGGCAATAGAACGGGTAATCGCTTGTCTGATCCACCATGTGGCATAAGTCGAGAATTTATAACCGCGGCGATATTCAAATTTATCTACCGCTTTCATCAAACCGATATTACCTTCTTGAATCAAATCCAAGAATTGCATTCCGCGATTGGTGTATTTCTTGGAAATGGAAATAACCAAACGAAGGTTTGCCTCAATCATCTCTTTCTTGGCACGCTCGGCTTCTCTTTCACCACGCTTAATCGTATCAACCATTTTGCGGTATTCGGAAATCGGCAAGCCGCACTCTTGGCTCATCTCAGTTAAAGATTTGCGTAATTCTAAAATCTCATCTTTGTGGTTGTTGATAAATGCATTCCAGTGCTTGTCTTTCTTTTCGGCTAATTTTTCAACCC
>Ga0310694_10000352_pt1 | contig 62062 bp, 53 predicted proteins | sample 174DNAGHGhighgp2_FD_203884 | JGI IMG/M metagenome (GOLD analysis project Ga0310694, IMG submission 203884) | Sheep rumen microbial communities from Palmerston North, Manawatu-Wanganui, New Zealand - 1742 DNA GHGhigh gp2 (v2) (version 2) | ecosystem: Host-associated > Mammals > Digestive system... | reverse complement strand
GCGAATTTTTGTTCGCCACAACCAGTATGCTCTTCACAATCTGCGATATTACGGGCGGAAAGACATACTGCCCGGGACGCTTGTAACGCACCGTCCGCTTCCCCAAATTGACTTCGCGGCCAGCAAGGTACAGCGACGAATTCGCAAGGTTCACCTTGTCGCTCGGCCCCATCACCTCGTCGGGCAACACTCCCAGACGGTTCATGGCTCGGAACAGATGCTCCAGTATGCGACGCAATTGTGTGTAATACAGCACCGCGTCAAAGCTTCTGTTCTCCTCCGGAAAATGCAACGCCTTCAGTATCTCCATCATCGTCTGACGCGCATCGGGCGTGAAATACTTCTCCATCGTCTCAAACACATCGCGGTACATGCTCCTTATCTTGTTGTCTTTGCGTCTCGCCACGGCATGGCGTATGGCCACTATCAGCTCGTTCAGGTCACTCTCTTTCCTGTAGTACAGACGACCCCACTCTTGCTCCATCTCGCTGCGTTGGCCCATGCTGATTCGCTCAAGGGTTTTGGCAAAGTCTGGCGCCGACCCGCTCGACAGCACATACCATGGCAGCATATCCTCGTTCTGGGCAAAAATGGCCTCCATCTCCCGCACCGCCTGATAAAGAAAGTCTGGCGACGGCGCATCACCGTCATTCACAACGCATTTGCCGTCAAGCACTATCGCCGAGAACGTCTCAAAACGGTTCTTCAATGCTGTGCGGGCTCGCTCCCAACTCCTGTACTGCTGCACGTCAATGTCGTACCTTCGACCAAGCTCTGTCAGGCCAATGCTGTCCGGCTCCTCGTCAACCCATATTATATGATATCTGTTCTTTTGACTGCCCATTTTATCTCTGATTTTTGTTTTTTATACCCCCTAACGTGTTTTTTTGTCTTTAATTGTGACCAACTAAAAATATATTCTCTCAATGTTTATTGTGTTGATATGACGCGTTTTGCAGAAAAGAAACTCTTAAATGTTGAAAAATAATTTGCCAATTCAAAAAAATGATGTACTTTTGCAAACTCAATCATTACACGAAAAAAACAATTTTTATAACAATCGTTTACAAAACCACTGTTTAAAACGGCATAAAAATCACAACAATGAAAAAAGGAATCCATCCCTCGAACTACAGACTCGTCGTGTTCAAAGACATGTCCAACGACAATATGATTCTCACCAAGAGCTGCGCCAACACTAAGGAAACCGTCGTCTACACCGACGGTCAGGAGTACCCCGTTGTGAAGCTTGAAATCTCCAACACTTCACACCCCTACTTCACCGGCAAGCTCAAACTGGTCGACACCGCTGGACGCGTCGATAAGTTCATGAACAAGTACAAAAAATACAGCAAGAATAAATAAGAAATATAGTAGTTTGTTTTAGGTTAAATGTTAGGAAAAAGCTCTTCTTGCAAGAGCTTTTTTTGTTTTCCTCCCCTCCAGCTCACTATTTCTCTTTTTTTCACTCTCGCCTAATGAAACATTTCACCCGTTTTGACGTAAAAAAATGCTGTCTCGCCTTTTCTGATTCTTGTGTGGCGGCATTATTCTCTGTAGACGAACAACCTATTAAGATTCTATGAACAACAACTATATCGACGAACTATTCCACGAAGTGGCTTGCGATTCTAACTTCGCCTCTGCTATGATCGAGGTGGTCCCTATGTCCGAATCCGGCAACGTCGAGGACTTCCTCTTCGAGGCTAATCCTGAATCTCCGGATGTCATCCCCATACTCCCTCTGACGGGTAACGTCATGTTCCCGGGCACCATCACGCCTATCAATGTCACGAGGCCTATGTCGCTCAAGCTCTTACGACATTTCGCCGAGAAAAACGAATACATCGGCGTCGTCACTCAGCGCAACGAACTGCATGATGTCCCCGAACGCGACGACCTCTACGATGTGGGATGCCTCGCGCAGGTCGTCAAGGTCATCGACATGCCCAACAACGAGGTCGTCGGCATTCTGCGCGGCTGCAGCAGCTTCATGCTCGGCGAAATAGTCTCGCGCAAACCGTTCCTCAAGGGCGTCCGCTTGCCCGTCGTCACCGCCGACACTTCCGACAAGTTCACCAAGGAGGATCGCGAGTCGGCTAAGATTCTCACCCGCCGCTACTCGGCATACCTTAAGTCGGTGAACTCCAACGACATCACTGTCAAGACTCTGAAGGAAATTCGCGGCCCTCGCATGCTCGTCAACTTCATCGCATCGCATATCGACATCGACATCACCTACAAGCAGACTCTCCTCGAGGCTACCTCCTTCAACGACCGCATCCTCGCTCTCTTGAGGCATGTCGGCGACATGGCCTCCATCGAGGATCTCCGTCACGAGATCCAGGAAAAAACGCAGGTGAGCATGGACAAACAGCAACGCGAGTATTTCCTCAACCAGCAGATGCATGTCATTCAGGAGGAACTCGGCGGCGCAGGCAACGATGCCGAAATCAAGTCGTTACGCGACAAGGCGCAGAAGAAGCAGTGGCCGGACAACGTCGCTCAGCATTTCAATCAGGAACTCGACAAGCTGCTACGTGTGCCTCAGGCCTCACCTGACTATAGTGTGCAACTCAACTACCTTAACCTCATGGTGGATCTGCCGTGGGGACATCGCGGCAATTTCAACACTAACAGGGATTTGGCGCGCCGGCGACTCGAACGCAACCATTTCGGTCTCGAGAAAGTCAAGGAACGCATACTCGAGATGATGGCTGTCCTCAATCTCACCGACCAGCGCAAATCGCCCGTGCTCTGCCTTGTGGGGCCTCCGGGCACCGGCAAGACGTCGCTGGGCAAGTCCATCGCCAACGCACTGGGACGCGAGTACGTCCGCGTGGCCCTCGGTGGCGTCCACGACGAGGCCGAGATACGTGGACACCGCCGCACCTATGTCGGCGCCATGCCCGGACGCATCATCAACGGCATGCTCAAGGCTAAGGTCGGCAACCCGGTATTCGTCCTCGACGAGATAGACAAGGTGCAGGCCAACAACATCAGCGGCGACCCTATGGCCGCTCTCCTTGAGGTGCTTGACCCTGAGCAGAATATGGCCTTCCACGACAACTACCTCGATGTCGACTACGACCTCTCCAGCGTCCTCTTCATTGCCACCGCCAACAGCGTCAGCGGCATTCACCCTGCCCTCGTCGACCGCATGGAGGTCATCGAGGTGCCGGGATATATCATGGAGGAAAAACTCCAGATAGCTAAGAACTACCTCGTGCCGCGTCAGCTCAAGGACAACGGTTTCCAGCGCGGCAGCTTCTCTTTCTCTTCCGAACTCCTGCGGCATATCATCGAGGACTATACCCGCGAGTCGGGCGTCCGTCAGCTCGAGAAGATGATTGCCAAGATGATACGCAACCGTGCCGTACTCGTCACCTCGGGCATGGAACCGGCTAAGAAGATTGCTGTCGACGAACTGCGCCCTGTCCTGGGTCTCCCTATCCATCAGTCTGAACGACGTGGCTCTGAACCTCGCGTGGCTGTCGTCACCGGTCTCGCATGGACGCAGGTAGGCGGCACCATTCTCTTCATAGAGGCATGCACCTCTAAGGGTAAGGGCACTCTCTCCATGACGGGCAACCTGGGCGATGTCATGAAGGAGTCGGCTACGCTGGCGTTCGAATACATCAAGGCTAACGCCACAAGCCTGAACATCGACCCAGAGAAATTGGAACAGTCTAATATTCACATACATGTCCCCGAGGGCGCTACGCCAAAGGATGGCCCCTCGGCTGGCATCACCATGTTCACCGCCATGGTCAGCGCTTTCACAGGACGCAAGGTGCGACCGGAATTCGCTATGACCGGCGAAATAACTCTTCGTGGCGCCGTAACGCCGGTGGGCGGCATTCGCGAGAAAATACTCGCCGCCAAACGCGCGGGCATCACCGACATCGTACTCTGCAACGACAACCGTCGCGACATCGAGGACATCGCTCCCGTCTACCTCGATGGCCTCTCGTTCCACTATATCAACGAGATGTCTGAGGTGCTGCCGCTTGTTTTGGTTTGACCTGCCAAATATTATAATTTAATCACTATTATGTTCCGCAAACTACTCTGCCTCCTTTCTCTTTCCGCAGCGCTCTCTGTCACGGCACAGACTGTCAATCAGGCTGTCACCGTCTCGGACATCTCACTCAAGCAGTTCCCTGGGCAGGTGTCTGGCATCTGGTCTCATGACGGTACCCTGCATTTCGCTGTCGGCGACATGCTCTTTGTCGCCAACGATGTCGACGGCGTGCTCTCTGTCCCTGCCATCGACACAACGCTGGCAGCCTTCGCGCCAGGAGCTTCATACTCTGTCTCTTCTCCCACAACGGGCAGCATCTTTTTCACAGCCGACGACAAGAACGGCGTCTCGCGGCTCTTCGAGTACTATGAGAAGAAGCCGGGCAAGTGGAACGTGCGGCGCGTCAAGCCCTCGGGATTCTCCTTCTCTATTGAACATCCGGTCTTTACCGCCGATGGCGGGACTATGGTCTTCGCCTCCGACTGCCCTATTGGCTTCGGCGGTCTCGACCTCTGGTATTCGCGCCTACATAATGGCGAGTGGCAGTATCCGCAGAATATGGGACACTACGTCAACACCGGCGGCAACGAGTGCTACCCGGCTCTCTATGGCGACTTCCTCGTCTTCTCCTCCGACGGGCGCAACGGCCGTGGCGGCTACGACCTCTATGCCTCTCGTCTCGTCGCGCTCGAACAGACGGGCGACACGGTGATGATGTACCCCATCGGCCGCTCTCAAGTCCATTCTCTCGGCGCTCCCTTCTGCTCCGACGTCGACGACATCGCCTTCTCGGTCGACAACGCAGGACACGGATGGTGGCTCTCCCACGACACTGTGACGCACTCCGTCGCTCTCCATTCTTTCTCCTCTCGGCTGGATTGCATCTCTCTCTCCGGCATCGTCAGGGGCAACGACTCTGCTCCCGTCGCGGGCGCCGAGGTCGTGGTGCGCGACGCCGACGGCAAGGAATACCGCGCTCTCTCCGACAGCTCGGGACTCTACAACGTCTTTCTCATCCCTTCCGTGCGCTACGAACTCGCTTTCCACGCCTCGGAGCATTTCGTCGAACGACTCTCCGTCGCTTACGAACGCGCAGGCGAAGGCTCTCTCTACGATATGAGGTCTATCGACATCGCTCTGCAGGGCTTCGTCTTAGGCTCGCGCTACCGCTTCGACGACCTCTTCCTCACCTCCGTCTCCAGCGAACTGTCACGCAACGGACGTGAACGTCTGGCTCAGCTCGCTCGTTTCCTGAATGAGAACGAAGGCCTTACGCTCACCATCGAGTCGGCTTACAATCTCAGCGAGGACAGGCCGTTCTGCTCTCTCCTCAACCAGTCGCGCCTCCGCTCAGTGACCGATTATCTGAGGGCGCAGGGCGTGCCGCTCTCTTCTCTGACCTCTTATGCTGCCGATGTGCCGCCACTCACGGCCGACAGCACGGCTCTCTCTTCAGCTGCTGTCTCCTCACGCACACTCTCTTTTGTCTTCAGTAGGAAGTGATATGTTTACATTGTTGTGGTACAGCTACTTCGTAGTTGCTTGACCGTTTTTTTTTGTGGTCGACGCAACATTTTTTTACTTTTTTGCGACTATATATACAATAAGGATTAATTCCCACGTTATTAAATGTTGTTTTTGAATAAAATTATCTTTTCTATGAATATCAAGTCTTATTTCAAGTTCTTCGCCGTTCTGGTCGCTTTGACTCTTACGCCCTTCGTCTCCCAGGCTCAGTTCTCTGTCACGTTGGGCAGCCAGCATGTTACCAACAGCAACTGGAATGCCGACTCGCTGGTGCGCAACGTGCTCCTCGGCGAGGGTGTTGAAATCTTCAATGTCCAGTTCAACGAGGCCAACAGCATCAACTACAACGGTGTCGGCACTTTCAACATCGGCCCTAATTCCAACAATAATGTCGGTATTCAGTCCGGTATCGTTCTCTCCACCTCGGAGGCCACTTACTTGCAGAATACCACTAATGGTAATGCGAACAACTGTCCCGCCGTCAGTGCGGCAGGCAAGGCTCGGCTGGATTCTATCATCAATCACAACGGAGCTGATCATTACGATGTGAACGACGTCTCGATGCTTGAGTTCGACTTCATCCCTCGCTCCGATTCCATCAAGTTCCGCTATGTCTTTATGTCTGCAGAATACCATCCGGCTTGTTTTGTCTGTAAACAATTCAACGATGCTTTCGGCTTCTTCCTCACTGGATTGCGTCACCCCGACGACGGTGGCGGTATGTTCAACAATACCAACATCGCGCGCCTCCCCAACTCCACGACGGAAATCTCTATCAACAGCGTGAACGGCGGCTGCTCTGACCATGGCCCCAATACGCCTTGCCTTCTTAATAACACCGCCTATTATGTTGATAATTACGGAGCCAACTTCCCGGTCGTCAAGGGTATGAACGGTATGACTACGGTGCTCACCGCCGAGGCTAAGGTCATTCCTTGCCAGACCTACCATATCAAGATGGCTATCGCTAATGCTTCCGACCACGCTTATCATTCGGCTGTCTTCCTCGAGGCAAACAGCTTGAACTCCAATCCTATCGACTTCCGCTTCGTGAACAACGCCAACCCCTCTGACCCCTCACGCCTCTTCGAAGGCTGCGAAGCTAAGATTGTTATGACACGTCCGCATGCTCTCTCCGTACCCACGGCTATCGACATAGACCTCACTGAGAGCACCGCAACTCTCGGCGACGACTACGAGGGCGTCAACCCGCTCATCTATTTCCCGGCCAATGTGACAACTCATACCATCAATGTCGCTCCTAAGCGCGACGCCATCACCGAAGGCGAGGAAACGGTCAAGCTGGTCTTCAGCGCTCGCAACGGATGCCAACGCTCCGACTCGGTCCAGTTCTCCATCCTCGACGTCGAACAGCTGGTCGCCAAAATAGTACACGACTCCCTCACCAACAGCTCTATATCGGTACTCCTCAACAGCGATGTCACGGGAGGCATGGAGGCTAAGAGGTATTTCTGGGAAAAATTCGATGCAAATCGCAACCTGCTAAACACCTACACCACTACATCCGTCACCACTCCCACCATGCCCGACAGCTTCTGGAAACTCACTGTCAACGACTCCTGCGGCAACACATGGCAGGATTCCATGGTCGTCGGCATCCGACGAGACTTCGGCGCCATCCTCAGAGACCAGTTCGGCTCTGCTCCTCTGGTCAAACTGCGCATCTCCGACACCACCATCTGCGAGGGCGCCGCTCTCGACCTCGTCCTGCATGGCGCCGACAGCTGCGTGTGGGCCATCTCTGGTCAGCAACCCTTCGAATTGCAAGACTCCAATGTGCACCTCGTACCCACCGACAACGTCACCAAATATATTGTTCACTCCTATCTCTGGTGGAACGATCAGTACTGGGAGGATGTCGACTCGGTCATCGTAACGCGCATTCCTCTGCCCAATGTTCAAGTCGCAGCCTCTAAGGAACGTATCTGCCAAGGCGAGTCTATCACCCTTACGGCCTCTGGAAGCAATATGTACACCTTCGACGGCGATACCACTAATTTTGAGACGGCTAACACGCACGTCTACGCACCCGACACCACGACAATGTACGTCGTATGGGGCCTCACCAACGGCGCTAAATGCTATGGCGTCGACTCTGTCCTCATCGTCGTCGACACCACACCCGACATCAAATTCAACGATGTGCACGGCCTCTGCAACGGCGAGTCGGCCGAACTCATCGTCACCACCACGGCACCCAACTTCGCATGGAGCGCCAACCCTCCCGACGCCTCTCTGGCAGGACAGGAACAGCACGCCGACATCTTCGTCACCCCTGCCGTCACAACCGTCTACACCGTCAACGCCTCCAATGGCGTATGCCTCAACACCAAGTCAACTACCATCGCCGTCGAAGCTAATCCTATCGCTATAGGCGAGGTTTCCCCCAAGACCGTCTCTCTCGGTAAGATGGAGGCTGTCTTCATCGACCAGAGCCAGCACTCCACCACACGCAAGTGGGAATTCCCCGACGGCACCGAACGCGACGACCAGCAGTTCACCTTTGTCGTGCCCGAAGATGTCGACTCCATCAGTGTGCGCCTATGGGCCTACAACCCCTACATGTGCTTCGACACCACCACCGTCACCGTCTATGTCGACCACACCACTCTCTGGGCCCCCAATGCTTTCACTCCCGACGAAAGCACCAACAACTCCTTCCTCGTCAAAATGAACGATGTCCAACGTTACCACATCATTATTTATGACCGACGCGGACAAATCGTCTTCGAGTCTTACGACCCTGAACAACCGTGGACAGGATTGACCAAAAATGGCAAAAAATGCCCTCAAGGTGTATACACTTACATCATCTCTTGCCACAAAATCACCTACCCCTACGACCAAATTGTTAATAAGGGAACTGTGGTGTTAATTAGGTAGTTGCGGCGTATTTCTTGTTTTCTCTGAAAAAATTATTGAAAAAAATTTGGTCGGTTTCGCAAAATGTAGTACTTTTGCAACCGCATTTGAGGAACGGAAAAGCATTTTTTTGATACTAAAATGCAGTACTGAAAAACTCAAATCAACGTTCGGGGCGTGGCGCAGTTGGCTAGCGCACTTGCATGGGGTGCAAGGGGTCGGAAGTTCGAGTCTTCTCGCCCCGACGAAACAAAAAGGTTCTTCATCTGAGGAACCTTTTTTTTAATAGCTGCCACCTCAGTAATTGTTCGCAATTTCTCTCTTTCGCTATTGTATGTTTTTCTCGAATCAATAAAAAACAATTATACAGTTCAACAATATACAATTTCCATGTCTCTCGATTCTCTATACGAAATCTATCTGCAAAGCCGCACCGTCGTCACCGACTCGCGCAAGGTCTCCAAAGACTCTCTCTTCTTCGCCTTGAAGGGCGAGCACTTCGACGGAAATAAGTTCGCCGCCCAGACGCTCGCCGACGGCGCCGCCTGCTGCGTCGTCGACAGCCCCGACGCTGTCGTCGACAGCCGATGCATGCTCGTCGACAATGTCCTCGAGACCCTGCAACAGCTGGCACGTATGCACCGCTCCAATCTTTCCATCCCTGTCATCGGCATCACTGGCACCAATGGCAAGACAACCACCAAGGAGCTGGTCAATGCTGTCCTCTCCAAACGTTACCGCACATGGGCTACGCAGGGCAATTTCAACAATCATCTCGGCGTGCCGCTCACCATCCTCTCCATTCCGCAGGATGCTGAAATAGCCATCATCGAGATGGGCGCCAATCACCCGGGCGAGATCGATTTCCTTTGCAATATTGCCAACCCTGAGTTCGGCCTCATCACCAACGTCGGACGCGCTCATCTTGAGGGCTTTGGCTCTTTTAAAGGCGTCATACATACCAAGACGGAACTCTACAAGCATCTTGCTGCCATGGCGGGCGTCATCTTCGTCAATGCCGACGATGAGATTTTGATGGAACGCGCTGAGAAAATGGCTGTCCTCCCTTCTACTCCTTCGGTGCTGCCGGGCTTCGTGCCGTCGTTCCCTGGTGCGGTGCCGGGCGACTACACTGACGCCTTCCACCCGCGTGGAGTCAACATGCCGATGGCTTCTGTCGTCACCTACGGCTCTGACGAGACGGCCGAAATCAAAGGCTCATTCGTCTCTTCTGACCCCTTCATGAAGTTCTATTTCGAGAATGGCGACAACGTCTACACGGTGCAGAGCAACCTGGTGGGCGGCTACAATTTCCCCAACGCCATGGCGGCCGTCTGTGTCGGACAGTATTTTGGCGTCGACCTCTTCGACATCAAGTCGGCCATCGAGGAATACCGCCCGTCGAACAACAGGTCGCAGTGCAAGTCTACAGAACACAATACGCTCATTCTCGACTGCTACAACGCCAACCCGTCGAGCATGTCTCTCGCCGTCGACAATTTCATCGCCATGAAGGCGCAGCATAAGGTCGTGGCTCTGGGTAGTATGAACGAACTGGGCTCTGCCTCCTCCTCCGAACACCGCTCTCTCCTCGACAAGGTATTGCATGGCGGCTTCGACACCGTCGTCCTCGTCGGCGATGGCTTCGCTTTCGCCAAGGGTAGGGAAGGCGTGCTCTGGTTCCCAACAAGCAACGAGGCTTGCGACTACCTGCGTCAACATCCGATATGTGGAGCCACCGTCCTGGTGAAGGGCTCCAACTCGCATAAAATGTGGCTTCTGGAAGAGGTGCTCTGACATTTTGCCCATCTCTGTCGCTCAATATCATATTTTTTTGTCACCACAAAAAAATATTTGTCAACTTAAACCGTTATCATTAATAATGATTCAGAATCAGTCTGCAATTACTCCTCTTTGCAATTGTATTTTTTTACGCAACAATTAAATAATTAAACAATTAACAATTCAACAGTTCTTTCTCTGTCACGAACAATATAAACAGTTATGAAGAAAATATTTGCTTTTGCGGCTTTTGCCCTCCTCGCCGTCGGCACCATGATGGCTCAGAACACTTTTAAAGGCAGCATCGTCTACACAGCCACCTCCACCGGTGAGACTTCTTTCCAAGTCCCCGAGCAGATTGCTACCGCCGAAATCAAGGTGTACGACAACAAGGTCTTCACCACCAGCCCTCTCTTCCTCGGCAACCAGTTCACTAACTCTGTCCTCGTCGACGGTCGTAAGCAGTTCGTCTGTATGGATCTCAGCATGCTGATGATGTACTTCTCGCAGATGGATGTCGAACTCGACTATCAGGGTTCAAGCAAAATACTTGTCACCAACGAGCTGAAACAGTCCGACATTGACAGCCTTACCATCCCTGTCACCGAAGGCTATTATATTGAATATGTCGACGAGGCGAAGACCATCGCTGGCGTCGAGGCCAAGAAGGCCGTCATTCATGCCTTCGACGAGGACGGCGAAGACCACCCCACGGTGATGTGGTACAACGCCGAGATGGGCCCTGAGGTGAACGCCATTTTCAATGGCGTGAAGGGCGTGGCTCTCGAATATTCAATGAACCTCGGCGAAGGACGACAGATCACTCTCACCGCCAGCGAAATCAAGAAAGGCAAGGTGAAGGAGGTCGACATGCTCCTCCCCAGCGGCTATGAATCAATCAGCGAAAAGGATTTCACCGAGCTTTTCAAACAGATTCAGGAAGAGCTGCAATATCTTAATGAAGAATAATCTCAATACTTGATGGCTAAGAAGAAGAAACAAGTAAAACCCACCAACGAGGGAGGCCTGAAGCATTTTCTGGCCTCCTCTCAGTTTGCTATGGCGCGCGGAGCTTTCTACATGCTCTTCGCTTTCTACTCTGCCATGGCTATCTTGAGCTATGTTGTCGTTTTCATTATTAAAGGTGTTGAACCTGCCAACGCCGCCAATGTCTGTGGCACTTTTGGAGGGTGGCTCGCCTCGCTTCTCGTGAGCCAGATGTTCGGCATCGCGGCTCTGGGTCTCTGTTTCCTTCTTTTCATCTACGGCATGCGCCTGATACACAAGAACCGCGATCTCAAACAGGGCAAGGAATTGCGTCCCACGCTATGGCGCGACGACAAACGTTTCCGCAAGTGCTTATGGTCCACTCTCTTCTGGGTGATATGGTCGTGTGTGACCATCGGATGGCTCGCCAATCCCAACAAGGGCGAGCAGGACACGCTGGGCGCTTCGTTGGCTGGCGTCGTGGGCAACGAGCTGGCACGACTGCTCTTCGGCATGTTGCATATCGGCCTGCCTATCCTTCAACTGTTTTTGGCGGGTCTGTTCCTTGTCCTCGTTCATCATGTAAATATCAAGCTTCCAGAACATAAGGAGGGGGCACAACCTAAGAAAGAACCTGTTCCAGAACCGGTAGTGGAGGAGGGCGAGAAGAAGATGAGTTTCTTCAAACGTCTCTTCAGCAGCGTCGGAAGGGAAGATGACGACGACAATGCTGACGACGATAAGCACAGCGAAGGCGCTGAGTTTGAGCCCGACTCGCATTTCGACGACATCGTGGGCAAGCGTGGCGTAGCTGATGATGACGACCAGCCTAAGGACGACACCTCTGACGATGACGACTCTGAGAACGGCAAGGAGGTGATTTTCAGCATAGACGATGAATTCGAGAGAATAAACCGCCGTGCTGGTCGCCCAGGCGAGGTGTCGGCTAACGAGCCTCACTTCATCGTCAACGAGACTGGCCTTTCTGGCAATAATACTGCTGGCGACGTCGATGTGACGGAAAAAGAGGAGATGGATCCCGACGATTACAGGCAACACTACGGCATTGACGAACCGTATGATCCTAAACTGGATTTAAGTGATTTCCAGATGCCTAAGACCGACATCCTTGAGGACTGGGACAAGACTAACGTGAAGGTCTCCAAGGAGGAACTGGTCGCCAATAAGGATCGCATCGTCGAGACGCTTCGCGACTACGGCATCGAGATTACCGAAATATCTGCTCAGCCGGGACCGACTGTGACGCTGTATAAGATAAAACCTGCCCGTGGCGTGCGAATAAGCAAGATACAGGGTCTGGAGAACGATATAGCCCTCTCCCTCGCTGCCTTAGGCATTCGTATCATCGCGCCCATTCCTGGCGAGAGCAACATCGGCATCGAGGTGCCTAACGCTAAACCGCAGATTGTGGCTATGAAGACCATGCTCGAGAGCGAGGAGTTCAAAAATGCTAAGATGGAACTGCCCATCGCCTTCGGCAAGACCATCAGCAACGAGTGCTTCGTCACCGACCTCGCCAAGATGCCTCACCTCCTCATGGCTGGCGCTACAGGTACCGGTAAGTCGGTGGGCCTGAACGCTGTCATCGCTTCGCTGCTTTACACCAAGCACCCCTCGGAACTGAAACTGGTGCTGGTAGACCCCAAAAAGGTTGAGTTCTCGCTCTATTCTAAGATTGAACGCCACTATCTGGCAGTCCTGCCCGACGAGCAGGAAAAGGATCCCGACAAGCGCGAACCGGTAATCACCGACGTCAAGAAGGTGGTGCGCACACTCAACTCGCTATGCATCGAGATGGACTCACGCTACGACTTGCTCAAGATGGCTAAGGTGCGTAAGATTACGGAGTACAACGACAAGTTCTGCAAGCGTATGCTCAACCCCGACCACGGTCACCGCTACTTGCCCTACATCGTCGTGGTCATAGACGAGTTCGGCGACCTGATTATGACTGTCGGCAAGGAGGTCGAACTCCCCATTTGCCGTCTGGCACAGCTGGCACGTGCTGTGGGTATTCACCTGATTATTGCTACTCAGCGTCCTACAACCAACATCATCACCGGTACCATCAAAGCCAACTTCCCTGCCCGCGTCGCTTTCCGCGTCACAAGCGGCATCGACAGCAAGACTATCCTCGACACCGGCGGCGCTCAGCAGCTCATCGGCCGTGGCGACATGCTCATCTCGTTGGCGGGAAAGGACTTGGTGCGTCTGCAATGTGCTCTTATCGACACTCCTGAGATTGAAAGACTTGTCACCTTTATCGGCGAACAGCGTGGCTACGCCGACGGCGAGGGCTTCATACTTCCCGAATATCTGGACGAGAATGACGAGCCTAACAAAGAGTTCGACGCTAAGTCGAAGGACGAGTTTTTCAACGACGCGGCACGTCTTGTCGTCGCCTCCCAGTTCGGCAGCACGTCGTTGCTGCAGCGCAAGCTCTCGCTGGGCTACAACAGGGCGGGTCGTATCATCGACCAGCTCGAGGCGGCGGGCATCGTCGGCCCCTACAACGGCTCCAAGGCTCGCGACGTGCTGATTAAGGATGAAGTGACTCTTGAGGAACTTCTGAAATCGCTCTAATACTGCTTGTCGTGCGCGCCGCAGAAACTCCTCTTGATGATTACCTCGAAGGTCTCAGCTCGCCGGCCGACGAGCTCCTCGTTGCCATCGAACGCTGGGCTAACCTGCACACCGCTCAGCCTCAAATGGTTTGCGGACCGCATGAGGGCGCTCTGCTTACGGCCTTATGCCGCTCTCTGTCAGCCCGTACCGTCGTCGAGGTGGGCTCTTTTGTCGGCTACTCAACCATCTGTCTCGCTCGTGGCATGTCGGCAGGCGCCACGCTGCATGCCTTCGAGGTCAATGAAGAATATGAGGCTCCTTTGCGTCGGCACATCGCTATGGCGGGAGTGGATGACAGGGTCTTGATTCACATGGGCGACGCCAAGGTGCTGCTGCCTGAAGTGCTGGAGGAAACGGCTCTTGTCGATATGGCTTTCATCGATGCCGACAAGCGCAATCTTTCGCTCTACTACGAAATGATTATCCCGCGGATGCGCCGTGGCGGCCTTGTGCTGATAGACAATGTGCTGTGGGGAGGCAAGGTGCTCGACACCGTCTCTAACCACGATGCTGACACGCTGGCGATGGACGCTTTCAACAAGATGGTCTGCAACGACCCTCGGGTCGAGAACGTCATGCTCAATGTGCGTGACGGCCTCACGGTATGCTCTGTCCTATAGCTCTCTCCACGCCTCTGCGCTATATCGTTCAACCGACATCCTCTGTGGACTAAAAACGCTGTTTTCGTTTTTTTTTCGTCGAATGAAAAAAAAATACTATTTTTGCATTTCGAATTAAGCGTTTTATTGAAAAAATAAAACGTAGTATATCTAACGATAATATATTATAAATGAAGAAAATAGTTGTATTGTGTTCTCTTGCTGCCGTCGTTATGGCTTTGTCGTCATGCGGCAAAGAACGTACATGCCGTTGCTCGGTATTGGGCGATCAGACGGTCAGAATTATTAAAATAGAGAAGGGCACTTGCGAGGATCTCCGTTCTCTGCTCTATGATCAGGATCCGGTGCTCTATCCCGACATCACCGACTCGGTCCTCTGCACCGATTTCGACTTCGAGGCCTATACTAACAATTAATACTGTATGATGATGAAAACAAGAAAAATAATAGCTCTTTTGATTGTTGTAGCCATTCTGTCGTCGCTCTCTGCCTGCAAGAAGAACCGCTACTGCCACTGCATCGGCGAAAGCTATGAAAAGGTGCGCGATGACGGCGACACTATCCTCTTCGCCGACACCATCGTCGTCAATATCGACCGTAGCATGAAGTGTGAGAGCATCTCTGAGATGGGCTTCGAAAAACAGCAGGAGGGCGTCCCCGTAACCTCTACCAGAAAATTCGACTGCAAAGAGCTTGACATGGACACTGTCGCCACCATCCCTCAGGAACATCCTGTCGATGATTGACGGCCGTACTGTTGCTCTCGCGTGTATAATTGTTTCCTTTAGCATTTTGTTATGAAGCATAAATGTCTGCCTGTCGTGGCCGTCGTACTGAAGATGCTGATGGGCGTGTTATTCCTGATTTCGGCTCTGGCAAAGCTGAACGCCATTGACATCTTTGAAACTTACGTCTACTCTTTTGGCCTCTTCTCGATGACGACGTCGTTCTTCTTGTCGAGGATTGTCATAGGTCTTGAACTCGTCCTGGGCGTGGCGCTTATCTCTAACCGCCACCACCGCTTCACCATGCTGATGACGCTCCTGTTTCTCCTATGCTTCATCGTATTCTTGACCTATGCTCATCTGATAGGTCGCTCCGACAGCTGTCATTGCTTCGGCGAGTTGCTGCCTTTCGACCCTGTGCAGTCGATTGTCAAGAATGCTGTCTTAGTACTCGTACTGCTTTTCTCCTTCAAATATACACCTGCAGAATGGAGCCCCCGATGGTGGCTTGTCATCATCGTCTACCTGCTGCTCGCGGCACTGATGCTCGCATACTACTATTTCCACCTCAAGGTCATCTTCATCTTCTCGTTCGTCATGCTGGCGGTCTGTATGGCCGTCTCCCTGCTTGCCAGTTTCAAGTTCTATCGCAAGTGGTACGTCACCGCCATGCTGATAGCTGCGCCGATAGTGTCGGTATTCATCCTCTCGCCACCCGACAACTGGATGTTCAGCGAGGGCGGCGGGACATACGACAGCGAACTGCTGGTGAAGCAACTGAGCGCTCCCGCTGAGGAAACCATGCTTGCCGAACCCGACTCCTTGTCGCTGGACGAGGGTGCTTTGGCTCATCTGGGCTTCGACAGCGGACGCCGTCTGGTCGCTCTGTTCAGCCCCACATGCGACTACTGTAGTCTGGCGGCACAGAAGATATGCACTATCGTCGAACGACATCATATTGACTCCGCCGACGTGGCATACGTCTTCCCGGTGGTCAAGAATAAGGATAGCTACAACCTCTTCTTCGAGAAGAGCATGTCGCCACGCTACAATTTTACATTGATCGATAAGACGTTGTTTGTCAAGATAACACGTGGCTCATTCCCCGTGGTAGTCCTGCTCGAGGACGGAGTGGTGCGTCATGCGTTCGAATACCGCAACATCGACGAGACGGTGATAGCCTCTTTCATGAACAACAAGCCTAATAATACCGAGAAGTGAAAAAGTCTGCTTTTTTCTTATTGCTTTCGACGCTGCTCTTCGTCTCTTGCGGAAAGACGTGCCGCTGTTACCGCTATGACGGTAATGTCGACGAATTTGAGATGAGCGAGTTGACGGAAAAGGACATGTCGTGCGACGGCATGGAGGACTACAATTTCGGTCTGACCTATTCGCTCTGCGAGCGGGTGTTGAACTGAGCTTATCTCTTGAGGTGAAGCTTCTTCAGCACTGCTGAGGTTATATCCTTCTCGTTGTATGCCACAAAGGCGAGATATACCATCAGCAACAATGTGTTTACGGCCATCGACAGCCACATGTTGGGTGTCTTTATCACCGACATGGCGGCGAATAATGCCATCGCCAGAGCGAAGTATCCGAAAATGCTCTTCAGCGGATATTCCGTGGGGTTGTAGTGCTGCCCCAGGAAATAGCTCAGCACCATGCACACGGCGTAGCCTGCAAAACCGCCCCATGCACATGCCATATACCCGTAGCGCGGCACAAAAACTATGTTTATCGTCAGCAGTACCGCACATCCTATTATCGACATGACTGCTCCCCACCACGTCTTGGCTATCAGCTTGTACCAGAACGACAGGTTGAAATAGATGCCCATGAAGATTTCCGCCATCATGACGATGGGCACCACCCGCAAACCTTCCCAGTAGCGGCTGGAGATGATGTGCTTGAGCAACCCCATGTAGGCTATCACTGCCAGAAAGGCAAAGAGGGTGAAGATGATAAAGTATTTCATCACAGAGCCTTGCATCTCTTTGCTGTCCTTGCTGCCGTTGCTGCCGAACACCAGGGGCTCGTAGGCGTAGCGGAAGGCCTGAGTAATCATCGCCATGATCATCGCTATCTTTGCACAGGCGCCATAGATGCCCAGCTGCTGGTCGCCCTCCTCACCGGGCATGAGGAAACGGAAGCAAATCTTGTCGGCCACCTGATTGAGGATGCCTGCCAACCCGAGCAACAACAACGGCCATGTGTAGCGCAGCATCTCTCCTACAAGGCGACGGTCGACGCCATGACGCATGCTGCGCAACTCGGGAATGAACGCCAGCGTTATAGGAACGGTGCATATCAGGTTGATAAAGAAGATGTAGAACACCTGCCTGTCGGGCGTGTACCAGCCGAAGGTGTCGCTGCCACCAGCCACAAGGTGTGGCACCAGCAGGAAGACTATCAGGTTGAGACTGATGTTACAAACGATGAAAAGCAACTTCAGAAAGGCGAACTTCCAAGCCCTGCCTTTGAAACGCAGATAGGCGAACAGGATGGCCTGAAAAGCGTCAAAGGCTACGATGACAGACATTATGCGTATGTATTCCGGGTGGTCGCCATATCCTACGGCGGACGAGATGGGCCCTATCAGGCTGTTCACAATGACCACGAACAGCAAGCCTACCGTGCCGACCATGTAAAGCACTGTGGAGAAGACCCTCTGGTACTGCTCTTTGTTGCGGTTGGCGAAATAGAAGAACGTCGTCTCCATGCCGAAGGACAGCAACACCAGAAGCAATGCGGTGTAGGCGTAGAAGTTGGTCACTATGCCGTAGTTGCCCGAACTCACAAGGGTATAGGTGTAGAGCGGCACCAGCAGGTAGTTCAGGAAACGGCCCACTATTGAACTCAGCCCGTAGATTATGGAGTCGGAGAATATCTTTCGTATCGTTGTTTTTTCCGCCATGACGTCTGTCTTTTATTATCCCCCTATAACGACACCCATCCTTTTTTTATTTTATCAGTTGTTAAATAAAAATAAAACAAGACGATAAAAGCATTGAATGAAAAAAAAATGCTATCTTTGCATTTTTGTAATAAATAGATGAAACCAATGATAAAACGCTTAAATATTGTTCTTTGTTCTGTTCTGGCGCTCTTTGCGCTCGTATCATGTGGTGAGAAAGTGACGATACAGTCCTACTCTATCATCCCCGAGCCTGCTGAGTTCAGCACCTCCGACGACAGTTTCACGCTTTCGACAAGCACTACTCTCTATGTCGGCAACATTGGCCAGAACGACCCCTCGGTCAAGTATATCTCGCGCGTTCTCCGTCAGTGGCATTTCAATCCGGTGCTCGTCGGCAAGCCCGAGTCCAACAGTCTGTGCCTCATCATCAACGACACTGCCAACCTCGCGCTGGGCGACGAGGGCTACTCTATGGTTGTCGACAAGGACGCTGTCACCATCTCGGCCAACAGCGAACGAGGACTTTTCTATGGTTTCCAGACTTTTGTGCAGATGATGCCGGAGGATATCTCTAAGGTGAGGTACAACAAGATAGTGCTTCCGGGATGCAAAATCAACGACTATCCCCGTTTCGCTTGGCGTGGCAGCCACCTCGACGTGTCGCGTCACTTCATCCCCGTGTCGCAGGTCAAGAAGCACCTCGACCTGATGGCGCAATACAAGCTCAACAAATTCCACTGGCACCTTACCGACGACCATGGCTGGCGCATCGAGTCGGACAAGTACCCACTGCTGAACGATGTGGGGTCGTGGCGCGTGGACCGTGACGACCAGCCGTGGGGCGAGGCGGAACCTCCTGCTGAGGGCGAACCACGCTCAAATGGCGGATACTACTCGCATGAGGAAATCCGCGAGATAGTGCAGTATGCCGCAGAACGTTACATCGATGTCATCCCCGAGATTGAGATTCCTGGCCACTGTTGCGCCATCCTCGAGGCCTATCCCAACTTCGCCTGCGCTGGCGACGACACTACATATACTGTGCAGATTGGCCCCTACTGGCCTCCGCGGGCCATCCTGTGCGGCGGCAACGACAGCGTGATTTCGTTCCTGAAGACTGTCATGGACGAGATTATCCCGCTGTTCCCCTACGAATACATACACATTGGCGGCGACGAGGCGGTGAAGGACAACTGGAAACGTTGCCCACGCTGCAACAAAAGGATGAAGGAATTGAAATTCAGCGATTACGAACAACTGCAGAGCTGGATGATTGTGGAGATTGAGAAGTACGTCAAGCAGTATGGCAAGAACATCATAGGCTGGGACGAGATCCTCGACGGCGGCGTCTCGGCCGATGCCACTGTCATGTCGTGGCAAGGCACCAAGGGCGGCATCGTCGCAGCACGCAAGGGCAACAACGTCATCATGACTCCCACCGACTACTGCTACTTCAACTACTATCAGGCTAATCCAGATTTCCAGCCTCCGGCAATGCCCAATTCGCTCATCACCCTCCGCAAAGTGTATCAGTTTGACCCCATGCCCGCCGGTCTCAACGCGGCGCAGCGCAAGTATATTCTGGGCGGTCAATGCAACTTGTGGACGGAATACATCAACAACGGCGCACAGGCTGAATACATGCTATTGCCGCGTCTCTGTGCCATTGCCGAAGACTTGTGGAGCGACCCGCATGTCAAACAGTGGGAGCTCTTCCGCAGGAAGATAGAACATCATCGTATCCGCCTTAATGCCAACGACTACAAGGTGGGCACCTCCTCCTTCATGCCTCTCCTCGTCACCGAGAAAGGCAAGAATGGCGTCGTCAAGGTCTCTCTCGACTATGAGCGCGAGGGAACGCATATCTACTATGCAATCGGCGATGGCGACTTCGTGCGCTACACTGCCCCGTTCGAGGTACAGAAGGGCACTGAGGTCAGGACGCTCTCTTTCTTCAATGGCATCATGAAAGAGAAAATGTACCGGTTTACAGTTGAATGACACCTGTCAATTTTTTTTCCGCTCTGCTATTATGACTCAATTCGATTTTTCAAGCATAGAACCCTACTCGGCTGAGGAAGTCCCGGCAGCCATCACCAGACTGGCTCACAACCCCATGTTCGCCCGTCTGGTGAAAACGATGAACCCAAAAGTCGACGTTGACGCTTTCGCCGCCATGATGGAGTGCATCTCCACTTGTGACGAGCTGCAGTATATGATTATGCGCCCGCTTGTCTATCAGATTATCAAACGCAGCGCCACTTCTTTCACCTACGACGGCTTCGACCTCATCGCCAAGAACCAGCCCTATCTTTTTGTCTCCAATCACCGCGACATCACTCTCGATGCCGCCCTGCTGGATGTGGCTCTCATGTCCAAGGGCTTCACCACACCGGAGATTGGCTTTGGCAACAACCTGATGAAGAACGACTTCATCATCGACCTCTTCCGTCTGAACAAGATGTTCACCATCATACGCGACGGCTCGCGCAAGGAGTTCTACAACAACTCGCTATTCCTGTCGCACTATATCCATCATGTTATGGATACTAAGCACAGCTCGGTGTGGATCGCCCAGCGCAACGGACGAACTAAGGACGGCAACGACCGCACCGACCAAGGCCTGCTGAAAATGTTCTCCATGGCCGGCACTGGCGACTTCGAGAACGACTTCAACCATCTTCATATTGTCCCAGTGGCGGTAAGCTATGAGATAGAGCCTTGCGATGTCATGAAGGCTGTCGCTGTCTACACCTCAATGACAGGACTTTACGAGAAATCACCTCATGAGGACGTGCTGAGCATCATTATGGGTATCTCTCAGCAGAAAGGCGCTGTGCATATTCAGATTTGCCCTCCTATCAGCGAGGCTGAAATTGCCACCTGTGCCGAGAAGAAGAAGAACGACCGCTTCACCGCCCTTGCCGAAATAATTGATGAACGCATCTATGCAGGGTACAAACTGCACAAAACCAACTATATCGCTACCGACCTGCTGAATGGGAATGCCGACTATGAAGAACACTACACCACCTCGCAGATGGAGGAGTTCATAGCCTATGCCGACCATGCGCAGCTCAAAGGCACATCGGTGGCCATGCGCTCCAAAATTATGGAAATTTTTCTCTCTATATACGCTAACCCTCTGAACAACAAGTTGAAACTCAAGCATGATAAATAGAATAAAAGATATAGCTCACCGCATAAACCCTAAGGTTATTGAATGGCGCCGTTGGTTGCACCAGCATCCTGAACTGTCGCAACAGGAGTTCGGCACCATGGCTTTCGTCGCTGAACGCTTGAAAGAGATGGGTCTGCAACCCCGCACCGGTATCGGCAAGACGGGCTGCATGGCTGTCCTACGTGGGGGCATAGAGCCCGACAGCTACTGTGTGGCTCTGCGCAGCGACTACGACGCTCTGCCTCTGCAAGAACAGACGGGACTCGACTTTGCCTCACTGAACCCCGGCGTCATGCATGCCTGCGGACACGACATGCACACCAGCTCGCTGCTGGGCGCCGCCGCCATCCTGTGCGAAATCAAGGAACAGCTGCACGGCACGATAATGTTCATCTTCGAGCCCTCGGAGGAGATGTACCCCGGCGGCGCGCGCATGATGATGGACGACGGCCTTTTCTCCGAGCTGATGCCCGACGAGATTTACGCCTTCCATTGCTTGCCCGAGATGGACTATGGGCGCGTGGGAATGCGCAAAGGCAAGTATATGGCGTCGACCGACGAGCTGTACTGGACTGTGAAAGGCCGTGGCGGCCATGGAGCTACCCCTCATCTGAGCGTCGACCCCATACTTATAGCAAGCCACATCGTTGTGGCTCTCCAGCAGATCGTCAGCCGCAACGCATCGCCATTGATGCCAACGACTCTCAGCTTCGGCAAGTTCATCGGCAGCGGACGCACCAATATCATTCCCGACGAGGTGAAGATGGAGGGCATCATCCGCACATTCGACGAGAAATGGCGCCTCGAGGCTCATGACAAGATACGCAAGATTTCCGAAGGCATTGCCGAAAGCATGGGCGGCGAGTGCGACCTTTTCATCGATTATGGTTATCCTTATGTCGTCAATGATGACCAGTGCACTCAGCAGGTTCACGACAACGCCTGCGCCTTCCTGGGTGACGACAAGGTGGAATGGCTTGACATGCGCATGACGGCGGAGGATTTCGCCTTCTTTGCCCAGAAGATTCCCGCTTGCTACTTCCGCATCGGAATACACGAGCCGGGAACGCCGTTCAGCAACCTCCACCGTCCTAACCTCATCGTCGACGAGCGTTCGATAGAGTTGGCCAACGGCTTGGTGGCATACAACGCCTTTATGGCTCTGAACAACAGGATAAAACAAAAATAGTAAGCATGGATAAGACAAGAGAACTTGAAACAAGTCCTGTCGGCAAACTTCTGTGGCAATATGCACTTCCTGCTGTCGCCAGTCAGGTGGTGACATCGGTGTATAATATTGTCGACCGCATCTTCCTGGGACACAGCGGCGACGGCATGGGCACTATCTATCTTGCCGCCCTCGCCATCACCTTCCCGATAATGAACATCATTCATGCTTTCGGCTCGTTGGTGGGTGCCGGCTCGTCGGCACGCATGAGCATAGTGCTGGGTCGAAAGGATGTGCGATGGGCAGAGAAGATACTGGGTAACACCATGTTGCTCACCTTCTTCTTCGGTTTCCTCTTCGTCACGGCAGGCTACCTGTGGATGAGACCTATACTGATGCTTTTCGGCGCCAGCAGCCAGACCATCGATGTCGCATGCCAGTACATGGACATCGTGCTCCCAGGCATGTTTCTGGTCACCATGACATACAACCTCACGGGCCTCATTCGTGCCAGTGGCTATCCCGTTAAGGCAATGTGGATTATGATAGGAGGTGCCATCGCTAATATTATTCTTGACTATTTCCTTATTAATCTGGCAGGTATGGGTGTGCGGGGCGCCGCATGGGGCACAACCATCTCTATGGCTCTCACCGCTGTGGTCTCTTTGCTGCATTTCGTTCAGCCACACTCGTTTATCCGCTTCAAGCGTCACGCGTGGGCTCCTAAGCTGTACATTTTCCGCAACATACTGGCGATAGGCATCAGCCCCTTCTCGATGAATGTCGCCGCCTTCGCTGTCGTGGCTGTCCTCAACCGTCAGCTCGCCACCTATGGAGGTGACAACGCGGTAGCGGTCTATGGTGTGGTCAATTCTGCCGCAGGACTGATAATGATGATGTTTCTCGGCGTATGTCAGGGCATGCAGCCCATCGCCGGATACAATTATGGCGCCCGTCGCAACGACCGTCTACGCAAGGTGTATATTCTCACAATGCAGGTCTGCATACTGTTGGGTGTCTTCGGAACGGCCATGGCTATGCTGTTCCCTCGGGCTATCATCAGCTGTTTCAACACCGAAGAGTCAATACTGACGGTCGGCGTGCCAGCCCTGCGTTATCTGATGGTCTTCGCTCCGCTAATAGCCTTCACCATAGTCAATTCACAGCTCTTCCAGTCTATCGACCAGCCGTGGATTGCCATCGTCACCAGCCTCTCGCGTCAAGTCATCTTCCTCATTCCCATATCAATGATTCTTCCAGGCATCATCGCCAGTGCTGGCGGTGACGGCGTAACGGGCGTTTGGCTCTCGTGCATGATATGCGATTTTTTGGGCGCTCTGCTCTCGGCATGCCTGCTTGTCACTCATCGTCAGGTGTTTCGCATCGGCTATGTCCCGCCTGAACGTCGTCCACGCAAGGAGGCAGGCCCCAAAGAAGCTTGACACTAACTGTATCATTATCATTGTATCATCTGCTATAATATAGAATATGAATAATGTGACAAAGATAGTTCTTACTGGCGGCCCTTGTGCAGGAAAGACGTCTGCGCTGGCTCGCATCGTCGAGCATTTCTCCAGCATTGGCTATCAAGTGTATACGGTGCCTGAGGCTGCCACCATGTTCACGCAGTCTGGAGTTAATTTCTTGAACACCAACCAGACACAGTTTCTGGAAAGCGAACGCCAGTTGATGCAGTTTCAGTTGGAGTTGGAGGACAGGCTACAGCGTATCGCCGAGGCGGGCGACAAGCCGGCGCTCATAATATGTGACCGTGGCACTATGGACGTTCGCGCCTATCTTTCTGACGAGGCATGGAACAGCCTGTTGGAAGCGCTTGGAATGACTGTCGTTGATTTGCGCGATGCCCGCTATGCCGCTGTCATTCATCTATGTACTGCCGCAAAGGGCGCTGAGTCGTTCTACACGCTCGGCAATAACGCTGCCCGTAGCGAGAGTCCCGAGGTGGCGCGCGAGATAGACGACAAGCTGATGAACGCATGGACCGGCCATCCTCATCTGAGGGTTGTGGACAACGACTGCACTTTCGATGAGAAAATCACCCGTGTGGTGACCGAAATATCACGTGTCCTCGGCGTCCCTGAGCCGCTGGAGATAGAGCGCAAGTATCTGGTCGACCTGCTGGAGCCGGTGCCAAATGGCAATGTCAGCGAGATTTATCAGACTTATCTTAAACCTGTCGATGGGCAGGAACGCAGATTGCGTATGCGTGGCGAGGACGGTCACAACATCTATTTCCTCACCACAAAGATACGGCTTGCCGCCGATCGCAACTACGAGCACGAATGCCGCATCGACGAGAACCGCTACTACGAGCTGCTCAAAGAGGCCAATCCTGACAAGCAGACAATCCACAAGGAGCGCTGCTGCTTCCTCTGGCATAACCAGTATTTCGAGCTGGATCATTTCCTGAATCCTCCCGTAGACCACTACCTGCTGGAGATAGAGGATGCCGTCGATGCCAAGGCTGTCTCCTTCCCGCCTTTTCTGCGTGTCATTGAGGACGTTACCGGCAATCCTGACTATCTGAATTCAAACATTGCAAAACTGAGAGTCAAATAATTAGGAGGGCATTACGGATATGAATATTTTGCATGATGTCTCTTTGAAACGGTACAACACGTTTGGCATCGAAGCCATTGCCAAAGGCGGTTTCGTCGAATTGAACAATGCTGCCGATTATGAGGCTTTTGCCACTTATGTCGCTGACAATAAGGAAGTGTTGCCTCGTTTATTTGTCATCGGTGGAGGCAGCAATGTCGTCTTTGCCGGCGATTACGAGGGAATTGTTGTCCACCCCTGCGACTCCGCTGAGGAGGGGATAACACTGCTCTCCATTGATGGCGACTGCCGCATGGTCGAAGCCCGTGCCGGTGTCGTGTGGGATGACTTCGTCAGCAGCTGTATCCGTCAGGGATGGTATGGGCTTGAAAATCTGGCAGGAATACCCGGAACCGTCGGTGCCGCCCCAGTACAGAATATCGGAGCGTATGGCAAAGAGGCTAAAGACGTTGTGGCTCGTGTGCATGTCTACGACATGGAGGAGAACAGCCAGTATTGGCTGGAGAATGGCGACTGCCACTTCGGCTACCGCCATTCTGTATTCAAAGAGCAGAAACATGCTCGTTTCCTGGTGGATAGAGTGGTCTTCAAGCTGTCGTCCCGTTTCGAGAAGGACTTGTCGTACAAGGGCCTCGCCGACGCATGGAATGCTGTTGATGAGCATGAAAGGGAATTTGTCGACGATGCTACACTGATGTCAATGGTGGTGCGTAAAGTCCGAAAAAACAAGCTACCAGACCCTGCTGATATTGGAAGTGCCGGCAGCTTCTTCAAGAATCCAGTGCTGGAGGACAAGGAGTTGCAACGGATAAGGGAGCAGTGGCCAGATGTCGTCTCTTTCGCGACAGGCGACGGGCGCCATAAGGTCTCGGCAGGTTGGCTGATAGAACAGTGCGGATGGAAGGGACGCAGTGTAGGCAACGTGGGAGTGTATGAACGTCAGGCGCTTGTCCTCGTCAACCGTGGCGGATGCTCGGGTAGGGAAGTGGTGGAACTTGCAAAGACGATAATAGAAGATGTTAAATCCCGTTTCGGCATAACTCTCGAGCCGGAAGCCATAATATTGTGAAATAGAGAAGAATGAGAGAGGGGTACGGTAGTCTTGAACTCAGAATCAAAAAAACATTTTTAACCTACTGATAACAAATGCATAATTACGAAACTTTTTGGAAATGGTTTGTCGAAAACAATGAGCATTTGACGATGCTTGCCGACCTTGAGGACGGTGTTCAACAACAGCTTCTTGACGAACTACAAAAACAACTTGATGCCTATTGCGAAGGCCTGACCTACGAAATGGGCGAGCCTACCCCGTCGGGACGCACACTGACTTTCTCTGCAGAGGGTGACATGGAGCTGTTCCGCTATGTGGTGGAGCTTGTCGACAACGCACCCGATGTGGACTGGTGGGACTTCATCGCCTTCAAGCAGCCGAAAGGCAACGATCTGAAAGTGACCTTCGACAAATATCGTTTCGAGACCAACAAGATGTATTTCATGCAGTTGGAAAGCGAGGAAGAACCTGATATCCTCGGTGTACGTATCGCTCTGCCTAATCCGGTGGCTGACGACGACGACCAGCTGGTGGGCGTCTACGTCACGCTGGAGGCCATGATTGGCGAGTTCGACTGTTCGACGCTTATAGGCTACATCGACACTTGCGACATTCCTGACGACCCGCAGAAGGCAGGCTTCCGCCCACTCGCCGACTTTCCGGATTTTGTCGAGTGGTTCAAGGAGCAACGCGACAAGCAATAACCTCTCTTTTTAAATTTTTCAGAAATCACTGAAAAACAGGTTTTAAACAAATTTTGAAGTGGATGCATGTTTTGAGAAGTTGAGTGGATAAACTCATAATTCAAAATATCTTCGTATCTTCGCGATGTTTTTTGTGAGACACAGAACAGGTGAGAAAAGATGTATATCATTTAAAAATAACTATATATAAAAGTATATTGACATGAGCAAAGTTGATGTTTTGCTAGGTTTGCAGTGGGGCGATGAGGGCAAAGGCAAGATTGTCGATGTCCTTACTCCAAAATATGATGTCATAGCCCGTTTTCAGGGAGGCCCTAATGCAGGGCATACCCTTGAGTTCAACGGTATCAAGCATGTGCTGCACATCATCCCTTCCGGCATTTTCCACGAGAGCAAAATCAATATTATAGGAAACGGTGTGCTGATAGAGCCTGCCATCTTTGAAGAGGAGGTCGACGCCCTGCGTGAAAAAGGGGTGGAGCCGACACATAATCTTTATGTCTCGAAGAAGGCTCACCTCATTCTCCCGTCGCACCGTATGCTCGACGCTGCCAACGAACAGGCTAAAGGTGCACAGAAGATAGGCTCCACGCTGAAGGGCATAGGCCCCGCATATACCGACAAGATTGCCCGCACAGGTCTGCGCGTCGGCGATCTGCTGGAGTTCGATTTCATGGAGAAATACTTGATGCTCAAGACTCAGCATATACAGATTGCCGAGATGCAACACTTCGACGTCAAGGCGTTCCGCATTGGCGGAATGACGCTTGACGAATACGAGCAGCGCTGGATGAAGTCGCTCGACACGCTTAGGAAGTTCAAGCTCATCAACAGCGAATATTTCGTCAACGAATGCCTGCGCGACGGCAAGAAGGTTCTGGCTGAAGGCGCACAGGGTTCGATGCTCGACATTGATTTCGGTTCCTATCCTTTCGTCACCTCCTCGTCGACCATCACTGCCGGCGTATGCTCCGGCCTCGGCGTGGCACCCTCGGCTATCGGCCGTGTGATGGGCATCACCAAGGCCTATTGCACACGTGTCGGCGCTGGCGCTTTCCCCACCGAGCTTTTCGACGAGACTGGCAAGAAACTCTGTGAGTTGGGCCATGAATTTGGTGCCACCACAGGCCGTTCACGCCGTTGCGGTTGGATTGACATGCCGGCGTTGCAGTATGCCTGCATGCTCAACGGCGTCACCGACCTCATTGTCACCAAGCCGGATGTGATGAACGACTTCGAGACTGTCAACATGTGCACCAGTTATACTATCAATGGCGTTCAGACAGAGGAAATTCCGTTCGAGTTCAACGAGGTGGAGATACATCCTAACCTGACTGCGTTCCCCGGATGGAAGTGTTCGCTGTCGGATGCGGCGAAGTATTCGGAACTCCCTGAGGCGTTGCTCAATTACCTCGCCGCCATAGAGAAGCGTACCGGGGTGCATATCATGGCCGTCTCCGTCAGCCCGGACCGCAAGGATGTCCTCTTCCGCGACTGATTGTCAGCTACAGCATAATAAGAATAGTTTTTTTCGATTGCTACAATATTTTTAAAATTAGTGCGTTTCATAATACAGACTGCAAGATTGTTGTGTGGGCTTTTGCAATAAATAGTGCAGTCGTCGCACTAAATAAGAAAATTAAACCGAAATGAAAAGATTTCTTTCTTCTTTCAACCGCCAAATGCTTTGTCTGCTTGTTGCAGTGACGCTCACCTCCGCGGTGATGGCGCAGACCAAAATCAAAGAAACTGATGTGCCGAAATCAGTCCTCCTCTCGCTCGAGAAGACTTACGAGTCATACAAGGTGAAGACATGGTATCAGGCACCGGGCCAGTATATCGCTGATTTCGTCACCGACGGACAGAACGGCCGTTGCTATTTCACCGCCGGTGGTGATTGGCAGTACAGCGCTTTCCCCATCGCCCTTGAGGAATGCCCCACGATGATGAACACCTATTTCGTCAACAACTACCCGGGCTACCGCATCCGTTCCACCGAGTATATCGAGGAGATGAGTGGCGACAACTACTACCGTATGGTTATCGTCAAGAAAGGTCTCGGAGCCGCTGATTGCGAGATGATTTTCGACACCCGTGGAAAACTGCAGCGCTCTACAGCTCCTGACCCCGACGTGGTGAAGAAGGACTACTACACTCACTCCAACCCCGAGGACGTCACCAGCGACGAGGAGACATCGAAGACCAAGAAATCGAACAAGAAACGCCCGAAACCTGTCGAGGACGTTCCTGAAGTCGAAGCCTTCGAGCCCTCGCAGGCCATCGCCGCCAACTTTGCGAAACGCTATCCTGCCACACGCCTCAGCGCCGGTCCCGACTGGTACGAGCGTGCCGGCGACGAATGTGTGGCCTACTATGCCAACAACCAGAAAAACAAGTTCGAGGCTGTCTACAGCATGAGCGAGGAGAAGCTCATCAAGACCGGCAAGGTACTTGCCAAAGAACGCTACACCAGCACCATCATGAAGTACCTCAACGAGAAGTTCAAAGGCGAGAAGTTCCGTGTCGAGAAAATGGTTGTCTACGAATACGATGCCAAGTATAGAGGTGCCGACGGCAAGAAACCGAAACCGTACACCTACGTCGTCGTCAGCCAGAAGGGCTCGGGTCACACTCTGAAGTACACCCGCATGGAATTCGACAACACTGGCAAATTCACAGGCCTCCTGGCACAGCCCCTCGACCCCAGAGACGTACAGTGATTCGCTTGATACATAATCAATCATAAAGTCAGATTTACGAGTCGCGACAGTTGCCGCGACTCTTTATTTCTTTATTTTACAATGGATACCATCAATCTTTTGAATAGCCACAGAAGCATTCGCCGCTTTCAGAACCGTCCTATAGAACAGGCACTCCTGAACGAGATCCTGCAATGCGGGACAAGGGCGTCGAATACTGGAAATATGCAGGTATACAGTATAATAACGACACAGGAGCCTGAAAACATCGCCGCGTTGTCGAAACTGCACTTCGGACAGTGCGCTACGGCTCCGCTGTTCCTGACAATCTGCGTGGACGTCAACCGTTACCACCACTGGTGTGCACTTCGCGGATGCGACCAGCCATACGACAATTTCCTTTGGCTCATGTCTGGCACCGTCGATGCCACGCTGGCGGCACAGAATATATGCGTCGCCGCCGAGAGCAAGGGTCTGGGTTTCTGTTTCCTTGGCACCGTTATGTACAACACAAAAGCCATTGCCGACTTCCTCGACCTGCCCACCGGTGTCGTGCCTGTCGTCACCATCGCCATGGGTTATCCCGACGAGCAGCCCGCGCAGAGTGAACGTCTCCCTCTTGAGGGTGTAGTCCACAGCGAGCGTTATCATCATTACAGCGATGAGGACATCAACGACATACACCGCGTCCGTGAAGAGTTTCCATTCAACAAGGAGATGGTTCGTCAGAACAAGACAGAGAACCTTGCCCAAATCTTCACAAAGATACGTTATCCCAAGAAGGACAATGTGGCCATCTCTAAGTCGTTCCTCGAATTCGTCACTGAGGCCGGAATGATGAATATGGATGATGCCGACTGATGCCTGAAAAATAGGATCACAAAGAAAATCACAACTCTCAGACAAAATCCAGAACATACAAACACTGTTTCTTATGTCTGTCAAGGAACCCAGATGGATAGCATTATATACCAATCCCCGTTGGGAGAAGAAGGCGGAGGATAATTTGCGCCGTGCCGGTTTTGAGGTTTACCTCCCTTTGCGTCGCGAGATGCACACGTGGAGCGACAGAAAAAAATGGGTGGATGTGCCGCTGCTGACCTCGTATATCTTTGCCAAGATAGAGCCGACGCAGGAAACGGCAATCCGCAATGTGCAGGGCATCTCACACATTGTCAAGTTCAAAGGCGAGCTAGCCTTCATCCCGGAGGAGGAGATACAGGCCATGAAGGATTTTCTGGCCGCCGAGGTGGCCATACAAGTCCGCGAGACGGAGCTGCTGCACAACGGTGTCCGTGTGATGATCAAGGAAGGCGCTCTTGCAGGTCACAAAGGGATGCTTATCAGCGACTTTGAGGACGGCAACTTCGTAGTCCATATCTCAGGCATCAGCATGTCGATGGTGATGACCATCGACGCCGACCTGCTTGAACCCTTGCCAGAAGAGGAACAGGAGAGTGAGGATAGGCAGAAAGAATACTATATCAGGTGATTATGAAGTGAAGAGAGAAGTGAAGATGGGGTGACGAGAACAAAATTGTGAGACTTTTATTATTATTTAATTGATAAGTAAATGAATATAATCATTGCTGGAGATGGTGAGGTGGGTTTCTATCTGGCGAAGTCACTCTCTCAGTTGGATTACAATATAACGGTAGTCGACCCCCATTCGGAGCTTTTGCATCGACTGGAGCGCGACACTGACTTGCTGACCATTACCGGCGATTCGTCGTCGCCACGTGTGCTGGAGGAAGCCAACGTGGGCTCGTGCGACCTCTTTCTTGCCGTCTTGCACGACGAGTCCATCAACCTTGTAACCTGCATCCTCGCCAAGAAACTGGGTGCCGGAAAGACGGTGGCTCGAATCTCGAATGCGGAGCTGCTGACCCCCAAGCACCGCGAGATGTTCCGCGATTTGGGAGTCGACGAGATGGTATGTCCCGAGCGCATCGCCGCCAAGGAGATCACCAATCTGTTGAATCACACCGTCGCTACCGAATTCTTCGACTTCAGCGGCGGTCTGCTGACGATGTACCTGATACGACTGGAAGAGCAGTCGCCAGTCGTCAACAAGTCGGTTAAGGAGCTGAATCAGATATACTCCACCCTGCAGGTGCGCATTGTGGCCATTCTCCGTCATGGCAATACCATTATCCCTCATGCCGACACTGTCTTCCAGCCTGGTGACATGGCATATATCATCAGCAAGGCCAACCAGATGGACGCCGTGAAGCGTCTGGCCGGTGCGTCGGATTTCGGAATCAAGAATGTCATGATAGCCGGTGGCGGACGCATAGGTCGTTATGCGGCGATGACGCTCGAGAACGAGAAACGTATCACCCTTGTGGAGCAGGACCGCGCCAGATGCAAGAGCCTAAGTACTCTGCTAACAAAGACGCTGATTATCAATGGTGACGCTACGGACATAGAGCTTCTGAAAAATGAGGGACTTTCGACCAACGACGCCTTCATAGCTGTCACCGACTCGTCGGAGACCAATGTGCTGACCTGCCTGCATGCGCGCCGTCTGGGCATCCACCGTACCATAGCCCTCGTCGAGAATACGGGATTCATCAACATCTCGCAGGATATAGGTATCGACACCATCATCAACAAGAAGCTGATAACGGCGAGCTACATAGCCCGTTTCATCGTCAAGGGCGACGCCATCAGCAGCAAGTGGCTCAGCGGCACCAACGCCGAGCTGATAGAGTTTGTTGTCAGCAAGCATGCCGAGGCCACCAAACGGACTATCGGCGAGTTGCGCCTCCCCGAGGGCAGTGCCACAATAGGCGGCATAATCCGTGGCCGCGAGACGCTGCTTCCCTCGCGCGATACACAACTGCGCGAGAAGGACAAAGTGATTGTTTTTGCGCTGCCTAATGTCATGGACAAGGTCTCCAAGCTTTTCGGTTGATGATGTCAGGCAGGTCGACAGTTATTCATCAAAGTCAGCATGAGGTTTAATGTAAGATTGTTATGTCGGTTGTTAGGGATGCTGCTCATCATCATGTCGGTGTCCATGTTGCTGCCTGTCGGCGTGTCGTTGCTCTATGGCGACGGTGCGCAGTTCGGTCTTGTGTTGTCCGCCTTGCTGTCGTTGATGTTGGGGCTGTTGCTGCGTCGTTTTCTGGGAGCCGGCGCGCCCACGCAGTTGCATGAACGCGAGGGCGTTTTCTATACTGTCATCATCTGGCTTGTGGTGCCGCTGATGGGGGCGCTGCCATACCTGTTCACCAGCACGGTGACCACCTTCGCCGATGCCGCTTTCGAGTCGTTCTCGGGCTACACCACTACAGGCTCGTCGGTGCTGCACGACATCGACTCGTTGCCACAGGGGTTGCTGGTGTGGCGCAGCACCTCTCAATGGGTTGGTGGCATGGGACTTATCCTCTTCGTCGTTGCATTGTTGCAGAAGCTCAACGAGGGCAGCGCACGGCTCTACGAGTCGGAGTTCTCCGGCACATTGCAGCGTCGCCTGCATCCGCGCCTCTCGCGCAGTGTCATGCTGATGTGGGCTGTTTATTTGGCGCTCACCGTGCTGATGTTCGTCTCGCTCCTGCTGGTCGGCAACGGGCTGGTCGACTCGCTGTGTACCGCCATGAGTACCGTCTCGACAGGCGGTTTCATGACCCACGATGCCGGTTTCGCCGGCTTCACTCCGCTCACGGTGTCCATCGTCACGCTGTTCATGTTCCTGTCGGGGACCAATCTGGCGGTGCTGTACTACTTCTTCACAGGCCGCTGGAGCCAGCTCTTCTCGCGTCGTGCAGACGGTCGTCCCGTCATCGACGAAGAGTTTGTGCGTTACGTAGTACTATTCCTTTTTGCAGTCGTTATCACCACAGTGTCGCTGTCGCGTGGTGGTCTCACGCTGGCGACGTTGCGCACCTCGCTTTTTCATGTCGCCTCCACCATCTCCACCTGCGGATTCATCGCCTCCACTACGGAGGAATGGCCACTGGCGCTTTCTGTGCTGACGTTCCTGCTGATGATTGTAGGTGCGTCGTCGGGGTCGACGGGCGGTGGCATCAAGATCAAGCGGCTTATGATAGTGGCTCGCAGTGTGCGCAACTATTTTGACCAGATTATTCATCCTCAGGCCGTGGTGTCGGTTAAGGTGGATGGCAAGGCCGTCGGCGAAGACTACGTGCGGCGCGTCTATGTCTTCATCTTTCTCTATCTGGCGTTCGCCATGGCGGGCGCGTTTGTCTACACCCTGTGCGACATGAGCATAGCCGATGCGCTGTGCGTGGCTGTCGCCAACATTTCGAATCTGGGGCCATCGCCTATACTGAACGGTATGGGCACAGGGCTCGACTATGCCGCCCTGCCGCTTGCCGCCAAGTGGTGCACCATGGCGCTCATGCTTGCCGGACGGCTTGAGATATACGCTTTTATCGCTGTTTTTATGCCTGCTTTTTGGAAAAGGAGATGAGGATTATGCAAAGCAATGTTTTCTGGCAAGAGTTGAAAAATCAGGCATATACCTTGGGTTTGCCGATGGTGGGCGAGGGATTGGCCATGCTGGTCTGCTCGCTGCCGTCGCTGCTGATAGGCGACAGCAGGGGCTGGTGGATGATGGCGTCGGCGCTGCTTGTCATCGTCCTCGGGCTCTTTGTTGTCAGAAGCCGAGGGCGCAGGGGGCATGGGCATGCGCAGATGTCTGTGGCAGTCAGCGACAGCCGTGTGTCCTACGTGGTGGTGTGTCTGGTGTGGGTGTTGCTGTCGATGCTTGGCACCCTGCCGTTCCTGCTGATGACAGACTGCCGTTTCACGGACGCATTCTTCGAGTCCATGTCGGGGCTGACGTCGACGGGAGCCACCGTCTTCTCCGATGTCGAGTCGTTGCCGTCGTCGTTGTTGCTGTGGCGCAGCGTCACGCAGTGGCTTGGTGGTTTCGGCATCATCCTTCTTGTTCTGGCCATTGTGCCGACGTTGGGTATCAACAAGTACAGCCTCTATACCGCCGAGGCCAGTGGAGCCGACAATACGGGCAGGACAACGACGACGATGCGCACGACGGTACGCAGGACGCTGGTCGTTTATCTGCTTCTGACGGTGCTCTTTGTCGTCTTGCTGCGCTTGACGGGCATGACGCTGTGGGAGTCGGTCAATATCACCTTCACCAACATCTCTACAGGCGGTTTCTCCATCTATGGCGACAGCATAGTGCGATTTACGGCGACGCAGCAGTATATCCTTGCCGTCGCCATGTTTCTGGGAGGCGTGAACTTCGCCCTGCTGTATAACTTCTTCACATTCAGGTGGCGCAAGCTGCGTTACAAGCTTGACCAGTTCGGCTTCTATCTGCTGATGCTGCTCGTATCGGTCGCTTTTGTCGTCCTGGTGCTTGCATTGCACGACGGCATGGCATGGGAGGATGCGCTGCGTTGCGGTGTCGTCCAGACGTGCAGTGTGCTCACCACGACGGGCAGCGTCGTTGCCGACACCAATGCGTGGTGGACGCCGGTGTTGCTGCTCTTCCTGCTGCTCTGTTTCTGTGGTGGCATGGCGGGTTCCACCACCGGCGGCGTCAAGACGATGCGTGTGCTTATCATGCTGCGCTACATCCGTTGCATGATATTCGGACGCATGCATCCCAACGCCTATTACCCAGTGAGGCTGAACAGGATGCCCGTTGGCAGTCGTATGGTGAGCAATGTGATGGTCATCTTCGTTGTTTTTGTCGTCACTATATTCTTCGGCATACTGATGCTTATGCTCAGTGGCGTCGGTGCCGCCGAGTCGGTCGGCGCCGTGCTGGGCTGCCTTACAGGTTACGGCCCCGGCCTCGGCGAGTGTGGCGGATTCGGCAACTATGCCGCCTTCCCCGTCGTCGCTAAATGGATATGCTCGTTGCTGATGCTGCTGGGCCGCTTGGAGTGCATCACGGTCATCGTCCTCTTCGTCCCCGGCTTCTGGCGTGGGATGAGACGATAGCAAGGGTCTGCCGGGCGGAAAGCACTGTGATTTGCTGATTCATGTAGACTTTCCCTGAAACAGGTTGCAGTTTGGGGATGGTTGTTGGCCGAGCTGTAAGGAATCTGTGGTCATGTCGTAATGATGAAAAGGTTTATGAATTGTTTTTTTTTACTATTTTTGCACAAAATATAAGCAATGGAAAAGGAACAGATAATAATGCTTAAGGACGTGACAGTCAGTCACGAAGAGGGCGTGGTGCTGCGCCACGTGGATTTCTCAATGTGCAGAGGCGAATTCGTGTACCTGATAGGAAAGAGCGGTGCTGGCAAGACGTCGCTGCTGAGGACGCTCTATGCCGACAGTCCGTTGGAGGAGGGTGTCGGAGTGGTGTGCGGATTCAGCCTGCAGGGGCTGAAACGCCGCCAGATACCGATGTTGCGCCGCCGCCTCGGCATCGTGTTCCAGAACTTCCAGCTGCTGACAGACCGTAATGTGTATGACAACCTGGCCTTTGTGCTGCAGAGCATCGGGTGGCGCGACAAGAAGAAGATTGACGACCGCATCATGGAGGTGCTGACCTCTGTCGGTGTGGCCGACAAGGCTGCGTTCCAGACTTATAAACTCTCGGAGGGCGAGCGCCAGCGCGTGGGTATAGCACGTGCGCTGGTCAACACCCCAGACCTTATCATCGCCGATGAGCCGACGGGCAACCTCGACCCCATCACGTCGAGCGAGATCATGCACCTGCTGACGCAGATCAACAGAGAGTCGAACGTGTCGATGCTTATCTCTACGCACGACTTCATGACCATAAACAAGTTCCCCAACCGCATAGTATGTTGCGAGAACGGCACCCTTGTAGACCCCCAGCGCGAGGAGGCTGCACAATAATTTTCAGCATCGGGCGTTATACGTAACGAAAAATACATTTTAATCATGAAAAAGAGCCTTTTAAAATACATTGTAGTTATTCTTCTGTTCGTCATGGCGCTGCCTGCCGAGGGCGTGTGCCAAAACAACAAGAAGGGCAAGAAGGAGGTGAGTCCCTTCGTCGAGGGCAAGCAGAAGGTGCGTCGTGCCGACTACGACTCGATATGGAAATACACTACCTTCGATGCCAAGAAGATATATTTCTGCGACTTTGACTATTCGACCATCGAGGCGCTGACCGACGTGCGTCATCCCGAATGGGGAAACTTCACGCCGGTGATGAACTATATCACCACCGTCACCCGCACGCCCATGCGCATGTGTGCGCTCTTCGCCGTTAACCCCACCATCACCGACGACGCCCTCAGAGAGGAACTCGTCGCGAAGGGGCGCGAGGAGGCACTGGAGTCGCTGAAGTGCTATCAGGCATGGGCTGCCGACAAGGATATGCGCAACAAGCTGCAACTGTCGGTGGCACAGGTCGACTACCGCTACTGGCAGGGCAACGACTTCTTCGCTACCGAACAGCCGACAGACCAGTTGATACATGTCGGTCTGCTGCTCTATTTCGGCACTAAGAAGGTCAATATGTTCCCCAGCGCGGCCGAAGGTGCCAAGACGTTCAATGACGTCAAGTTCTTCCCCAACGACGCCACCGTCGTCGAGTCGTGGGAGCCGATGATGGACAGCCTGGCGCTCTACCTGCAGCAGAACGACCGTCTGGAGGTGCTGCTGCGTGGCTACTCCGACAATACTGGCACCGAGGCTTACAATATGGGCCTCTCGCGCCAGCGTGCCGTGGAGGTGAAGAAAAGGCTTGTGGCTCGTGGCGTCAGCGAATACCGCGTGGAGATAGAGGCCAAGGGCACCGCCGACCCCATAGGCGACAACAGCACCTACGAGGGACGCATAGCTAACAACCGCGTGGCGATAATCATACAGTGAACGACAACAGAGGACGATATAAGACTTTTTGTGAACAGCGGCAGAGCGAAGTGCCGCTGTTTATGCAATATTGGTGGATGGAGACGGTGTGCAAGGGGAAGTCCTGGAATGTCGCCCTTGTCGAGGAGAACTCTGATGTTTTGGCGGCGATGCCATATCATTATGGCAGACGTTTAGGCATCTCATACATTCTTATGCCTCAACTCACCCAGTTCACAGGCCCTCTCTTTTTCTATCCTGAAGGATTGAATGAATATCATCGTATCGAATTTGAGAAACGTTGTGTTGATTCATTGTTGGAGCAGATGGAGTCTGTGAATGCCAAGATGATAATGTTGCATCTCTCTCCGAAGGTGACAAACTGGCTTCCTTTCTATTGGCACGGCTATCGCCAGACAACGCGCTATACATACCGTATTGAAGACATTAGCGATGTCCACTCTGTCTTCGAAGGCTTTGAACGCTCCGAAAACCGGCAAAAAAAAATAGCAAAGTATATAGATAAAACAGAGCTAAGGTTCGACATGTCACCGGTTGATTTCGCTGCTTTCCACTCCCGCTACTGGAAAGCCAAAGGGCAACGGGACTTGCTCGATGAGGATTTCATAATTCACGTGTGCAGTGAGGCCATACAGCGTGACCACGGCGTTATAGGCGCTCTCTATGATAGTAATGGATGTTTGCTGGCAGCCCGCTTCATCGTCTACGACTCACTTTGCGCCCACTCACTGCTTTCGGCGGCAGATATTTCTCGGCATAAGAGCGGTCACACCGAGACGCTGATATATGGCTTGATACGACATCTATCCGGCAAAACGAAAAGCTACGATTTCGAGGGCAGCATGAATGCCGGTATAGAACATTTCTACCGCTCTTTTGGAGCAACACAAGTGCAATATTTCGAGATATACAAGGCCTCTAACATCTTTTTGCAAAGCTTTTTGCTTAGTAGATAAAAACACTTATTATGAATCCTATCTCCACGTTCAATGACATACTCTCAACGGTCGATACCGACTCGTTGTCATTGACAGACTACGGAAGGTTGTCGCTGTCGAGACTGCTCAAAGCTTACCAGTATTATGTGGATATCTATCAGCGTAGCCTTGACATGATATTGGAACGCTGTGGATTAGCACCGTCGGAAATGACTATAGTCGATTTCGGCGGCGGTCCCGGCATCCTCTCCATGCTTGCCAAATGCCTCGGCTTTGCGCGTGTCATCTATGTCGACCACAACCAGCAGGCTGTTGATGCCATGAATGCCCTTGCCGACAAGGTGGGCTTCCGCCCCGACGACGTGGTCGTTGGCGATGCCGACGCCCTGAGGGATTGGTGTGTTGCCAACACCGTGAAGCCCAACGCCTTGCTGGGTATGGATGTGATAGAGCATATCTATGTCATCGACGACTTCGTCGCGGCAATTCATGCCATCTCGCCGTCTGTGAGGATGGTTTTCACCACCTCGTCCACGCCCTACAACAGCCGAGTGGTGCGCCACCTGCACAAGGCGATGCTACTCGATGAGAACGGAACGGCAAAGAAGATGGGTTTCAGGCAGATGCGTCGCGACCATATAAAGGCGGCATATCCCGACATGTCGGACCGAGAGCTGGACTACTGGGCCGACAACACACGTGGGCTGATATACGCCGACGTGTTGCGCGCCGTTGAGACGCAGTCGCCCAACCTGTTGCTGGACCAGTACAACACCTGCGACCCCGCGACGGGCAGCTGGACGGAGCGTATCCTGCCTATCGACGACTACCGCCATCTGCTGATGCCCTACGGCTTCTCGCTCACGGTGATGCCGGGTTTTTACAACGAGCACCGCCACGGCATAAAGGCCGTGGCGAGCCGCCATTACAACAAGCGCATCGCCTCCGGCTACTATGCCCATCCCGAGGGGATGCGCCAGCGCCGCCGCTACCGCAAGGCTCTCAGTGTGGCGCCATTCATCTACCTGATTGTTAATCCTGAAAGCTAAACGAGGAATGAATATCAAGCTGTTTGTTGTCGGCAAGACAGACGAGAAGTACCTACAGGAAGGCATCGATGTCTATGTCAAGCGGTTGAAGCACTATGTCAATTTTGAACTGGTGGTCATTCCCGCCCTGAAGGACCAGAAGGGCGTAGCTCCTGACGTCATAAAAGAACGCGAGGCGGCGTTGATAATCAAGCATATCGAGAAGTGCGACAAGGTGATATTGCTTGACGAGCATGGTGCGTCGCACTCTTCGGTGGCGTTCTCGCAGTACCTGCAGAAACAGATGAACGCGGGTGTGCGGAACCTCGCCTTCGTCATTGGTGGCGCTTTCGGTTTCGCGCCGTCGGTATACGCTGCCGCCACCGACAAGCTGTCGCTGTCGGTGATGACCTTCAACCACCAGATGGTGCGCCTTTTCTTCGTCGAACAGCTGTACAGGGCGTTCAGTATCATCAACCACGAGCCATACCATAATGAGTAGGGACGCTGTGCGTCGGACATTGGCTTTGCCGGATGATGTGTCGGGGTGTTTTTTGCGGATTGCAAATCCTTATATTAAGCAGCGTCGGATTGCAAATCCGCCGCAACAAATCCGCCGCAACGGATTGCAAATCCGTCGCAGCGGTGTATTATACTGTGTGGCATAATGTTAAAGAGTATAATTATATATTTTTGTTAATCAGTTGTTTGTATATGTAACATTTGGATTTTTTTGTTCAATCAAAAAATTATATATATTTTTGCAATGAAAAAAAATACTACAAAATGAATCCTTTCAGCTATGGCACCATTGTAAAAGGTGATTCTTTCTTCGACCGTATTAAAGAGACGGAATTGCTGACCTCCACGCTTGCTGGTGGCAACAATGTTGTTTTGTTTGCCCCACGCAGATATGGTAAAACGTCGCTTGTCTTTCGAGTTATAGACCGCTTGGAGGCACAAGGTATTCCTTGCCTATATATTGACCTAATGTCGGCATTCTCCTTGGAGCGTTTGGCAGAATTAATGGTTAACGCAGCCCAAAGGAAACAGACAAAAATAGAAGGTTTCGCGCAGAACTTGACTCAATGGGTGAAAAGAATCCGTCCAACACTCGAATTCGGTGTTGACGGATCTCCAAAATTGTCTATAGACTTTTCCGAAAGCCATATCTCACAGAATACCCTTTCCCAAGTGTTCAATATACCGGAGCAATTGGCACAGCGTCAGGGCCACGTCGTTGTAGTGATGGATGAATTTCAAGAGATAACACGCTTCAGCAAAGAGGGTGTCGAAGGGCTGCTGCGTTCCGTCATTCAACAGCAGCATGGGGTCAGCTATCTTTTTCTTGGCAGCAAGACACATCTGATGTCGCAGATGTTTGAGAATAAGAAACGTCCTTTTTTCAATACAGGCTTACACGTACAAATAGGCCCACTGCCCGAGGACGAAACCATAGATTTCTTGCGTCGCCGTTTTGAAAGGGATAATATTTCACTTGGCGAAGACGAGGCAAAATATTTGATAAAATGTGCATCGGAGATACCCTATTATATACAGCTTTTGGCTTCCTTCATCTGGCAACGCACAGTAACAAAGAATAAGTGCATTACGATGGATGACATCGGCAACAGTGTGCAGGACATCATCAACCTCAAAGGGGACTTCTATTTTGAACAGTTCAACCGTTACGCTACCGGGCAGAAACAACTGATGAGGGCTCTGACAATCAGCGGAGAACACATATTCTCCACAGAATATGTCCGCAAGAATAAACTCAACACACCATCCTCGGTACAGAAAAATATTAGGACCCTGCTCGAAGATGGTATAGCGGACAAATCTGGCGACACCTATTTCATAAGCGACCCGTTCTTCCGCCAATATCTGCAAGGACTATAACACCATTGTGAGTTGCGATATTTAGGGTTTTGCGGATTGCAAATCCTTATATTAAGCAGCGTCGGATTGCAAATCCGCCGCAACAGCCGCAACGGATTACAAATCCGCTGCAACGGAAAACAAAGAGATAGCCAACGTGATTTCCACCGGCTATCTCTTTGTGAATTTTTTTGCGGATTGCAAATCCTTATATTAAGGTGCGTCGGATTACAAATCCGACGCAACGATGCCACAACGTCGAAAGGGGTTATCTGACGATGATCTTCACAGCATTGTTCTTGCGGTCAGTGATGAAACCGAGTCCGGAATGGAGACCGCGTGCGCTGACCTTCACCTCGCGCTGGCCGGGCTGCACGGGGACGCTCTTCACCTCGCGACCCAAGGCATCGACAACTACAATCTCGCGGGCGTTGGTGCCCTCCTCAAGTTGTACGGTGATGTCACTGTTGCGGTCGACCACTGTCGGGAAGACCTTGAAAGGCACATTCTCCACTCGTGAGATGCTTTGAGTCTGCTGGTCGATGCGATACCAAAACTCTTCCCTGCCTTCGGAGTTCGCCACGTCTAATACAATGTAATATTTGTTGCCAAACTTAAACAACTCTATGACAGCAAAAGCCAGGTACCCATCCTCAAGTGTGATAGTATTTACAACGGTGCCGTCCTCAGAAAGTATATCGAATCTCTCTATTTTATAATCATAATTAATCGTATTTGTACTATATATAGGTTTGATGTACTCGAAACTGTTGTCATTATTGAAAAGAGTCTGAGTGTAGTATGTCGTGGCATACTCGTAAGTAGTATTTACGTCTAAATCATTAAACTCTATGGAGGCAGGGTGATGGTAAGGATTATCGATGTTAACGACGAAGGTTCTTTCGACCTGCAGATTACTGTTGATGACGTTTACAGTATCCGAATACCACTCATAATCGGTGGCTTGGTCATAATGATAATTCTGGAAGCAAATATAAGCTCCGTTGGCTAAAACCTGAGGAATACAAGATTCACGTAAATCATTAGTACGAATTTTAATTTCCGGCTCTAAAGGAGTGATCGGATTTTGTGCGGCAGCGCCGAATAGGGTAAAGCAGGCTGCTACCGTTAGTAGTACTTTTTTCATTTGTTTCTGTTGCCGGTTATATACCATCGGCACGTCGGTGTTGCGGTTGCTGCGGCTCGGCAGCGGTTCAATTAATACAACGAAGAAAGTGGAGCCATCCAAGTATGTCTCTATCTTCTCGTGTAAGGGTCTGGACTTCCCTGCTAAATGAATATAAAGGTATTCTGAATCGCTCCACAAAGGATACAATTATCCACTGGAGCATCTCGTAACTCCTTCATTCCTAATTTAGCAGTAGTGCAAATTGTCCAGATTTACACGATCGGAATAAGGCGAAAATGCGCTTTCTTTCGGTCTTTCTTTCTATCGAAAGACGGTGCAAAGGTACAACAAATATTTGATTTGAAGAAAATTTTTTTTTTTTTGAAGGTGTGATTTTGTGGCAGGAGAAACAAGGAAGAATCCTAATTTACTGGATTATATTCCGAAAAAAATGTATGATTTTCGGATTATATTCCGAAATATTAGTATTTTTGCATAGAAATAAACAAGGCTATGATGGAGCGAAAATACTCATTCTTAGTCATTTGACCAACTTTTCAAAGTCGAAAAAAAATATAAATAAAATATTAAAAATCAAATATATAGATAAAGATTTGGTGAAGTATAGTGAGAACTAAATAGGGAAAAATAATTAAAGCAAACAACTAAAAAATAATAAGATATGAAAGTTAAGGATATTGTTGAAGCCCTGAACTTGAAGGTACTCTCCGGCCAGCAGGGTCTTGATAAAGAAGTTGAAGGCTGCTATGTCAGCGACCTGCTGAGCGATGTGATGGGCAATGCCGAGATGGGCAACATCTGGATTACGCTGCAGACCCATAAGAATGTGATGGCTATCGCTTCGCTGAAGGAGCTTGCCGCCGTCATCCTTGTGAAGGGTCAGTCGGCCAGCGAGGACACCCTTGAGCAGAGCAACGAGGAGGGTATACCGTTCCTCAGCACAGAAGCAGAGACCTTTGAGACGGCAGGCAAAATCTATCAGTTGCTGAATGCCTGACACGCTGTATCCATATAAGGCAGATTTGCATATTCATACAGTCCTCTCGCCGTGTGGTGACTTGGAGATGAGTCCGTCGGCAATCGTCAAGCACGCTCTGGCGCGAGGTTTGGACATGATAGCCATATCAGACCACAACACCACGCGTCAGGTGAAGGTGACGCAGCGGATAGGCAAGGAGAATGGCCTTTTCGTGCTTGGTGGCGTCGAGGTGACATCGCAGGAGGAGACACACTGTCTGTGCTATTTTGCTGACGACGAGCAGCTCGACGCCTTCCAGCTCTTTCTGGACGAGCATCTTCCGCCGATACCGAACGACGAAGACCGTTTCGGCTATCAGCTTATAGTTGACGAGGAGGACGAGATAGTCGGCGAGGAGGAATATCATCTGCTCAACGCCATAGATGTCGACATTGACGGCATCTATGAGGAGGTGCACCGGTTGGGAGGCCTCTTTGTGCCGGCGCATATCAACAAGGGCACCACGTCGCTGATGAGTCAGCTTGGCTTTGTGCCGCCCGACCTGCGTGCCGACGGGCTGGAAATCAATTTCCGCACCACGCGCGACGAGATTGTCAGGAAGGCGGCGTACCTCAAGAGGTTCACATTCATCACGGACAGCGACGCCCATTTCATCGACAATGTGGGCGACGTCTACAACGTCATCTATATGGCGCACCGCACGTTCGATGAGTTCCGCAAGGCGTTGCACGGAGAAGAGGGGCGCTATATCGACACAGTCTATTTCCGCGAGCACAAGCTGCCGAGGATAAAATAGAGGTAGGTTTTATAGATACTTTTTTAGGTTGCGTTTCGCGGAGAGACGCATTGTTGTTTGTTTTGTTTTCGCCGCGCCGTCAGCTCGCCGCGCTATGCCGGAGTTCGGCCACTTCGGTGCAAAGCAGACAATCGGAAAGAGAACTTAAATGCGCAGGCATAACCTTAGGTTAAGGTTATGATAGTCATTCATTAGTGGATGTCGATGTCCTTTTGAGGTATTTTTCTGAAGTGAGTTGGGGTGATACCCATTATTTTCTTGAAAGCGGCATGGAAAGCTTGTCGGTTATTGAAGCCGCACATTTCGCCGACATGCTCTATTTTGAGATTATTGTTTTGTTTGTTGCTCAGTAGATCAATAGCTTCGCGGACTCTGTATTTGTTTATGAGAGTAGCGAAATTCTGATGTAGCGAGTTGTTGATGATGTGAGAAAGAGTGGTCTTGTTGGTGCCGAGGGTTCTGGCCAATTTAGACATGTCAAGGTCAGAATCGAGGAATATTTTGTCTTTTTCGAGCGCCGACTTTAGGGCCTCGAGCAGAGCCTGCTCCTGTTCGTTGTTGGTTTGCAAGGAGCTGTATTCGATAGGTTTTGTGAAATCATCTTTTGTTTTTTCTTTCGCCAATGTTTTTTTCATTATCAGGTGGTAGGCATGGCGTCCGTTTATAACAATAATGAACAAAACAATGTTCAGAATGATAGACAATATTAAAGCTGCGGTCATGGGGGGATGGTAATAAGGATGAGAGGTTGCGAGAAAACAATTCGTTACATTAGATGAGTAAATTGTTGAAAATTATAGTAAAAAAACTTTACAAAGTAAGATGAAAAACTGACAATTTGATTTTTGACGAATGATTACAATCTTTTTTCCAAAGCTTACAAAGAGAGAGAAAAATGGATTTATTTTTGCAAAAAAACAAAATGCAAAAATAATGAAACGAATTGGATTAGTAATTATTTTTATTTTTTTTCTTTGTTGCATGACGGTGTACGGTCAGCAAAAAGAAGTGCCAGAGAAGCCCGCGAAGAGGGATGTCGATATCAGCGGATGGATAGATGTACAATATAAATATGATGTACAAGGTGAGGTGGAGAGCAGTGTGATGCAGATACGCCGGGCGAGGCTGGATGTGCGAGGCACATTGTCGCCGTGGGTAGACTTTCGTCTGCAGTCCGATTTCAGCGGGAGTCAGAAGTTGCTTGATGCATACATGAGAGTGCGGCTTGGCCGGTGGATAGCGTTGCAGGCGGGTCAGTTCAAGACCCCGTTGTCGATAGAGAACAATATGTCGCCGCTTGATTTGGAGCTGACCGAAAATACGATGGCAGTGTCGGCATTGTGCGGATACAAAGACGTTACGGGTGTGAGTGCCTATTCCGGCGGTCGTGAGGTGGGCGTTATGGCGATGCTGTCGGGATTTGAGGCAGAGGTTGGAGGAAAACGCCAGCCGATAGTCCATCTTAATGTCGGCCTATTTGGCGGAGCAGGCATAAATCTCAGGACAGACAACATGTCGAAGGATGTCTCGATGCGCCTTGACGTATGTCCGTTCGTGCCCAATCTGAAATTGTCGGCCTCCGGATATTGGGGGCGTTACCGAATGCTTATGGACGGAGTTGAGCAGGGGATTGACGGCGACAGGATACGCTATGCTGTTGGCGTAGAGTATGATGACAAAAGCCTCTATGTGCGCAGCGAGTACGTGTGTGGCAATACAGGCATGATGGCCGTGGATGCGTTGACAAATACGGGCAGCCGTTACGAGCTCTACTCGCAGGGGTACTATGTGGTGGCAGGCTATTGGATAAGCTTGTCGGACGGTGGAATGTGGCGTCAGAAGATACGTCCATTGTTGCGCTATGAGAGCTATGACAAAGACAAGGAGGCAGAACAAGGAGTGGTGAACTACACTGCGGGATGTGAATGGTGGCTGGGCAGGCATCTGCGCATGCAGTTGGCATATACGCTGACGCAAGACGCCGCGGCAGATGGTTCGGGCCATAGCGTCACGGCAATGGCTACGGTGCGATTCTAATAAATCAAAAAAAACGAAGAGATAATATGAAAAAAAGAATTACATTATTGAGTTTAGTCGCGTCACTATTGTTCAGTTCATGTGGTGGCGGTGCCGACAGGGCGACAGTTGATGCTGACGGCAACCTCAGTGGCAGTATAAGCATATCGGGTGCTTTTGCGCTGTATCCGCTGGCTGTCAAATGGGCCGAAGAATTCCAGGCGATGCACAAGGGGGTGCGAATAGACCTTTCGGCAGGTGGTGCCGGCAAGGGTATGACCGACGTGCTGGCCGATGTGGTGGACCTGGGCATGGTGTCGCGAGAGGTGTATGCTCCGGAACTGTCGAAGGGAGCGTTGCCCTTTGCATCAGCGAAAGATGCTGTTGTCATCACGTATAATGCGGAGAATCCGTTTGTTGAGAAATTGCTCAAAACCGGCATATCGAGAGAGACGGCGGAGAAGGTGTGGATTACGGGCGAGTATACGACATGGGGTCAGGTTCTGGGCACGGGAGACAAAACGCCGTTGCATGTCTACACGCGTTCGGACGCATGTGGCGCTGCCGAGACCTTTGCCATGTGGATGGGGAAGAAGCAGGAAGAGCTGCTTGGCACAGCCGTTTTTGGCGACCCCGGTCTGGCGTCGGCGATACAGTCGGACAAGCTGGGCATAGGGTTCAACAACATAGGCTATGCCTATGACGAGCAGAGCCGTCGACCCAACCAGTCGATGCTTGTCATGCCTGTTGACGTCGACGGAGACGGCGTTATCAGCGAGGAGGAGTATTTCTATGACACAAAGGACGAGTTTGTCGGTGCTGTGTCGTTGGGCAAGTACCCTTCGCCGCCGGCGCGCGACTTGTACCTTGTCAGCCATGGTGTGCCTAAGAATCCGATAGTCAGGGCATTCCTTGAATATGTGCTGACGGAGGGCCAGAAACAGAATGTCCCGGCAGGATATATGGCACTGGACAGCGACAAGCTGCAGGCGGGTCTGTCCAAATTGGAAGCAAAAGAATAATAATGACAAAAATACGTATACTGAAGGACCGTGCGGCATACGGTTCGATGATGACAATCACAGTCATCTCGGTGTTGATGGTGGTAGTGATAGCCATTGTACTGTGGTTGAAATCGAGGGCCGTGCTGGAGGAGAACACGCTGTGGGGTCTGCTTACGGACTCGCAATGGCGTCCGATGAAGGGTCGTTTCGGTTTCCTGCCTTTTCTGGCTGGCACCTTCTGGGTGACGTTGCTATCCATCTGTCTGTCGTTGCCCGTCTCGTTGCTCACTGCCATTTATCTTACCGAATATGCTCGTCCGGCGGTACGGAAGATCATCTTTCCAGCGCTTGATATCCTTGCGGCGTTGCCATCGGTCATATATGGCGTGTGGGGAGTGCTGGTCATAGTGCCTTTCATATCGAAGCATATAGCGCCATTGTTTGTTGATTTTTCGACGGGCTACACAGTCCTTGCGGCGGGTATAGTCCTGGGCGTCATGGTTGTGCCATTGTTGGTGAGTCTGTTCATAGAGGTCTTTTCGACGGTGCCCAAAGAATTGCGCGAGGCGTCGCTGTCGCTTGGCGCCACGCGCTGGCAGACGTCGTGGCGAGTGGTGATGCGCAGCACCGGTCCCGGCATCGTGGCCTCGAGTGTGCTGGCCGTATCGCGTGCCTTGGGAGAGACGATAGCAGTGCTGATGGTATGTGGCTGTGTGGCAGGCATACCGCATGGGTTGCTTGACCCCTGCTATCCGATTCCTGCGCTTATAGCCAACAACTATGGCGAGATGCTGTCGATGCCGCTGTATGAGTCTGCGCTGATGTTCGTGGCGTTGCTGCTTTTTGTTGTGGTACTGGTTTTCAACCTGTTGTCACGAATAATATTGTATAGAATGGAGAAAAACACGTTGTGAGATGAAAGTACAGAAAACGAAGAAATACAAGGAGATGGTGGGCAAAGCGCTTATGTGGGTTGCGATGCTGATTGTTTTTGGTCTTGTTGTCAGCGTGATATGGACCATATTTTCGAGAGGCATGAAGTCGATGAGCTGGGATATGCTCACGAAGTTGCCAGGAGGAGGATTCTACATAGGCAAGGAGGGTGGTTTCCTGAACGCAATAGTAGGTTCGCTCATCATAGTGTGTGCGTCCACGCTGCTGGGGCTGATGGTGTCGGTTCCGGTGGTATTTTTCCTGAATGTGTACCTGAAGAAGAGTTCGCGTCTGGCATACGTGTCGCGCCTGGCGTTCGATGTGCTGTTTGGGGTGCCGTCGATAGTGTACGGCGCGTTCGGCTTCACGGTGATGGTCTATTTTGGCCTCAGGGCATCGTTGCTGGGTGGTATCATAGTGATAACGTTGCTGATAATCCCGATATTTATCCGCACGATGGATGAGGCCACGCGCAATTTTCCGCGCGAGATACTTGATGCCAGCTATGCGCTTGGGGCGACGCGCTGGGAGGCGTTGAAAGTCGTTGTGAGGCAGATAGCGCCCGGGATAGCGACGGCCACGTTGCTGTCGGTGGGCCGAGCCATAGGCGATGCCGCGAGCGTGATGTTCACTGCCGGATATACGGACAGTATACCCACGTCGCTGTCGCAACCCGCGGCGACGTTGCCGCTGGCGATATTCTTCCAGTTAAGCAGTCCGGTGCCCGAGGTGGTGGAGAGAGCGTATGCGGCGGCGCTGGTGCTGACGGTGATAGTGTTGATGCTCAGTTTGGCGGGCCGTTTTGTCACAAACCGTTTTTCGAAAAATAAGCTATAACAGAAATGTCGATAGAAATCAAAAATCTTAATCTCAGTATCAAGGAGAACCATATTCTGAAGGATGTCAATCTGGTGTTGCCCGAGAAGCAGATAACGTGTATCATAGGGCCGTCTGGCTGTGGAAAGTCCACGTTGCTGCGTACGCTGAACAGGCTGATAGACATGACGGAGGGCGTAGAGGTGAGTGGCAGTGTGACGGTGGACGGGAGCGATGTGCTTGGTGCTGATGCCGCGGAGATCACCGAGTTGCGGAGGCGGATAGGCCTTGTGAGCCAGCGTCCGTGTCCGTTGCCTGTCTCGATATTCGAAAATGTGGCATACGGATGCCGCATAAACAAGATGTTCGCGAGGCGAAGGGATTTGACGCATCATGTGGTGCGGATGTTGAAGGAGGTGGGGCTGTTTGAGGAGATCAAGGGCCGGATACACAAGCCGGCCTCGCGCCTGTCGATAGGTCAGCAGCAGCGTCTGTGCTTGGCGCGTTCGCTTGCGGTGCGGCCCGAATATATATTGGCTGATGAGGCCACGAGTGCGCTTGACCCGTTGTCGAGCAAGAGGGTGGAGGATTTCTTTGTGTCGCTCAAGGGGCGTTACACAGTTGTGATGGTGACGCACACGCTGCATCAGGCGTTGCGGATAGCAGACAATGTGGTGTTCATGTACCTTGGCGAGGTAGTGGAGACGGGCACAGCGGAGCAGTTGTTCAGGCATCCCGTGGAGGCGTTGACGCAGAAATACCTTGCCGGGGTGTTCAGCTGATGGTGAGAAAAAATTAGTCAGAAACAAATAAAAGAGATATGAGTTTTAAACTAAAACATTTAGAGGAACTTGAATCGGAGTCGATATATGTCATCCGGGAGGTGGCGGCGCAGTTTGAGCGTCCGGCGATACTGTTCTCGGGTGGCAAGGACTCGATAGTGGTCACGTGGCTTGCGCGCAAGGCCTTTTATCCGGCGAAGATACCGTTTCCGTTGGTTCATATCGACACAGGTCACAACTTTGCGGAGACGCTTGAATATCGCGACCGTTTTGTGGAGAAGCTTGGAGTGCACCTGATAGTAGGGTCGGTGCAGGAGAGCATAGACAGCGGGAGGGTGAAGGAGGAGAAGGGTTATAACTCGAGCCGTAACAGGTTGCAGACGACCACGTTGCTGGACACGATAGAGCGCTATAAGTTTGATGCGTGCATAGGCGGTGCGCGCCGTGACGAGGAGAAGGCGCGGGCCAAAGAGCGTTTTTTCTCGCACCGCGACGAGTTTGGGCAGTGGAATCCCAAAAAGCAGCGTCCGGAGTTGTGGAACATCTTCAACGGGAAGAAGAACATGGGTGAGCATTTCAGGGTGTTTCCGCTGAGCAACTGGACAGAGATGGATGTGTGGCAATACATCTATGCAGAGGGTATAGAGTTGCCGTCGCTATACTTCACACATGAGCGCCGTTGTTTTATGCGCGACGGGGTGTGGCTTGCCGCGGAGCCGTGCATACAGCGCAGGCCGTGGGAGGAGGTGGTGACGCGCCGTGTGCGATGCCGTACAATAGGAGACATCACGTGTACGGGGCTGACCATCTCGGAGGCTAACGGGCTGGAAGACATCATAGAAGAGATAGCGGCGTCGCGAGTGACGGAGCGTGGCGGACGTGCCGACGACCGTCGAGGCGAGACGTCGATGGAGGACCGTAAAAAGGAAGGTTATTTTTAAAAACAAAGAAGTCGAGAAATGGACAACAAAGGATATCTGGACATGGAATTGCTGCGTTTTACGACAGCCGGCAGTGTGGATGATGGCAAAAGCACGTTGATAGGCCGCTTGCTGTATGACAGCAAATCGATATTTGAGGATCAGCTTGAGGCTGTGAGGCAGGCTGCGATAAGCCTTGGCAATGAGGAGCTTAACTTGGCGTTGCTTACGGACGGGCTGCGCTCCGAACGCGAACAGGGAATCACGATAGATGTGGCATACCGCTATTTCGCGACGCCCAAACGCAAATTCATCATAGCAGACACGCCGGGTCATACGCAGTATACGCGGAACATGGTCACGGGCGCGTCGACGGCCGACTTGGCTGTAATACTGGTGGATGTGCGCAACGGCATTACAGAACAGACAGTGCGTCACACATGTATAGCCGAGTTGCTGAAAATACCATATATAGCCATATGTATCAATAAGATGGACATGGTGGGCTATGCGCAGGAGCACTATGAGAGGATTTGTGCAGACTTCAACAGGATGAAGGAGAAAATGAGGATTGGCGCAGAAACACACTTCATACCGATCAGTGCGAAAATGGGCGACAATGTTGTGGAGAAGTCAGATAAAATGGAATGGTATGGTGGTCTGTCGCTGTTGCAACTGCTTGAGACAGTGCCGATAGACCATAAGACATACACGGACGGAGCCGTCATGCGATTCCCGGTGCAGTATGTCATACGTCCCATATCGGACCGTTTTCACGACTACCGCGCATACGCCGGGCGATTGGCATCGGGGAGGATACATGTGGGCGAGCGTGTGGTTGTGCTTCCATCAGGCCTCCGGTCGACGGTCAAAGGCATCATGCAGGATGAGACGTCTCTTGAAGTGGCCTATGCGCCACAGTCGGTGTCGATTCTTCTGGAAGACGATATAGACGTGAGCCGTGGCGACTGTATCGTGGCGCAGGATGCGGCCGCCCCGAGAATAGAGAAGAGTTTTACGTCCATGTGCTGCTGGATGGGCGACGAGCCACTTGTGCTGGGCAAGAAGTACATTCTCCGCACGGCGGTCTCGGAGAGCGTGTGCATGGTGAAAAGCATTGTTAACAGGCTGGATATGAGCGCATATTTCAGGCATGCCGGTGCAGAACAGGCCTCAGGCAGGGAGCAGCTTGTGACCAAATCCGGTACAACGGAAGAAATCAGTCTGAAAATGAACGATATAGCAAGTATCGTTGTGCGAACTGTCAATCCGTTGGTGGTGGACAGCTATGCCGACAATCATGTCATGGGATCCTTTATCATCATAGACCCTGACAGTTTTGAAACGGTAGGTGCAGGAATGATAGAATGAAAATGAATGGTATAAAAGCAGATAGTTATGAGTTTTACAACGAAAGAAATAGAAGAAATAAATATACGTTTTGCTGATGCGGAGCCACAGGCTTTGTTGAGGTACCTTATGCCGCTCATGCAAGGGACGATAGCACTGTCGTCGAGCCTTAGTATAGAAGACCAGGTTCTGGCGGACATGATGCTTGAAATAGACCCCCATGTGCGCATCTTCACCCTTGACACGGGAAGGCTTTTCCCTGAAACCTACCGCCTTATAGACGACACGAACCGTCATTACAACATAAAAATGGAGGTTTACTCACCTAGGACGGATGCTATAGAGCAATTTGTACGCACGTATGGAATCAATCCTTTTTATGAGGGTATCGACAAGCGTCGTGCGTGTTGTCAGGTGCGCAAACTTGAGCCACTGTCGCGCGCCCTTGCGGGACTTGATGCATGGGTGTGTGGTTTGCGCCGTAGCCAGTCGGTTACAAGGAACGACATGCAAATGCTGGAATGGGACGAGAGTCATGGACTGTTGAAGGTGAACCCACTGATAGACTGGACTGAGGAGATGGTTTGGCAGTATATCAAAGAGCATAAAGTTCCCTATAATGAGTTGCATGACAAGGGATTTCCGAGTATAGGCTGTGAGCCTTGTACGAGGGCGATAAGACGGATTGACGACATACGTGCCGGACGATGGTGGTGGGAGAACCCTGAACATAGGGAATGTGGTTTGCACAGACGATGAATATTGTTGACCAAATACGTACCAGACGCGACATCACACGAGAACAGTTGAAAACATTACTGACGACAAACGATGTCGCTCTGACGGAGCACTTGCGTTCTGAGGCGCGGGAAGTGGCTGATGAGGTCTATGGCAAGACGGTCTTCATGCGAGGCCTCATTGAGATGTCCAGCTATTGCCGTAACGATTGTCTTTATTGTGGACTGCGTCGCAGCAATCGTCAGGCAGTGCGTTACCGTCTCAGCGAAGAACAAATAATAGATTGCTGTGCCAATGGCTATGGTCTCGGATTCCGCACCTTTGTCTTGCAGGGAGGTGAGGATGGCTGGTTCACTGATGAGCGGCTCAGCCGAATAATCAGTACAATAAGGAGACGATGGCCAGACTGCGCCATAACCCTCTCGCTTGGCGAGAGGAGCAAGGCAAGCTATCAAATCCTCCACGACGCAGGGGCCGACCGCTATCTGCTACGTCATGAGACGGCTTCTGCCGAACATTATGCATTACTCCATCCTTCTGAGATGTCGTTTTCCAACCGCATTGATTGTTTGTACGCTCTCAAGGAAATAGGCTATCAGGTGGGGTGTGGTTTCATGGTTGGATCCCCCTACCAAACTATTGACACTCTTTATACTGACTTGCAATTTGTCCGTGCATTTCGGCCACAGATGGTTGGTATCGGCCCCTTTATTTCTGCCACCGGCACTCCGTTTGAGGGACACCCCAGCGGAAGCGTCAGGGACACTCTGAGGCTCTTGTCCATCATCCGACTGCTTCATCCTCATGTCTTGCTCCCTGCTACCACAGCCCTAGCCACCTTGCTTCCTCAAGGCCGAGAACAGGGCATACTATCCGGTGCCAACGTGGTGATGCCCAATCTTTCGCCTCGTGACCACAGAAAGGACTATTCCATATATGACAACAAAATATGTACGGGTGATGAAGCTGCCGAATGCCGTGTCTGTATGGAACATCGCATGCTTCGCATTGGTTATCGCACTGTTGTGGCACGTGGCGACTACCTTGAGGAATAGTTGCTTCTTGTTTTTCTTGGTCTAAGGGCGTATATTGCTATCTGCGAATGGCTGTTCGCAACTGATTTATTTACCGGAAGTTGGAGAGTAGACAAAGCAAAATGGTTGAATTGTCTGTTAATATTGGTATTACTCCGTTGTCGCGAAGCGTGTTGATTTGCCAGTGGCTATATCGATGATTTCGAGGCTATTGCTGAACGACACGGTCACATAGGCTTTGCCGTTGGAGATGATGATGTCTTGAGCCACGTCGCCGAGGCCGCGGCCGTTGACGTCTGCAAACCAGTTGGTTTTCACGTCGTCGTCAGCGAGGTTGATGCGGCTGATGCCAGCGTTGTTGGAACCCCATGCACCTTCGTTGAGTATCATCATGTTGTCGGCATCTATGAAGGCGGTGTTGGAGGGCAGCATGCCGACGTGAATGGCGTCGTGTCGCGCAGTGCCGTCGTTGCTGAAGATGTAGCAGTCACCGGCGGAGACGTAGCGTCCGTCGGAGGTGACGACGATGTTGGCGTTGTTAGGGTTGACGGCTATGCCGTAGGGGTTGTCGGAGGCAGTCCACTGGATGGGGAGCAGTGTGGCCTCGAGGCTGTTGCCGTCAATTTTGTAGAACTGAGAACTGCCGGTGTAACTGCTTGTGTATCCGTAGATGTCGCCTCCATATACATCGAAATTGTATAGGTTGACGCTCAGGGATGTAACCTCTTTGTTGAGGGTGTTCATCACCCAGAGTCCGCCGTTGGAGGTGGAATAGTCGCCAAGGGTGTTGAAGACTATGTGGCTGTTGTCCAGTTTCTTGACTTTGGAGGGGTTGACATCGACGGTGACGCTGTCCGTCAGTGAGAAGCTGGCGATGTCGACGACATATATTTTGTTGTCGTAGTGGTAGTTGTAGTTCTCGTCGCTGATGTTGCTGCTGGCGATATATAGTTTTCCGCCTACTGTGGCGATTCCTTCCGGGTGGTATTGACCGAGTTTGCAGATACCTGTAAAGGCTTGTTGCTCAACGTTGAAGCGCAGTACAGCCATGGGGTAGTAGCAGGTGATGTAGATGTTGCCGTCGGCATAGGCCATATAGCGTGGATGCTCGGCGTCGACGCTGATGGGGTCGTTGGTTTGTGGCTCGTCCTTGCAGGAGATGAACGATAAAGTCATGAATGCGAGGAGTATGACTTTGAAGTTTAGTCTTTTCATGTATTTTATTTTTGTTTATTATTAAAAGGTGTATGATACTTTTATTCTGAAGTTGCGTCCCATCATGGGGTAGGAGCGCACGACCTCGTACTGTTTGTCGAACAGGTTGAGTATTCGGGCTTGCACCCGTAGGTCGCCGATGGGCAATTCGAAGGAGCGGTCGGCACTGATGCCATGCTCAGAGTATGGCTCCAGACGGGTGTCGGCGCTGTTTTCCTGCTGATAGTAGCGTTCGCCGATAACCATGCAGTTGTATCCGATGTTCACTATCTTGTTCAGGAAGTAGAGCGTTACGCCGCCACTGTTTTTTGGCGTGTAGGGTATCTGGTGGTGGTAGGTCTTGCTGTCGTCGGGGTCGGTGATGTCTATGGCATCCTGATGCGAATAGTTGATAGTGAGCGTTATGCCCATGTCGCGAAGGTGCGCCTCGGCATTGCAGCTGATGTCGAGTCCGTTTATTTGCACCTGTCCCAGATTCATGGTAGACCAGATGAACATGTTTTGCCGGGGCACGGCTATAATCTTGTCCGACACGCGGTTGTGGTAGGCGTCGACGGTAATGGAGTAGAGCGTCCGCAGAGTGGAGTCGGCGTTGTAGGCTTCGTGTAGCGGGATGGTGACGCCGATGTTGTGTTGCGAGGCCCGTTCGGGACGAAGAGTGTCGAGAGGCATGGTGAAGTAGTACATCTCGTTGAAATTGGGTATACGGTAGCTGTCCTTGAAGAAGTATCGCAGTCGTAGTGGGTTGCTGTTGAGAGGCTTGAACGACAATCCGACGTAGGGCGAGAGCCTGCGGTAGTGGACGATGCCGGGGGCGTCGCAGGCGTCCTCGCCGACCAGCGTGGCGAGCAGGCTGGCTTTGACGGAGAGCCGTTTGCTGCGGTGGGCCACTGCCACCGTCGTCAGCGATGTGCGCCGCATGACGTGGCTGTTCTTGGCAAGGCTGCTGTGCAACGATGCCAGAGCGGCGTCTGTGGCTGCGCTGAGGGTGACCCACTGGTAGGGTCTCCACTCGGCGGCACCCGACAGGTAGCCTTCGTTCTGGCTGTATTCATTTGTCAGGTAGCGGCTTGCCGTCATGGCACGGAAGTCCTCGTACTGGTCGTAGCTGTACTGATATTTGCCTATCAGCTGGTAGCTCCATTGGCGAAGCGACGCGCGGTAGCGTGTCTGGGCGAAGAAGAGCTTCTCGCGAGTGTCTTCCGAACCCTTGGAGGCGTAGAACACCACGGGGCCTGGCAGTTCGTGATAGCCCTGCACGTAATGCACTTTGGAGACGATGTCGCGTCCGGCGCATGGCGTGTAGTATAGATTCATGTCGCCCGTGGCCATCCACATGGCAGAGTGCTCGCGGCGTTCCCTGGAACTCAGTCCGTTGTGGTCGTTGGTATAGTAGAGCGTGAAGGGGTAGTCGCCGTTGCTTTTCAGCAGGTTGCCCCATGCTGTCAGAGAGAGTCTGTCGTTCAGTTTGTGTTGCCATGAGAGGGCGGGGGAGAGCATGCCGAAGCTGCCGCCCTCGAAGCCGACACCGAAGTGGTTGCGCTGCCCCGGCATGAAGGTCGGGCGGCTGGTCTGCATGTTGACGACATTGCCTGCCGCGGCGGCCCGCGCCGATGTCAACGAGTTCTCTTCCTGTCCGTTGCTGAGGCTTATATAGGCGCTGTTGCCTATCATGTAGCGTCCGAGGTCGACCTGGCCGTTCTGACAGTCGTTCACGGCGATGCCGTCGATGGTGAGGGTGCTGAACTGGCTGCCCAGACCGCGTGAGGAGACAGTCTTCATGCCACCGATGCCGCCGTAGTCGCGCAACGTGACGCCGGCCATTTGTTTCACGGCGTCGCTGAGCAGTAGGGCACCGCTCTTCTCCAACTTCTGGATGTCGACCACCTGCACGGGAGCCTGTGAGAGAGTCTGCGAGGGTCGGCGGTCGCCGGCAATGGTGACAGTGCCAAGCACCTGCCGCTGTTGCGTCGAGGCCTTGACGGTGTCCTGCGCAGATGCAGTAAGGCAGCTTCCGCTGAAGAGGCAGAGCGCTATCTGGAATAATATGACTATTGTTTTACTGGACTGTTTCATGTTTATTACCGCCCTATCCTCGAGGGCTTTAGCTACAGGCACAGGGCCTGCTGGCTGATAATATGCTTGTGGTTGTGGCAGGTATTCTGACTCTGTTCCGGCAGTTCTTGTCTTCCCATGAGCCTGTGGCGGCACACAGTGACGTCGGTAGAACTGCCTTTGTTGTTGTGGAACTTACAGCAGCGGGACTGTCCGGGATTCACACCCGATTCCCTCTTTCGTGCCTATGGGGTTGAATGCCAGCGTGTAGATGCTGGTCTTCTGCCCGTTTCCGGCAACCAAACCGAATGCAAAATTACATGTTTTTTTCCGTATGATACAATTTTTCGAGAAACATTTCGTTTCATTGTCGTTTTTTTACAAGTCCTACAAAGCTTATTAAAAATTCTACATTGCATTATGACAATCTGGATTATCTTCGGTATCCTTTTTGTGCTGAGCATTATAGCCAGCAAGAGTGTTGAGTCAAAGTTCAACAAATATTCAAAAATACCTATGAACTATGGCATGACTGGCCGTGAGGTGGCGGAGCAGATGTTGCGCGACAACGACATACGTGATGTCACTGTCTGTGAAGTCAATGGAACACTGACAGACCACTACAACCCCGTCAACAAGACTCTGAACCTGAGCAGGAATGTATACCACGGCAACAGTGTCGCCGCCGCCGCTGTCGCCGCGCACGAGTGTGGCCATGCCGTGCAGCATGCCACTGCCTACTACTGGCTGGGCCTGCGTTCCAAGCTGGTGCCGGCAGTCAATCTGTCGAGCCGAGTGACCCCGTGGGTCTTGCTTGCCGGCATCCTGTTTGTTCAGAAGTTCCCTCAGTTGCTCTTGGCCGGCATTATCCTTTTCGCCGTCACCACGCTCTTCTCGTTCATCACCCTGCCTGTCGAAATCAATGCCTCGCGTCGTGCGCTGGTGTGGCTCAACACCCACAATATCACCACACCAGAGACCCATCCTTATGCTGAGAGCGCGTTGCGCTCGGCGGCCTATACCTACGTCGTTGCCGCGCTGACGTCGCTGGCAACGTTGCTCTACTATCTGATGATTTATCTGGGGAACCGCGACTAGCAGTCCATACAAAACTATTGCGTTATGGATAGCATGGATTGGTTCTTGCTGGCCTTGTGCGGAATATATGCCGTGGTAGCAGCCGGTGTAGTGGTTCGCGAACTGTTTTTCAGAAAGAAAGAAAGTTTGCGGAAACCTAGCACAGAGGGGCTTGTAAGCGGCAAAGAGGTGATAGAGCGCATGCTGGGCGAAGCTGGCATCGAGGAGGTTACGGTGGTTCCGAAAGACGCCATTGTGCAACGCTATTATTACAGCCCCAAGAAGAAGCGCATCGTGATTTCTTCCCACGCCTGCTATGGCAGCGGCTATTACGAAGTGATGCGTGCCGCCACGACAGCAGCCAACGCTGTTCAGTACAAAGAAAGGTTCGGCACTATAGGTCTCTATTTGATGCTGTCGCCAGTGGTGGAATGGATGGCGCGGATGCTGCCGTTTTTTTTGGTACTTGGATTGCTGGTTGTCTATTTGAATCCACTGTTGATAGGAGTGCCTTTGCTTTCGTTGTGGGGTTTGATGCTGATAGCGGTGCTGCTGATGCGCCCAGTCGACAGAGATGCTGCACGGCGCAGCACGGAATGGCTCGTTGCCAATGGAGTGGTGAAAGAAAGCGAGCGTCCGCAGATTGAACGTGCCGGGCACTATTTGACCAATTACAATCTTTTGCTGGTGCTTACGGCGGGCTTCGCGGTGTTCCTCTTGAGGTACAAGATGTATTGGCCTTCGGACAAGAGTGTATGAGTTGCTAACATGTAATGGTCTTTAATATAATGGATTGCGCTTTTTTGTGCAATCTATTTTGTTTTGCTGAGCCTTTCGGCAAGGGAATTTTGTGTAATTTTGTATTTCTATAATAATTAATATTGTGGCAGCAAAAGACGCAAAATCAGAAAAGACCTCGCCCATGATGAAGCAGTACGCCGAGATGAAAAAGAAGTTTCCCGACGCCATGCTCCTGTTCCGTGTCGGCGACTTCTACGAGACCTACAGCAGCGACGCCGTCAAGAGTTCCTCGATACTCGGCATCACCCTCACCCGCAAGGCCAGCGGCAACAACAGTTTCACCGAGATGGCAGGTTTTCCGTATCATGCCCTCGAGCAGTACCTGCCACGTCTGGTCAGGTCAGGGCAGCGTGTCGCCATCTGTGAGCAGTTGGAAGACCCGAAGAGCGTCAAAGGGCTCGTCAAGCGAGGCATCACCGAACTGGTGACCCCTGGCGTGTCGTACAACGATATGGTGCTGGAAGTCAAGGAGAACAACTTCCTCTGTGGTCTTCATCTTACAGGCAAGGTGAATGGCGTCAGTTTTCTTGATGTATCCACTGGAGAATTCTTTGTCGCACAGGGAGATATAAACTATATTTCCAAGCTGATGCAGAATTTCCACCCCACCGAGGTGATACTGCAACGCAAGATGCTGCAACGTTTCCAGGAAACATTCCCCGAGAAATACTACACCAACACCTTCGACGACTGGGTGTTCACTTCTGATTTCGCGCAGGAACTGCTGATGAAGCAGTTCGGCACCACATCGCTCAAAGGCTTCGGCGTTGCCGACCTTGAGGAGGGCATCATCGCTGCCGGCGCCGCCCTCTACTACCTTCAGGATACACAGCATGACCGCACTAAGCATATATGCAAAATTACTCGTATAGAGGAGGATAAGTATGTTTGGCTCGACAGGTTCACGGTTCGCAATCTGGAGCTGGTGCATTCGCCCAACGACAATGCCTGCACACTTATCGATGTCCTCGACCAGACCCTCACGCCCATGGGGTCGCGCCTCCTGCGCCGCTGGGTTGTGATGCCAGTGAAGGAGATATCAGTCATCAACAACCGCCTTGCCGTGGTGGAGAACCTTATAGTCAACAGCGACTTGTCCGACGCTCTGCGTCAGCACATTCGAGGCATAGGCGACTTGGAGAGGCTCATCTCGAAGGTCGCCGTGGGGCGCATCAACCCACGCGAACTGCTACAGCTGAAGAGGTCGCTTGATGAGATTGACAAGATACGTAAAGTATGTAACGACCTTAATAATAACGCGCTGCGTGTCTATGGAGAGCAGCTGAACAGTTGCCGCTCCATATATGAGAAGATTGATAAGGAGATAAACGAAGAGGCACCCGTGCGTGTCGATAAAGGAAACGTCATTGCCGACGGCTTTGATGCCGAGCTCGACGAGCTGCGTTCGTTGGCGGCAGGTGGAAAGGACTATCTGGCTAACATTCAGGTGCGTGAAAGTGAACGCACAGGCATTCCGTCGCTCAAGATAGGATTCAACAATGTCTTTGGATACTATCTGGAAGTCACCAACACACACCGCGACAAAGTTCCGGCGGAATGGACGCGTCGTCAGACCCTTGCCAATGCAGAGCGCTACATCACTCCCGAGCTGAAAGAGTATGAGGAGAAAATCCTCGGCGCAGAAGAGCGGATCCAGGCCCTGGAGAGCCGCCTGTACGAGCAACTGTTGCAGACACTTACCGAATATGTACAGCCAATCCAGTACAACGCCCAGCTCGTGGCGCAGCTCGACTGCCTGCAGAGTTTTGCAGCCGTTGCCGTCGCCAACAACTACTGCAAGCCCACACTCAATGAAGGCACGGTGATAGACATAAAGGAAGGACGCCATCCTGTGATAGAGACACAGCTGCCGTTGGGCGAGAAATATGTGTCAAACAATGTCTATCTGGACAGTGACACACAGCAGATTATCATCATCACAGGACCAAATATGTCGGGCAAGTCGGCATTGTTGCGACAGACTGCACTGATTGTCCTCATGGCACAGATAGGCAGCTATTGCCCCGCCAAATCGGTCACTATAGGCATTGTCGACAAGATATTTACGCGTGTGGGTGCCTCCGACAATATCTCCTCAGGCGAGTCCACCTTCATGGTCGAGATGAACGAGACAGCCAGCATACTTAATAATGTCAGCGACCGCAGTCTGGTGTTGCTCGACGAGATAGGCCGTGGTACAAGCACCTACGACGGCATCTCCATAGCGTGGGCGATAACAGAATACCTGCACGACAACAAGAAGGCCCGCCCGAAGGTGATGTTCGCCACCCATTACCACGAGCTGATAGAGATGGCAGACCAGTATGAGCGCATCCAGAACTACCATATATCGGTTAAGGAGATAGGCAACAAGGTGATTTTCATGCGCAAACTGGAGCTTGGCGGTAGCGAGCACAGCTTCGGCATCCATGTGGCACGAATGGCCGGTATGCCGCCGCAGGTGTTGAAAAGGGCACATGCCATGCTCGAGTTGTTGGAATCGAAAAACGAAAAAATTTCGGAGCTGAAAACACCTCAAAAACGGAAAATCGAGATGCCAAAAATGCCAGAACAAGGCTATCAATTGAGTTTTATTCAACTTGATGACCCGACATTGCTGGAGATACGAGATAAAATTTTAGATATTGATATTGATACACTTACACCGATTGAGGCGCTGTTAAAACTCAATGAGATAAAAAAAATTGTCAAGAAAAAATGAAAAATTCTTGTCAGTTTGAAAAAAGTTTGTACTTTTGCACTCGCTTTTGGCAAGAAAATAAAGCGGAAATAGCTCAGTTGGTAGAGCACGACCTTGCCAAGGTCGGGGTCGCGAGTTCGAGTCTCGTTTTCCGCTCAGAGAACAGTTCATTGACATACATTTTCCAAAAGCGGAAATAGCTCAGTTGGTAGAGCACGACCTTGCCAAGGTCGGGGTCGCGAGTTCGAGTCTCGTTTTCCGCTCAAAGTCTCCACAGTCATCAAAGATAAGCGTCAGAGGCTTTAGGCTCTGGTGGTGGAATGGTAGACACGAGGGACTTAAAATCCCTTGCCCGCAAGGGCGTGTGGGTTCAAGTCCCACCCGGAGTACTAAAAAAGAGAGTAATTTGAAATTAGAATAATACATGTCTTGGTAGCTCAGCTGGTAGAGCAATTGACTCTTAATCAATGGGTCCAGGGTTCGAATCCCTGCCAGGACACCACACTTCGGGGTGTAGCGCAGTTGGCTAGCGCGCCACGTTCGGGACGTGG